>Ga0209719_1000324_pt1 | contig 71838 bp, 67 predicted proteins | sample AD_JPNAS2_MetaG_FD_184421 | JGI IMG/M metagenome (GOLD analysis project Ga0209719, IMG submission 184421) | Active sludge microbial communities of municipal wastewater-treating anaerobic digesters from Japan - AD_JPNAS2_MetaG (SPAdes) (version 2) | ecosystem: Engineered > Bioreactor > Anaerobic...
CGACAATTGTAAAGGAATCCTTCACGATACTGGTGACCACATCGGACACCGCGTTTTGAATGGACGCGACATCATTGGTAATGCGCGACATGAGCAGCCCCGTCGGATGATGCGTAAAAAAGGACAGCGACTGTTTCTGTATCTGTTCGTAGAGCTGATTGCGCAGATCGGTGACAATGCGCAAGCCGATAAAATTCATTAAAACCGTTTGAACGTAATTACAGATTCCTTTCACCAGAAAAATCATGACCACGGCGAGAGGGAGCCATTTCAGCGACGCGGGGTTTTTTGCCAGAAAGATGTCGTCCAGCACAGGTTTCACCAGCACCGCCTGTGACGATGTCAGTGCACCGGCTATGACCATACAGAGCATGGAAATCAGAAAACGCACGCTGTATGGACGACCAAGACTTAAAAGACGTTTAAATATTTTCATGATGTTTCCGGTGTTCCTATAACATATCTAATGCCAGTTTAGCAGTTTTAATTGCCGCCCCGGGCTCGCCGAGCCGGGACCGGATAGCCTCCAGTTCCCGGATCATGGCCTGCTTTTTTGTTTCATCGCCTAAAATGGAAAGGGCCTCCCTGGCGATCCGGGCGCCGCTGGCATCGTTCTGAATCAGTTCCGGCACAATGGTTTTCTCGGCAATGATGTTGACGAGGCCGATATTTTTGACGCGGACGAATAATTTTCCGATAAAATAAGACAGCGGCGAAATTTTGTAAACGATAATCATGGGCACTTTCAGTAACGCTGTTTCCAGCGTGGCCGTTCCGGAGGCGACCAGCGCCAGGTCTGCACAGGAGACGACATCGTAGGTCTGGCCGGAAATGACGTTGACATCGATCGGAAATCCGGCAATGATTCCGGTTAGATTTTTCTCTTCAAGCGTGTCGGCCAATGGGACGACAAATTGCAGCTCCGGGATGCTGTCTTTCATGATTGTGGCGGCCTGAAGCAGTTCCGGCAGCAATTTTTTTATTTCCGACATGCGGCTGCCCGGCAGAATGCCTATCGTGATCTTATCTTCGTGCAGATCGAACTTTTTTCTCGATTCTTTTTTTGAATAGGTTGTCTTAATCATATCCAGTAGGGGATGCCCCACATAATCTGCCGCAAAACCGTGCCGCCGGTATGTTTCCACTTCAAAAGGCAGAATGACCGCCATCCGGGTGACGGTCTTTTTGATCTGTTCGATTCTGCTCTGACGCCAGGCCCAGACCTGCGGGCTGATGTAATATAAAACCTTGATGTTGTGCCGACGGGCTGCTTTGGCCACGGGCAGATTAAAATCCGGATAATCAATCAGGATGACAAGATCCGGACGCCGTTCATCGAGGGATTTTTTTATCGTCCTCATGATTTTCAGAATGTCTTTTAATTTGAAAACGACCTCGGTCAGGCCGACAACCGCCATCGTGGAGGCGTCGGCAAGAAGCTGAACCCCTTCCTGCAGCATCTTTTTCCCGCCGATGCCGTAAAATTTCAGCGCCGGATCGCGATTCAGCATTTCCCGCACAAGATTGGCGCCGTGCATGTCGCCGGAGGCTTCGCCGGCGATGATCAACACGGTTTTATTTTTATGATTTGAATCTTTCATGATCTCAGCCGGATTTTTCTTCAGGATGCCTTGTTAATGATATCGGCAATGAATTCGATTTCTTTCTGATCCAATTCAGGGAACATCGGCAGGGAAAGAACTTCCCGGGCGCATGTTTCGGATTGCGGCATCGTTTCCGGTCCGTCGTACAGGTTGAGAAATGCGTTCTGCCGGTGAAGCGGCACAGGATAATACACGGCGGAAGCGACCTCTTTTTTCTGCAGCGCGTCGGCCAGAAGATCCCGCTCGTCCGAGCGAATGGTAAACTGATGATAGACATGTTCGCAATCGCCGGAAGCGGACGGCAAAACGATGTCCTTGCGTTTGATGGCTGCGCAATAAAGCGCCGCATTGCGCCGGCGGGCCGCGTTGAATTCGTCGATTTTTTTCAGTTTGATCCGGATGATGGCGGCCTGGATCTCGTCCAGACGGCTGTTATAGCCGACCTCATCATGGTAGTAACGTCTGGCGCTGCCGTGATTCCGCAGCATTTTTATCTTTGCAGCCGTCTCGTCGCTTCGGGTGACGATCATGCCGCCGTCGCCGTAACCGGCGAGATTCTTGCTGGGGAAAAAGCTGAAACAACCGATATCGCCGATCGCCCCCACTTTCCGGCCGTGATAGACCGCTCCAAATGCCTGAGCACAGTCTTCGATGACCCGGAGATTATGTTTTTTAGCGATGGCCATAATGGGATCCATATCCGCGGGATGGCCGAACAGATGAACCGGGATAATGGCTTTCGTCCGCGAGGTTATCTTGCCTTCGATTTGACGCCAATCCATGTTGAACGTGACGGGCTCAATATCCACAAAAACCGGCCGGGCTTTCAAAAGAGCGACGACCTCTGCCGTTGCGATAAAGGTAAAGGGCGTGGTAATGACCTCGTCACCGGCTTCAATGCCGCTGGCCCGCAAAGCCAGAAGCAGGGCATCCGTTCCGTTGGCCACGCCCACCGCCTGGGACGGACCGTGATAGGCGGCGACTTCTTCTTCCAGCGCGGACACGTTGGGCCCGAGAATAAAGCGGGTATCTTCCAGAACATTGCTGATGGCGGCATCAATGTCCCTTTTGAGGCTGTGGTACTGTCTTTTTAAGTCGACCATGGGTATCATGTCAGTAAATCCTCTGCTGCTTTCATTTTTGTGATGATGTCCACGGCGAGCGCCAGGGATTTGCGCGCCTCTTCCCCGGAAACCGGCGGGCAGCCGCGGGTGATGACGGCGTCAACAAAAGAGCGGATTTCCTCTTCCAGCGGATCGTGGCTGCCTATTTCAAGATGGTTTTGGACAATCTGCATCTGGCCCGAGCCGGTTGTCCCTTTACTGAAGGACAGTACTTCCCGTTTTTGGCAATCAACCGAATGATAGCCTTCTGGACTGAAAAACCGTATTTTTTGCATGGTCTTGGCGCTGATCCGACTAGCGGTAATATTGGCGGTGCAGCCGGTGGAAAAAGTAATCCGGGCGTTGGCAATGTCAATTTTATCCGAGAGAATGGGAACCCCCATGGCCTCCACGCTGATCGCCGGAGCATCCACGAATTTTACGAGGATATCCAGATCGTGAATCATCAGATCCAGGATGATGTCCACATCCGTGCCGCGTTCGAAGAACGGGTGTAATCTATGGGATTCGATAAAAAGAGGTTTCCGGATGACGTTTTCCAGCGCCATGATGGCGGGATTGAATCGTTCAACAAACCCGACCTGCAGAATGAGTTTCTTTTTCCGCGCCAGACCGATCAGATCATCCGCTTCCGCAAGCGTTGCACAAAGCGGTTTTTCGATGAGGACATCCACGCCCGCCGCAAGAAACTCCCTCGCGACGTTGTAATGGTCGCTTGTCGGCACGGCAATGCTGACGGCATCCACGCTGCCGATCATTTCCCGGTAGTCGCTGAAGGCCGCGCACTGATAAATCTGGGCTGCTTTTTGAGCGCGCTCCGAAGACGTGTCGGCAACGGCGACGATTTCGCAGGGTTCCAGTTTCCGGTATTTTTGCAAATGATAATTGCCCAGGTGGCCGATTCCGATGACACCGACTTTAATTTTTTTATGCTTCATGTTGTGTAAATCAACGGCAAATGCCTCTTTCCGATTCTTTAATAAATTTTATGAAATGCCTTACTTCGGGCAGATCCTCAACTTCAGATTCCGCTTTTTTGATCGCGTCTTCCAGGAGCAGCTTGGAACGAAAAACAATGCGGTAGGCATCACTGATGGCCTTGATGGTTTTTTCCGGAAAATTTCTTCTTTTCAATCCGATAAGGTTCAATCCGTAAAGTTTGGCATGATTGCCCTGAGCAATCGTATACGGGGGAATATCCTTTACGGCGGCCGAGCATCCGCCGATCATGCAGTGCGCCCCGACGCGGCAGAACTGGTGCACGCCGGTCAGTCCGCTGATAATGGCGTAATCTTCGACATGAACATGGCCGGCCAACGTTGCCGCATTGGACATAATCACGTGATTGCCGAGCTTGCAATTGTGCGCCACGTGGCAATAGGCCATAATCAGATTATGATTCCCCATGATGGTGACGCCGATGTCGGCTGTTGTCGAGCGATGAATGGTCACAAATTCGCGGATCGTGTTGAAATTGCCGATCACCACCCGGGTTTTCTCTCCGCTGAATTTCAGATCCTGCGGAGGCGCTCCGATGGAGCAAAACTGAAAGATCCGGCAGCTTTCGCCGATTTGGGTATAATCGTCGATGACCGTATGCGGACCGATCACCGTATTTTTCCCTATCCTGACATCGGCGCCGATGATCGAGTAGGGGCCGATTTCCACGCCTTCTTCCAGTTGAGCGCCGGGTGCAATAATAGCTGTTTCGTGAATTTTCATCAGTTAACCTTCTTTAGGAGAATTTACTTTTTCTTGAGCTCTTCCACCTGCTTCACAAGATCGTTCAGCGTCGCTCTCATTTCAGGCAGTTTGGCGCGGCAGGCTTCCACCTGCAGCCATTCCTTATACGGCAACTGCGGTGCGCCGCCCACCATGTCGCCGGATTTGATGTCTTTGTGAATCCCCGCCCCGGCCGCAATCATGACATGGTCGCCGATGGTTATATGGCCGACCATACCGGTCTGTCCGCCGACCATCACGCCTTTCCCCAGCTGCGTGCTTCCGGAAATGCCGACCTGGGCTGTGATGACCGAATTTTCACCGATGACCACATTATGGGCAATTTGGACCAGATTGTCGATTTTGACGTTGCGTTGAATCCAGGTCCTGCCCAGAGTCGCTCTGTCAATGGTCGTGTTGGCTCCCACCTCCACATCGTCGTCGATTTGCACAAAGCCAACCTGCGGGATTTTAACGTTGTCGCGTCCCGGCGCTGCAAAGCCGAAGCCGTCGGCGCCAATCACCGCCCCGGAATGGAGAATGACCCGGTTGCCGATGATGCAGGAATGGTAAACGGTGACGTTGGCATGGATGATGGAATGTTCGCCGATGGATGCGTTTCTGCCGATAAAGACGCCGGGGTAAATAACCGTTCCCGCACCGATTTTGGCTCCGGCTGAAATAAAAGCACGGGGAAAAATAACGGCGTCCGGAGAAACATCGGCGCCGTCTTCAATGCAGGCCTCTGCGCTGACCCCGGACCGGCCGTGTTGCGCCGGATAAAAATGGCTCAGTATTTTTCCCAGGGCCACATAAGGATCGGAAACGACAATCAGGTTTTTCCCCTCCGCCGTTGTCTGCGGAGAAACGAGAATCGCGGACGCTTTTGTCGTTTTCAGTTTTTTTATGTATTTCTTATTGGCAATAAACGTCAGGTCGCCCGGACCGGCCTCATCGATAGCCCGGATATGGCCGATGACAACGTCATCCGCGCCCATAACAGTGCCGCCAAGAAACGCGGCTATTTCTCCAGTCGTCATTTGCATCGGTTGAACGTGCCGGTGTTATTTGGTCTTGTTGAATTCTTCGATCACTTTATTGCTGAAATCGTTTTCCTTGGCATAGTAAGGAATCGGCATGGTCGCCACGTCAATCACCAGCGTGTACTTTTCCCGTTCGGCAATGGAGCGGACGATTTTGATAATACCGGGCATCAGTTTCTGGGTCATTTCCTGATCGCGTTTTTTTAATTCCTCATTAGTGTCATTGACCAGCAACTGATAATCCCGCATCTTCTTCTGGTAAGCGGCTTCCTTTTCGCTGCGTGAGCTCTGGGTCAGAACGGAACCCTGTTTTTCCAGCTCATCTTTCATTTTTTTCAGCTGGTTTTCCATGCTTTTGATTTCCTGTGTTTCTTTCTCGTAAAATCGCTTGAATTCGTCGGCGGCTTTTTTGCCCGCATTGGACGTCTGCATGATTTCCTGCAGATTGATGAATCCGATTTTATCAGCAGCTAAAACGTTTGCACTCCATGCAAAAACCAGCATTGTCATAATCGCCGTCAGGTAAAAAAATTTTTTCATTTGTGGTCTCCTCATTTAAATTATATGTTTAATTTTTTATCTATGCTTTTACATCGGCATGCCGATGGTAAATTCCCAGCGTCCTTTGGAATCGTCGTTTAACTCTCCCCGGTCAAGAACGTGACCGTATTCGAGCCGCAGCGGGCCGATCGGTGAGTACCAGCGGATTCCGGCGCCCACGGATTGCCTTAAATCTCCCATATCGTACTTATTGTCCCACGAGTTGCCGGCATCGTAAAAGGCGACCAGCTTCATGCCGGATTCCTTGATAAAAGGCAATACCAGTTCAACATTAAAAACCATCATATTGGTACCGCCGATGACATCGGACGTCCCGCCGTTGGTCGGTCCGACATAGCGGAAGCCGCGCAGAGAATTGATTCCGCCCAAAACGTATCTGTTGGAAACGGGAATTTCAACCCCTTCATGATCCTGAATATAACCGATCCGTCCCTTGGCTGCGAAAACAACGTCCAGGGGCAGAGGGAAATAAGCGAAGAGACTTGCTCCGTACTGGGTGTAGTTGGCATCTCCCTCTAGGGGGCCGCCCGCGTGGGTGACCGAAACCGTGGCCTTCGTTCCCTTGGAGGGGAAAATGTAATCGTTTGTCGTATCGCGAATCAAAGACAAGGTGACGGCACTGGAAGATGTTTCGCCTTCCTGTGCTTTGACGTAGTCTGTTGCGATCGGCGAAACCTCCCGGATATCGTCGATATAATACTTGTAGCCCAGATAGCCGACAATCCGTTCAATCAGGGGATAACCCAGCGTCAGACCCGCGCCCTGCGTGTCGATGGTGTAATAATCGTATTCCTTCTCGTATTTCCAGATATCGGCCTTGCACCACAGCGGCAGGTCGAAAAGCCATGGTTCCGTAAAGGATAAATCGTAATTGCTGGTTTCGGAGCCCAGCGAAGCTTTCAAACTCAATACCTGCCCATAGCCGAGAAAATTCTGTTGCGTGATCTGTGCCATCATGACGAGTTTATCCGATGCGCTGTAACCCGCTCCCACCATGAACATGCCCGTGCTTTTTTCCTTGACCCGGACATTGATATCCATTTTGTTTTTATCCGTTCCCTTTTCCGTCTGGAAATCCACCTCTTCAAAATATCTCAGCCTGCTCAGATTGGCATAGCTGCTTCTCAGTTTACTGCTGGAATAGAGATCCCCTTCCACCACGTCCAGCTGACGACGGATGACCTTGTCCCGGGTGATGCTGTTCCCGGAAATGTTGATGTTGCTGATATAAACCGGTTCCCCCTTGGCAATCTGGAAATCAACGTCAACCAATTGCTCGTTTTCCCGCGTATCGATCTTGGGATTGATTTCCGCGTTGGCGTAGCCTTCATCGTTGCAGGCTTGCATCAGAAGATCCAGGTCCCTGATGATGGCTTCCCGGTTGTAATTATCGCCTTTCTTCACTTTGAGGGACTGCAGCAGCGCCTCGCGCGGCTTTTCCAGAACATCGCCGGAGATGGCCACATTATCGACTTTAAACCTCTTGCCTTCCTGAATTTTAATTTTAACGTGGATGCCTTTCTGATCGGCTGTGGTTTCCGGTTCGCCGATTTGAGCATTAATAAATCCGTTATTAAAATAATAGGCATTGATTTTTCCGATATCCTGCTTGAGCTGGTCACGCTTGAGCAACCCGGAATCGGTGATGAACGAAAAGAATCCTTTCTCCGAGGTGCTCATCAACTTTTTCAATTCCTTGGCCGGAAAGGCTTCATTCCCTTCAAACGCGATCGATCGGATGTAGAGCCTGTCGTTTTCCCTGATCTCCAGAACGACACGGAAATCTGTTTCCCCGTCCTGTTCCACCCGGTCTTTGATCTCCGCATTATAATACCCCTTGCTGTCGTAGAGCGCTTTGATCTTTTCAATGTCTGCCTTGATTTGTTCCCGATTCAGGCTCTGCCGGGTTTTGATGGTTAAGACTTCCTGAATGTCGTCTTTGCTGACGGCCTTGTTGCCGTTGATGACGATTTCGGACACCAGCCCTTTTTCCTGCACAAAAAACGTGATGACTTTGCCTTCCGGCGTGGCGTCCGTTTCAGCGGTGACGTCCAGAAAATATCCCATTTTGAAAATGGTTTTAATATCCGCCGCAATGTCGGCTTCGGAAAAAATACCGCCTTTCCTGCTTTTAAGTTTTGTCGTGATCGCGGAGGCATTGATTTTCCGGTTGCCTTGAATTTCAATGCGGGCAATCTTCTGCACAATGCCGATGCGGTCCAGGATTTCGACTTTTAATTGTTCCGCAAGAGCGGTTGTGCTGGCCATCCCTCGGCCATGCGTGGACACGGCGGGCAGTGAACTTTGCTTTTCCACATCGAATATTTTGCAGTCGATATTCATGGATTTGCCGAATTGAGTCAGGGTGCCGGTGACGATAAAATCGGCGCCTTTTGCCTTGCCGTGATCCAGGGCCGTATTTTCGTCAATCTGCCCCTCGCGTTGCAGAAAGTCGTCGGCGGCAATAATCTGAATGGATTTTTCTTTCTGCAGTTCTGCCTGCAGGTTTTTGTAAAAAGATTCCCGGATGACCGTTTTATCCTGATTGCTGAATACTTCAAAGGGCATCACAACAATCTTTTTGAGATCTTCCGAATAAGCCGGCGGAACAAAAAGAAAGACAAACAATAAAAGAGCCAAAGATATTTTAAAGCTTTTTTTACTGGTATTCATAAATTTCTCCATCGCGCAGAAGAATCCTTTCGGACATTCTTTCCGCCAGTAATTTGTTGTGTGTTACCGTAACAAGCGTTATTTTTTTTGTCACATTCAGGTTGACCAGAATGTCTTCTATCTTTTTTCCTGTTTCCGTGTCAAGATTTCCGGTAGGTTCGTCAACGAGCAGGATGTCCGGCTCCATGATCAGGGCGCGGGCAATGGCCACCCTTTGTTGTTCGCCCCCCGAAAGTTCTCCCGGCTTGTGAGTGATTCTGCTCTCTAATCCAACTTCTTGAAGCAATTTGCAAGCTTTTTCTCCGGCCTGTTTCTTGTTGAATCCTCCGATCAGGGCCGGCATCATCGTGTTTTCCAGCGCGTTGAATTCCGGTAGAAGATTATTGAACTGAAACACAAATCCGATGTGCGAATTACGGAAGGCCGCCCTTTTTTTTTCCTCCCAGGCAAAAACATTCCTGCCGTCAAGAAGCAGCAGCCCGCCCGTGGGGTGATCGAGCATGCCCATGATATGGATCAGGGTGCTTTTCCCGGCGCCCGAGGCGCCCAGAACGGCAAGGGATTGGCCCTTTTCAATTTTGAAATTCAGACCGCGCAGAACCTCAATTTTGTTTCCGGCTTTAAAAAAGGTTTTTGATAAATTTTCCAGTACTATCATCGTTTTGCGTCGTCTGTCGGGTTATTATTCATATCTTAAAGCTTCCGCCGGGTCGGTTTTGGACGCCCGCAACGACGGATAAATGGTCGATAAAAAGCAAATCAGCAACGTGCCGGCCACGATAATGGCAACATCGCTGTAGTTCACTTTGGACGGAAGTTCGCTCAAATAATAAACGTCTCCCGGCAAAAATTTAAAGTTAAAAATCTTTTCCACAAACAACGAAACCTTCTGCAGGTTTAATGCGACGGCTAATCCCGCTGCACATCCCAGAAAAGTACCGATCACACCGATGATCAATCCCTGATAAACGAATATTTTCATGATGCTTGCGGAGGTCGCGCCCATCGATTTCAATATGGCGATATCCTTGTTTTTTTCCATGACGATCATGATCAAAGCGCTGATAATATTAAAGGCGGCCACCAGCACAATCAGGCTCAGAATGATGAACATCACCCGTTTTTCCAGCTTCAGCGCCGAAAAAAGATTCTTGTTCATCTGCATCCAGTTTTGCGTCCAGTAGGGGAATCCCAGAGCGCTTTGAATTTTCCTGGCAATGACATCCGCCTTGTAAATGTCGTTCACTTTAATATCAATTCCCGTTACCGTATCTCCCATTTGCAGAAATTTCTGGCAGCTCGGCAAAGACAGATACGCCAGGGTTGAATCGTATTCGTAAAATCCGGATTCAAAAATTCCCACCACCACGAATTTCCCCATGCGGGGCACCATCCCTGCCGGCGTGGCAATGCTGACCGGGGAAATGATCGTTATGGTGTCGTAGAGAAAAATCCCCATGTTCCGGGCCATTTCCTTCCCGATGACAATACCGTCCGGCTGGACGCCGTTGTCTGAATAACCGGCGGCAATGTCCTGCGGAATTTTGTTGAGATGATCAAGATTCCCTTCTTTGATTTTTCCCAGATTGATGACACGAAAGGCGCTTTCGGTATCCAGCGCGCGAATGACGACGCCGGTGACGCCGTTGTCGTTGCGGATCATCGCCTGGGTATAAATAAACGGCGTGGAGGCGACCACGCCTTCGATGCCGGCAATTTTTTTACGGACGTCCCGGTAATTTTTCATGGGGCCGCTCATATCGGTGGTTAACTCAACGTGAGACTTAATGCCCAGGATCTTTGTGCGCAAATCCTCTTCAAACCCGTTCATTACCGCCAGAACAATGATCAGGGCGGCGACGCCGAGAAAAATCCCCAGGACGGAGATAAACGTTATCACGGAAACAAAAACTTGTTTGCGTTTGGCCTTTAAATAACGCCTGCTGATGAAAAGTTCGTAGGGCATCGGTATTGTTATATCCTTTTTCCGGGATAAGTCCGGTTCGGCAACGCCGTCAATAATCCGTTTATTCCTGTCTGGTTCTCAACAGCGGGAATAAAATAACGTCTCTGATGGAGGAACTGTCGGTAAAAAGCATCACCAGACGGTCGATGCCGATGCCTTCTCCGGCGGTCGGCGGCATGGCGTATTCCAGAGCGCGGACATAGTCCTCGTCCATTTCGTGGGCTTCGTCGTCGCCGGCTTCCCGCTCATGGAGCTGCTGCAGAAATCGTCCTTTCTGATCGACCGGATCATTCAATTCCGAAAACGCATTGGCAATCTCTCGACCGTAAATGTACAGTTCAAACCGGTCGGTGAGATCGGGATCATTTTTGGATCGCCGGGAGAGCGGAGAAATGACGACCGGGTAGTGGGTGACAAATGTCGGCTGGATCAGTTTCTTTTCCACCACCTCGTCAAAAATAGCCATTAAGATTTTTCCCAACGGATCATTGTCGTTCACCTTGCAACCAACCTTGCGGGCAAAAGATAAAGCCAGCGCCGGATCGTCCAGCGCCGCCGCGTCCATGTTCGCCAGCTGCAGGAGAGCGTCTTTGACGGAAATGCGCCGCCACGGAGGGGTCAGATCGATTTCCGTATCCTGATAATTGAATTTCAGACCGCCGAATATGTTCTTCGCCAGAAAACAGAACAGGTCTTCGGTAAAGGTCATCAAATCTTCATACGTGGCATAGGACTGATAAAACTCCATCATGGTGAATTCCGGATTGTGGAAGGTGGAGATGCCCTCATTGCGGAAATTGCGGTTGATTTCGTAGACCCGCTCCAGGCCGCCGGTCACCAGTCTTTTCAAATAAAGTTCCGGTGCAATGCGCAGATAAAAATCCATGTCCAGAGCGTTATGATGCGTTTTAAACGGCCGGGCCGCGGCGCCTCCCGCGCGCGGCTGCATCATCGGGGTTTCCACCTCCAGAAAATCATGCTCATCCATGAACTGACGGATCAACTTGATAATGAGGCTACGCCGGTGAAATATTTCCTTCACCTTGGGGTTGGCGATCAGATCAAGATATCGCTGGCGGTATCGTGTTTCGATGTCGGTCAGGCCATGCCATTTTTCGGGCAAGGGACGTATCGATTTCGATAACAGCATGAGCTTCTGCGCTTCAATGGTCAACTCGTTGGTTTTTGTCCGGAATAATTTACCCGAGATAAAGATGATGTCGCCGATGTCGAGTTTCTTGAAAACAAAATATTCTTCCGGGCTTAAACTGTTCTTACCGATGTAGCCCTGGATCTGTCCCTTGTAATCCTGAATTTTGATAAAAGCCGCTTTGCCGAAATTGCGCACGGCCATCAGACGTCCGGCAACGGAAAAAGTCTCTTCCTGTTTTGCCAGGGAATCGTTATCCATATCGCCGAATTTCAACGTTATTTCCTGTGTTGTGTTTTTTGGTTTGATGTCGTTGGGGTATAAATCAATGCCCGCCGATTTCAGATCGGCAATTTTTTCACGGCGGATATTTAAAAGTTCATTATCTTCCATAGCTTCTCCACTTTTGTAAAGTCTGCTTAACTATATTTTTTTAGCCAAATAGTCAAGTATAACGATAATAAGGGGAATAGGCCTCCATGCGACGTCAATCGCAATGGGAGCGCCGTGCAAGGTCTGAAAATAACGACGTTCGTTGATAAATGAGACCTGCATTCAAAATTCTTTATTATTTCATAATCAATAAACGCTTGACATAATACATAACACACGTTACATTACACATGTAATTTAAACAGACCGGGAATTGCATGCCGCCAAAAGTTATTTATAGCAGGTCCGATATTATCGATTCCTCGTTGAGAATCGTCAAAGAAAAGGGATTTAAGCAACTGAGCGCCCGCGAAGTTGCCAGGCAATTGATTTCCTCCACCCGGCCGGTATACGAACATTTTCAATCCATGGACGAGTTGAAAAAGGCGGTGCTGCAAAAGACCGTTGATCTTCTCTATGATTATGTCACGCGGCAGTACACGAAAAATGCCTTCCTGAATACCGGCGTCGGCTATGTTTTGTATGCCCGGGATCATAAAGAATTTTTTAAAATGATATTCCTGGAGGATAACGATGCCAGCGGAATCATCGACGAAATGCTGAAGAAGCTGGATAAAGAGATCGTGAAGGTGCCGGAACTCAAGAAACTTGCTCCGGCCGAGAGAAAGGATCTGTTGAAAAACGGCTGGATTTACACCCATGGATGTGCCGTCATGGTTTTTGCCGGATACATAAAAAACAATCAGGATAAACAAATTATTAAGATGCTTGCTGAAGCAGGTCCCATTTTTATTGAAGATGCACTTCGAAAGCACAATGCTGATGCGCTCATCAATACAACGATAAAGGAGATTGAATAATGTCGGAAAATCCATTGCATTTGCTGATGAATCCCCAATCCATTGCGGTTGCCGGAGCGAATAACAACCCGTCGAAGATGGGAACTATACAGGCGTTGAATATTGTGAAGGGCGGCTATGGCGGCAGATTTTACCCGATTCATCCCGTGGAAAAAACCGTTTTGGGTTGCCCCGCCTACGCCACACCGGAGGTTTTGCCCGAAGCGCCCGATCTGGCCATCCTGATTGTGCCCATACGAGCGGTTGCTTCCCTGCTGGAGGGTTTCGGCAAAATCGGCACGAAGAGAGCCATCGTAATCACCGCCGGGTTTAAGGAAACCGGCGCGGCGGGACGGGACATGGAAAAAAAGATCAACGAAATAGCAGACCGCTATCAGATGCGTTTTGTCGGTCCCAACTGCATGGGTGTCATCAATTCCGGGATTTCATTAAACACCACCGTTTTAGCCACGTCCAGGGAACCGGGCCTTCTGGGATTTGCGTCGCAAAGCGGCACATTCCTGAGCCAGACGCTGCCCTATCTCAACAAAAGAGGGATTCGTTTCAGTAAGGCCATCAGTCTGGGCAACGAGGCCAACATCAATATGATTGACGCGCTGGAATATCTGGGAGAAGATGAACAAACCAAAGCCATCATTCTGTACATTGAAGGCATCCGCGAAGGGCGAAGGTTTCTCGACGTTGCCCGAAACATCACACCGCACAAACCGATTGCAGCGTTATACGTGGGCGGTTCCGCCTCCGGCGCGCGCGCGGGGTTGAGTCACACCGGCGCCATGGCCGGTCCGGATTTCCTCTATAACGGTATTTTCAAGCAGGCCGGCATCATCCGGGTCAACTCCATTGAAGATCTTTACTATCACGGCTGGACGCTTGCCACACAACCGCCGATGCGCGGCAAAAGAGTCGGCGTCATGACCAATTCCGGCGGGCCCTCCACAACCATTTCCTATACCTGCGATGCGGTCGGTCTGGAAGTGCCCCGCTTTTCCGACGGGCTGCAAAACGAAATCAGAAAACACATTGAACCGCACGCCTCTGCGTCCAATCCCGTCGATATGACGTTTGACCTGAGCATGAACAAACTCGCGCTCACCCTGCCGGAGATGGTGATGAAAAGCGGCGAGGTCGATGCGGTCGTTCTGCACGGAACCATGATGACCGGTTATCTGAAAGAGGTTTATCCCACGTTGAAGGACATTATCGGCAATATTTCTCTGGAAGATTTTTTGAAATACGGCCAGATGGACCGGACGATTGCCAACGAAACTTTTAAATTGCCATCTAAGTATAACATGCCGATGCTGATATCTTCTTTCTTTGATCATGAAGACAACTATATCAAGGGCTATCAGGATACAAACACGCCGGTGTTTTATTCGCCGGAAAATACCGCGAGGGCGCTGGGCTCGCTTTACCTGTACAAACAAATCAAAGAGCGCGCTCCCCGCAAAGAAGCCGCTTTGCCGAAAATCAAAAAAGAGGCCACGGAGATCATCCTCAAGGCGCTGGACAACAAACAAAAGGCGCTGGATGAATACGAGGCGAAACAGTTGCTTGCCTGCTACGGTGTGCCGGTAACGAAGGAAGCGCTGGCGGCAAAGGTTGAAGACGCTCTGAAGACCGCTAAAAAAATCGGCTATCCGGTGGCGCTCAAAGCCTGCTCCTGGAAAATCATGCACAAAAGCGGCAAGGGACTCATCGCGCTGAATGTGGAAAACGAAAACCAGCTCAAAAAAGAATTTGAAAATATTCAAAAGAACGCGGGAAAAACTGCGCCGGTGCTGGTGCAGGAAATGCTCAGCGGCAGCCGCGAATTTTTGGCCGGTATGACGCGCTTTGCCGGGTTCGGTCCGGGTGTTGTTTTCGGTCTGGGTGGCGTTTTCACGGAAGTTTTCAAGGACACGACAATGCGCCTCGCGCCGGTTACAAGCGCCGATGCGCTGGAAATGTTCGAAGACATCAATGCCCGTAAACTGCTCGATAAATTCCGCGGCCTGCCGAAGGTGAAATTAAGCAATTTGTCCAGGATCATTCAGGCGCTGGGCAACATCGCTCTTCTGCATCCCCAAATCGCCGAGATCGATCTCAATCCGATTATCATCAACGGCGCCGAACCGGTGGTCGCCGATGCCTTAATCGTACTGGAAGACAAATCTTAAGTTTATCGCTCCGCAGGAGACTTGGCCTAATAATTTAGTGTCAAGTCTTGCTTCCTGAAATCCTCATTTTTCAAAAATATAATTTTATGCTAGGTTACAATCCGTAATTATTAAGCAATCCTTTTGCATTAAGAGTGTCATAAGAAAGATAGGGAATTGTTATAAAAATCCGTTAAGGAGTAAATAATGCGGAAAAATATAATTACAAAAATACTTCTCTCTCGGAAACTTTATCAATTATCACTTGAAAATTTAAATTCTGATAATGAACTTTCTCTTTCCATCGGCGTTATTCTATTACAAGATTCTGTTGAAATATTTCTTCTTGCTGTTGCCGAACATATAGATGCTAGTATTGGTAATAATTCAAATTTTAATCAATATTTCGACCTAATAAATAAAAAACTTTCTCCAAAAGAACTTCCCTTTAAGCTTCGCCTAACCGCTCTTAACAAGCTCAGGGTTAACGCTAAGCACTATGGTTTATCTCCTTCTAAATTAGAAACACATGGTCTTATAGAAACTGTAAAGGAGTTCTTCGAAGAAGTTTCTATCCAAGTATTCGAGAAAGAATTTGTAACCATCAGCCTTGTTGATTTGATCAATAAAGGTGAGGCAAAAGATTATCTTATGGCTGCTGAAAATGATTTCTCAAAGGGAGATTATGTTAATGTCCTTATCAATTGCAGGAAAGCCATTTATGTAGAATTTGAAACGGACTATGACATAAGTCTATATGGAGATGAAAGAGAAAAAATAATGGGTACTATGGCTATTATGCTAACGGGAATGAAAGCTCCATTTTATGTTTGCAATAAAAAATATATCGATGAATATGTTAAAGAACCGACAGATTATATTGTCTATGATCATGACCGTCTAGATATGGATCTGTTAAGGGCAGGAATTAGCCGGGTCGATTATTGGAATGTTTGGCGGCTTACTCCATCTTTATATCGAAAAAACAAAGAATCAGATTGGATTGTAAAGAAAGATTTTCAAAAACTTGATGAGGAAGGTATAAAAGATAGAGCTGAATATGTTCTCGACTCTTCAATTAATTTAATTTTAACAAAACACTTAGATATAAAACGTTCAAAATCACCAGATTATAAAAAGTATTATGTGAGTTTAAAAAATGAATCAGTCCCAATATATGAAAAAGCTGATAATAAAAGCAAAGTTGTCGGAACTGTGCCAGCCAACTGCAAAAAAGTATTTGTTGACTCAAAAGTTTCAGCTCTAAATGGAAAAGGTATTTTTTGGCATGTTGTTCACGTATCAGTAGAAGATAACTTTTATCTTTGGGGATATATTGACAATGATGATATTATAAATAGTAACTGACAACGGCATTAATGGCAACAACAAAAAGCCGCCACACCTCATATCAGGCGTTGCACCTTTCAACTAGTAATCCTCAATTTTCTTTATTCTATAAAAATGTGGACTTGTAGGTATTTTCTTTTTCAACCCAGAATTTATTTTTTCTTCTTGATCAGGTCGCCCAGCGTGCCCATCGTCTTGGGTGATTTGCCGATATAACCGCGGAAATCATCTTCATTTCCTGAAGCAGCTGAAGTATCTTTGTCGCTTCCGGTCAGATCAAGAGAAATTTTTCTGTTCTCGCGGTCGATTTTTTCAATCTTCACTTCCAATTCTTCGCCGGTTTTCATAACATCGCCGGCGTGTTTGATTTTTTTGCCGCGCGCCAGTTTGGAAATATGCAAAAGCCCTTCCACCCCGTCTTCCAGCGAAACAAAAGCGCCGAAATTGGTCAGGTTGGTTACCTTGCCCTTGAGCAGGCTACCTTCGGTGTATTTTCTCACAAAGCCGTCCCACGGATTGGGAAGAGAGGCTTTAGCCGATAACGTGATGCGATTAGCTTCCCAGTCCAGATTGATGATCACGGCTTCAATCTTGTCGCCCGGCGAGTAGAGTACTTTGGGATCTTCAACCCGTCCCCAGCCCATTTCCGAAACAGGCATGAGGGCCTGCACACCGCCGAGATCAACGAAAGCACCGAATTTCTGAACGCTTGTCACTACGCCGCTCACCGTCATCCCCTGTTGCAGGGAATTTTTCAACGCGGCTTTTTTCTCCTGTTCGATTTTTTCCAGCAAAGGCCGACGTGACAAAATGATATTGCGACCCTTTTCCGAATATTCGGCCACAATAAATTCAAATTTCTTGCCGACGTAGGCAGTGACATCATCTATTCTTCTGACATCCATCTGCGAGTAGGGACAGAACCCGCTGACATTCTGGTTAATCCTGACCGAAAAGCCGCCTTTGATTTCCTTCTCGACAGTCGCTTCAACGGGAATCTGATTTTTATAGGCTTTGAACATAAAATCATCAACACTCTTGCTCGTCAGCAGTTTGGTGGTAAAAAGTTTTTCCCCGTGACGAGAAGAGACAAAATAAGCCGTGATGGGATCTCCTTCCTTCACGGTGAGATTGCCGTTTTCATCCAATAGTTCCTTTTTATCCAGATAGCCTTCACTTTTCGCTCCCAGATCCAGGAACATCCATTCCTCTGTAATTTTTACGATGATAGTATCTATTTTCTCTCCGGCGGAAAAACGCCGGGGTTTTAAGCTGGTTTCATCAAGCATTTCAGAAAAACTTTTTTCTTCCGTCATATTGTCCTCTTTATTTTTACGCCCGACAGGCGTTTCGTTTGGTGCTCCGATAGCATAAAAAACTGGAAATTTAAACAAATATGTATTATGAAATACAAATATCATCTAAGGGGTTAAAATATTTATGCGTTTTGAAATTTCCCGCGGCGGCAGCGGGCTGACTTATGAAATACGGAATATCGTACTGATTGCCAACAAACTGAAGGAATACGGCGTTGATATCATCTGGGAAAATATCGGCGATCCGGTGCAAAAGGGAGAAAAAATTCCCGACTGGATGAAGGAAGTCCTCTTTGAAATCATCAAAGATGATGAGTCTTTTGCCTATTCCCCGACGAAAGGTGTTAACGCCACCCGGGAGTTTCTCACCGAGCGTCTTAATGCGCGCGGAAATGTGCGGATTACCCCCGAAGATATCATTTTCTTCAACGGTCTGGGCGATGCCATTGCCCGCGCCTACAGCTCCATTCAGGTTGACGCCCGCATGATCATGCCGGAGCCGACCTATTCCACGCACTTCATGGCGGAAGTGCTGCACGCGTCGTTTCCGCCCAATACCTACCGGCTGAATCCATACAACGGATGGCATCCGGATATGCGCGAACTGGAACAGAAGGTGAGAAGCCACAAAGCCATTGTCGGCATTCTGGTCATCAACCCGGACAATCCCACCGGCTTTGTCTATCCTGAAGAAACGTTGCGAAATATTGTACGGATCGCCAAAGAAAACGATCTTTTCGTTGTCTTTGATGAAACCTACATCAATATTGTTTACAACGGCAAGAACACCGTACCGCTTTCGGATATCGTAGGCTCCGTTCCGGCCATCAGCATGAAAGGAATTTCCAAGGAACTTCCCTGGCCCGGCTCACGGTGCGGCTGGATGGAAGTTTACAATGCCGGTAAAGATCCGATCTTCGACCGCTTTATCAATACCATCCTCCATCAGAAAATGTCGGAGGTTTGTTCGACAACATTGCCGCAACTGGCGATTCCTAAAATCATGACGCATCCGGAGTATGATAAATACCTCCAGGAACGCAGGAGGCATTACGAAAAGCTTTCGGATATCGCCTACAACATTTTAAAAGATGTTCCCTGCATGATGGTCAATAAAACAGACGGCGCTTTTTATATGACAATCGTGTTCAACGAATCCGGTCTCAACAGCAACCAAAAGCTTCATATAAAAAATGGAGAGATAAGGGAATTCGTCGAAAATCTCGTCAAAGAACCCATCGAACACGACAAGAGATTTGTTTATTATCTGCTGGCGGCGACGGGGATCTGTGTTGTTCCGCTGACATCGTTCTTTACACCGCTTTTAGGCTTCCGCATGACGCTTCTGGACAAAGATGTGGATGAATTCGAACACACGGTCAAAACCATCGCCGAAAAATTCACCGAATATATTGATTCTTCAAGCAAAGGGATGCAGACCGCCATCAAATTATATTAAGGAGTGACCGCGAGACAAGCCTTTTAATTTGATCCGGCGGAATCTGCAATGACGGGCCGGGCAGTTTTGCGTGATTGCAGTTCAGGGGTATCCGATGACGCTTTCGGTTTTGTTGTTCATTGCGGGCATTGTGCTTTTATGGGCGGGCACGGAATTCGTCCTGCAACGCGTTCCCATTCTGGCGGGGTGGCTGCGGGTATCGCCGCTGGTGGTGACCGTTCTGTTGCTGGCGGTGATGACGTCTCTGCCCGAGTTCTGCGTTTCACTGTTTGCCTCCATGCGCGGACAGCCTGCCGCTGCGGTCGGCAATGTTGTCGGCTCCAATTTCGTGACCCTGACGTTTGTGGCCGGCATTTGCGCCCTGTGGAGACCGATCATCGTCGGTCCGACCCTTCGTGAAAGAGAATCCAGCTGGATGATTCTTTCCGCCGCTCTGTTGCTGGTCATTGCCATGGACGGAGTCATCAGCCGCATCGACGGCCTGATTCTGCTGATGGCATACGGTCCGTATTTGAAGGGCACCATCGATGAGGCGCGTCAGCAGAGAAAGGAAGCTCCCGTTGTCAGCATGGCAAAGCCCTGGCTGCACGGCATTATATTTGTGGCGGGCATTGCGATGATCGTGCTGGGGTCGAGCTGGATTGTGGAAAATGGAACAATGCTTGCGCGGCGGCTGGGCATGAACGATCTTCTCATCGGGGTGACCTTTTATGCGTTTGGCACATCGCTGCCGGAACTCGCCATCGCCTTGGGCGCGGTATTGAGGCGTCAGGCCGATGTGACGCTCGGCGAGATCTACGCATCCAACATCTTTACCGGATTGGCCGTCATCGGTTGTCTGTGCCTGATCAAGCCTCTTCCGGTCGAACCGATCATCGTGCAGCGCGATCTTCCCATGCTGATCGTGGCGGGCGTTCTTCTGCAGATGTTTGTCACCACCGGAAGAAAATTTGTTCGTCTGGAGGCGCTGGTGATGATTGCCATCTACGTGCTTTTTCTCGCCGCGCAGTTCATGGGTTTCAGCATATCTCTGTCCTGATCAAGTTTCAGGCTGACGTCCGATTCGGATAATGTCGGGACATCTGATCATCCGCGATGCTTAAGCTGCAATCCATTAAGAATTGTGAGCGTTGTGCAAATCCGCTTAAGAAGCAATCCGGTGAATTATTCCACCTCTTTCAGAGCCAGATCCTGATAGGCGTGGAAAAACCTGTGGCAAAACGCATCCCATCGCCGGCAGATATCCATGGTTTTTTCATCCGGCTGGAAAAGATTGGGGTACGCCACCAGTTCGGTGATCTCGTCGGCCAATTCTTTAATCGTTGACTCATTCAAGCCGGAAAGAATATGACGCACAAACTCCGCAGGCTTATACCAGCCGCTGACTTTTTGCAGGTCGCGATGAATCTGTGTCAAAAGAACATTTCGCGGACCTTCCCACAGTTCGTTGATGGCGGAGTCGCGGTACAGACGAGGCAGGGATGAGAAATCTTCCATCACTCCGTGGCCGCCGAAAATGGACATGGACTCGCGAATGACATCCGTGCAGTCCCAGGCGGCGGCCATCTTCTGCAGCATGATGAGTTCCCGGATATTGAAACGATTCTTCCGGACCGCTTCCGGCTCATCCGTCGCCAGTCCGCCTTTGAGTCCTCCTTCCAGCGTCAGAAAATCCCGATAAAGTTTAAACGCTCCAGCTGTTGTCCTTTTGGCCATGCGATCGATTCTGTTCACCTGAACGGCGACCAGCGGGAATTGGCCGATGGTCAGGCCGAAGGCATTGCGGAATTCGGTGTATTTCTTCGCTTCCCGGACGGCCCGTGTCATGTAGGCGGCGGCGGAAAGCCCCACGGTCAGGCGCGAGTAGGTCAGGACAATGCCGACCACATTGGCAACGCCTTTGTCCAGAGGACCCACTGGATAAGCGACTGCGCCGTTGAACGTCAGTTCCGCCGTGGTCAGTTCGCTGGTGCCCATTTTCCATTTGATCCGGTCGACGGTGTAGCCGTTTCGCATTTCTTTTTCCTTATTGCCCGGAAGCCAGGAAGGCACGACAAAGAGGGCGACTTTTTCCGATCCGACGGGTTTTGCCGTCACCACGGCATAGTCCGCATGTGTGGCCGAGCAGAAAAATTTTGTCCCATAGAGTTTCCACGTGCCGTTTTCATTGACAGCTTCCAGCACATTTGCCGGCACATCCGAACCGCCCTGGATTTCCGAAAGATACTGGGCGCCGATGGCAAAATCGCCGTTGATGCCGTCTTTACAATGTTTGAGAATTTCTTTCGTCTCCGGCGAGTCGGCATATTTTTCAAGAAGCATTACCAGCCCCTCTGTGCAGGTGACAGGGCAGCCGATACAGGCTTCGCCGTTCTGGTAGATGACGTACATTTTAATTAATTTGACCCAGGGCGACGTTGTGTCGGCAAAGAATGCTTCGGAAAAAATTTCCTTTTCCATGATTTCCGTTTCATGCGGGCGGACGATTCTGTCGATGCGGTTATGATGCCCGTCGTAGTGCAGCATGAAGGGCCTCTTTTCGGGCCGGGCAATGCTGTCGGCAAAATCGCGCCACCGGAAAGAGGCTTTTTGAGAGCAGGCGCGCGCTTCGGCGTCAACCTGCTGCCGGATGTCTCCGGTAAAATGGTGTACCACCTTCTGGATAAACGGATCATCCCGGTAGTAGTCAACGCCTTGCCGCCACTTTAAAAAATCATCAAACGTATAGGGATTGTTGCGATCAGATAGAGACATATAACCTCCCGGATAATCTTATTTGTGATTGACTTTCTCAACCAACGGTTATATTACAAACCACTGGTTACATAAGTCAAGCTTTTTTACTGCAATGTTTTTGCGGGATATGGTATAAAAAAATCGATATGAAAAAGAAAAATACTTTTGCCGAACTGAAAAATAACGAAAAACGGGCGCGGCAAGGCGTTATCGTCGAAGCTGCCCAGCGCGTCTTTGCCGTAAAACCGTTCAACAAAGTCAGCATTCGCGACATTGCCCGGGAGGCCGGCATTTCCCACGCCTCCATCTACCGGTATTTCCCCGATCAGCAATCCCTTTTTGTGGAAGCCTTTCTTCACGGCGCGGAAGAAATTACGGCCATTCTGGACAGGATGATCAAAAACAGCAGAAAAAACCCGATCGAAAAGGTGGCCGATGCCTATTTGAGTTATCTCATCGATAACGATCAGTATTTCCGCATGATGACGCGTTTCATGCTGGACGGTTCGCTCTCCGCGGACATGGTGGAAAAGCTCAACGCCTCTGAACGCCGTATCTTTGATCAGTTCGACGTTTTGTTCAGAAAAATGAACCTGCCGGAACCGGTCAGGCCTCTGTCCCATGCATTTTTTGCTGCGCTCAACGGTGTGCTGATTACTTTCAGAAACTATCCCGGCCGAAGCGCAAAAGCCGTGCATCAGCATATGCATAATATTGTCCGGGTCATTGTATCCAAGTTTTGCGTACCTTCTGCATAGCTCCCTTCATGGGCACACCAAAAAAAGAGCAGAAGGTTTCAAAATGCCTTCTGCTCCTCTGGATTTTTATTTTGCGCCTCTGGCCGTCCCGATGTGTCTAGAATGCGGGATCAGGTCCAAAGCTGCTTGTTTTATGCGTTTTCAACGCGAGAATGATTAATATCTTCCATCCCTGCGGCCGCCCCGGTTGAATCCTCCTCCTCCGCCGCGGTTGCCGCCTCCCCGATGGCCGCCGCTGAACTCTTTCTTCGGTCTGGCTTCGTTGACCGTTATTTCTTTTCCGTCAAGCGTGCCGCCGTGGAATTTTTTAATTGCTTCGGCTGCGCCTTCTTCCGTTTTCATCTCGACAAAACCGAATCCTTTGGACTGGCCGCTGAATTTATCCTTGATGATCGTCGCGGAGACCACTTCTCCCGCTTCGGAAAAATTGGATTTCAGGTCATCGCCTGTGATCTTATAAGACAGATTGCCGACGTATAAATTCTTGTTCATCTCTTTATCCCCTTTCTGATTTTATTTCTTTTTTTCATTCCCCGATGGGGTGTTACAAAGCATCCATGTCACCCCCATCCGTCTCCTGGTTGAGAAGGAAGGAAAAAGTGAGGGGCTTGTCTGCCTTACATCTTTAAAGAAAAAACCATCAGGACATGAATAATCCTTGATGGTTGTAATCCGTTTGTAAAAAATATACGGAATCGCCGCCATTAAGTTGCGCATACTCAGAATTTTTAGTCAAGCAGTATTTCGTTTTTTCCTGGCAACCATTATTTGATCAGTTTTTTGCGCATGACGGAAAGGGCGAGCGGAAAGGTGATGAGACAGAAAATAATCAGGTAGCAAAAACCGGCCAGCGCTTCGGCGTTGAACGCTCCCAGGCCTAAGGCCCGCACCAGGTTGACCAGATGCGTCAACGGCAGCGTCAAGGCGAAATATTGCGCCCAGAGGGGCAATCCGCTTATCGGGAAAAACGTGCCGCTGAAAAGGAACATCGGGGTAATGAACAGAAAGACCGGCAAGTTGAATAATTCGATCTTGCCGACCAGGCCGGTGAAGATCATGGCCACGGAGCCGAAGGCAAAGCCGCCAATGAAGGCGACAAGAACGATCAGCAATCCTGCCGGATAGCTGATCAATCCGAAGAAACCGATGACAATCAGCATGATGATCGTTCCGATGACCGATTTGGTCGCCCCCCAGACGATTTCTCCGGTCACGATTTCGTCAACCGTGAGCGGCGTGGCCATCATCGCATCAAACGTTTTCTGATAGTACATGCGCACAAAGGATCCAAAAGTGTTTTCAAAGAAAGAGTTGTTCATGATGTTGATTGCCAGCAGCGCGGGAGCGATAAACATCACGTAGGAAATTTCCGTTCCGGCGTACGTCACCGATCCGATCAGTCCGCTGAAACCGATGCCGAACGCCAAAAGGTAGAAAAGCGGTTCCAGCAGCGGCGGCATGAAGTTGATCTTCCAGCTTTCTCGGTAGACCGTCAGGTTGCGCTGCCAGACACGGATGAATCGGGTGGAAATTCTGAAGGTCATTCCCGCAGCTCCCTTCCGGTCAGTTTCAAAAAAACATCTTCCAACGTGGCGGAACGCAGGATGCAGCTTTTCTGGCTGAAACGGTCGCAGAGCTCCTGATAGAGTTCATGGCCGTTGGCGGCGTAAATAATTAAACGATGTCCCAGGTCCTCCACCCGGTCGTGCTTTTCTTGGGAAAACGCGCGCAATGCTTCATCCGGTTCGGCAACCTCAATGATATGGCCGCCCGTGTATTCCCGGATGAGCGACCGGGGAGAGCCCTGCGCGAGAATTTTTCCGTGATCCATAATGACCAGGTTATCACACAGACGCGCCGCCTCATCCATGTAGTGCGTGGTCAGCAGGATGGTCATGCCCTGATTCTTGAGTTGTTCCAGTCTTTCCCAGACCTGATGACGCGACTGAGGATCAAGGCCCGTCGTCGGTTCATCCAGGATGATGAGATCCGGCTGATTGATCAGGGCGCGGGCGATGACCAGGCGGCGCACCATGCCGCCGGACAATTCCGTGGCGCGGGCATTTTGGCGTTGTTCCAGCGCGAAAAATTTCAGTAGCGTTGTCGCCCGGGCGAGGGCAGTTTTTTTCCCGATATCAAAGTAGCGGGCGAACACTTCGAAATTCTGCATGACCGTAAGATCGGGGTCGAGCGTATTTTCCTGCTGGCAGACGCCGATGCGGGCTTTGATTTTCCGGTCATGTGTTTTGATGTTCAGTCCGAAAACAAAAATGTCGCCTGCGGTCAGCGGCGAGAAACCGTAAAGCATCCGGATGGTGGAGGTCTTGCCGGCGCCGTTCGGTCCCAAAATGCCGAAACAGACTCCCGGAACCACATGGAAGGAAATATCATCAACGGCCTTGAACGCGCCGAAAACTTTTTCCAGATTGCGGGCGACGATGACCGGTTCGATCGGACGGGTTTCAATCATAGGCTGTTCACCATAAAGCACACAAAAACTTATGTTAATCATCCAAGTGTTGTCAACAAAAAGAAATCCCTCATTTTTGTGTTTGACGAAACAGGGCCCTTCTATTATAGTTGTAAAGGTTTATATTCAGCAACTGACGATGCAACAATGAAATTTTATCTTTTAACGGGGGTTCAAACCATGAGTAAATCAATGGACAAAGGGAAAAAAGACGCCAAGAAAAAGCCGGCGAAGTCCGCCAAAGAAAAAAAAGAAGCCAAAAAGTTGAAAAAAGCGGCGAAAGCCGGAATGTAAGATAAACACAAACGACAAATCTTTACGGGTGTCGACTTTCTTTACAAAGCGCACTTTATCCCGCCTCCATGCGGGATAAAGGCATTTTTATTTTCCGGGAAGGTCACCCGCTACGGATTTTACCTCGAAAGAACTGACGAAAAGGATTTCCCCATGAAAGTTAAATTTCTCGGAGCGGCCAGAGAAGTCACCGGCTCCTGTTTTATTATCGAAACCGATCAGGCGCGATTCGCCGTTGACTGCGGGATGCATCAGGGCGGTGCGGATGTTGAAACACGCAACTGGGACACTGAAGCCTACGACCCGTCTCATATCGATTTCTTTCTGATCACGCATGCTCACATTGATCATTCGGGATTATTGCCCCGCATGGTGCAGAACGGATTCAAAGGGCCTGTTTACGCAACGGAGCCGACGGGGGAACTGATCAAGATACTGCTTCTGGACAGCGCCCATATCCAGGAAACCGATGCAAAATCGAAGACGAGAAGAATGCAGCGTAACGGCAGGACGGAGAAAAGCGAGCCGCTTTATTCCACGCCGGACGCCGAAGCCGTGTCCCCTTTGATCAAGAAAATAACCTACAATCAGAATTTTACGCCTGCGGCCGGCATCAAAATCAATTTTCAGGACGCCGGCCATATTTTGGGGGCGGCCATCCTGGAATTGTTTATTGAGGAAAACGGCACCTCCACAAAACTTGTTTTCTCCGGCGATATCGGCCGCCGTCATCAGTTGCTCATGGAGGATCCCGTTACGATCAGCGACGCGGACTACCTTTTTATGGAATCCACTTACGGTGATCGCGATCATAAAGGCGAAGAGGACAGTCTCAATGAAATGGCCGAGGCCATTCAGTACAGTTATTCCAGAGGTGAAAAGATCATCATTCCCGCTTTTGCCGTTGAGAGAACGCAGGAGATGCTGTATTCCCTTTATCTGCTGGACATCAAGGGGAAGCTGCCCAAGGATATGCCGGTGTTTCTCGACAGCCCGCTGGCCATCAAGGCCACAGAGATATTTCGGCGGCACCACACATACCTGGATGCGGATACGCAAAACATACTGAAAAATGGTGAAGATCCTCTGGATCTGCCGCAGTTAAAGTTTTCGTCCTCGACCGAGCAATCAATGAGAATCAACGAAATGGAAGGGTCGGCCATTGTGATTTCCGCATCGGGCATGTGCAATGCCGGACGGATCAGGCATCATCTACGGCATAATTTGTGGCGGCCCGGCGCAAGCATTGTGTTCGTCGGATTCCAGGCGCAGGGAACGCCCGGCCGTAAGATTGTTGAGGGCGCGAAAAAAATCCGTATTTTTAACGAGGATATCGCCGTCAAAGCCAAAATATGGACCATCGGCGGTTTTTCCGCGCACGCCGGGCAACGTCAGCTTCTGGACTGGCTGGGACATTTTCAGAATAAAAAAATGCCGGTGTATTTAGTCCACGGTGAAGCCGGTGCGCAGGATACGCTTGCCTCGTTGATCCGCGAACGGCTGGGATTTGAGGTTGCCATTCCCGAGTATCTGGAAGAAATCAATATTAAAGCAGGGACCCGGCCGCAGGAAATTAAACAACCGCGTCCGTCCAGACCGCCGCTGGAGCTTGCTCCGCTGCTGGCCGATCTGAAAGCGAAGATCGATTACATCAACGCCCGGGTGGACAAAATTCAATCCCTTCCCGAATCCGAGCAGCAGGAAGTGATTCAACTGCTCAGACAGGTCAATCAAAACATGGATGACATAAAGCCTGATTTGCAGACGGGATGAAAGCGGAATTTTTCCCGTTGTCCGGGGTTTTGGAACGCGGCTAATCCATGATCTTGTAGTTAAAAGAAGCAACGATATGCAGCCGTGACAAATTGTATGATCCCGGCAAAGGTTCGTAGGGCGCGGCTTCCTGAACGACGCCCAGCGCCCCGTTATCGAGATCGGCTGATCCCGACGATGACACGAGCGTTACGGCGGCCAGTCTGCCGTCCGCATCAATGGACATTCTGACGACAACATTCCCCTCTTCATTTCGTTCGAAGGACGTCTGCGGGTATTTCCATATCCGGAGGATCTTGTTTTTTACCCGGGTCAGGTAATGAATGTATTTCGTATCGAGACTGCCCAGGTTAATTGTATCTTCGCGCCAGGCATCATCGGGCGTAGGGTCGTTCTGTTGCTTCGTCACGCTGGACGACGGGTTTCCTTGGGCAGGGTTTTCTTTTTCAGGAGAAGGTTGCGCCGGCGCCGGTTCTTGTATGCTGACCGACAGCACGTTTACCGGTTTGATTTTATCGTTTAAATCGATCATGCCTGCCACGGCCAGTAGCGTCATGTGGATGACGACGGATATGATCACCGGCCACAAAATGGCTTTTTTATCCATGTCAACGTTTCCCGAATCTGAAAGTCTTTTGGAGCCTGTGTGTCCCAGGCGCCCTGCACTATACAGTATTTTTTTCAAAAACCATAATATGAATTTAAAATGAAAAGACAATTCCGTGCGCGTCGCTACCGGCGGTACGGCGAAAGGTTGCGGCAGAAGAAAAAGGAGGGGCATAAAAAAGACAGGCAGGATAGAACCTGCCTGTCTTTCAATGTTTTTGTCTACTCAACATTGGCACTGACAACAGAGGCAATCTGCATCATGTCAATCGTTTGTCCTTCTTTTAATTTTGTGAAATCCACGACCTTGCCGCTCGATGTTTTCACCTTGGTGTTGTTGATGATCTTGATCAGTTTGGCGTCGATCACAATGTTCTTTCCGGCATTTTCCGGTTTGCCGTTGACTTTTGTGGTCTGCAGTTTATTGGCTTTAATGTAATCCCAAAGTTTTTTGGTAATCTCCGTGCGGGGAAGTGCTTTGGCGCCCAAAAGCTCCGCGAGATCCCCCTTCAGCTTGACCGGTTTGCTCAATCCTTTCTTTTCTGCCATACTCATTGCCTCCGTTTTTGAATTTTGTTGGTATTGTTGATAAGTTACTGTGTGGCGGAGTATAAGAACTTTCTGTTTTGTATGTCAAGAAATATTCCGAGAAGATATTTGATCCCCGGACGTGCATGTCCCGCGTCAACGCAAAGGGGAAACCTGTTGAATATTATATTGACACGCAATCATTCTTCTTATAGGTCAACCCCGTAAACCAAAACGATTCGGTCATCGATTCAGGAGAAAAACAATGGCAAACCGGTCAACGCAAAAACGCGCTGTAAAAATTCCCCGGGGCAAGGCGCTGCTTTGCGATCCCGGTTTAAACAAAGGGACGATGTTCAGTGACACGGAGCGCGACGTCCTGGGGTTGCGTGGTTTGCTTCCGCCCCGTGTTTTTTCGCCGTCCGACCGGACGGTCCATATCATCAACAATGTCCGGCGCAAAACAACCGATCTGGAAAAATATCTTTACCTTTCCGGTCTGCAAAACCGCAACGAGCGTCTTTTCTACCGGGTGTTGATTGAGCACATACAGGAATTGATGCCCGTGATTTATACGCCGACCGTCGGGCAGGCCTGCCAGGAGTACAGCAGCATTTTCAGCGAACCTCGCGGACTGTTCATTTCCAAAAATGACCGCGGCAGCATAAAAAAGATCCTGAAACGCTGGCCGCAGAAAAAGGTCCGGGTCATTGTTGTTACCGACGGTGAACGCATCCTGGGCTTGGGCGATCTGGGCGCCAACGGGATGGGAATTCCCGTCGGCAAACTGGCGCTTTACGCCGCCTGCGCGGGTATTGATCCGGAAGCCTGCCTGCCGGTTACCCTTGATGTCGGTACCAACAATCCGGAGTTGCTGGCTGCGCCGGACTACATCGGTCTGCCGCAGCCCCGGGTGCGCGGACGGGAATACGATCAGTTGGTCGACGAATTCATGGCCGCCGCGGCGAACGTTTTTCCCGGCGTGATGATTCAGATGGAAGATTTCGGCAATGCCAACGCTTTCCGTCTGCTCGAAAAATATCGCAGCAAATACTGTATGTTCAACGACGATATCCAGGGCACGGCGTCCGTTGCGCTGGCGGGTCTGTATGCCGCCCTGCGTATAACCGGCGGCAGTATTTCCCGGCAGCGACTGCTCTTTTTGGGCGCCGGGGAAGCCGCCATCGGTATCGGAGATCTGGTTTCTTCGGCCATGATGGAAGAAGGCCTGTCGCTGCCGGAAGCGCATTCAAACTGCTGGTTCGTGGATTCCAAAGGACTGGTTGTCAAAGGCCGCACCGATCTGGTGGAACACAAAAAACCGTACGCGCATGATTACCCCTTCCATCGCGATCTTTTGTCCGCGGTGGAAGCCCTGAAGCCGACCGCGGTCATCGGGGTATCGGGTCAGCCCGGAACCTTTACACCGGAAATTATCAAGGCGATGGGCCGGATAAACAGGCGGCCGATCATTTTTGCCCTGTCGAATCCGACCTCCAAGGCCGAGTGTACCGCCGAAGCGGCTTATCGTCACACCGAAGGGAGGGCGATTTTTGCCAGCGGCAGTCCTTTTGGCGAAGTTAGCATGGAGGGGAAAACGTTTGTCCCCGGCCAGGCCAACAACGCGTACATTTTTCCGGGAGTCGGACTGGGTGTGCTGACCTCCGAAGCCGTGCGCGTGACGGATGAGATGTTTACAGCCGCCGCCAAATCCCTGAACGAACAGGTGTCTGCTGACGATCTGAAAATCGGCCGCATCTATCCCTCGTTGACAACAATTCGCGAGGTATCCGCCAAAATTGCACTGGCCGTGGCCGAAGTCGTTTTTAAACGTTCGCTGACCCGGATGCAGGCGCCTGCTGATCTGCGCGGACATATCCGGGCAACGATGTATGAACCGGACTTCGGAACATATATTTAGGTCGATAACACTTTATCGTGTAAAGGAGCATAGGGTATGAAAAAAAAGGATAAGCGTTTTGTAGGATCGTTGGCGTTTGTTTTTGCGCTGTTGTTTGTCATAAGCTCAGCCGGTGCCGCCCTGGCGGATGCCGTATCGGCCAAAATAGGGTTTGTGGATATCGCGAAAATCATGAGAGACTCCAGAGCCGCCCAGAACGCCCGGGCTGTCTATCAGAAGGATTTTGAGTCCAAAAAAGCGACACTCAAAGCGAAGGGCGACAGAGTTTCCTCTCTGGAAAAAGATTTGAGCAACACGAAACAGGATTCTCCGGCTCTCAAGGAAAAACGGGAGAAGCTGGCGCAGGAATTCAAGGAGTTCAAACGGCTGGAAAGCGATCTCAATGAACAATTGAAGAAGAAAGATGCCGAACTGACCCGAAAAATTCTCATGGACGTTCAGGAGATTCTGAAACAATTTTCCAAAAACGAAAAATACTCCATGATTTTCGAAAAGAAAGCGGTTCTGGTTGTTGACGACGGCTTTGATGTGACGGACAAAATCATCAAAATTTATGACGCGCAGAAAAAATAATTTGTCGCACCGATTGCCATAACGAATTTGTCATTTATGCAGGCGCACCCATAACAGTGCGCCTGCATTTCTTTAGCAATATCCTCTCTATTTTGTGCATGAACCGTGCGTAAGCGATGTCCTCTTCCGCAAAGCAGATACCCCCGGCTTGCGGGTGCGGAATTGAGGTTAAAACATCAAATCATAAGTGCGTCGAAGCCTTATTGATCGGCGCGGGGCGTGATCGCGCAAAGCGGATCGCAACCGATCCCCACGGCGCACGTTGGACATGATATTAGTTATTGACTTACAAAATTGTTCTACTTATAGTTCAAAAATGAAACGTTTTCGGGATAGATCAATTTTATGTCAGGAGAAAAACTCAGATGATTCAACAGCCCGGTTTCGATAACGAAAAATACATCCAGGAACAGACCACCGAAATCCTCAAACGCGTCAACCGCTTCAACAACAAACTGTATCTGGAATTCGGCGGCAAACTTTTATACGACTATCATGCCGCCCGCGTCCTGCCGGGTTATGATCCCAACGTCAAGATGCGCCTCATCCGGGAATTAAAAGACAAGGCCGACATTGTGCTTTGCATTTATGCCGGGGATATCGAAAGAAAAAAAATCCGCGCCGATTTCGGCATTACCTATGACGCAGACGCTTTAAAGCTTATTGACAACCTGCGAACCTGGGGAATCAATGTGCTGGGCGTGGTCATTACCCGTTTTGAAGAACAACCCGCCGCGATCATCTTTAAAAACAAACTGGAAAGACGCGGTATTTCCGTTTATACGCACCGCTTTACCAAAGGCTATCCGACGGATGTGGAGACCATTGTCAGCGATGAAGGATACGGCGCAAATACCTATATCGAAACAGACAAACCGCTGGTGATTGTGACCGGTCCGGGGCCGGGCAGCGGAAAAATGGCAACCTGTCTTTCGCAGCTTTATCACGATTACCGGCGCGGCATTAAATCCGGTTACGCCAAATTTGAAACATTTCCCATCTGGAACATTCCATTAAAGCATCCTGTGAATGTGGCCTATGAGGCGGCCACCGCCGATATCCGGGATTTCAATCTGATCGATCCGTTTCATCTTGACGCGTACAGCGAAAAATCCGTCAATTATAACCGCGACGTGGAAGTTTTTCCCGTCCTGAAAAGAATTCTGGAAAAAATTACGGGCGAACCGTCTTTTTACAAATCGCCGACGGATATGGGGGTCAACCGCGCCGGGTTTGCCATTATCGATGACGCGATCACGCAAAAGGCGGCCAAGATGGAAATTATCCGTCGTTATTTCCGTTACCGCTGTGAATACGCCATGGGATTCGCCGATCGCGAAACCGTGCAGCGCGTGGAACTTTTCATGAAGGATTTTAATCTGGAGCCGGAGGAGCGTCCGGTTGTTCAACCGGCGCGCGAGGCTGCCGTAACCGCTCCCGTGGAAACGCGGGATTACGAACGCGGAAACGAGGGCATCTTCTGCGGCGCAGCGCTGGAATTGAAGAACGGCAAGATCATCACCGGCAGCAACTCATCACTGATGCACGCTGCCACCAGCATGGTGTTGCATGCCATCAAGCATCTGGCGGAAATTCCGGATAAGATTAAATTGCTGCCGCCCCAGATCACCGATTCGGTCAAAAATCTGAAAACGGAGATTCTCGATGAAAAATCGGTGAGCCTTGATCTGGAGGAAGCTCTGATCGCTATCAGCATCAGCGCGACAAATAATCCCGCCGCGCAACTGGCGCTGGAAAAACTCAGGGAGCTGAGGGACTGCGAAGCGCACATGACGCACATTCCCACACCCGGCGATGAAGCAGGGTTGCGCCGCCTCGGCATCAACCTGACAACGGATCCGAATTTTTCCACTAACGATTTATTCATTACATAAAATAATACCGACCGGCTGCGAATCGTAACTATCCTTTTTCTTTAGAGAATCATCTCGAATGCCATGCTCTTTTCGCTTGCGGCTTCGGCAAAACAGGTTGACAAAGCCCCCCCTTTTAATTAATAATTTTTGAGACATGAAGGGAGGTCATACTATGTCAGTGAAGATTGCCATTAACGGTTTTGGAAGAATCGGGCGGCTTGTTTTCAGGGCCGGATATCAAAACAAAGATGTTGACTTTGTTGCGGTAAACGATCTTGCCGACGCCAAAACGCTGGCGCACCTTTTGAAATATGATTCCACACACGGGATACTCGATGCCGACATTAGCGTCGCAAACAACGCGATTATCGTAGACGGAAAAGAACTGAAAACTTTTTCCGTCCGAGAACCGGAGACGCTGCCCTGGAAGGATCTCGGCGTTGATGTTGTTCTGGAAAGCACGGGGAAATTCACCGATAAAACCGGCGCCGGAAAACACATGGAGGCAGGGGCAAAAAAAGTTGTCGTGTCGGCGCCTGCTAAAAATCCTGACGTGACGTTTGTTCTGGGGGTCAATCAGGAAGTATACGATAAAAACAAGCATCATATCATTTCGATGGGGTCCTGTACCACGAACTGCCTTGCGCCGATCGTCAAAATACTGCATCAGGAATTCGGCATCGAATACGGTCTGATGACGACCATTCATTCTTTCACAAATGATCAGGTTGTGGTGGATGAACCTCACAGAGATTTACGAAGAGCACGCGCGGCGGCTCTTTCCATGATACCCACCACCACCGGTGCGGCCCGGGCCATAGCGGAAGTCATTCCTGAGATGAAGGGAAAACTCGACGGTCTGGCCATTCGCGTGCCGACGCCGAATGTTTCGCTTGTGGATTTTGTGGCAACACTTTCCAAAAGTACCACAAGAAATGAAATCAATGATAAATTCCGTGAATATGCCCAAAGCGCCATGAAGGGTATCCTTGCGTGTTCGGAAGAAGAGCTGGTTTCCAAAGATTTCAACGGCAACAAGCATTCATCCATTGTGGATATGCCCAACACGACGGTTATCGGCGGCAACATGGTCAAGATTCTCTCCTGGTATGATAATGAATGGGGCTTTTCCAACAGAATGCTGGAACTGCTCTCGTTTATAATGAAATAGGGAAGGTGTTCAAGATGAAGTACATTGATCAGATCGACATGAAAGGCAAAAGAGTTTTTTTACGGGTGGATTTCAATGTCCCCATGGATAAAGAAGGAAACGTGACCAGCGACAAACGCGTGCGAGCCAGTATCCCCACCATCACCTACGCGTTGGAAAAGGGTGCGAAATTGATCGTCGCCTCCCATCTCGGCAGGCCGAAAGGCAAAAGAGTCGCCGAGATGTCACTCAAGCCTGTCGTCAAGGTTCTTTCGGATCTTCTGAAGAAAGAGGTCCTCTTCCTGGAGGATTGCGTGGGACCGGTTGTGGAGCAGGGTGTGGCCAGGCTTCAGGATGGCCAGATTATCCTTTTGGAGAATCTCCGGTTTCAGCCGGGCGAAGATAAAAATGATGCTCAATTCGCCAAACAACTGGCGGCGCTTTGCGACGTCTATATCGACGACGCCTTCGCCGTATCGCATCGGGCGGCGGCTTCCAATTCGGCAATTACCGAATTTGTTCCCGTATGTGCCGCCGGTTTTCTGTTGAAGAACGAAGTTGAATATTTCAAAAAAGCCATGGTGAATCCGGCCAAACCGCTGGCGGCGATCATCGGCGGGGCAAAGGTTTCCGACAAAATCGGTCTGTTGGAAAACCTGATCGAAAAAGTGGACAAAATCATCATCGGCGGCGGAATGGCCTTTACCTTTTTGAGAGCGGCGGGATATGAAACCGGCAAGTCGCTCTGCGAGGAAGATATGCTGGATACCGCGCGAAAGATCGTGGACAAGGCGAAACAGAAGAACGTACAGTTTCTGCTGCCGGTGGATGCCGTCATTGCACAGGCCGCCGAGGCTCAAGCCGAAGCCAGGATCTGCGGTGTGCAGGATATTCCCAAAGAATGGATCGGCCTGGATATCGGTCCGGCAACCATCGCATTGTTCAGCGAGGCCTTGAAAGGCGTAAAGACGGTCATCTGGAATGGTCCCATGGGGATGTTTGAACTTGCCCCTTTCAGCAAAGGAACGTTTCAGCTGGCTCAGGCGGTGGCGGATTCCGGAGCGCTATCCATCCTCGGCGGCGGTGACACGGATACCGCCATTAAGAAAGCCGGTCTGACGTCGAAAATGTCTTATATCTCCACCGGCGGCGGCGCGTTTTTGGAATGGCTGGAAGGCAAAACGCTGCCCGGCATTGCTGCATTGGAAAAATAACGGTTATCAGGACCCAAACAAGATCGTGAGGACATAACGATGAGAAAATGGATTGTTGCCGGCAACTGGAAAATGCATAACACGATTGCCGAATCCATCATGCTTGCGAAAGCCATTCAAGACGGATCATCAGACATTCAGGGCGGAGCTGTCATCCTGGCTCCGCCTTTTACCGCGCTTTCCGCTGTGGGCGAGGCGATCAAAGGCTCCTGTCTGGAACTGGCGGCGCAAAACATGCATTATGAAGACAAGGGTGCATTTACCGGGGAAGTGTCCCCGTTGATGCTCAAAGATATCGGCTGCCGGTATGTCATCATCGGTCATTCCGAACGCCGGAAATATTTTCATGAGCAGAATGCCGATGTCAATTTAAAAGTGAACAAGGCCTTGTCCGACGGGCTCATCCCGATCATGTGCGTGGGAGAGACCGATGAAGAAAGAGAAAAGGGCATTACACGGGATGTGGTCGGCAGGCAGGTTAATCACGGCCTGAAAGGTGTTGAAAAAATCGACCCTATTGTGATCGCGTACGAACCGGTCTGGGCCATCGGAACCGGAAAAGTGGCCACGCCCGCGCAGGCCCAGGACGTCCATTCCTTTATCCGCGGTATTTTAAAGGAGTCCTACGGCGACGTGGCCGGAAAAATCAGCATCCTCTACGGCGGCAGCGTTACCCGGGACAATATCGGCGATTTAATCGCCATGGAGGATATCGACGGTGCGCTGGTCGGCGGAGCGTCATTAAAGGCCGAGGGTTTTCTGGGCATCATTAAGACCGTTGCCGGTGGAAGATAATTCCGGGATAAACGTCGCAAGCTTGCCGCGTGCCGGAAACGCATTGTTTGACGCCGTTCGTCCGCATCTTGCGCGATAAAAACACCATGGTTTGCGCACTGGAAAAAATGAATGCAAAAGCCGGGAAGGATATCTGCGCGAGCATCATAACCGGATGAAAAACGGGTTATGATGCTTATCGCGTCAGCAGTTATTTTTTATCTTCTTCCTTTTTTGATGAATTGTCGGTGATTTCGTTTTGCTCATTGATGGATTTTTTGAAGTTCTTGATGCCTCTGCCCAGAGCCGAACCGATTTCCGGCAATTTCCCGACACCAAAAATAATCACAACAATGATTAAAACAATAACGAGTTCCTGCCATCCCATTCCGAACATACCCTACCTCTTGATTTTTATTGTTTGACTTGCGGCAATCTTATATGGATCACCTCTCCCGGTTTCCCCAGGTTCTCTATAGACCTGCCTTTGTATTGTATCTTAATTCCTCCGGCATTGCCAATATCCAGATTAAAAAATTCCTCACTGCTTTCAAATTTTTCTCCCGGTTTTAACAGAAGTTGAACAGGCGGACTGTTGTCCGGTTTTATGCGAAGCCACGTTTCCTGACCGGCCGTGATCAATAAAACACTTTTTTTTGCATCGGTTGTCGCCGGCGGATTGTCCGTCACGCCGGTTTGCGGCGCGGGGACAGTCGCGGGCGTCTGGCTGTCGGTTAATGCCGGGGCGGCAGGAAGCGTTGCTTCGGGAGCCCGTGTGGCTGCCGCCGGCGTGTTGATATCTTCAGGGACAGACTGATTCTGTTTGAGAATCAGCCAGATGCTGATAAAAATGATCAGGACGAGCAAGATCCCCCAGTAATTTTTCCTGGCGGCAAATGAGGCAAAAAAAGATTTTGTCTCCGGCGGGGGCTCCGGCGGGGGCGTCTGCTCTTCGCGGTGTGCATTCAGGTAGGCGTCGTAATCCTGCAAAACGGGATTTTCGTCGATGTTGAGAAACCGCGCATAGGTTTTAATAAAATTTTTTGTATAAACCGGATCCGGCAGCTGGTCAAACTCGCTATTTTCTATGGCTTCAATATAACGGGTTCTGATGCGTATTTTTTTAAATACATCATCAGGCGAAAGCCCCAGAGACTCTCTCTTCATCTTCAGTTTTTGCGAGTTGTCGCTCGGTGTCTGTTCGATAAACATGGAGATTCACAGATGAAGCCATTTTTTTGTTTGTGTATTAGCATTAATTTGATTGTAATACAACTATTTAAAATAAAAACAATTATTACTTTAATATTTTCTGATTTTATTGTTAGTATGCCGAAGAAAACGGGACAGGAGTATTTTTTATGCGGGAATTAAAATCGTTTGCCGTCGAGATGGCGCGAAACGCCGGAGCGCTACTGAAAAAGAAATTCAACAAAACCCACAAGATTCAATACAAGGGCGATATCAATATTGTGACGGAAGCGGACAAGATGTCCGAGCATTTGATTATAAAATCCATCAGACGGAATTTTCCGGAACATGGAATCTTGTCGGAGGAATCTCCGGCCATTGCCGGCGCCGGAAAAAAACGCTGGATTGTTGATCCTCTGGACGGAACCACAAATTACGCACACGGATATCCTGTCTTTTGCGTTTCCATTGCGCTGGAAAGCGACGGCAACGTCGTTCTTGGCGTTATTTATGACCCCATGAGAGACGATTTATTTTCTGCTGTGCGCGGCAAGGGGGCTTATCTGAACAACAAGAAACTGTCGGTTTCCTCTATCCGGGATATTTCCCGCAGTCTTCTGGCTACGGGGTTCCCCTATGATATCCGGGAAAGCCGGGACAATAATCTCGATTATTTCAACCGGATGGCCGTCAAGGTCCAGGCGATTCGCCGCGCCGGGGCGGCGGCACTGGATCTTGCCTATCTGGCCGCCGGACGATTCGACGGATTCTGGGAACTCAAACTCAAACCCTGGGATACGGCGGCAGGCTGTCTGATGGTGGAGGAGGCAGGCGGCAGGATTTCCGATCTGTCCGGTAAAAAATGGGACATCGCGTCGCCAGGCGTGCTTGCGTCCAACGGCCTGGTTCATAAAAAGATGCTTGATGTTTTAAGGATGAAGCCGCTCGGCGGTTAAGTTTTTAAAAGCGGTTCGCGCCGGGCAACCCGTATATGGTCTTGAATCTCAACGGCTGGCATTTAATCACGCAAAACCTTTATGATGACGTTCCGCGTCTGCGGCCCGTCAAATTTGCAGAAAGAAATAGATTGCCATGTGTCCAAAACAAGTCCATGGCTTGACCAATTAGCCTTCCCTTTGTTTTCTTTTGTGAAACACAAGCAATAAGCACTGATATCAGTATGTTTCCACCCTCATCATATTTGTTGTTCCTGTAGTCCACAGCGGGTGGCCGAGCGTCATGACGACTCGATCACCGGATTCAAGCCCCTTTCTAATCTTAAGGAGCGGTTGGATGGAGGCCAACATTTCCGAGAGATGCTTTGCCCGAGGAATGAGCAGGCTCTCCACGCCTCGAAGAAGACCCATCCGCCGGGAATTTCCGATGTCCGTCGTGGCACCGATGACGGGAATATCCGCTGCCAATCGGGAGACCAGGCGCGCGCTGCCTCCACCTTCGGTGAAAACGACAATGAGCTTCGCGCCGATTTCTTCTGCCGTGCGGCAGGCTGCGAACGCTACGGATACGTCCGTGCGGCTGGAGAGATTTTCCTCAAGTGTGTCAGCCAGTAGACCGATGCGGGGTTTGTAATGGGCGTCCGCGTCTGCGGCAATGCTGTGCAGATAGCGCACGGCCTCGAGGGGATGTTTACCGACGGCGCTTTCGGCGGAGAGCATCACGGCGTCGGTGCCGTCCCATATGGCGTTGGCGACGTCACTCGCCTCAGCCCGTGTGGGTTGTGGATTCTCGATCATGCTCTCCAGCATCTGGGTCGCGGTAATAACTGGTTTCAAAGCCTGGCGTGCCTTCCTGATGATTTGCTTCTGGAGCGCGGGCACCTTCTCCACGCCAAACTCAACCCCCAGATCGCCTCGCGCTACCATGACGCCCCAGCTCACGTGCAGAATCTCCTCCAAATTGTCCAGCGCCTGAGGATGCTCGATTTTGGCGATAATGGTTTGCGGACCGCCCAGCTCCTTGATGTGAAGATTCAGCGCCTCCACGTCGGAAGCACGGCGCACGAAACTCTGCGCAAACAAATCCACGCCCTCCTGAACGCCCCAGCGGACATCTTCCAGATCCTGAGGAGTCAGGGGATCGAAGGCTACGTCCAATCCGATGGGATGGACGCCCTTGCGGGCTTTCAGCATACCGCCGACCAGCACCTTCAGCATGATTTGCTGATGATGTGTTTCCATGACGTCAAGTTTCAGTGCCCCGTCGTCCAGCACCCAGATCTGACCGACCTTGGCACCTGTGAACAATTCCTGATGCGGCAGCGGCGCCACCCATGGATAACCTTCGGGCGCTGGTGTGCCGGCTAAGTAAAGGACGCCGATGCTGTCTTTCTCCAGGTTTACCGGAGCTTCCAGCAGACCGATGCGCCATTTGGGTCCCTGGAGATCCAGAAAGACTGGTATTATTCTTCCCAGGTCGTCCGAAATATTTCTGATGAGTTTTAGGATTGGTGTGCGTTCCTCGGGCCTACTGTGACTGGCGTTGAGCCGAACGGCGTCGGCGAGTTTCAGGGCTTCCCGCAGGAGATATCTGTCTTGCAAAGCTGGTCCCATAGTGATGACCAGCTTGGTCTTGCGTTTTTTGATCATAAATTCTCTCCTCCTACTATTCTTGTCAGGTCTGAATGGTATTTATTAGATTGAAATGTTGTACGAATCGGAAAACGAGAAAAACAATCATAACGTATAAAGTATCGGTTGGGTTCCGCTACTTCAATTATTTATCTTTCATCTCATTCAGTCTCAACTGCGCACTTGCGTTACCTTGTTCAGCCGCCCGGCGATACCATTTCCTGGCCTCGGCATAATCCTGTGGAACGCCTGTGCCGGTTCCGTATATCCAGCCCAGATTATACTGGGCATATACTTCACCTTGTTTTGCCGCCTTGCGAAACCATTTCACGGCCTCATCAGAATCTTGTGGAATACCTTTACCCTTATAGTACATTTCGCCCAAAACATATTGTGAATAGGCAATTCCTTTTTCAGCTGCTTCACGAATTTTTGTCAACGCGTTACCTCACGGGCTAAATATTACTTTTGGCATTACAAGATCAAGGCTTCCTTTTGGGTTGCTTATCAAACTTGCTTTTTTCCTTCTGTTTCTGTTTTTCAGTGTTCTGCTTATGACTTTTTTCTTTATTTTTTTTGCCGCCTTTGTCTCCCATGATATGTCCTCTATCTTTAATATTTGTCTTTAACTTCACAATAGGAAGCCTTACCCATAATGTTTATAATAGATAATCCGAAAATAACAGCAATAACATACCCGAAATTTCGACAAGTTTCCATACCCGCGTTTACGCCTAAAAAATGGAACATACTATTGAAAAGCGGACCTGTTTCAAAAGCAATATTATACATTTTTAATTTTCCCTTTCTTTAAAGAAACTCTATTTAAGGGTTAAATGATTCCTTCATATACATCTTCCATTTGTGATTTGGGTCACTCACAAAAGTCCTATTCTCCGGGCTGTCATATTCATCTGATTTAAATGTCCTGACAATCCATACCCCGGCGACTTTATATCGGTCACTTTTGATATCACTGCCGATAGCTCTTATGGCTTCCCACATTTTAACTCATCTTTCCCGTTGTTTATTTGCTCCCGAATTTAATTCTGACTGTGAGCCGCCAGACTCATTTTACGCATATAACGAATAGGTTCTATATCTCCCTGCCTTTTCATGAGCATATTGTAAGTTTTTTTATGTTCATTCCCGTCCATCCAGAATAAATATATTTCAGCATAAGTCAAATAATCCATGTAATCTCTGAATCCCTTTAATCCTTTCCCCATTTTTAATTCCTCCTGGCAAAAAAAACCGACACCCGCATATGCCGTCTTGTCATTTTACTGGAGTCCATCATTCTAATTCTATGTCTTTTACGGGTGATAATCACCACAAAGACTCTTTTACTTCTTTTTTGTTAACTTCCAGTAGAATAGACTCAATACGGGCATCGCAGTATCTCGTATTTATAATATAAGCATGACTCTTCATGAATACAAGAGCTGCGCCTGTATTAGTCTGATGTGAACTGTATTTGTTACGGATTTAATTCTTGCCTGTTTGGACAGTTAAGATTGGTTGATTTCAGTCAACCATCATGAAGGTAGTTTCGGACAACAAGTTGTTCGCTGTGTGAACATGGTTTAAGTAATACGGATCAACTTATGCGCGGTTGCTAAGATAGCCGTCTTGTAAGGCAACCCTTCGTTTTTTGATAGGAAGTTTTAAAAATATCGGTTTATTGAATCACACCGTTAAGGTTAACCGGCAATCATTGAGATAAAAACTTTTCTTGTTCTCGGGCCGTCGAATTCGCAGAAAAAAACGGACTGCCAGGTTCCCAGCACCAGATGTCCGTTTTCAATGATGACCAGTTCGGAAGCTCCGACAAGGGAAGATTTTACGTGCGCTGCGGAATTGCCTTCCGCGTGACGGTAATTCGCGGAAAGCGGCACTGCCCTGTCCAGCGCTGCAATCATGTCCCGTTGCACATCCGGATCGGCGTTTTCATTGATGGTGATTGCGGCCGTGGTATGCGGGGTGTAGACCAGACAAACACCGGACTGTACGCCTTCATCGCGGACGGCCTCTTGAACAGAGGCGGTGATGTCGATCATCTCCACCCGCGACAACGTCTTCAGAGATATTTCTTTCATGGGACTTTCACCATCGTTTGCCTTTTCAATTCCATTGTTTTTTAGACAGCAAATCCGTTTTTTGTCAAATATGAATCAAAAAAGCGGTTTTTTTATAAATTTATACATTTCGTTCAATAGTGGTTAATGTTTTATTTAAAGAACAGGAGCAAATGGGCTCCCTTCCCCGTTGATTTGCCGGCCGCCGCGTATAATATTAATCAATTAATTCAATAATATAAACGCATAATACAATAAAAAATTATTTTTTGGCACGGTCTTTTCATTAGATTAAGACAAAGAAAAAAATTTCCTAAAGGAGGCAACAGATCATGAAAAAAACATTAGGAACAATGATAGTGGCGGCAGCGGTTATTCTTTTAACGGCAACCTTCAGCTTTGCGGAATATGCGGCAGCCGGAGCAGCCAATTTCCCCTTCTTCCAGTTGGGATGCCTGATCGTCGGCGGACTGATCATGGTTTCTTTGAAACGCAAATATGACAAGATGTATGTCGGTGAAGTGGTCGGCATCTTCGCCCTGTACACCATTCTGATGGCGCTGTTCACCAACCCGGTCATCGAAACGGTCAAAACCATCGTCAGCTAAAAAATTAACAGCATCTGAAAAACATGATCTGTTAACGATAGTCCAATCCCCTCAAGGCCCTCGGGCCTTGAGGGTTTTTTTCGTAAATACTAGATCAAAGAAACGTCGGTATAGCGGCACCGTGTGACCCGATAGCAAGGCCCGTGTTGAATGGTGCCATAGCCGATGATAATAATTTCTTCAAAAAATCCCGATGGACAAATCATGCGATCGGTTTATAATTTATGTAAATTATCAAAAAATGGAGGGTTGATATGTCGGACGGGTTGAGGAAAATCGCATTTATAGTCATGCTGCTGGCGGCACTAGGCTGGATTGCGGGGTGCGCCGCAGGTTCTCAGGCGTTGCTGGCCGAAGATTACAAAGCCATGGATAACGAAAATCTTCTCCGTTATTACTACAGGCTCAATGATGAAATCGAGCGTCAGGAGAAAAGATCCGGTCCGCAATTCAGTGTCGGCATCGGCGGTTTCGGCGGATCCATCGGCGGCGGTGCGGAAGTCGGCGCCGGAGGAACGCGCTACACGGCTCATGATTTGAGGGCGCGAAGAATTGATGCGCTGATGGAATTGAAGAAAAGAGGAGTGACCCCCTAATTTACAGAGAGCATTTTTGAAGAAAAATAAAAGAGGGCTCCTGATGGCAGGGGCCCTCTTTTTATCTGGCGCGCCCAGGAGGATTCGAACCTCCGACATCCAGATTCGTAGTCTGGCGCTCTATCCAGCTGAGCCATGGGCGCTTTTATAATTTTTAAAAGACGGTCGTCAAGAGGCCGTTCATCAACGACGGCCCTGTCACAACCCCATTTCGCTTACGCGTCAGGGGTAATTCTCATCAATCTTCAGTTCGCTTCGTTTCTGAAGATTGGGCCTCATTTCCCTCCACGATGTGGGATTGTTCAACCTACAGGTTTCAGAGCACTTTGTTTCTGAAACCTGGGTCTCATTAACTTACCAATTCTGCTGCGCTGCGCTTTCAGCATTGGAGTTTCACAAAAAATGGCGGAGAGAGCGGGATTTGAACCCGCGGTACACCTTTAAAGGGCGTACAATCGCTTAGCAGGCGATCGCTTTCGACCACTCAGCCATCTCTCCGCTTTGTTGCCGGCCTATCTTAAAAAAACGGCGATAAAAATTTACCGCGTGTTTCATTTTTTCTGGCGGAGGGAGCAGGATTCGAACCCGCGAACCTTTCGGTCAACGGTTTTCAAGACCGCCGCCATCGACCACTCGGCCATCCCTCCGGATTTTAAAAAATTCCTTCGATTATCCTTCAGACCATCTTAAGGAACAATGCGTTCAAGACCTCTCATATAGGGGCGCAGGGTGTCCGGTATGACAATGCTGCCGTCTGCCTGCTGATAATTTTCCATGACTGCTACGACCGTTCTGCCCACCGCCAGTCCCGAACCATTCAATGTGTGGACAAATTCCACCTTGCCGCTTTCCTTCCGGCGAAAGCGGATTGATGCGCGGCGCGCCTGAAAGTCTTCAAAATTGCTGCACGATGAAATTTCCCGATACGTATTTTGTCCGGGCAGCCATGCTTCCACATCGTACGTTTTCGCCGATGAAAAACCCAGATCCGCCGTGCACAGACAAACGGTCCGGAAGGGAATGCCCAGCCTCTTGAGCACTTCTTCCGCGTTGGCCGTCAGTTTCTCCAGCTCGTCATAGGATGTTTCCGGTTTGGAAAACTTGACCATCTCCACTTTATTGAACTGATGCTGGCGGATCAGTCCGCGCGTGTCCTTGCCGTATGACCCGGCTTCCGCCCGGAAGCAGGGCGAATAAGCTACCAGATAAATCGGCAGCATGTCTTCTTCCAGAATCTCATCCCGGTGAATATTGGTGACCGGAACCTCGGCGGTCGGAATCAGGTAATATTCCATGCCTTCAATTTTAAAAAGATCTTCTTTGAACTTCGGCAGCTGGCCGGTTCCGGTCATGCTTTCGGCGTTGACCATGAATGGTGTCAGTACTTCCGTGTAGCCGTGCTGCTCGGTGTGCAGATCGAGCATGAAATTAAAAATCGCCCGTTCCAGCTGGGCACCCGCCCCGCGGTAAAGCGTAAAACGCGCTCCGGTGATTTTTGCGCCGCGCGCGAAATCGAGAATATTTAAATTTTCCCCGAGATCGAAATGCTGCTTCGGCTCGAAGTTGAATGCTGTTTTTTCACCCCAGGTCCTCACGACGGTGTTGTCTTCGGAGCCCTGACCCTGCGGAACCGATTCGTGCTGAACATTGGGCACAATCATGACGAAGGCGTTGAGTTCCTCCTCCGTCAGGCGCAGGCTCTCGTCATATTCTTTTATTCGGGCCGACACCTCGCTCATCTTTTCGATCAGCGCGGAAGCATCTTCTTTCTTCTTCTTGAGCTCACCGACCTGCTTGGAAACACTGTTGCGTTCGTTGCGGAGCGTTTCTACCGCCTGCAGAATATCGCGCCTCTTGGCGTCCAGATTCAAAAAACGGTCGAAATCGATTTTTTGGCCCCGCTCATCCATCTTCCCGCGGACAAAATCGATGTTTTGTCTTAAATACTTGATATCTAACATAAATTAAACCTGCACGTTTTTACTTGCCATGTCTTTTAAAAGACTGAATTTCCTATCACTTTGGGATGTTGAAGTCAATAATTTTGTCAGGGGATTCAAGATCAGGGACGGGACAACCTCTTTTTGACGATATTGGCGAAGGCCTGCATTTCCGGACTTTTAAGCAGGTAGGCGCTGATGAAAAATGTTGCCGCTCCGGCCGTGACCGCAACCGAGAGATAAAGCAGTCTTGCCTTGAAGCCGGCATGGGTGTTCCAGGGGATGACATACTCCATCACCCCGATCGCGAAAAGCATCAACACGGAGGACAGGATGATTTTGAAAACAGAATAATAAAAAGCGCGGTCCAGAAATTTCCCGATTTTTCTTTTCAGAACAATCGTCAGAACCAGAACGTTGACGGTTGCAGCGATGGAACTGGCCAGCGCGATGCCATTGTGTTTCAAAGGATACATCAAGATCAGACTGGCCACGACATTGACAATCAGCGCGATCACGGCCGCTTTCATCGGCCACTTGGAATCCTGCAGGGAATAGAAAGAGGAAACAAAAACACGCAGAACGGAAAAAGCCCACAGCCCCAGAGCGTAACAAAACAGTGCCTGTCCCGTATAAACAGCGGAGGTCACATCAAAAGCGCCGCGCTGAAACAAAACAGAAATGATCGGCAGATTCAGCGCCATCAGGGCGGCCATTGCCGGAATGGTCAGAAAAAGCATCAGCCGCAGGGAAAAGGAAATACCGGATTTTAATTCGTCCATGTTTCCCGCGGCGACATGTTTGGAAAAACTGGGCAGCGTCGCCGTTCCGATGGCAATGGCGAAAATTCCCAGCGGAAGTTCCATAATCCGGTCGGCGTAAAATAGGTACGTTACGGAGCCGCCGGGCAGCAGAGAAGCCAGAATCGTTCCCACGAAAACATTAATGGTGGATACTCCGGCGCCGAGAATGGCCGGTATCATCAGCACGCCTATCTGTTTAATGCCGGGGTGTTTCGGATTGAAACGGAACTTTAATTTGACGCCGAATTTCCTTAAAAAAGGCCATTGCATGGCCAACTGCAACACGCCGCCGATCAAAACACCGATCGCCAGCGATGTGATCGGTTCGGCAAAAAAAGGCCGCAAAAAAAAGGCCGCCCCGATTATGGCGATGTTAAGCAATACCGGAGACAGCGCGGGAGCCGTAAAATGCCGGAAGGAATTCAGAATTCCCATGCATAAGGCCACCAGGGCGATAAAAAATATATAGGGAAACATCAGACGGTTTAAGAAAACCGCGAGCGCGAACTGTTTCGGTTCGGAAATGAAACCGGGCGCGATGAGCCCGACAATCAGCGGCGACAGAATAATTCCCAACACCGAAATGACCGCGAGAATGATGGAAAGAAGGGTAATAGCGTTATAAGCCAGTTCGAGGGCTTGTTCTTTTGTTTTCTTCTCCAGATATTCGGTAAAGACAGGAACAAACGAAACCGTCAGCGATCCTTCACCCAGAAGGCGCCTGAGCATGTTGGGGATGCGGAAGGCGACCCAGAAGGCGTCCGTCATCCAGCTGGCGCCGAAAAATGCGGCAATGACCATATCGCGTGCCAGTCCGAAAACGCGGCTGACCATGGTGGCGGCGCCGACAATGCCGGCAGCCCTGGCGACCTGGGAATTTTCCGAACGATTTGTTTTTGTCATAGAGATTTGTTTGTTGTTTGATCCTTTACAGGTTTTCCAAAAGACTTTTCTGCTCGCAGATTTTGTTTGCTTTCAGAAAACCGTTGATCTTTGACTCCAGATCGGTCTTGCTGATGTTTTTAACCGTCACGGTTTTTTTTCTTGATTTAGCGCCGGCCACAATTTCCATCTGACTTTTTTTCAGCCCCAGTTCCTGGGCCAGCAGCTTGATACAGGCCTCATTGGCCGCGCCCTCCACGGGAGGCGCCGTCACCCGGACTTTAAAAGCACCGTCCTGAATGCTTGTGATTTCTGCGCGGGAGGCGTGCGGCGTCACATGAATATCGAATGTCAGCCCTTTTTTTGATTCCGTCAGATGGATCATGGTGCCTTCATAAATAGTGTTTCAAAAAAATTACATTCGCTGTGCCGCTTGAATCAGTACTTCGACCAGAAAATATTTCAGAAACATGATGATCAGTAAAACAATAACGGGTGAAAAATCCATCCCGAGATTGCGCATGGGAATCAGTCGTCGTATCGGCGCCAGAACGGGTTCCGTGATGCGATACAGGAAGATCACGATCTGGTTGTAGGGATCGGGATTGACCCAGGAGATCAGGGCACGGAAGATAATGATCCACATGTAAACCGTCAAAACAATATCGGCGACTTTGGCCACAGCGATGATAAAATTGCTCAAAACAAACATAACGCGTCTCCTGTCATTTAATTTTTTAACGGCGTCGAAGCCGGGAAAACGGATTCGGCAAATTTTTCCAGAGCATTGTTGAATTCCACAGGTTTTTCAATCATCACCGTATGACCGGCGCCTTCAATCATGGACAGTTTCGCCCCGCCGATCTGTCGGGCAAGCGCCCGCGATAAATCCGGCGGCGTCATTTTGTCTTCCGCACCGCAAACGATGAATACGGGAACGCTGATCCTGGCTGCGTCGTGCGATAAGTCCAGCGTGTTGCAGGCCAGCAGGTCGCCGTATAAAACATCCACCCGGGAAAGCGCAAGGCTTTTGCGCAGAGGCCCGGAAAGCCTTTCGCGATTTTCTTTGGCCAGTGAAAATTTGCAGATCAGGTCGATGATTTCAGCCGGTATATCCGGCGGATGGGTCTGCAGGTACTCCAGGAAGAAAGCATTCACCGGCATCTTCAATCCCGCGCCGATACAGACAATGCCGGCAATATCCGAAGGATAGCGCAGGGCAAAATCCAGCGCGATGGCCGCGCCCAGCGAATGTCCCACCAGCACCGGTTTTGTCAGACCGAGCGCCGCAAGGATTTTTCTCATCCAGTCGCAGTAGTTTTGAATCGTCTGCTCGCCGTCACCTTCGGAAGGACCATGCCCCGGAAGATTGACAGCGGCGATGTTATATCGTTTGTGCAGTTTGCCGTACTGATGAGACCAGATGCTGTGATTGCCGCCGGAGCCATGAATAAAAACCAGATTATTTTTTTGCGCGTCAACATTCTCCGTATTGGTCCAGCAGGAAATCTTCGTTGATTCGATATAAAAATATTTGAGCATGCCGTCACCCTTTCACCCGTTAACTATCACAAAAACAAAATCGAATGCAACGGAAGAATCATGGATTTGCCGCCCTCCGCTGCGCGGGATAATTTAATGAGCCTTGATTTTTACCCTGAAGGGCACTGCGCCGAAACGAAGTGCCCGGAAAATCTTAGCGCGAACTATCCCGCTCAGCTCAGCTTCGGGGATAGTTCTCTTTGGGATCCCATTCGGGATCCACAGGTTCACTATCCCGCCACCTTCAGGCGGTAGGGACAAACTTCGGCACACTCCATTTCTGAAGTTTGGCTATCATGATAAACCGCTTGACCTGACCGGCGTAAGCAGGATAATGAACGGCATACCAAGGCATGGAGGCATTGAGCGTATGTTGAAGGATAAAAAAGCGGTGATCATCGGCGGCGGTAAAATGGGCGGTATCATCGCCCGGAGCCTGGTGAGCCGTCAAATCATTTCCGCCAAAAACATTCACGTTACCGATATCGATGCCTCGAGACTCAAGGTTCTGCGGTCGTCCCTGAAGATCAAGACCTCGTCCGACAATCCGCGGGCGGCGGGCGAATCCGACATTGTTATTCTTGCCGTCAAACCGCAAAATATGGCCGCGACGCTGGCGGACATTAAATCGTCTATGGATAAGTCGAAGGTGGTGATTTCGATTGCCGCCGGTATCACGACAAAGTTTATCGAGACGCATCTGGGCAAAGGAATTCGTGTGGTCAGAGTGATGCCCAATACGCCGGCGCTTATCGGTGAAGGAGCCGCGGCAGTGGCCGCCGGCCGCCATGCCAAAGCGGGTGACCTCCGGATCGCGCGCACGATCTTCAATGCCGTGGGCATCAGCGTGGAAGTGCAGGAAAAACTCATGGACGCGGTGACCGGCTTGAGCGGCAGCGGCCCCGCCTATTTTTTTCTGATCATCGAGGCGTTGATTGACGCCGGGGTCCGAAACGGATTATCCCGGGATCTGGCGAAAAAACTGGCGACGCGAACCATGCTGGGAGCTGCGCGTCTGTGCATCGAAAGCGATAAGGAACCGGCGGAGCTCAGGGCCATGGTGACATCGCCCAACGGCACGACATTCGCCGGATTGAACGTGATGGAATCGAAAAATATTCACGCGATTCTTGCCGCGACCGTGACGGCAGCCACCCGGCGCTCCAGAGAACTGTCTAAAGGAACGTAATCTTCGCAAGTTTGTTATTTATGGTCCTCCGGCGCGGCCGCAGGGTCGTCCGGAGAGGCTTTCTTTTCAGAAGCGGCGTCTTTTTGGTTTTCCGCCGGCTGTATGATCAGCAGGTTTGATAACCCGTCCTCGGCGGCGCCATCGGAGACGTTATCCGGCAAAACACCGGCAGGTGCTGATTCAGCGGGCTTCCTTTTTTTATGACGCGGTCTGCGCCGTCCTCTTTTTCTGGCGGGTTTTTCCCCGCCGGGCACAGCCTTTTCCTCCTCGGCGGTTGCCGGAGCCTCCTGTCCCTTGGGCTCATCCGCCTCTTGCGGATGGTCGGCGCTGTCAATGTGCTCCTTCGCGATCTGCTGAATGTCCACCCGATCCCAGGGAATTTCAGAATTCCCGCAAATCGTCAGCGTGACATCAAATGACGATTCCAGATCAAGCAGTTCGCTTCTCTTGCGATTGAGCAGGTAATCGGCGATCTCATGGGGAAGGTTTATTTTCAATTCGCAGCAGAGCCCTTTGACAGCTTCCGATTCGACTTTCCGAAAGGCCCCCAGCGCCGCGTATTCCAGAGAAGGACGCAAGCCGCTCCCTTTGCAATACGGGCACTTCATGTAGCTGATTTCCTGAATGGTCGATTGTTTTTTCTGCCGGGATAATTCGAGGATTCCGAACTTGGAAATCCGGGAAAGCTGAATGCGGGCCTTATCGATGCTCAGCGCCTTCTTGAAGGATTTTTCCACCTCGGCGATATGTTTTTTATCCATCATATCGATAAAATCGATGGCGATCAGCCCGCCGAGGTCGCGTAGCCTGAGCTGCCGGGCAATTTCTTCACAGGCTTCAATATTCGTTTTAAAAGCGGTTTCTTCGATATTTTTCTTGTTGGAGCCGCGGCCGGAATTGACATCAATCGTGATCATGGCCTCCGTCGGGTTGATGACGATGTGTCCGCCGGATTTCAGTTCCACGCGTTCCTGATAGATGACGCGGATTTGATCTTCCAGATTGTGGCGGTCGAAAAGCGGCGTCTTCTCCTTGTAATGCTTGAGCAGTTTGATGTAACGCGGCGAGATGGCCCTCAGGTAGGCGCGCATCTTACGGAATGTCTCCAGATCATCCACCCAGATTTCTTCGATTTCCGATGTGAGGTAATCGCGGATACTGCGCACGCCGAAATCCGTTTCCTGATAAATCATGGAGGTCTTGCCGATGCTTTTCGCCTTTTTGTTGATTTCCTTCCAGAGACGAACCAGATGCTGATAGTCGCGGGAGATCTCCTGCTTGGTCCGGTTGTAGCCCGCCGTCCGGACGATAAATCCCATCGTTTCGGGGATTTTTATCTGCTTCATCATATTTTTGATTTTCTGGCGGTCTTCCTCATCTTCCACTTTGCGGGAAATGCCGCTGCCGGGTTTGTTGGGCAGCAAAACCAGATATCGTCCGGGCAGGGAAATGTAGGACGTGAGCAGCGCCCCCTTGTTGCCGATGGCTTCCCGGACGGCCTGCACGATGATTTCCTGTCCGACTTTTAAAGCCGGTTTGCCGTTGGATTGTCCTTTTTCCGGTTCGGTGAAATAGTCGTGACTGACGTCCTTGAGGGGAAGAAAACCGTCTTTGCTGCCGCCGTAATCCACAAAGGCGGCCTGCAGGCCGCGTTCAACTTTCAGAACCTTGCCTTTGTAAATGTTGCCGGTGATCGGTTCCTTGGTCGGCATTTCAATATTGAAATCGACCAGAATTCCCTTTTCGTTAACCGTAGCCATCCGTCTCTGTTCTTTATGAACAGCGTTAACGAGCATAATATGTTTCATAAATGTCCTTTTTGCGGCGGCTTTTTTGCGCGCACCCGCGCTCCGGCAGCGCATTTAAACATCTGCAGGTTAAAATTCCGTTCCGCGTTTTATATTTAGAGAAAAGCGCTTATATCGCCTTTTCCTTTTCTTATGATGTCGATATTGTCATCCACCAGGCTGATGACGCTTGACGGTTCCGGCACAATGATACCGCCGTCGATAATCAGATCGACTGTTTTACCGAAATATTCCTTAATGACAGCAGGGTCGCCCAGAGTTTCTCCCTTTTCCGTTTTCACGCTGGTGCTGATAATGGGCTGTCCGAGTTCCCGGACCAGCGCCAGACAAATCTGATTGTCGGGTACCCTTATACCCGTTGTTGACCGTTTAGGCAAAATAATTTTTGGGACCAGCCTGGAGGCCTCCAAAATAAAGGTGTACGCTCCCGGCAGAAGCCTTTTCATGGTTTTATAGGCGTAATCGGTTACTTTGGCGTACTCGCTGATATGTTTAAGATCGGAACAGACAAAGCTTAACGGTTGCTTTCGGTTTCTCCGTTTCAGTTCGTAAATTTTTTCAATCCCTTTTTTGTTGGACAAATCGCAGCCCAGACCGTAAACCGTGTCGGTAGGATAAATGACGATGCCGCCGTCGCGCAGAATATCGGCGGCCTTCTTGATCAGGCGCATTTGCGGATTCTGGCTGTTGATGGAAAAAAGCATTCTCTGTCCGTCCCTTTTGAACCTTGAAGAAACTCATATACCAAAAAAGGTTCTTGCGCAACGGAAGCTTCACGGGACGTCCGCCATGCAGGATTTGTGATCATCCCCGGTTGTCTGTTCCGCGCGGCACCGCGCCCGACACGAAAGCCCAAAGAAGGTTGAGCATCATCTTCTGTTGAGATTGTTCTCCTTGCTCAGCTTGTATTGAATGCTGTCCACCAGCGCCTGCCAGCTGGCCTCGATGATATTTTCGGAGACGCCGATGGTGCTCCAGACGTCTTCGCCGTCGGTTGAATCCACGAGCACCCGGACACCCGCGCCGGTGCCTTCCGACCCTTCCAGCGTGCGCACCTTGAAATCCACCAGGCGCATATTTTTGATTTGCGGATAAAATTTCGTCAGCGCTTTGCGCAGGGCGTGATCCAGCGCATTGACCGGGCCGTTTCCTTCCGCGGCCGTCAACTCCTCTTCGCCGGCCACCGAGATCTTGATGGTCGCCTGAGACAGACAGGGATTGTTTTCCTTACGCGACGTAATCACGCTGAAGGTTTCCAGATTGAACGGCGCGACAAATTCGCCGATGGTTTTCTTGATCAGCAGAGAAAGCGAACCGTCCGCGGCGTCAAACTGAAATCCGCGGTCTTCCATGAGCTTGACTTCATGCACGATCTTTTTGGCAACGGCGTCGTTTTTCTCCAGATCAATGCCCAGTTCTTTCGCTTTATATTCCACGTTGCTTTTTCCCGCCAGGTCGGACATCAGCACGCGCCGGTGATTGCCGACGAGTTCCGGCTCAATGTGTTCGTAGGCGGCAGAATTTTTCACCACGGCGCTGACATGAACGCCGCCTTTGTGCGCGAACGCGCTGCGCCCGACAAACGGCCGGGAATTCAGCGGCGGCACATTGGCCACATCGCTGATATAATGAGACAGATTCGTCAGTTGTTTGATGGATTCCGGCGGCAGACATTTTTTCCCCATCTTTAACTGCAGATTGGCAATCACCGCAATCAAATCAGCGTTACCGCATCGTTCACCGTAACCGTTGACCGTTCCCTGAACCATCGCGACACCTTTCTGAACGGCGGCAAGGGTATTCGCAACGGCAAGACCGCCGTCATTGTGTACATGAATGGCCATTTTCTCAAAAGGAACATGCGCGGAAATTCTCTTCACCAGGGCACAAATTTCATGAGGGAGACATCCGCCGTTGGTATCGCAAAGGACGATAAAATCGGCTCCGGCGGCCAGCGCCGTTTTCACCACCCGGGTGGCATACCGGGAATTGTTCTTATAGCCATCGAAAAAATGTTCGGCATCAAAGAGAACTTCTTTGTCCATGGATTTCAGATAGGCGATGGAATCGGCAATCATTGCCAGATTTTCGTTGAGGTCTGTCTTGAGAATATCGGTGACGTGCAAGTCCCACGATTTCCCGACAATGGCGCATGCGGGCGTTCCGGCCTTGATCAAAGCCTTTAAATTCGGGCACGATTCGGTTTTGGTATGCGCGCGGCGCGTGCTGCCGAAGGCGGTCAGCCGCGAATTCTTAAATGCGGCGTTTTTTGCCATTTCGAAAAAACGCGCGTCTTTGGGATTGGACCCCGGCCAGCCGCCTTCAATATAATGGAAATGAACATCATCCAGGCGCTGGGCAATGCGCAGTTTTTCCTCCGCGGAAAAATTTGTCTGCTCGCCCTGCGTGCCGTCCCGCAAGGTTGTATCGTAAACCAGTATTTTATTTTTCATCGTCCCCTCTCCTAAAAAAAATCCGCTGCCGGGTTTGCCTGGCAGCGGATTTGAATTTTGTTGATTTCGAGCTGATACTATACCGCGCCCCGGCCTCCTATGTAGAAGCTAATTATAATATTGATAATAATGATGGCACGAATATCTTTCTTCATCAAAAATCTCTTGATATCAATTTTAACTGCATCATAATTATACCCCATGATTTTGTCAATAGAAATGTTGTTTCAGGTGTTTAATGAATGGTTGCAAAAAAATTGCCGGCATATTTGATTTTTACGGGACCGGGAAAACAGCTTCTCCTTACGTCCGATGAAAACCGATAACTTTATTAATGCAAACAGTTATCGGTCTATAGGGATTAAAGATTGTTCTTTTTTAAGGGGGGCTGTTATGATATACATAATTTGTAAAAAAACACACCTTCCATCGAAGGAAAAAGAGACATCCGGAGGGCGATCCTCCGAATGTGATACGGGTGCCCCGCAACGTCAACCATAAGGGAGTCTACCTATGAAAAGAATCTTGATCCTTTGTCTTGCCATGATGTTTCTGCTGCCATGCATCGCCATGCCGGAGGAATCGCCTGTAGGAAAAACCAAAACAAGCAAAGGCTCTGTTTTTGTCGTCCGCGACGGCAGGCAAATGCCCGTTGCCGTCGGCGACAGGCTTTTCCAAAATGACACCATACGCACGGGCGCGTCAAGCTCTGTGGGAATCATTTTTGAAGACAATACTATCTTGTCTTTGGGGCCGGACAGCGAAATCGTGATTGACCAATATGTGTTTGCCCCCGAAAAAGGGGTGTTTTCCATGATTGCGCGAATGGTGAGAGGGACCGCGTCTTATCTTTCAGGCATTATCGGTCACCAGTCTCCGGAATCGGTCAAGTTCCGGACGCCTGAAGCGACCATCGGTATCCGCGGCACACATTTCCTGGTTAAGGTGGATGGTTGCCCGTAACGCATGGTGATACGATTTTCAATCACACGCTTTTCGCCGGACGGCGATTTGCCGGACATTTCTGATGATGGAGGCGGACATGAAGCAATTAATCGGAACAGTATTCTGTTTGGGGCTTGTCCTTGTTTTGGCGGGCTGCGCGGTCCGGAGCACGGTTGTATTAATTCCGGATCCTGACGGCCATGTCGGACAATTGGTGGTGGCCAACGAGGGCGGACAGCAGATTTTGAACGAAAAAAATCAATCGGTCAGGGTCGCGGATTTGAAAACAGCGCCGGGTAAGGTAAAGACCATGAGCGCCGAGGAAATCCAGGACACTTTTGCCGACGCTCTGGCTGCCGAACCTCTGCCGCCGGTGAAATTCATCCTGCATTTTATGCCGGATTCGGACCAGCTGACCGATGAGTCCCGGGCGGTTCTGCCGGACATTTTTCAGACCATACAAAGCAGGCAATCGACAGATATTGTGATTTCAGGCCATACCGATACGGTCGGCGAAAAAAACTACAACTACACCTTGTCGCTGGAAAGGGCTCAGGCTATTTTTAAAATCCTCGAGGCCCAGGGCGCCGTGCCTGCCCACATCACCGTGACCTCGCACGGGGAAGGAAATCCCCTGATTAAAACCGCTGATGAAGTTGCGGAACCTAAAAACCGGAGAGTCGAGGTCACCATCCGATAAACAGCATTCGCACTGATCATTCATGAAGCAAGCATCGGACAAAAATCAAACGGACCCCGCGATCACAACCAGCAAACCGGAAAGACGGCGTATTCTGATCTGGGGGATCCTCTGCACCCTGTGCTTTGCGGTCATCTTTGCCTTCAAACCGAATTTGATGCAGCGGCTTGATTATCTGGAGTACGATTTTCTTCTGGCAAAATTTCCGAACAATAACGCCAGCAGCAAACTGGTCATCGTGGACCTCGATGAAAAAAGTCTCAGCCGCTACGGGCAATGGCCCTGGCCCCGGTACCGCGTGGCCGGACTGCTGGACAAGGTGATCGCCATGCAACCGGACATCATCAGCCTCGACATTGTTTTTGCCGAGCCGGACAGAACGTCAGCGGGACCGCTGCTGAAAGATCTGGGCGACGTCTACAGGATTAAAATTGATCTTCACGGACTGCCCCGGAGTCTGAAGGACAACGATCAGATTCTTGCTCAGACTCTGGCCGGAGGGCCCTTTGTCCTCGGCACGATCTTTCACTTCGACGAGCTGAAGAAAGGGTCGGATCGCTGTGTTCTGCATCCCGTCAAATCGTCATACATAAATGATGACGTGAATCAAAACGCCCATACGGAAATTCCGGTGAGTACGGGCGTGCTGTGCAATTTGCCCATGCTGTCGGACAAGGTCAGCTCGTCGGGCTTTTTCAACTTCAGTCCTGATAGTGACGGCGTGCTGCGGCGTCTGCCCATGCTGATTCAGTATCACGGACAGCTTTATCCCAATCTGGCCCTCGCCACCGTGCTGAAACTTAAAAACGAAAACCATGTCATTTTGAAAAAAGACCGCAATCATCTGCAATCCATCCATTACCGGGGCAACGCCGTGCCCGTTGACCGGCACGGCCAGATGCTGATCAAGTTCCGGAGTTCCGCGCAAAAATACGAGTACGTATCGGCAGCGGATATTCTGGATAACAACGTGTCGCCGGAACGGTTGCGGGGCCGGATCGTGTTTGTCGGCACATCGGCGGTCGGCCTGAAAGAATTATTGAACACCCCGCTGGGTCCCGTATTCCCGGGGGTCGAGGTGCATGCCACGGCTGTCGACAATCTTCTGAAAGGGGATTTCATCTCCCTGCCCGGTTGGTCCAATGGCTTTATCCTCCTGCTGGTTATGGTGTCGGGGTTGGCCATGAGCCTGTTGATCAGCTACCAGAAAGCCGCCACCGGTTTTGTTGCCATGCTGCTTTTTGCCGGCGGATTATGGATGACGACCCATCAGGTTTTCTTCCGGATGGGTTTTTTTGTGGCCACCGCGTTTCCCATTGCGTCGGTTATCTGCAACTACATGTTTCTGACCGCATTAAAATACCGGATGGAGGAGAAAAAAAATCTGGCCCATATGCAGGAACTGCTTCTGACACAGGATATCACCATCGAGAGCCTGGCCAATTTGACGGAACACCGCCATCAGGAAACGGGCGGCCATATCAAGCGCACGCGACTTTATGTCAGGCTGCTGGCCGATCACATGAAGCACCGGGATAAGTACAGAACTTTTCTCAATGACGAGAACATTGAGATGCTCGATAAATCAGCTCCCCTGCACGATATCGGCAAGGTCGGGATTCCCGATAAAATTTTGCTCAAGCCGGGCAAATTGACGGGCGAAGAGTTTGAAATTATCAAGACACACACCACCAATGGCCGCAACCTGATCCGATCCTCCGTCCGGCAATTCGGTAAAATTTCATTCTTAAACATTGCCGAAGAGATCGCCTATACGCACCATGAAAAATGGGACGGCTCCGGCTATCCTCAGGGCCTCAAAGGGGATGCCATTCCCATCAGCGGAAGACTGATGGCGCTGGCGGATGTCTATGATGCCCTGATCAGCAAAAGGGTCTATAAAGAAGCCTATCCGCATGCCGAGGCTGTGGAGATTATCGTCAACGCAAAAGGGAAGCACTTTGATCCCGACATGGTGGACGCGTTTCTGGAAATTCATGAACAGTTCAGAAACATCGCCCGTGAACATGCGGATTCGCAGGAGGCAAAGGAGTCCCCCAAGCCGGATGCGGCGTAAAACATCTGACGCAGGGGCATTATCTTTTCCGCGTTAGACCTCAATCCAATTCATTTTAAAAAATCAACATGCCGGACGACGATCTTAGCGGATGCTGATTTTCTCCAGTCCGGAAAAAACCGCCTGTGTGTCCTGCCAGTGAAAACCGATAACGCAAATGTGGATTCGTCTCAAATCCGATTTGTAATGATTCATGATATCGTCCGGCAACACCAAAACGGGAAGAGGGTTCAACGCGCCTGCCGATGTCTGCAACATTAATCGACCGGCGGCGGCCATCACGTTTTTTTCTTTGGCATCGGTCACCACGTCAAAAATATGGGATATTCTGTTTCCCGATGTATCAACGGCAAAGAGCTCGCTTTCGCTATCGTTGCCCGTTTTGAATTTCAGCCGCTGGAGCTCGGCGGCCAGGCGGCTGACAACCAGATCGTGGTCGCAGGCAAAGATGATTTCATCCTCCGGCAGCGGCGATTCGCTTCCGATCAGGTCTTCCCGAAAACTGATTTCCGCAAAATCCATTTCCGTTTGCGCCGACTCGGCGGCGGATGTTTTCATTATTTCAATTTTCTTTACAAACTGTGCCGTCTGAAGGGCGAATCGTTCTGATTGGAGATTACCGATGACTGCCACCTGACTGATGGTGTCTCCATCCTCCATAAATGACCAGACGCCGCGGTAATTTTGTTCAAAAAGCGATTTGCCGATGCCTTTTTTCCCGCCGCCGATCTTCCCGCGGTGAATGACAAAGACGTTTCCCCAGTGATCCTCGGCAAAGGCGCCGCCCATCTTCCGGTCGATCTGATTCCAAGGGAAATTGATTTCAGAGGCAATGGACAGCACGCTGGCCGCTCCGGGCTTATCCAGGCCGAAGGCGTTCCAGTAGCGAACCTCTTTGACAGCCTGGGAAAATTTCCAGATGCCCAGTTCCTGCAACCAGAGCACCCGGGCCGGAAAACTCGCTCCCTGATGACCAAGCTTGACCTTGATCGTTGCGGCGACAGACGGTTTGAACTTTTTATTGAAAAGTCCGGCATATTTTTTGATGGCTTTTTGATCCGCGACAACCTTGAGCATGAATTCCCCCTCCCTTGAATTCCCTTCCACCCGGGGCGGAAAAAATAAGAGGTGTGACGTTGAGAGCGTATAATATATGAGAACGCTTCACTAATCCAGACGTTTTTTAGAACGGGCAATGGCGCCGGTAAAAACAATTGCTCCCAGAATGGTCAACGCCAGGTATTGCGGCCAGAGCACATCGAATCCAACGCCTTTCAGAAAAATATTCCTGATGATGACCAGAAAAAATCTCAACGGATTGAGGTACGTCATCCATTGCACGGGGTCGGGCATATTGGCAATGGGAAACACGAACCCGCTGAGCATAAAAAACGGCACCACGAAAAAGAAGGCCGTCATCATGGCCTGCTGTTTGGTCGAGGAGATGGTCGAAATGAAGAGTCCGATGCCCAGTGTGCTCAACAAAAACAAACAGGCGGCCAGCAAGAGCAGCAGAAAACTGCCTTTAAAGGGAATCTCGAACCAGTAGACGGCAACGCCGGTTACGGCAAACAGTTGCAAAAGCGCAATGAGGATATAGGGAATGGTTTTGCCGATGATAAACTCGTAGGATCTGATCGGGGTGACAATCAGCTGCTCCATGGTGCCGTCCTCCTTTTCCCGGATGATGGCTATGGACGTAAAGATGAAACTTGTCAGCATGATCAGAAATGCGACGATGCCGGGAACAAAAAAGAACTGACTGTCGAGATTGGGATTGTACCAGGTCCGGATGCGCGCATCGACCCGCCCGTAACGCATATCCATGGGATAAAGCCTGCGCAATTCTTCGCGGTTGAATTTCTCCAGAATCGTCGCGGTATACGCCACCCGGATGGACGTCATATTGCTCATCGAACCGTCCACAAGCAACTGAACCGGCGCCGTTTGTCCCGCGCGGATCACCGATGCAAAATCATGGCTGATCTTGATTCCCATATCGATTTTTTGCCGGAGGAGAAGTTCCGTCATCTGCCGGTCATGGATGACGTTGTGCGTCACGTGGAAGATGTTGCCGCCTTCAAAACTTTTAATCAGCGAACGGCTCTCATGGGTTTTGGAATAATCCAGCACCGCCATCCGGACGTTCCGGATGTCGTAATTGACGACGTAACCGAACACCAGCATCATGATGAAGGGAAAAACCACCATGAGCGCGCGGTTGCGTTTATCGCTGAAAAGCTGAATGAATTCCTTGCGGACCAGCTCTCTGATTCTCAGCCAGTTCATAGCCCTTCCTTTCTCAGCAGTCTGTAATTCATTGATGTCAGGACAATAAACATGAGCAGCAACACCAGCATGCTCGGCCACAAGTAGGCAAATCCGAGATTGCGCAGATAAATCCCGGATAGGATGTCAATGAAATATCGCGCCGGCGTGATGAAGGTGATGGCCTGGATGACGGCCGGCATATTGACGATGGGAAAAACAAAATCGGAAAGCAGAAACGACGGCAAGTACGTTGCCATGATCGCAATCTGATTGGCCAGCAACTGCGATTGGGTCACATTGGAAATCAAAAGCCCCAGCGACAGCGCGACGCCTAAATACAGTGAAGACGATAGAATCATCAGCCAGAAGCTGCCCTTCATCACGATGCCGAACAGCAGTTGGCTCAACAGAATCGCAATCAGCACGTCGGTCAACCCGATGAAGAAATAGGGCAGCGCTTTGCCCAGCAGCAATTCTCCGGCACGGACCGGCAGAGATTTCAGGGTCTCCATGGTGCCGTTTTCATATTCACGCGCAATGACCAGGGACGTCAACAGCGCGCCGACGATCATGATGATCACCGCGACGATTCCCGGAATAATGAAATTGCGGCTTTCCATGTCTTCGTTGAACCAGATGCGGATTCGTCCATCCACGGGAGGGTTGATGTGCTCCTGTCCCTGCCGGTTGAGAAAGTCCATCAGGAGCTTCCGGTTGTATTGTTCGACAAAGGCGCTGATGTAGCCGCGCATGATGTTGCCGAAGGTCGGATCGCTGCCGTCGATGATAATCTGCAGCGGCGTTTCCCGGTCGGCGCCGATGTTTTTTTTGAAATCCGGCGGGATGACAATGGCCAGCCGGGCGCGGTCCTCATCCAGATAACGAACCACATCCTTTGTTGACGGCAGCATGCCCGAAACATGAAAATAGGAAGAGGCGTCGAGTTTGCGGATGAAATCCCGGCTGAGGTCGCTGTGGTCGTAATCAATGAAGACGGTTTCCACATTATCCACATCCAGGCTCAGCGCGTAACCGAACAAAATAATGAGGATAAGCGGAATGGCAAAAGCCAGATAAAGGCTGCGGTAATCACGGATCAGGTGATAAAATTCCTTGCGGATGATGGCCTTGAGTCGGATGAACTTCATGCTTTGTCTCTCTTCATGATTTTGATAAACGCGTCTGTCAGATCGGCGTCCGCCGCGCCGGGGCAGGCTCCGGCAATAATGTCGGCGGGGGTTCCCGCCGCCACAATCAGCCCTTCATTGATCATCACGATTCGTTCGCAGAAACGCGCTTCATCCATGTAATGCGTGGTGACAAAAACGGTCATGCCGCCTTCGGCCAGTTTCCTGATGAAACTCCAGAAGTGCCGGCGGGTGACCGGATCCACGCCCGACGTCGGTTCGTCCAGAAACAGAATGTCCGGTTTGTGCAAAAGCGAACAGCCCAGCGCCAGACGTTGACGCCAGCCCGGCGGAAGCTCCCGGGTCTTCCGGTCGCGCGCGTCCTGCAGACGGGTCATGTTCAGCACCCAGTCAATGCGCTCGCGCCATTGCGGGGGAGGAACATTGTACACGCCCAGATAAAAACGCAGATTTTCGAAAGGCGTCAAATCTTCATAAAGAGAAAATTTCTGAGACATATAGCCGATGGATTGTTTGACGTCTTCCGCCTCGGTGACGATGTCATGTCCGGCGACTGTGCCGCTGCCGGATGTCGGTGTAATGATGCCGCAGAGCATCCGGATGGTTGTGGACTTGCCCGAGCCGTTCGAGCCGAGGAATCCGAAGATCTCGCCTTTTTTGACGGAAAAAGAAATTTTGTTGACGGCAACAAAATTGCCGAATCTCTTTTCCAGATGACGGACGGAAATGGAATCAGAGTTGAAAGGTGTCATGTGCCAGCGCTCCGTCCGCTTGTGTGATTCGTTCAATAATCGCCTCTTCCAGCGTGGGATACCCGCCGCGAATGACGGCGGGCGGCGCCAGATCCAGAAGCATCGCGTTGTGCATCAGTCCGAGCCTGTGGCACTTTTCTCCTTCGTCGAGGTAGGCGGTGGACACCATGATCGTCATGCCTTCTTTCTGCATGTTTTCCAGAATCTCCCAGAATTCGCTGCGCGATACCGGATCCACCCCGTTGGTCGGTTCATCCAGGATCAGCAACTGCGGCTCATGCACCAGCACACATGCCAGTCCCAGTTTCTGTTTCATCCCCCCGGAAAGGTTTCCCGCCATCCGGTCCGTAAACGGCAGCAGATTGGAAAAGCCCAGATATTTTTCTTTGCGCTCTTTTCTCTCGCGCCGCGGCACGGCAAAGATGTCCATGAAGAAATCCATGTTCTCTTCGACGGTCAGATCCTGATACAGTCCGAACCGCTGAGGCATGTAGCCGATGATATTTTTTATTTTTTGTTTATCGGTAACGACATGAAGACCGTCAATGTAAATGTTGCCGCTGGTCGGTTGTATCATGGTCGCGACAAGACGCAGGAGCGTGGACTTGCCGGCGCCGTCGGAGCCGACCAATCCCAGCACGTGTCCTTTGGGAATCTGCAATGAAATATCCTTTACGGCCTCGACGCTTTTAAAGCGCATGGTCACATTTCTGACGTCCACCATGGACGGGGGGCTTTCCGGTGCCTTGGTCATGGACGCACTCCGCTATTTGAGCCAGGCATCTGCCGGCATGCCGGCTTTGAGTTCAAGATGGGGATTGCCGATGGATACCTTAACCAGATAAACGAGTTTTACCCTTTCCTTGGTCGTCTGAATAACTTTCGGGGTAAATTCCCCTTCCGGAGAAATAAACGACACATAGCCCGTGTAGGTTTTCCCCGGGAAGGTGTCAACCTGAACATCGACTTTCTGCCCCGGCTTGACCTTGCCGATTTCCGTTTCATCAACGAAGATTTTCAAATCAACGCGGGACAGATCGGAAACGGTAATGACTTCCCTGCCGGGCGTTACCGTTTCCCCCGGCTCGATATTGCGGCTGGTGACGACGCCGTTTGCCGGCGATTTCAATTGCGTGTAGTTCAACTGGATTTCCGCCTGATTTAAGGAAGCCGCAGCCGCGTTGATCTGTGCGGCCGCCACGTCGATATCCTGTTTGACCGCATCGATTCTGGTCAGATTCCCCTGCGCAAGCTTCAGAACGGATTCGCTTTCAGCCAGGCGTGATTGCGCAACGTCATATTGCAGTCTCAGGGCGTCGCGTTCTTTTTCCGAAACCACGTTCTTGCCAAACAGCTCTTCAAAGCGCCTGTAATTTTTTTCCGCATCCTTCAAGGAATCTTTTGCGCTCTGGACGCCGGCTTTAGCCCGGGCAACTTCCGCGGGGAGCGTTTTCCGGCTGAGTTCCAGCACCGTCTCCAGTTGTCTTCTGGTTTTTTGCGCGCGTTCCAGATTCGCCCGGGCCTGCTCGAAGCGGGATTCGAATTCCGAACGGTCCAGTTCGGCGATCATCTGATTTTGCGAGACCGACTGGCCTTCCTGAACGAAAACCTGCGAAACGCGGCCGGCTACCTGAAACGACAGATTGGCCTGGATTGCGTCGATCGTGCCGGAATATACGAGCTCTTTCTCCCGGTTACTTTTCTGGCCGAAATAAACGAGCGCTCCGACAATCAGAAAGAAAATGATAAAGACAACAAAAATGATTCTTTTTTTCAATGCCGACCTCCGTTTTGATTGAGATGGTTATTGTTTTATCGCTTTGAGCACTAAAGACGCCACTTCCTCCCCCAGGTTCGCGCTTATTTTTTGATCATACGCCAGAAGCGCTTCCGGCAGCCAGGATTGTTTGTCTTTGATGGGCGACCCTTTTTTAAAAAAAAGAATCGTTCCCATAATCATCATGTGAATCAGAAAAGGCGATGTTTCGATGAATATCCCCTGTTCTTTACCGGCCTCCAGAATGCCCGCCAGGATGCTCATAACCGAGGCAATATCCTCGATGACAAGTCGCGGAAGCGTTGCGCCGCCGGAAGCGATTTCGCGCATCATCATCGGCGGCAGATCGGGATTCGCCTCCACGGCGCCGGCGATGAAAGTGATATAGGCCTTCATTTTTTCTTCCGGATGAACTTTGCGCGAAACGGCGTCGGCGATGTCCCGGGCGACATGACCGATCACCTGATGGAGCGCGCCGGTATAAAGCGTGTCCTTGTCGCCGATCTGGTAATAGATGGTTGCTTTGTTTACATTGGCGCGCGCTGCAATTTCATCAATGCGTGCGCCGTTGTATCCCTTTTGGGCAAAAACCGTTCTGGCTGCTGCCATAATGCGTTCTGATGTTTTATCTGATTTATCTTTGCGCTTGCGGTCCATATTTTTATGTTAAATTAGAATATTATAAAATACAAAGGATTGCGGTATATTTTAAACTAAACAGTTATTTTAACTATTTATTTAAATTAAAGTAAAAAATCCTTTTTTTGTCAAGAGATTTTCTTGTGTGAGAAGAGAAATGCCCCGTGATTGCGCAATCACGGGGCATTTTGTGTTGAATTTCTGAAAGCTTTGGAAACTATTTTGTAACCATTTTTTCTATAACCGCTTCAACCCGGCGATTCTTCATACGTCCCTCAGGTGTATTATTGTCGGCGATCGGCCTGGAGGGTCCGTAACCCACAGCGGTGATGCGGGACTCATCGATGCCGAATTTATCGATCAAATATTTGCGGACACTGTCGGCCCGTGCCTGGGAGAGTTTTATATTGTTTTCGGGATTATTGAAACGGTCGACGTTATCCGTATGGCCTTCGATAACAACGTTGGTATCCGGATACGTCTGCATGAAATCCGCGACTTGCTTGATGTTATTGTGATACTTTTTCTTGATGAACGATTTTGCAGTATCAAATTCAATATTGAGGGAAATGGAGACCTTCTCCTGCACCGGCGGGGGAGGAGGAGGCGGCGCTATCGTTTCCGGCGGCGGAGGTGGAGGCAGCGGCGGCACTTCTTCCTGCTTCGGTTCGGCTACAGTCATCTTGCCTTCCTTGCCGAAACGCACGGGCAGTACCCTGTTTCTGCTTTTGTGGTTGACGGACTCGGGAAACCACATTTGACGGTCTTTGTCGAAACCGACCACCAGGGCTTCCGAACCCTGAACGTCGGATGTCCATGGATACGAGCCGCTCAGGGTAATCAGTTTTGTCAGACGATACCCGTTATTGCCGAAGATAGACCGGTCGTATAAGGTCAGCAATTCATCTTTTGTCGGCAGGCGCCATCCCTTGTAACCGCTGCCGTCATACGTCTTGCAATATTCCTCCGCATCCGACCAGTTTATATTGCTTCCGTTATCGTGGGAGGCCCATAACAAATTGCTCTGCGAATCCCATACTGTGCCGTCATCGTAGGCGATGAAACGGCCGTCGCGCGCTTCTTCTGCAGCATTGGCGTTAAAAACACCGGCCAGAATAACGACCGCCAGAATAGTAAAAATTTTCCCTAATGTTTTACTCATTAGCCGTTAACTCCTCCTCTGTTAATTTGTTTTGTTCTGAGACGAGTTATTTTTTTTGTGATGTCGCAATAATTTAATTGCCTGAAATATTGCATAATTTTCAGAATTCGTCAATTACGGAAACAGCACCGCTTTTTTCTTCAGTTCACGAAAGAAAATCTTCTCCGGCAGGCCATCCGGTTATTTTCATGCCGGCAACGTCATTCCTCACGGGGGCTTCATTTTTTCATCAGCGCTTGTATCTGCTTGTCCTTTTCACGCCAGAGTTTCTGCACCCATTTGTGCATGGAATCACGAAACGCCTGATCATTTTCATAATCGCCCTGCAAAAGGGTCTTCGGGATTTCTATGGTTCTCATGCGCACGGTGATGCGTTTGACCCTGCCGCAGAGGAAATCTCCGAACCCGGGAATGCCGTCGGGATAAACGATGGTGATATCCAGCATGGAACTGAATTTTTCGCCCAGAACGTTTAAGGCCAGCGCCAGTCCGCCGGATTTGGGACGCAAGAGATATTTGTATTCGCTTTTCTGTTTGTCATGCTTTGCCGGGGTAAAACGTGTTCCTTCCAGGAAATTCATCACACTGGTGGGAATAGTGGCGAATTTTTCGCAGGCTTTGCGGGTTGCTTCAAAATCCTTGCCCGCCTGTTCGGGATGCTGTTTCAGATATTCGGAGCTGTGGCGATACAGGAAAGGGAAGTCCAGCGCCCACCAGGCGAAACCCATCAAAGGCACCTTGATCAGTTCCCGCTTGATAAAGAATTTCAAAAGAGGAATTTTACGATTCAACAAATGCTGCATCACCAGAATATCGACCCACGATTGATGGTTGCTGACCACCATGTACCAGCCTTCATGATTCAGGTTCTCGGCTCCCTGAACATCCCACCGTGTTTTCTGCGTCAGCCACATCCAGCCGCTGTTGCAGGCAATCCAGTTTTCGCCGATCCACTGCAGAATTTTGTTGATGACTTTCAGCAGGGACGGCCAGGGGATGAGAATTTTGGGAAGGGTGAAAATGAATAAAATAGTGATCCAGAACAACACATTGACAACAAGCAGCAGTCCTGCAATCGCTCCTACAAGTTTGGACGGTAAGAAATTCAGCATGTTTTTATTCCTGGAAAAAGAATATATTGAAGCCGGGTTTTGCGAGCATAGGAAAAAGACATTTACAAGTCAAGAAAATTAATGCATAACCCCCTCAAATTACGGTTTTTAGTCTAAAGCAAAAACCGGTTGCGCTCAAAACGGCTGTCACTTGGTTATTTCAATAAACAATCAGGACCCGGAAGGATTTTAATAGGATGAAAAAGTTTCACTTACGCAATATTGCCATTATTTCTCATGTCGATCACGGGAAAACCACGCTGCTCAATGCCATGCTCAAGCAGACGGGGGTTTTTCACGCCAACCGTGTTGTGGAAGACCGCGTGATGGATTCGATGGACCTGGAACGGGAACGCGGCATCACCATCATGGCCAAGAATACCGCTGTTAATTACAACGATGTCAAAATAAACATTGTGGATACGCCCGGTCACGCCGATTTCGGCGGTGAAGTGGAGCGCAGCCTCAACATGGTTGACGGCGCAATCCTGCTGGTGGATGCCAGCGAAGGTCCCCTGCCGCAAACCCGTTTTGTTTTGAAAAAAGCGCTCGGCCTGCGCCTGCCCATTATTCTGGTCATTAATAAAATCGACCGCTCTGATGCGCGCATTGAGGAAGTCATCAGCGAAACCTATGATCTGTTCATCGATCTGGGCGCTGAAGAGCATCAGATCGAGTTTCCTATTCTCTATACCAACGCCAAGGCCGGTATCAGCCATGAAAAAATAGGCGATGACAGTGCCGATTTGCAGCCGCTGCTACAGACCATCATTGAATACATACCTCCGCCGCAGGGAGACGATGAAGCTATTACGCAGTTTCTGGTTACCAATCTGGATTATGATCCTTATGTCGGACAAATTGCCGTCGGCCGTCTACAGAGCGGCAAGTTAGAGATGAATACCAATTACAGTCTTTGCACTGAATATAAAATAATTCCCGGCGTCAAGCTGACTGCCCTTTATACTTTTTTTGGTCTGGCAAAAAAACCAGCCCAGTCCGTTGAGTCTGGTGATATTATTGCTTTATCAGGCGTGGAAAATGTCAAAATCGGCGACACCATATCATCTTTGGCTGAACCGCGGCCGCTACCTCGTCTACTGGTGGATGAACCGACCGTGTCCATGATGTTTTATGTCAACGACAGTCCTTTTGGCGGGAAAGAAGGGAAATATCTTACTTCGCGCCACCTGCTGGAGCGGCTGGAAAAAGAGCAATTGAGAAATGTCGCCATTAAAATCAAAAAACTGGAGCGGACTGACGCCTTTGAAGTATGCGGACGCGGCGAGTTGCAAATGGCGGTATTGATTGAAACCATGCGCCGTGAAGGTTACGAACTGATGGTGTCGCGTCCGCAGGTCATCACGCGGCAGGTAAACGGCAAAACGTGCGAGCCGGTGGAAAGACTCTTCCTGGATATCCCGGAAGAATTCGTGGGGAAAATTACCGAAAAATTATCCATCAGAAAAGGACGCATGGAAAGTCTGGTCAACAAAGGGTCGGGCCGGGTCAGCATGGAGTTTCTGATTCCTTCCCGCGGACTGATCGGCTTTCGCAATCAGTTTTTGACGGATACCAAAGGCGGCGGGGTGATGAATTCACTCCTGGAAGATTACGCGCCGTGGTTCGGTTCCATCCCGCAGCGAACGACAGGTGTGCTGGTTGCCGACCGCTCGGGCCGCGTTACGCCTTACGCCAGTTACGCGATGGAAGACCGGGGTGAAATGATTGTGGAAATCGGCACGGATGTTTACGCGGGCATGATCGTGGGCGAGCGCAATCGCAGTTCCGATCTCAACGTGAACATTATCAAGGAAAAGAAGCTGACGAATATGCGGGCATCCACATCCGACGCCACGGTCATTTTACGGCCGCCGCGGATTTTATCGCTCGATCAGGCGATCGAATTCATTGCCGAAGATGAACTGGTGGAGGTGACGCCCAAAAGCGTTCGCTTAAGAAAAATGGAACTGGATGCAACCAAACGCCAGATGAAAAGCCGCCGCGAAGAATAATGTCCATCGATCGCGATATCCGATATGATCAGTAAAATTGAAAAAGATTTTTACCAGATTACGTTGCGCATGCCCTATCGCTTAAGACACGTGAACGCCTATCTTTTTATTTATGAAGGAAAACTGGCGCTTTTTGACACGGGGCTGAATACACCGCAGGCTTTTGAAACTCTGGGCAACGATTTATCCGGCATCGGTTTCGGCATCGAAGATATTCAACACATCTATCTGACCCACGTGCACTCGGATCACTGCAGCATGGCGGGAGTCCTGCAAAAAAGGTCGGGAGCACAAATTCATCTTGCCCAGGCGGCTTTTGAAGAGTACCGGCATTTTCGCGAGGCCGGTCCAACCATTAAACAGTTGCGAATCTACTATGCGCGCCAGGGCATGTCCCAAGAACAAATCGGTCTGGTTATTGAAGAATATGAAAACATTCGCGGCATCATTGCCGATTTTGATGCCGCGGATTTTCTGCGTGATAAAGACGTCCGCGAATTCGGGAACTGGAAAATTGAAATAATTTCTACGCCCGGACATGCCGCCGGACATGTCTGCTTTTTCTGCAGAGAGATGAAATTCCTGCTGTCCGGTGATCATGTGCTGCCGTACATTGCGCCGGTTTTAAGTCCTGACATCTTCGATGAGGCGTTCCGGCCATTGGCCGCTTATCTGGATTCACTCAACGCTCTGAAAAACCTGTGCGTAACTGCCGTTTATCCCGGCCACGGAATTTCTTTTGTGGATTTGCAAGAACGCATAGCCGATATACGCGAACACCATTCGAAAAGGAAGACAATGGTTCTCGATCGCGTGCATGCACAACCCCGAACGGCTCGCGACATTTCTCACGAGACACTGGCACCAACGCTTTCCGATTTTGATAAATTTCTGGCGCTGAATGAAACGATTGCCTATTTAAAGGAATTGACCGCTGAAGGCGCGATCAAAGAAGACACGCTCAACGATGTTCTGGTTTACGTCAGGCCTTCAGGATATTAGTTGACAGATGGATCATAATAAGGAATATACGCCCCCTGATTATATAAAACAAAGAGGCAATTTTGAATAAACAGTTACAAAAGGAAATTGAACGCCGCCGCACCTTCGGCATTATCAGTCATCCCGATGCGGGCAAAACCACGCTGACGGAAAAGCTGCTGCTTTTCGGCGGAGCCATTCAGATGGCCGGCGCGGTCAAAGCGCGCAAAGCGTCGAAACATGCCCTGAGCGACTGGATGGCCATTGAAAAAGACCGCGGCATTTCCGTGACCTCGTCGGTCATGAAGTTCGAATACGCGGACTGCGACATCAATCTGCTGGACACCCCCGGCCATCAGGACTTTTCTGAAGACACCTACCGCGTACTCACCGCTGTGGACAGCGCGCTGATGGTGATCGACGGCGCCAAAGGCGTCGAGACGCAAACCCAGAAGCTGATGGAAGTCTGCCGCCTGCGCAATACGCCGATTATCACCTTCATCAATAAACTCGACCGCGACTGTCTGCCGCCGCTGGAAATCCTTTCGGATATCGAAGACAAACTGCAAATCGAATGCTCGCCGCTGTCCTGGCCTGTCGGCATGGGCAAGCGTTTCAAGGGCGTTTACAATATGTTTGAAAAGAAACTTCATTTGTTTACGCCGGGGAAAGCGCGCCGTTCGGAAGAAGGCATCACCATCAACGATTTGTCCGATCCGCTGCTCGATGAATTGCTGGAAAGCCAGGCGGATGAACTGCGCGAGGAAGTCGCGCTGCTGGAAGGCGCGGCCAATCCGTTTGAATTGAAGGAATATTTGAAAGCCAGCCAGACGCCGGTTTTCTTCGGCAGCGCCATCAACAACTTCGGCGTCAAAGAACTGCTCGATGCGTTCGTGGAGATCGCGCCGCCGCCTGCCGCCCGACCGACGACCACCAGAGCCGTGGAACCCGAGGAAGAGGATTTTTCCGGATTTGTTTTTAAAATCCAGGCCAACATGGATCCGGCGCATCGTGATCGCATCGCCTTCCTGCGGATCTGCTCGGGACAATTTCAGCGCGGCATGAAGGTCATCCATCACCGCATCGGCAAGGAAGTCTCTCTGGCCAACGCGACGATTTTCATGGCGCAGGACCGAACCAACATCGAAGAAGCCTATCCCGGCGACATCATCGGCCTTCACAATCACGGCACCATCAAAATCGGCGACACCTTTACGCAGAAGGAACCGCTCAAGTTCACCGGCATTCCGCATTTTGCGCCGGAGCATTTCTGCCGCGTGCGGCTCAAAGATCCGCTCAGGATGAAGCATCTGCAAAAAGGTCTGATGCAGCTTTCCGAAGAAGGAGCGATTCAGGTCTTCAGGCCCTTATGGGGTTCGGATAATATTCTGGGCGCGGTGGGCGCTTTGCAGTTTGATGTCACGATGTCGCGCCTCAAAGACGAATACAGCGTTTATGCCGATTACGAAAAGACAGACTACGCCGCCGCCCGCTGGGTGACCTGCGACGACGCCAAAATCATGGAAGATTTTCAGAAGAAAAATCAAACGAACCTGGCTCTGGATACCGAAGGGAATCTGGTCTATCTGGCGTTAAGCGAGTGGCGCCTCGGCCATACCATGGAAGAATGGCCGAAAGTTCAGTTCCATAAGACGATGGAAAAAAGTTGATAGCCTTGCTCCCCCGGTAAGGCCGCAAAAAATTCATCTCATCATGAATATTCTTTCTGTCTGATAATCCGCATTCGTGTGAAGATGCAATTCTTGCGAATGATGCATGCAGAAATCAGAAAGCGAGGAAGCATTGCGGGCAGGACCCGGAAACAGAAACAGAAACAGAAACATCAATAGATTTTGAATAGTATGGGAATAATGTGCAACTCATGCAGCGCTTCGATAACTTCAAGAATCCCGACGATCCAGATGAACCAGAGAGCATCAAATATGTGTCTCTTCAGCACCTTGGGTCTTACAATATATTCTTCCGGTTCATTCAAAAGAGACAATTTGGGGAAAAAACGGGGGACTTTTTGCATATACATGGCGAATTCATTTTTGTGTAATTTCATCATTCCTGCCTCTTCACTTCTGATGACGGAGGGATAATATATGACAAAGGCAATGAAAATAAGCAGAGGGATCAGAAGCGTTTCTGAAGCAAACCCGATGCCGAGCGCACCCAGAATACTGAAGAAATAAAGCGGATTCCTGCACATGGAATAAGGACCCTGTGTGATTAAATGGTCCGTTTTATATCCTGCAATATAGACGGAACACCATAATCTTCCCAGAGAAGCAATTGCCACCAAAATGACGCCAATAAAAAACAGGATTGCCGTGACGAAGTAGGCCTCCTCTTCCCACTGGCTGCTGGAGAAACACAGCAACACAAACAACAGAACAACGAATATTCTTGAAACAATAATCCTTAATTTTTCAATCATTTGAAATCCCCGCCTTTCAATGAACACCTCCAGGGAGCTTTACTGACGAATCTGGCCTTCTCCTTATCATCATTTATGTTTTTTTAAAGGAAAATATTTCCG
>Ga0209719_1000325_pt1 | contig 71741 bp, 54 predicted proteins | sample AD_JPNAS2_MetaG_FD_184421 | JGI IMG/M metagenome (GOLD analysis project Ga0209719, IMG submission 184421) | Active sludge microbial communities of municipal wastewater-treating anaerobic digesters from Japan - AD_JPNAS2_MetaG (SPAdes) (version 2) | ecosystem: Engineered > Bioreactor > Anaerobic...
CATCTTATTGTATTTATTCGAGTCCGCGCTGGGGAGCCAGTACAAAAAAACCCAACTCCCAAGGTTGGGTTTTTTTATTATGAATCGGATTTTTTTCTCTTGAAAATTCTTCGGCATCTTGTTATTTCAATATAACGTCTTTCTCAAAGGAAACGGTTTGATGCCTTCAATGCTGAACTCTTCATCGGAACTTTTTCAGGCATGCGCAACCATTTTCGGCCCTGGAATCAACATATCGAATGATTTTCTGGACTATCTTCAACTCACCAGTATTAAAACTGCTTACCGTAAAAAAGCGCTTCACACACATCCGGACAGAGCTTTGGCGCTGGGCCTTTTTGCCGACGATTTAAACGCTGAATTCATCCATGTTCAACAGGCCTATGAAAAACTTCTCGCCTTTGTTGAAACAAAAAAAGAGGGCAAGACGGGCGCACCGCGTTTTGACGGGTTCAATACGCAGCAAAAACACACCGCGCAAAGCCACCGCCATGAGAAAAACGGGCGTCACAATCCCAAAAACAAATATCATCACGATCATTTTTATACCGGAAACATTCCACAGGGAAATCTGATGTTCGGTCAATTTCTATATTATTCCGGTTTAATTTCATGGCGGACACTCATTGAAGCCATCTGCTGGCAGCGGCGCCAGCGTCCGTTGATTGGACAAATTGCCGTGGCCTGGCAACTGATTTCCTATCAGGACGTTCTGTTTGTACTCAAAGTCAGAAACTTTGACGAAAAATTTGGCGAATGCGCTCTGCGCATCGGATACATTTCCAATTTCGATTTATTTGCGCTTGTCGGGAAACAAAAAAAACTGCAGCGTCCCTTCGGCGAATTCTTTATTGAAAAAGGCCTCCTTTCCGATCACGACCTGATTCATCTGGCCCGGAAACAACAACTTCACAACCTCACCTCGCGGTGGGACCCTAAATAAGGCCCCGCATCATTTCCGTATGCATTTTGCATCATCCTCCATTTTTGTTGAGCGAGCAAAGCAAGTATGATCGAACGAATATTGACCGGTCCCCATTGACCCGTCAAATTAAAATCACACGGATGAAGAAAATTTATTGACATAAAATCTCAATAACATTATATTCACGCCCGCCTGAAGGCTATCGGTTAACTTGAACCGTCCGCAAGGCGTTTGTTCTCATACCTTGCTGGGGAATCGTTCAACGGTAGGACACCGGACTCTGACTCCGTTTATTAAGGTTCGAATCCTTATTCCCCAGCCATAACTTCACCATTTAATATCAGTTATTTCAATATTTTACATGAATATTATGCGGCCGGGCAATTTCTGCCGGTCCCGTTGATATTGCGCTTGACTTTTTAAAATAACACTGTTAAGTTAACATCGTAATATTTAAAAATAAGAATCAAATTATGCCCAAAAAACCGAGAACGAAAGAAGAAATAGAAAATATTCGGGAGAAGATCCTGGATACGGCTCTTCACATTATTATTGAGGAAGGATTTAATAATCTCAGTCTTCGCAAAATAGCTTCCCGTTTGAATGTCACGGCCACGACCATCTACAATTATTATACCAATAAAGATGAAATCAATCTGATGATCAGAATTAGAGGCTTTGAGAAACTTCACGACCTCCTGATCGCACGCTCGGCTGCCTTGAAGAAAATAGAAGACAGATTAAAAGCCATGATCCGTGCCTACATAGAATTCGGCCTCACCTATCCCAGCTACTACGACATCATGTTCAATCTTCATACCCCCAAGTATCTGGACTATGCGGAAACGGAAATCGAACCGCTCGCCTTTCGGGAAAAGCAGAATGCGTTAAAATGTCTCACGCTCTTTATTGACCCCGTCACGTCATACATTCCCATCAAGGGAAAGAAAAAGGAGCATTTTATTTTATATCAGGTAATTAAATTCTGGTCTGACCTTCACGGCCTTATCACGTTGAACAACAGCCGCCTCTTTCACGAAGTAACGGATGATGTGGATGACTTTATTGCAAAACGAACGGCGGACATCGTAGACAATTTCCTGAAACTGAAGGACAGCCTGGATGAAGGAAAGAAAATTTTTTAACTGATCATTAAACCCGTTATTCGGAGGTCTATTATGCAAAATGTCCAGCCTGTGCAAAAAAGTTATGCCAACACCCTTGCCCGCATGTTTTTCAAATTCGTTGCCTTGAATTTCAACAACCGTCCGTCGCTGAACCGATATCTGAAAAGCGACGACGGCTGGATTAATTTTACATTCGGCATCAAAACGGAAAACGGCAGCGTCGAGCAGGCCATGCGTTTCGAAAACGGCAAGGTTACCGTGTTGAAAAATATTCCGGAAACCCTGGATTCGCAATTGATATTCGTGGATGAAAACGCCCTTAAGGAAGCCGCCACGCAACCGCCCAACAAATTGATGTTGGCGCTCATGGAAAACAGAATGATCACGATTGGGAACCTCGGCTATCTGCAGTTGATTAATTTGTATCTTTCGCTCCTTGTGAAACAGATCCAGATTGCAAAACTCAAGAAAGAAGCCAAGACAGAAAACCGGAAATACGATGCAGCCAAAGCATCCCGATACTGTATCGAAGCCAGAAAACCCCGCCAGCTCAAGGCCGTCAACGTTGATCCGGGCGTCCGGTTTCTAAACGACCCCTATCTGGCCCAATATTCCCTTGATGATTTTCCCCGGGTCAAAGAATTTCTCGACATACACCTGAAAATAAAACCGGCCATATGCCACGAACGGGCGGAACTTGTCACACAATGGTTTAAAGAAAACGGATTTGAAAAAGATAAAAACGGCAAACCCTGGGTTTCCGAACTGCGCCAGGCACAGGCTTTTCAATATCTGATGGCAAACAAAAAACCAATCATCAGGAAAAATGATCTGATCGCCGGAACAACCACCACGAAAGACATTGGCGTTATTATCTATCCGGAGGCGCACGGCACCATGATCTGGGGAGAGTTGCTCACAGTTCCATACAGGCCGTTGAACCCGTATAATATTGATGCCGATACGCTTGACGTTCTGCACAACAAAGTCTTTCCGTTCTGGCTCAAGCGCAACTTCCGCGAGTGGGTGCGGGACCATAAAGATTATCCTCTTTGCCAGAAGCTTGATGAGCGTTTTGCCGCCTGCTTTTTATGGAAAACCGTCGCGCTGTCGCATACGATTTTAAATTATCCTGAGGTCTTAAGCCTGGGCACCAGCGGTATTATCTCGAAGATAGATAAAGAATTAAGCGAAACACCCGAATCAGAAAAACAAAAACGTGACACGCTGCAAGCCATGAAAATCAGTCTTGAGGGAATGAATGCCTACGCGGGTAATCTCGCGCAAGAAGCGTGGCGGCTGGCGTCTCAGGAAACTCAGTCTGTCCGCAAAAACGAACTGCTGCATCTGGCCGAAATCTGCAAGCGCGTTCCGGCCCATCCCTGCACAACGCTGGATGAAGCGGTCAATGCCCTGTGGATCATCTGGGTCGGCGTCCACATGGAAAACACGAACGCCGGATTTTCTCTCGGAAGACTGGATCAATGGCTTCAACCTTATTTTACGGCCGACATGAAAAAAATTCAGGACGAAAAAGAAAGACAGGAATATGTCAAGCATGCGATAGAATTGATTGGATGTTTTTACATGCGCTGCACAGACCACCTGCCCCTGATTCCGGACATCGGCAATTATCTGTTCGGCGGCTCCTCCTCCGATCAGGCCATTACGCTGGGCGGCGTAACACCCGACGGCGAAGACGCCGTCAACGATATGACCTACATTTTTCTGAAAGTGACGGAAATGCTTTCCATCCGCGATCCCAACGTCAATGCCCGTTACAACAAGAGCAAAAACAGCGCGACCTACTTGAAAAGGCTTTGCGAAGTCAATATCAACACAACGGCAACCCCGTCCATTCATAATGATGAGGCGGTCATGGCCTCGCTTGCGGAATTCAATTATCCGCCGGAACATTTACGCGACTGGTCGGCAACCGGCTGCGTGGAACCGACCTTGTCCGGACGGCATATCGGTCACACCAACTGCATGATGTTTAATATGGTGGCCGCGTTGGAAATGGCCCTCAACAACGGCCGGCATCCGTTGATGCGCTGGGATCTGGGACCGAAAACAGGCGACATCCGCGCCGGCGCATTCCCCGATTTTGAATCCTTCTTCAACGCGTTTGCAGCGCAGCTCCGTTTTCTGGCCGATCAAACCTGTGAATACAACAATCTGCTGGGCGAAGCTCACCAACACATCCGCCCGACTCCTTTTATCTCGGCGCTGATCGAAGGTCCGTTGAAAAAAGGAAAAGACGTAACCAAGGGCGGGGCCCGTTACAATTCATCCGGAACGGCCTGCATCGGCCTTGCCGACATTACCGACTCGCTGATGGTGGTCAAAAAGCTGGTTTTTGAAGAGAAGAAGATAACGTTTGAGCGGCTGCTGGATGCGGTCAATACAAATTTCAGAAACGACTCCGCTCTGCTGGCTCAGATTAAAAACAAGATTGCTCTTTTCGGATCAGGCAATGAAGAGGCGCTGGCAACAGCCAATCGCGTCATCAAACTGGCTCACGATATTTTCGGAGAACACACAAATTACCGCAACGGCAAATACACAGCCGGTTTCTGGTCGATGTCCAATCACGTTGCTTTCGGTACGCTGACCGGCGCGCTTCCGTCAGGACGGCTGGCCGGCAAAGCCTTCACACCGGGTCTCACCCCGGAACCCCATGCGTCGAAGAATATTCTGGACAACATCCGGGATGTGGCCAAACTCAAAGCGGAAAACATGAACAACAATATCGCTTTCAATGTCAAAGTCGTCCCCGGTGCACAGGAGTCGCATCAGAAAGTCGTGGATAATATTTATTCCTACGTCAAAACCTACAGCGATCTGGGCGGTATGCAGATGCAGTTGAACGTCGTGTCGTCAAAAACGCTTCGCGACGCCATGGAACATCCGGAGAATTATCAGAATCTGCTTGTCCGCATCTCCGGCTACAACGCCTATTTTGTAACGTTGAACAGAGAAATGCAGATCGAATTGATCGAACGCGCGGAATTCGGCATATAGATCAATATTGGATGAACTCGGCAAAAGTGCAAAATGTAGTCACCCCGGTGTCGGCCGGGGGCCAGTTCAGATAACACTGGATTCCGGCCTCCGCCGGAATGACGGGTCCATGAGTTGTGATTTTTTTTACGAAACAGTCACTAGTGGGAAAAACAATTGATTATGAAAGAAAATGAAATCAAATCCCCTTTAATTCTCGAAATCAAAGGCAACAGCCTGGATGACGGACCGGGTATCCGTTCCGTCGTGTTTTACAAAGGCTGCCCTCTTTCCTGCGTGTGGTGTCACAACCCGGAAAGTAAAAAAGCCGTCAAGGAAATATCCTTTGACGCAAAAACCTGTATCGACTGCGGAGCCTGCCGCGAGGTTTGTCCGAAAAACGCGCTGGGCCGCGATAATCCTTTTTACATCGACCGCAGCAAATGCGATCTGTGTTTTCTGTGCCTTGATGTCTGCCCCTCGGGTGCGCTGGACAGCGTCGGGAAAGCAATGTCCATCAACGATATTATGAATAAAATTTTGCCGGATAAACCCTTCTTCGATACATCGGGAGGCGGGGTAACCCTTTCCGGAGGCGAGCCGACGCTTTTTATGGACTTTACCTCCGGCCTTTTGAAATCGCTCAAACAAAACAACATTCACACCCTTTTGGAAACCTGCGGTTTCTTTGACATCCATAAATTTATGGACAGGCTTTATCCGTATCTGGACGCTATTTATTTCGATATCAAAATCATCGACCGTGAGGCGCATAAAAAATACTGCGGCGTGTCCAACGAAACGATTCTGGATAATTTCAGACTCCTTTTCCGGCAGGCAGCGGACGACGGAAAAATGTTTCTGGCGCGCACCCCGCTGATTCCCGATATGACAGACACTGAAAGCAACATTCAGGGCATTGCGTCGTTTCTGAAAAGTCTTAACATCACCGAAGCCGCTCTTCTCGCTTATAATCCGTTATGGCATGAAAAAAGCGACAAAGTCGGTGTGAATGATCCTTACAAACACAGCAAGGTCATGACGTCTTTTCGCGACAACGCCGTCATGGAAAGATGTAAAACCATCTTCGGAAATGCGGGCATAACAGAAACCAAACGTTAATACCGCGTATCATAAACGGGAGGAAATCACACAATGACGTCGCCAGAGAAAATAGCACAACCGGTTTTGGTCACCGGCGCCACGGGATTCATCGGCAGCAGGGTCGTTCAGAAACTATTACAAAACGAAACCGCCGTCAAAATACTGGCGCTGCCCGGTGAAGCCGTGCCGGCTGCGTGGGCGGAAAAAATTGAAATTGTCCGGGGAAGCATCTCCGATCCCAGGGCTGTGGAAAAGGCCGCCAACGGAGCTAAAACCATTATTCATCTGGTGGCTATCGTAACCGACTGGGGCGATGAAAAAGAATACTGGGAATTTACCGTCGAAGGCAGCCGTTTGATTTTTGATGAGGCGGTAAAACAAAACGCCCGGATCGTTCTCGCCTCAAGCATAGCCGTTTATGGCGACAACATTTACAGGCAGGCCTGCCCGGAAGATACACCTTACGGCAACACACTGGGACCCTACAGCAGGACAAAACAGGCGCAGGAAAAGCTCGCCTGGAATTATTACCGGAACAAGGGCATGAAACTTACCGTGGTTCGTCCGGCCAACGTCTACGGGCCGCGCTCCGGCCCCTGGCTTCACGACGTGGTGAATGTCCTTCGCAGCGGATCGCCCGGCCTGATCTCCGGCGGACAGATGAACGCGGGACTGGCCTATGTCGATAATGTGGCGGATATCCTCATCCTTGCGGGAACTTTCGAAAAGGCACTGGGCAACGTTTACAACGCCTGCGACGGGCTGGACGTAACGTGGAAACGATATTTTACGGACATCGCCAACATCATCGGCGTGGGCAATCCAAAATCCCTCCCCCGGCCGCTGGCAGTCCTTGGAGCTTATTTACTGGAAGGAATTTATAAATTGCTGGGCATTAAAAAACGTCCTCTCATTACGCGCGAAGCCTTGAATCTGGTGGGCTCAGACAACCGGATACCGATCGACAAAATTCGACGCGAGCTCGGGTATGAACCCGTCATTTCCTATGCCGAAGGATTAAAGCATATTCGGGAGTATCTTCATCAAGACCCGCCGTGTAAAAAAACTTAAACGCGTTTTTTGGAGTCATGACCGTTTTGAAGTCGTTCGCGTTTATTCAGAGTTAATTCCCGGCAAAAAGCCTATGCCGCGACGGGAGAAAAACCGCCTGCCGAAGGCAAGAACCATCAGGCCGAAGACAAACGTACGTGTAAACCATGCCGGCAACTTCACCAGAAACGCAAAGGCATCTCCCCGCTCCATGTGATCAAAGTCAGCCGGCATATTCCTTTTGACCCTTTTCAGAAATTGAAATCTTTGATCCGACGGATTGAAGGTGTTCGATCCCGGAAACATATTTTTGAGACAAAAGGGATAATCCTCATGCACCAGCGATATCTTGTATTGATGACGGTAGGCGTCCAGGGCGCGGATTAATTTATCCGACGCCTTAAAGGAACAATCGAATAGGATTTTTATTAGAAAACTATGGTTGTAATATCCATTCACGATTCTGGGATTGCCTGAAATCGACATGAACGCGTAGTGTTTGATGCCTTCATCGTGCCTGCTTTGCAATATCCAGCGCATATTGCAGAAGACCATGTTTCTGGCAATATTACGGTGATGAAACTCTCTGAGCACCATGGTCTCATCATTGCTGTAGATAAAGATGGCGTCATGGACGAAAAGACTGCCCGCGCAAAAACCGATAATCCGGCGAGCCAGCACGGCATAACTCAGCATGTCGCATTTTTGGATATAATGGGAAAAATCCTCCTGGGATTTCCAACACTCCTGCTCTACGGCGGCACATCCCTCGATGATGTCCCTTAAGGCATTCATAGCCGCCTTCCGAAGATCCACCAAATAGTAGTTGATGCCTTCTCTTTCAATGATCCGGAAATCCTGATGATCAACAGGCAAATAACCATCCTCCGATGGATCTTTTAGCGGTCCCTGACAATGATCGGTCTTTGGCATAACGCATCCCACTGGTTCGGCCATCCCGGAAAATCACTTTACCTGACGGTTTTTTTGTCGCTCCGACAGGAACATGACGACTCAGCAAATCACATGCTATTTAAAATTTTTCCGCGAGGGTCATGACGGGCATTTTTTCAGAAGCAAGAAGCATTTTTCTTTATCATCGGATTTTTGTGAAAAATTAAAACATCCCGCCGTTGACGCCGATGACCTGCCCTGTCACGTAAGACGCATCGTCGGAGCATAAAAAACAAATCACTTTGGCGACTTCTTCGGGCCGGCCCACGCGCGCCATGGGGATGATTTTTTTAATGTCGTCCATCGGCATGCTGCGGATCATGTCTGTTTCAACGGGACCCGGCGCGACAACATTCACCCGAATACCGAAGCGCGCCACTTCCTTGGAGAGCGAACGCGTGGCAGCGTTGATGCCGGCCTTGGCCGCAGCATAATTGGCCTGACCGCGATTCGGCAGGATCGAGGAGACAGAAGAAACGGAAACAATGGCCCCGCGTTTCTTTCGAATCATTTCCCTCAAGACGGGCCTGGTCACGTGATAGAATCCGTTCAACGTCGTGTTGACGACATTGAGCCAGTCCTCCTCATCCATCATCACAAAAAGGCCGTCGGCCGTGATGCCGGCATTATTAATCAGGACATCGACTCTTTTGTGCGTCTTTATGATTTGATCAAGCGCTGTCCGGACCTCTTCTGCGTTTGCCACATCAAATCGGCACAATGTTCCGCCGGATCCTGCCTGCTCAACCTGAACCAGCGTTTCGGCGGCTGCCGCCTCATTGGATTTGTAATTAATCACCACAAAGTAACCGTTTTTGGCCAGTTCCACGGCGGTGGCCCGTCCTATCCCCCGGCTTGCGCCCGTTACAAGGGCTGTCTTTTTTTCTTCCATGATCGGCACATCATCCTCGAATATCTTGTTCAACCCCGTGCCCGTTGAATCGGATTGCCTGAAGCACGGCCGACAGCAAAATGTCGTCGCCCGCCTTTACCACACCCTCGATGACACCGTATTCATCAAATGAAGAAAGGCCTTTAACGGTAACCGTTATCCGCGTACCCAGGGGCACCGTCGCCGTCCTGAATTCGGCGGTTTTGATGCCGACCAGCCACCCTTTTGTGCCGCCCATGCTCTTTTTCATCCGTTTATGCCCTTCGATCAGAGCGGACGTCTGGGCAATGGCTTCAATTAAAACAAGCGCACACACCGCCTTGCCGTCGCACAGCGGCCAGCGTTCGTTGACCACGGCCGCGGCCGAACCGGAATCGTCATCGAGCTCAAGAATTTCCGTGATGACTTTAATCGGCTCGCGGTGCGGTATCAGCGCTTCGATGTCCATCATCGATCCATTCCTTCATTTTTTTCTTTTAATAAATTAAAAAATACTGCAGAAGTCAATCAAAACATTCAACAGGGCCTGCTGTGCAAAAGGCATTGACACGAATTGTTTTTTTTCTATAATCATAAAAAATCTTCAGGGGAGAAATAAAATAATGAAAAAGCATTATTTGATATTATTGATGATCTGCGGGGTATTATTGACGGCCGGCCCTGTCGCGGCTCAGGATGCGGTGGAATTGAAGCTGGCGCATTTCATACCGTCCACGCATATTCAACACCAGAAGACCTTCCTGCCCTTCGCCCAAAATGTGGAAAAACTGTCCGGCGGCAAGGTGAAGATTAAAATCTATCCAGCGGGCACTCTCGGGGGAGCGGTGCAACTTCCGGACGCCGTCAAAACGGGTATCGCGGATATCGCTCTGATCTTTCCGTCCATGACCTCCGGCCGGTTTCCCCGATTTTCGGCGTATGATCTGCCGTTCCTCTTCGATAATCCGCAGCAGGCCATCCAGGTGGCTTACGACCTTTATGAACGCTGGTTTGCCGAAGATTTCAAGGACTATAAACTGCTCTGGATTTATTGCACCGACATGGGACAGTTATATTCCGTCGATAAGCCGATCCTGACGATGGAGGATTTCAAGGGAATGAAATTGCGGTCGCCTTCCGCGTCCATGAGCGACGCCCTGAAGCGGCTGGGCGCCAATCCGGTGGGAATGCCGATCACGGAAATGCACATGGCCCTTGCAAAACACGTTATCGATGGCGCGCTGACCCCCAATACGGTTGTCGCGGACTTCAAACTCTACGATCAAATCAAACATATTACCCAAACGGATTTTTATATTTCCATCATGGCCGTGGTCATGAATAAGAAGAAATATGAGGCGCTGTCTCCCGCCGCCAAACAGGCCATTGACAACGCGGCCGGAAAATCCTGGGGGCTTCACGCCACCGGTGTGTATGACGATTACTCCAGGGAAACTGTCAATCAGCTGCGGACGTCAGGCAACGTGAAAATTCACGACATGGCCCCGGACGAAAGAAAGAAAATCCGGAACCAATTGGCAGGCATGGAAAGCGACTGGATCCGGCAAAACAGCGAGAAGGGAATTCCTGCACGTGAGATGATGGATGCCATACACCGCGCTTCGGCTAAAATAAAATAGGGCGCGTGCGGTTGTGAAGAGGGTCTTTTCCTGCATACACAAAACGGCAACCGGCTTAAACGGCGTCGCCGCGGGGATCATTTTTATCCTGATGATTCTAACCGCGGCGAATGTTCTTTTGAGAAAGCTGACGGGCATCAGCATAACCGGAATGACGGAAATCAGCGAATTGATGATGATCATCCTTGTCTTTTTCGCGCTTGCCCAAGCGGAAATCATGGATCGCCATGTCAGCGTTTCCCTTTTGACAGACCGCCTGACCTCCGGGGCCAGGAAATATTTAGCCGTCATCACGTCTCTTGCCAATGCCCTGTTTTTTGCGCTCATCACGGCGGCGGCGATTGTTTACGGCTCTTCGCTAAGACTATCCGGTGACGTATCCATGGATCTCCAGATTCCCAAATATCCCTTCGCCTATGTCATTGCCTTCGGCGCTGCCGTTCTCAGTTTCGTCTTTTTTAAAAAAACCCTGGCATCGATAAAGGATGAAAAAGTGCTATGACCCCGGTAACCGTCGGCGTATTCGGCCTCATCGTCATGGCCGTCCTCATCATGATTCGCGTTCCGATCGGCTGCGCAATGGGCATTGTCGGTCTGGCGGGATTTTCCATCCTGTCCTCTCCGGACGCGGCCTTTTCCATGCTGGGCATGGTCGTCTATCAGACCGTCTCCTCCTACGCCCTGACCGTCATTCCGCTCTTTTTCCTGATGGGACAACTGGCCGGTCAATCCGGCATGGGCGTTGAATTATATCGTGCCGTTCACCGCTGGACCGGCTTTCTGCCCGGCGGGCTGGCGATGGCAACGGTCGGCGCGTGCGCCGGATTTTCCGCGATCTCCGGCTCCTCTTTAGCGACGGCAGCCACCATCGGCGCGGTTGCATTGCCGGAAATGAAACGCTTCCGATACGATGACGCGCTGGCGACCGGATGTGTGGCCGCGGGCGGAACACTGGGCATTTTGATTCCGCCCAGCACGGTTATGGTGGTCTACGCCATTCTTACGGGACAACCCGTCGGAACGCTCTTTATCGCCGGCATCATTCCCGGCATCATCCTCACAGGGCTTTTTCTTTTGACGATCTTTCTGTGGAGCAGGAAACGTCACGGCATCAGTCATCCGGATTCCCGATTTTCTTTCGCTGAAAAATGGGAATCCCTCCGGGACACCGGAAGCGTTCTTTTGACCTTCGCGCTGGTGGTGGGCGGACTTTACGGAGGCTGGTTCACACCGACAGAAGCGGCGGCGGTGGGAGCGTTGATTGTTCTGGTCATTATTTCTGCAAAAAAAAGACTTACCTGGAAGCTTTTGGCCGGTTCGCTCACGGAAACAGCCCTGACCACCGCCATGATTTTTGCCATTCTGATCGGAGCAAATATCTTCGGCTACTTTATGACGCTGAGCGATTTGCCGGCGACATTGACCGCCTGGGTCACGGACACAGGCATGAACCGGTATGCGACGCTGGGTATCATTTGTCTGGTGTATGTTGTTCTGGGGTGCATCCTGGAAGGATTTGCCATCATGTTTCTCACCCTGCCCATCGTGTTTCCGATGGTCACGGCAATGGGGTTCGACCCGATCTGGTTCGGGGTGCTCATGATTCTGCTCATTGAGATGGGCCTGATCACGCCGCCCGTGGGAATCAATGTCTTTATCATTTCCGGAATCGCCAAGAATGTTCCCATGGCAACAATCTTCCGGGGCATCGCTCCCTTTTTTATCGCCATCCTGATCTGTGTGGTTCTGTTATTCCTCTTCCCTCAACTGGCACTGTTTCTGCCCGCCACGATGGCCGGATGACCCTTTATTCGGTAAAGCGGATCGTACCGGTTTGCGGAATCCGTCCTGCAGAGACTCTGGAAATCCAATACCTCTTTTTCTCGTAGGGATAAAGAGGCAGCGGAATGCGCTTTCTCGGTTCCTGCGAATGTAAATTTTCCCAGTCAATCCGGGCGCCGGCCAGCCACATCCTGCCCACGGCACGAAGCAGCGTCTTGCGCGCCAAACACGTTTCATTCGCCGCAGGCAGCGCCGATAAAATAAGTGTATTCTTCAAATCATGATTGTTGCCGGCCATTGCGCACAACGGATATCCCGGTCCCAAATCCATCAGGATACAATGGGCAAACATCGCCAATGTCTTCAGCCCGTCGCTGAAACGGGGCGTCTCCTGCAAGGGTTTGCTCCAGTAAGCCATGTCCGTCGCCTCCTGCAGCGTCAGCCATGTCCCGGTTATCCCGGAAACAACGGGAATAACAGGCGGCTGAAGGGTAATATTTTTCATAGCGTCTGAATTATGATGATGTGCAAACACAGTGGGCATCTCATTCAGCGTCATGACCCCGGACAGGCAGGCCGCCGTGTATTCACCGATACCGCTGCCGATCAGCGCCTCCGGATAGACGCCCCAGCTCATCAGCAGACGCGCCACAGCGTACTGGACGAGGAAAATCGCCGCGCGGCCGGTTTCTTTTTGTGCCATGGCCCTGTCTGCCTGTTGCAGATCGGGCTTTCGCGCAAACAAGACGTCGCGAACATCCAGCCCCAACGACTTTTGAAACATCGCGGCGCCCTGATCGATATCCGCACGGAACGAGGGTTCCTGCTGATACAGATCAGCGGCCATGTTGACATACTGTCCGCCTTCGTCGGGAAACATAAAGACCAGGCTCGGTTTGGAAAAATCGCAGTGCCCCAACTCCTGTACCGGCGGCGATGGTGACGCCAGAAGCGCGATCGCCTCTTCCCGATCCCGGCAAACCAGCATGCGGCGATGCGCAAAGGCCTTGCGCCCGGCCTGCAATGTATAAGCGACATCGGCCAATTCCTGATCGCGATTTTGCTTCAGGTGGCGCAATAGATTGCGGGCAGTTGTGTTCAGGGCTGTTTCGGTTTTAGCCGACAAAACCAGAAGCTGCCACGACTTTGATGCCGGGGGAACGCTTTTTTCCTGCCATTCCTCCACAATCAAATGGGCATTTGTTCCTCCCACGCCGAACGAACTGATCCCGGCCCGTCTCGGCATTCCCTCCTCACCGGGCCAGGGCCGCAAAGCGGTGTTGACAAAAAAGGCGCTGCCGGCAAAATCAATTTCCGGATTCTGATTCACAAAATTCAGGCTGGGGGGAATCTGCCGGTGCTGGAGCGATAAAACGGTTTTCAGCAGGCTGGCGATACCGGCGGCGCGGCTGGCATGGCCGATATTTGATTTGACGGAACCGATGGCGCAAAAACCCGTTTTCCAGGTATGGCGGCGAAAGGCCTGGTTTAAAGCGGCAATTTCAATGGGATCGCCAAGGCTTGTTCCGGTGCCGTGCGTTTCTACATACGTAATGGTCTCGGGATGGACCCCGGCATCTTTCTGGGCCTCCTCGATGACGGCGGCCTGTCCGTCCGCACTGGGCGTCGTAAAACCCATCTTGAACGATCCGTCATTGTTGACCGCCGACCCTTTGATCACCGCATGGATGGTATCCCCGTCGCGGACGGCTTCGCCCAGTCGTTTGAGCAAAACCATTCCGGCGCCATTGCTGACCACGATCCCGCGCGCCTCCGCATCAAAGGGGCGGCATTGACCGTCGGGCGATAACATCCAGCCTTCCTGGTAAAGGTAACCCGTCTTCTGCGGGGTTTCCACCGACACGCCGCCGGCCAGCGCCAGTTCGCACTCTCCGTTTAAGAGACTCCGGCAGGCCAGATGCACCGCCACCAGAGACGTCGAGCAGGCGGTCGTGACATTGATGGCCGGACCTTTCAGGTTCAAGGTATAGGCAATGCGTGTTGCCAGAAATTCCGGATTGTTCAATAACTGAATGCGCAGATCGTTCACGACGGGAAGCAGGTGTCTTTGCGGCATAATATGCTTCTGCAGATAAGCACTGGGACTGGCGCCGGCGAAAATTCCCACCCGACCCCGGAAATCATCCGGAATATATCCCGCATGTTCAAGGGTATGCCAGGCGGTTTCCAGAAGCAACCGGTGCTGCGGATCGAGAATGGCCGCTTCCACGGACCGGAGGCCAAAAAACGCCGCATCAAATTTTTCGATGTTCTCAAGATACGTTCCCGCTTTCACGTAATCGGGATCGCCAAGAAGATTTTCATCCACGCCGGCATCAATCAGTTCCTGCGTCGAATAATGGCGCACGGACGACACCCCGTTTTTTATGTTCTCCCAGAATTCGTCCGTGTTTGCGGCATCGGGAAACGTGCCGGCCATGCCGATAATGGCGATATCGTCCCGGACAGGCGATCCTTCAGAACCAGCCGCATGTTTCGGCTCTGCCGGGCGGTTCGGACGGAAAGCATCAGGCGCCGTTGCATCGGCGGGCGGTTTGCCCTCCATCAATCCTTTCCGGTGAATGATAAAGCGCGCCAGCGCCGCGATGGTCGGATACTTAAACAGGATGATGATCGGGATGTCGATATCAAAAACATCCTGAAGGTGGGTGTGCACCCAGAAGAGCATCAGGGAATCCCCGCCGAGATCGAAAAAATTATCGGTCACCCCGACGTTTTCCAGGCCGAGGGCTTCAGACCAGATTTCCATAATGCTGTGTTCCGCCGGCGTTCTGGGCGCGATATACGGCGTGTCCAGGTTCGGCCGGTTTTTTTCCGTCGTTGGCAGGGACAGGCGGTCGATTTTGCCGGACGATGTCAGGGGAAACTTCTCCAGGATAACGAAGTTTGCCGGAATCATATAGTTGGGTAATTTCTTCGCCAGCTTGATGCGCAGTTGACTGACGGATAACCCGGCCGGATGTGCAGGAATCAGATAGGCGACCAGTTTTTTTCTGCCGATGCTTTTCCCCGCTTCCTGAACCGCGACGATTGCTTCCCGGACTTCTTTCAAGTCGTTCAAGGCCGCTTCCACACTGGAGAGCTCGATTCTGTAGCCGCGGATTTTGATCAGATCATCCTTGCGTCCGAAGTGCTCCAGACAACCGTCCGGCCGCAGGCGCCCCATATCTCCGGTATAAAAGAGCCGTTGTCCTTCATGATTCGCGCGTGTCCGGAATTTTTTTTCGTTTAGTTCCGGGAGACGCCAGTACCCCGGCGAAAGATAACGGCCGGCGACAACAATCTCCCCGGTTTCGCCTTCGGGCGCCGGCTGAGCGTTATCATCCAGAATGAGAATCTCTTTATCGGGATCCGGATACCCCACCGGAACGACCTGATCCGTCAAAGCCGTTGACTGATCAATGAAGAAGCGGGTCATGGTGAAGGCTTCGGTTGACGCCAGACGGTTGACAAGAAGACAGTCTCTAGGAAAGAAACATCTGAACAGTTCCACATCAGTCCGCAGCAGCTTATCGCCTCCCAGGATGATCAACCGCAAATCCGGGAATCGGGGCGGACCCTTCAGGGTATTGAGAAACAGCCGGAACAGAGAAATGGGTAGCTTGAACGTTGTAATTTTTTCACTTTGCAGCCATTTTGCCAGATGATCCATGCCCGTCTTTTTGACATAATTCATGACTAGCGTTGCGCCGTTGAGCAAGGCGCCGAATATTTCAGAAATGGACGCGGCAAAACTGTAGGAAAGCAGCAGAGCCTGCCGGTCTTTGCCGGTAATTCCAAACGTCCGGCTGTGACTCCAGATATGATGGAGGATGGTTCGGTGGGTATGCAGAATTCCCTTGGGAAGGCCGGTGGAACCCGACGTGTAAAGAATGCAGGCATATGCATCCGCCGCAATGGTCGCGTCCGGTTCGCGGTTGTCCGCCTCCCCGTCTATCGCATCGGCGTTGATCACGGTTATCCCGCCCGCCGTCAATTCCCCGGCAAGATCCATGGTGGTCTGGTCGGCCAGAATAACCGCCGCCTGCGAGTCCTTTAACATGTGCTCAATCGCCGTCCGGGGATACGAAGGGTCCAGCGGAATGTAATATTTACCCGCCTTCAGAACGGCAAGAACGGCAATGATCGCCGTGAGGCCATGTTCAAACAAAAGCGCAACGGCTTCCGACGAGTCCCCGCGTTTATCCAGGAGATGCACGGCTATGCGGTTTGCGGTTGTGTTGAGTTCGGCAAAGCTTATGGACCGGTGTGCGTCTTTTACGGCAATCTGATCCGGATACAGCCGGACCTGCCGCTCAAAACGTTTGACAATGGATTGATCGATTTCACTTCTGTCAAATGAAATTTCCATATTCTTACCACAACAGGTAATAATTGATTTGCCCCCAACGTAAAGGCAATCGGTTAAATTGAGGTTTTAAAAAGTATCCTGCATGAAAGTACCGTATTTGCGGTCAACAAAACCGGACATGGTCTAACATAAAATCGTAAATTTTAGAATGAAGATTTTCGGGAAGTGCTACGGCTGACCCTTCAACTGCGCGCCCGCACCTTTTAACAATTAAACGTAATTGTCACCGTTATTTTACTCTATTTACGAATGAAGCATCTCTGTGTCTTGCCCGAATGGGCCTGTCGGGCATCCATAACATTCGCTGAATTCCGGCTGTCTATTCCGGTGTGTGACGGAAGCACCGCAATTAGATCCTATAAGATAGAATCGTTACTTTTTATTTCCTTAACCACATTACTTCTCATTCCATTCTCCGCAGATCGCTTCGGCCTGTTCCAGCACAAGCTCGGTGGCGCGGGCCTGTTTGTCCGGCGGGTAGCCGTATTTACGCAAAATGCGCTTAATGATTACTCTCATACTTGCGCGGACGTTTTCGCGCACTGTCCAATCAATCGTAACACTGCTTCGTACCGCTTTGAGAAGTTCCTGCGCAATCAGCTTAAGAGTTTTATCCCCCAGCACAGCCACTGCGCTGTCGTTTGTTTCCAGTGCATCGTAAAAAGCGACCTCGTCCTCCGTCAAACCGAGTTGGTCACCGCGCTTACCAGCTTCGCGAACATCTTTGGCCAAACTGATTAATTCTTCAATCACCTGCGCGGTTTCAATCGCCCGGTTCTGATATTTCCGGATGGCGTTCTCCAGAAGTTCCGCAAATGATCGCGCCTGAACAATGTTCTTTCTGCCACGCGACTTAATTTCGCCATCCAGCAGTTTTCGCAGCATTTCCACTGCCAGATTCCGCTGAGGCATGCCGCGTACTTCCGCCAGAAATTCATCCGACAAAATGGAAATATCCGGTTTCTTCAGACCTGCCGCCGCGAATATATCAATAACTTCATCCGAAGACACTGCCTTCGACACAATTTGACGGATGGCGAACTCAATTTCTTCCGGACTGCGGCGTCCGTTCGTCGTGCTCTTCGTTAATACTGATTTTACCGCCTGAAAGAAAGCCACGTCGTCGCGAATCTCTAATGCCTTCAAGTGAGGCACGGCCAGAGCAAAAGCCTTTGACAAATCACCAACCGCCTTCACCAGACGATTTTTCCCGTCTTCCTGGGCAAGCACATGCTCCTGCGCCGCCGGCAGAACAGACAACCGCGCCTGCGGAATTCCTTTTTTCCAAACAGCCCAATCAAAACCATGAAAGATGCCGCAGCAGATTTCGTAGCGTTCCAGCATAACCGCCACAGCTTCTTCCTGATCAATTGCCGTCTGTCCTTTGCCGCCGCTACCCGTATAATTGGCCAGGGCGTATTTGAGTTGATCGGCAAGGCCAAGATAATCAACCACCAAGCCACCGGGCTTGTCTTTAAAAACGCGGTTTACGCGGGCAATGGCCTGCATCAGCCCGTGACCGCGCATGGGCTTGTCCACATACATTGTGTGCAGGCAAGGCGCGTCAAAACCCGTCAGCCACATGTCACGAACGATAACAATCTTGAAAGGATCTTGCGGATCTTTGAATCGTTTGGCCAGTTCCTCTCTCCTAGGCTTGTTGCGGATATGTCCCTGCCAATCCAGCGGGTCGGACGCCGAACCGGTCATCACGATTTTGATCATACCATTGGAATCGTCATCATTGTGCCAGCCGGGGCGAATTGCCGAAATCGCCTTGTAAAGTTCGACGCAAATGCGGCGGCTCATGCACACAATCATCGCCTTGCCGTCCATCGCCTCCAGACGTTCCTCGAAATGTTTCACCAAATCTTCGGCAATCAATTTCATCCTTTTTTCAGTACCGACCAGAGCTTCCAGTTGCGCCCATTTGGTTTTCAACCGTTCCTTATTTTCAACTTCTTCTCCTTCTGTAGCTTCCTCAAATTCGGGGTCAAGCTTCGGGCGTTCTTCCTCTTTTAATTCCAGTTTTGCCAGACGGCTTTCATAATAGATGGGCACAGTTGCACCATCTTTCACCGCGCGCTCTATGTCATAGACACTGATGTAATTGCCGAACACGGCGCGAGTGTTTTTGTCGGTGAGTTCAATGGGCGTACCGGTAAAGCCAATAAATGACGCATTCGGCAACGCTTCACGCATATGTCTTGCGAAACCGTCAATAAAATCATACTGGCTGCGATGCGCCTCATCAGCAATCACCACGATATTACGCCGATCCGACAAAAGCGGATGCTGGCCTGCCTGCCGCGCTCCGTTTGGCGCAGGCAGGTCTTCATTTTCAGTAGGAAAAAACTTTTGCACAGTAGTAAAAATCACACCACCGGAGCCGGTTATTAAAAGTTCCCGCAGGTTTGCTCTGCTTTGCGCCTGCACAGGCTGCTGACGTAGCAATTCGTGGCAGTTGGCAAACGTTCCGAAAAGCTGGTCGTCCAAATCATTGCGGTCGGTGATGACCACTAACGTCGGGTTTTTCATGAACGGGTGCAGAATGACACGCCCGGCATAAAATGCCATGGTCAGGCTCTTCCCAGAACCTTGCGTATGCCAAACCACGCCCACACGCTTGTCGCCGGGTTTGCCATCTTTTTGCTTCCGGGAAAAATAAGTTCCTTCGTCATCCCTTACCGGCGTGTACGCTGGAACACAGGCACGAATTGTCTCGTCCACCGCCACATTCACCGCATGATACTGATGATATCCGGCCATCTTCTTGACAAGTACGCCGCCGCCTGTATCCTCAAACACGATGAAGTAGCGGATTAAATCCAACAGTCGCTTCTTATCAAACACACCTTCCAGCACAACCTGAAGCTGGGGCAGTTTTGTGTCCGCAAGTTCCTCACCTTCGATGGTGCGCCACGGCATGAACCATTCGCGGTTGGCCGTCAGCGTGCCGACTCTGGCCTCCATGCCGTCGGAAATAACCAGCGCTTCATTGAAAGTAAAAAGCGAGGGAATCTGCATTTTGTAAGTCTGTAATTGATTGAAAGCTGTCCAGATGGTGGCGCTTTCATCGGTAGCGTTTTTGAGTTCAATTACCGCAACGGGTAAGCCATTAATAAACAGCACAACATCCGGCCGCCGTTCGATTTTATTTTCCACCACGGTGAACTGATTCACGGCCAGAAATTCATTGTTATCAGGATTATTGAAATCAATCACCTGGATTGGTACATGCCCGAATGAACCACCTGTCCTTTGAATTTCAACAGGAATGCCTTCTACCAACATCTTGTGCAAGGCATGATTGTTGTTCACAACCGAAGGAAACTCCGGCCGAGTCAGTTTGCGAAAAGCTTCTTCCAAAGCGTCAGCCGAAACCTGCGGATTGAGCCTCTGAAGTGCTTGCCGCAGTCGCCGTACCAGTACCACTTGCCCGTAATTTTCGCGTTCGGCATCCAACATGTCAGGTGCAATGTCTGGACCAAAAATGGTTTGCCAGCCTACTGACTTCAGCCAGTCAAGAGCGGCTTGTTCGATTATTGATTCAGAAAATGATGTCATATCAAAATACTCTTAATTCAAATTTTAAATCCGCGCCTACGAATGCAAATTATAAGTTCGCACTTATTAAGGAACATACATTATGTTTACGCCTTCTTTTGTCTGGAAATAAGCTCAAGTATATCTTTAATATCCGAACCAATGCGATCACGGGTTAATGCACTACATAGGTCATCTTCTCGAATATCTATCCCGTGTTTATTGCTGATTGTACTGCGAACTATTTTGAGAAGTTCCTTCCCTGGGTATACACGCAGGATAGTTTCTTCGTTCATGGTAAGCGTATCGAACCATTGATCCACATCGACTTCGACTTGCTTGTCATCAAAGTTTTCTGGTTTTCCACAGAAATGATTTACTTGCTTCGCCTTTCTTCTGATATCACCGCGAGCAATTGCCTTGATCGTATCTGCAGATTCAACTAGCAACTTGCGACAGTCTTTTAAGGGCAAATTAATCCCCTTAGCAGCTAGTGCCGCTCGGATGATCTTACCATCGAGCAAATAGTTTTCAATCTCATGACGTCCCAAAATATAAACTTCCAAATGCCGTTGTTTGTACATTGTTTGAATATAATTTATATATCTATCCGAGAGTCCGTCGCGATCTTGCACAAAAAATAGGGCAATCTTCTTTCCAACTACATCTTGCACTGTAAGGTATACCTCTTGAATTATTTGAAATTTTGAAACACCCTTTGCTTGCTTGAATTCGCCAGCAAAATTAAATAGTTTTGTGTCGAGCACGGTATCAAGAGCCTTAAAAATTGCAATCTGAGTATCCTCAACAACAAGGCACTTCGGCCTCACCGCTATTCGAGACAACGAAGAGTTCGTAATAATGCCAGAATCTACAAGCCCCGTAACATAGTTCGTGTCCTTTTTAAACGATCCTAATTTCTTCTTGTCAGCGTTCACGAAAATCACTTCTGTAGTTGCAAAAGCATCAATCACATCCGGTGAATGTGTAGCCACAAAGAGCTGTGCTTGCATCTGGTTTGAAACTGCCTTTAAAATCGAGCCAAGCTTCTCTTGTAACTCGGGATGCAGATGCGCGTCTGGCTCATCAATTAATAATAAAGTTGGCTTATGGAGGTAGATATAGACGAGTAGCTGGATTAGCTGAAGCATGCCAGAACCAGCATTGGCAAGATCAAGACTAATGCCGTTCTGTGAATACATAATATCAACATACACATCTTTATCAGGATTAAACTTGATCCCTGCGATTTCCACTCCGAAATGTGTCCGTACAATTTTATTGATTTCTTTCAAGGCTTTTTTGTCGCCAGAATCGAGATGAAGCAGTGATGAACGATACATTTCCGAGTATCTAGTTTCTCTAGACATTGCTGAGCGACGGGCAGGGGTAACGTATGCCTCATGCGGCAGTATGCCTACCAGACCTGGGATGAATGCAAGCTGATGGTTCAGTGCATCATTGATTTTGGCACCGGAGAAACCATTAGGGTTTGCTATTACGGTTGCATCAAGATGGACCTGACCGAAGCGATAGGTGAATATTGCTTCCACCTTTAGATGGGATTCAAATTCTAATTCTATAATAATCCCCGTACTTTTAGCGTGTCCCTTTTTTCGATCTGTCCATAATTCAGCTGCGTCGGCAACTGGTAATAACTGATCAACTGTTATAAATCTCTTATGAAAAACAATCTTGCTGGCAGGACCAGTAAATTCACCCGCAAGTGAAAGGAAAAAAAGACGCAGTGCATGCAAGATGCTCGTTTTGCCACTATTGTTTGCACCAACCAAAATATTATGCTGAGATACCAAAAGAACGTTATCACGGAATTTACGGAAGCGTTTTAGATGAATTGACTTGATCTTTTCAGGCATTGTTTCACTCCTTTAATATGTTCTTCTGCATCCTTAATCCTTAATCCGCAATTCGCCAGAAATCAGTTTGGGCAATAGCGTGTCGCGCAGTGCGGTAAGATCGTGGATTTCTTTTTCACTCATACCTTGCCGATTGTGGGTTGTTGTCGCATAAATTTCGAAAGCTTTAAGAATTTTATTGTCTGGTATTATCAACTGTGACCTATATGCAATATTACGATTCAGACCAGGTACAGCAGAATCTGCCCCCAGACTTGCAAGGTTTAAATTTTCGAGTGCATACAACAAGAACGTCAATGGGTATTCCAATCTTTTTGGTACCACATAAAAAGTCGTATCGATTGGGAAGAAGTTAGAATTTACCCATGTAACAATTCCTGGGTTTCCCTTTCGGCCAACAACAATTCCCGGCCCTTTTACAAGGGCCTCATTGTGCGTGCCAACTTGCCCATTAGAACCCATTACTAGCACACGCCCTGGTTGTCTTTGATCAGCTTTAAGTGCTTTCCCATATGCAAATTCGCATATATTGCCAACTGTTTCGACTGCCCATCCTTTCGGAATTTCGCCTAGATCGGAATCTTCTAAGGCATCGGGGAAAAGTTCGGCGATTTCAGGGGAAAGGTTGGGCAGTGCGGCGCGGCTGACCTGCGCGTTGGTCCAGTTTGGATGGTCGCGTCGGACGGCGGCTTTGGCGTGTAACGGGTCGAAGTCCACAAACCAGCTTTTGAAAATCGCCCGCGCCATTTCTTCCAGTGTTTTGTTCATTTTGCGATTGAGTTCAATCTTGTCATCCAGCGTGCCGAGGATATGGGCAATGGCTTGCTGCTCAGCAAAAGGTGGAAGTTTTAGTTTCAATGATTCAATATCACTTGGACGAATTGATGGATAAGCAGATGTGCTATGCTCTGCTATTGTTTGTAGCTTTTCAACAATATGATTCTGAATTAAGAAATAATATAAAAATTTCGTATATGAAATTTGATTCTTTCCACGCAATACAGCGAAACCAGTTGACACGAGCATGTTGTCTTTAGGTTCCTTTATGATACCGTAATGTTTTTGATTTGGACGAACTGTTGAATAAACAATATCACCAGCTTTGACTTTACGCCTTGCTCTGCTTGGCAAAATATTCATATCTGAAATCAACTGAATTTCTGCAATTTGACCATTCGTAATATTGCTTGTGTCAAGATAGTTTACATATTCCCATTTTTCGTTCGTTGAATATGCTGCCGTGTTTATCTGTACAACGTCAATTATCTTCGTTTCTTGCCAATCACCCGCCATAGCTAAGTTCCTTCAGGTTTCGCCATATGTTTGCCACATTTTATTTTTCTTTCATGTACCCGACTTGGACACGTCCGAATAACGTGTCCATATATAAGGAAAATTTGGACACGTATTTTATCTGTGTTCCCGGCAGGAAAAGGTTATTTTTTATGGCCAATTTCTTTTCTCTTTGTTTTCGCTTTTGGTTTCTTGTCTTCCGGCAAAGCCTTCACCGCTTTGGTTTTAATCTTTTTGGTTTTTTCCACAAAGCGGTCAAAGTCGCTCGTGGGGTGTTGCGCTTCACGTTGCAGGCGTTTGACCTCAAATTTCTTAAATTCCGTTATGGCGTGTTCATCTGCCATTTCCTGCGAAATCCTGCCGGCATGCGTCAGGATATTCCGCTCATTGAACCGCAGAAAGGCGTCGAGCTTTTTTATCCAGTCAGCCATGTGCATCGGTGTGTGACGCCGCGCCTGATCTTCGGCATAATCCAGGTACATGGTCACCACGCGGTTGAGTTCGCGGATTTCGTCTTCGTCCAGATAATTTTTGGCAACAGCAACATCGGTTTTACGAATGAGGCCGTGGGGTGCGTTTTTCCATGTTGTGAGGCCCATGTGCGGCTTTGTCGCGTCGGCGCGCTGATAGATGATTTCCGCAGCGGTATGTCCATGAATCGCCCAGTGAAGTTTATTCTGCACGGTGGCGAAAAAGGTCTGGGTTATTTCGGCGCCGGGGTCGTAATCAATGCTGGTGGCATAGATATCAGTGATTTTCTGGTAGAACATCCGCTCCGAGGCACGGATGGCGCGGATACGTTCCAGAAGTTCATCAAAGTAGTTATCGCCCAGGGTCCGGCCTTCTTTGAGCCGTTCGTCATCCATGGTGAAGCCCTTGACGAGAAGTTCCGAAAGGCGGGCGGTGGCCCACTGGCGAAAGGCAGTTCCGCGAGCGGAGCGGACGCGATAGCCGACGGCAAGGATGGCGTCGAGGTTGTAGTGCTCCACCATGCGCGATACCTGACGGACGCCTTCGTTTTGAACTATTCGGAATTTCCGAATAGTTGCCGCTGTATCAAGTTCGCCCTCTGCACATATGCCCTTCAAGTGCTCATTAACGGTTGGAACTGTTACCTGAAAAAGTTGTGCAATCAGCCGCTGGGTCAGCCAGACGGTTTTGCCGTCGATACGCACCTGAACGCGTAGGGCGCCATCTTCGTAAATCAGCAGTTGACCTTCGGGAGATGTTGGAATCAGATCATTTGCCATAGCCAATCTCCTTCAGATTTTGCCAGATTTGTTTGTCTAGCTTTGCGCCTTCTTCCATCTGCTTTTTGAGTTCTGCTGTCAGACGGGACATCTTGTCTTCAAAGGGTTCACCATCATCTTCGACTTCAGCCGCGCCGACGTAGCGCCCGGGTGTGAGAATGTAATTATGGCCGCGGATGTCATCAAGCTTGGCTGATTTGCAGAAGCCGGGGATGTCTTGATACCTCTCTGGATTCCGGCCTCCGCCGGAATGACGCGATTTGGCGGTATCGCCGCCTGCCTGCGCCGACGCTTCGGCAGGCATTCCGCGCCAGGCGTGATATGTTTCTGCAATTTTGAGGATGTCTTCGTCGGTCAGTTCACGATGAACGCGGTCGATCAGTGTGCCCATTTTACGAGCATCAATAAATAAAGTTTCTCCACGGCGGTCGCGGAAACGTCCGTTCTTTTTGTCGCGCGAGATAAACCACAGGCAGACCGGAATCTGCGTTGAATAGAATAATTGTCCGGGCAGCGCCACCATGCAATCCACGATATCGGCCTCGATGATGCTCTTGCGGATTTCTCCTTCGCCCGACTGATTGGATGACATGGAGCCGTTGGCAAGAACAAAGCCGGCAATGCCATTCGGCGCGAGATGATAAATAAAGTGCTGGACCCAGGCGTAGTTGGCGTTGGATGCGGGCGGGATGCCGTATTTCCAGCGCTTGTCGTCTTTGAGCAGTTCGCCGCGCCAGTCGCTGTCGTTGAACGGAGGATTGGCCAGAACAAAGTCCGCTTTGAGGTCGGGATGCAGGTCGCGGTGGAAACTGTCGGCGTGTTCTTTGCCGAGGTTGGAATCTATGCCGCGGATGGCAAGGTTCATCTTGGCCAGCCGCCATGTTGTGTGATTGGATTCCTGTCCGTAGATGGCGATGTCACCGACACGTCCGCCGTGTTCTTCGATGAATTTTTCCGACTGAACAAACATACCGCCGGAACCGCAACAGGGGTCATAGACGCGGCCTTTATAAGGGGCGAGCATTTCGACAAGAATGCGAACGACGCAACGCGGCGTGTAGAACTGGCCGCCTTTCTTGCCTTCGGCGCTGGCAAACTGCGAAAGGAAATATTCATACACACGGCCAAGTATATCTTTAGAACGGTTTTCTCTATCGCCCAAGCCGATGTTCCCGATGAGGTCAATGAGCTGGCCGAGGCGCTGTTTGTCGAGACGCGGGTGCGCGTAGTCTTTAGGAAGAACGCCTTTAAGAGAAGAATTGTCCCGTTCGATGGCGAGCATGGCGTCATCAACTGTCTTGCCGATGGTAGGCTGCTTGGCGCTTCCTTTAAGATGTGACCAACGGGCTTCTTTGGGCACCCAGAAGATATTGACGGCGCGATACTCGTCCGGGTCTTCCGGGTCGGCACCCTGCGTTTTTTCTGCTTCAAGTTTTGCGTGCTGTTCTTCGAAAGCGTCCGAAATGTATTTGAGAAAGATAAGGCCAAGCACGACGTGCTTGTACTCGGCAGCATCCATATTGGATCGCAACGCGTCGGCTGCCCGCCAGAGATCTGCTTCAAAGCCAAGATTCGCACCGCCGTTATTCTTGTCTTTCGCCATTTCAGCGCTCCTGTCTAAAATATTTTCATTAGTTTTGTTCAGATGTGTCTTTTGTAGCCGAAAGGCATAATACAACTTCTTGATAACATTGCAAGAATAAAATTGAATCGATTCAAGGGGTTCACGCATCCCTCGAAAGAGGGATGGAAAATAAGTTCAAGGTTTAAAGGGTTCATAGTTCAAGGTTAAAAAACCAGGCTGTAAAAATATTTAGTCCTTCAATTTCAGCCGTTTAAGCGTTCCCGGAAAAACGGATGAAAAGCAATTTTTTGTCTGGATTTTAGGATAAAAGTATTGTATCGATTTGGCCATTGTTACCTTCCGTGACAATAGTTTCAAAAATCAATTTTCAAATACAGGCCTTCAGGAGAGAAAAAATGGCGGAGAAAAACCTGGTCTATCGCGGCAAATCAAAAGACGTTTATAAAATCACCGGTGGAAAATACAAAGGGAAGTACAGGTTCGTCTTTACGGACCGGGGAACAGGCTATATCGAGAAAGGCAAGGTGGTCTTCGATCCGGGCTATGATGTGGTGGTCGGTGAAATTCCCGGCAAAGGCGCCATTGCCTGCCGTTTCGCCACCTATTTTTTCAAACTGCTGAAGGCAAAGGGCGTTGCCACCCACTACATTGAAACCATCAGCGGCAACGAAATGATTGTGGAACCGGCCATCCCGCTGAGCATGAAGGAAGCCGCGCCGCAATTTGCCGGATCCGCCCCGCTGACGAATCTGGAATTCACCTGGCGCAATAACGCGACTGGAAGTTTCTGGCGTCGGTATCCGTTTGTAAAACCGTGCGTAAATCTTCACAAGGTTGTCGAGGCCTGGACCAAAGGCGACAGCGATATTCTGATTACCATGGAAGCACTGGAGGAAACCGGCGCGCTGACAAAAAAAGAAATTGCCGACAGCGTGAAACTGGTGAAAAAAATCGCCGAAATCGTTTCCAACGAATTCACGTCCAAAAAGCTGCACGTCATTGACGGCAAGTTCGAGCTGGGACGGCTGAAATACGGCGACGGAAAAATTGTGCTGATCGATGAAATATCGCCCGATGTGCTACGCGTGTGCCGCGGTTTTAAACCGGACAAGTCCGGAAACTGCACGGTGTTCAACAAATGCACCGTCACGAATATTGCGGACGGGAAAAGAACGATCAAGAACAAAAATCAGGTCGTTGCGGCGGAGCTGATTGAGGCCTTTGTGTAGGCACGATTCAGTAATCCGGACACTGAAGAAAAACTTTAAACGGGCATACCGCTAAAGAATTATTTCGCTGCCAGTTTGCCGGTGAGCAATTCGCGGATAATTTTCGGATTAGCTTTGCCGCCGGAGGCCTGCATCACCTGGCCGATTAAAAAGCCCATGGCCTTGCCCTGTCCGCTTTTAAAGTCCGCCACGGCCGACGCCTGTTCGCCCAGGACCTTGTCGATCATGGCCTCCAGAGCACCGCGATCGGAAACCTGCTTGAACCCCCTGGCACTGACGATGGCGTCCGGCGTTTCATCGCTGTCGAAAAGCTGCGCAAGCACATCGCGCGCCGCGTTGGCGTTTATTTCATCCCTGGAGAGCATGTTTAATAACGCGGCAAACCGCGCGGGCGTTACTTTTGTTTGATTCAGTTCCTGGCCGCGGTCTTTCGCGGCGGGCATCAGTTGCGTGGTCAGCCAGTGCATGACCGTGCGCGGCGCCACGCCTTCTTTCATCACCGCCTCGCAATATCCCGCAACCTCCGGATCGGAACTCAAATACGTCGCTTCCTCGACGGAAAAGCCGTACTGGTTGACGAATCGTTCGGCACGCGCGGCCGGCATTTCCGGCAGTTTGGCCCGCAGGGACGCGATGTCTTCTGCGGATAAAATAATGTGCGGAACCGTCGGATCGGGAACGCAGGGCCCTTCGAACTTGGCGCGCATCGGCAGCGTCGCTTTTTTATCCGGATTCCATAAACGGGTGTGCAGCACGACCGCCTCGCCGGCTCCGACCGCCGCGCTCTGACGGTTGATCTCGTAAGCAATCGCGTCGCCCACGTGCCGGATGGAGTTCATGTTTTTGACTTCCACTTTGGTGTTCATCTGATTCGTGCCTTTCGGACGGACGGAAATGTTGGCGTCAACGCGCATCGTGCCGTTTTCCATGCTGCACTCGGACGACCCCACGTAACGCACCTGCGTGCGCAGCGCCTTGAGAAATTCCATCGCGTGATGGGGCGTGCGGAAATCCGGCTCGGTCACAATTTCCACCAGCGGCGCGCCCGCCCGGTTGAAATCCACCAGACTGATCGGCAGGCGGCCTTCCATTTCGTGCACCAGTTTGGCGACATCCTCCTCCATGTGAATGTGATGAATGCGCAGCCGTTTGGTCGATCCGTCTTCATCGACAATGTCGATCCAGCCGCCGCGCGACAGCGGAAGATGCGCCTGCGAAAGCTGATAACCCTTGGGCAGATCGGGATAATAATAAACCTTTTGGTCAAACGCGCTTTCGGGCTGGAGTTCGGCGTTGAGCCCCAGGCACAGAAGCGCCGCCTTTTCCAGCGCGGCCCGGCTTAAACGGGGAACGGCGCCCGGAAACCACAGGCAGGTCGGACACGTGTTGGCGTTGGGTTCGTCGCCGGGATTGTTGGGACAATCGCAGAACAATTTGGTTGCGCAGTTGAGTTCGACATGAATTTCCAATCCGATGACCGCTTCAAATTCCATTATGACTTACCTCCCTGACGATGGCTCAACAGATACTGGCCTAACGAAAGCAGACGCCCGTCATCAAGCCGTTTTGCGGACAACTGCACACCCGCGCCGTTTGCGCCGGGTATATGCAGCGCGGGCCGGCCGGTCACATTGGCAAACGCGGTATAGGCAAACTGCGCGTACAGATCGGCCAGCGATCCGGTTTTGTCGGATGCCGCGCGGTTGACGGTCGGCAATATCAGAGCATCCGCCTGCCCGGCAACGGTTTGCATCTCTTTGACCAGACGCGCGCGAAGCCTGCAGGCATCGTCGTAGGCATCGTATTTTTCAAACTGGAAAAACGCTCCCTGAAACAGGTAGCTTTTCAAAAGCGTTCCGAAGGCCGCACCGCGCGATTGCAGATACATCTCATTCCAGTTTTTGGCGCCCGGCACCCGCTGGCCGTAACGCACGGAATCGTAGCGTCCCGCGCAGGAAGAGGCTTCCACCGAGCCGACAATCTGATGAACCAGCAGGAAATGCGAGAAATCAGGAAAGGATAATTCCTTGATTTGAAATCCATCTTTTTTTAGCGCGTCGCATATTTTGGCAAAGGCTTCGCGCTGATCTGAAGGCAATCCGTTCACAACTTCTGGAATGATGCCTAGCGTCGTTTTTGCCGGCTCGATGTCTTGCGCTGAAAAATCCGGCATCTTTTCATCGGGAAGAGAAAAATCGCGTTCGTCCGGACCGGCTATCGTTTCAAGAATATCCCGAACGGATTTTATATCACGAGCTAAAATTCCGCAGGATTCCATGGAGGGAATCAGGCCGACAAGACCGATGCGCGAAATCAGACCATAGCTCGGTTTGAAGCCGCAAACGCCTTCGCGGGCTGCGGCCAGACGCGCTTCTCCGGCCATGTCCAGCATCAGTTCCACATCGGCGGATTTTTTCCCCAGCGCACAACCGGCTTGGCTTCCTTTGAGTCCGAAACCGAACTCGCTCATGGCCGTGGAACCGATCAGAACGGCGCCCGCTCCGGAAAGCCGCTCCACCACAGCGGCGTCTTCCAGGGCTTTAAAACCGGCCAGCGCTGCCGATCCCGCTTCCGTCGGCCAGCCCTTCACAAAGATATTAGGTTGAACAGTCACTTTCAGTTTTTGCAAAGCCCCTTTGCCTGAGCCTGCCGACTGTTCAGGATTTTGATAGAAAAAAATGGAATCCATCAGGATGTCTCCCTCTATTCGATAATATTGGCAACTTTGAAATAATTTCCCTTGACTGCGGGCGCGCTTTTCAGCAATTGTCCCGTCTCGGCCAGCGGCGACCGTATGGCCTCGGCTCCCGGACGTGTTTTGCCCGCCGCGGGCGCAACCGACCGGATCGGCTCTTCAGCGCCGGCCAGATCGTGAACCTGCGCGGCCAGCGTTTCGGACTGCGCAAGAATTTCCTCCATCACCGGACGCTCCGCCTCGGCAATGCCCAGACGCGACACCCACGAGACGCGATCCAGCAGGTTTTCTTTATGAGCTTCTCCCGGCAGCACATCCTTTTCACCCAGATTCAAAAGTCCCAGCTCCGCCAGTTGCTCGCGTTTCACCGCGGAGGGCGCGCCGGTCAGCGGACAGGCCGCGCTGCGGTTTTTCGGAAACGCGATGACTTCGCGGATCGACGCCGTCTGCAGAATCATCGACACGGTACGGTCCATGCCCAGGGCCAGTCCGCCGTGCGGCGGCGCGCCGAAGTCAAACGCCCGCAGGAAAAACCCGAACTTTTCCTTCATGTCCTCTTCCGTCAATCCCAGCGCCGCGAAAATCTTGCGCTGGAGGTCGCGATTGTTGATACGGATACTGCCGCCCCCCAGTTCCTCGCCGTTCATGACCAGGTCGTAGGCGCGCGATTTCAGGGATAAAAGTTCTTCGATGTTTTTCGGATCGAAATCCGTGCGGTCCGGCGCTGTAAACGGATGGTGGCTGGAAGTCACCCCTCCCTCGTCCGTCGGTTCAAACAACGGAAATTCGGTAATCCAGACCGGATAAAAACTGTTTTCCGGAATCAGTCCCAGACGGTCGGCCAGATGCAGACGCAACTGCCCCAGCGCGGAGGTGACAATGCTGTAGGAGGGATCGGCCACCATGATCAACACATCGCCGTCATGAACATCGAAGCGGCGCTTCAATTCGTCCAGTTCCGCCTCGCTGAAAAACTGCACGATATTGGATTCCAGCTTGCCGTTTTCGGCGCGCATCCAGGTCATGCCCTTGGCGCCGAACGACGGCGCAATTTCTTTGGCGTATTCATTCTGCAAAACATTTTTGCTGAGTTTTTCGGATTGGCCCTTGATGTTGATGCCCTTGATGCAGCCGCCGCGCTGCAGAATCTGGCGGAAAATCGAATAATTTGTGCTCTTGAAGGCGTCCGTCACATCCACAAACCGCAGACCGAACCGCAGATCGGGACGGTCGGAACCGGTCGTGTCCATCGCCTCGGCGTAACTCATGCGCGCAAACGGACGTTTTAATTCAATTCCGCCGACGGCAAACATTTTGACCGTCAGCTCTTCAATCAGTTCGTAGAGAAATTCCTCGTCGATAAATGACGCTTCGATATCGAGTTGCGTGAATTCCGGCTGACGGTTCGGCCGCAGATCTTCATCGCGGAAACAGCGCGCCAATTGAAAGTATCGCTCCAGGCCGCCGATCATCAGCAGTTGTTTGAAGAGCTGCGGCGACTGGGGCAGCGCGTAAAAATTCTGCGGATGGACACGGCTGGGGACGAGATAATCGCGCGCCCCTTCGGGCGTGCTTGCGGTCAGCACGGGCGTTTCCACCTCCACAAACCCGCGCGAATCGAGAAACTGCCGCACGCCCTGAAAAATACGATGCCTCAGCAGCAGATTATTCTGCATCGCCGGACGGCGGATATCCAGATACCGGTACTGCATGCGCAAATCCTCGGAAACATTTTCCGCGCCCGCGGTTTCCCCGCCCGCCACCATCGCCTTGTCGGTGATGACAAACGGCAACGGATCGGATTCGGAAAGAATCGTCATCCCGTCGACAAAAACTTCCAGCTTTCCCGTTTCGATGTTTGGATTTTCCATGCCTTCCATTCTTTTTCTGGCCGTGCCCGTTACCGTAATACAGTATTCGGGACGCAGCGTTGCCGCAGTCTGACAGACATTGGCCGGTGTGACATCCGGACTGAAAACAATCTGGACAATGCCGCTGCGGTCGCGCAGATGAATAAACAGCAGGCCGCCGTGATCGCGGTAGGCGTCCACCCAGCCGCAAAGCTGAACGGTCCGGCCGACATCCTCCTGCGAAAGTTCGCCGCAAAAAACACGTTGGGAATAATTCATAAGACAAGCCCTTTATATGAAAATAAAAACGCAAAATTGTTCATAGAACAATTTTGTGCCGCGGAGCATACCAAAACTGTACCGATGTTTCAAGGCATTAAACAGACAATCCTCCGGTATCCGGATCAAAACACAGATATTGATAATTGGGATTTCTACAGATAACTAAAAAACAAAAGCCAGAGGTCTTTTACAGACCTCTGGCTTCACTGGATCGATTTCTGAAAATCGATTAGAAGCAGTATCTCAAGCCCAGGAATACATTATGTGTTGAGAATTCGGGATTGGTATTTCCGAAACCAAAATCATCAACCGTATCCATGTAACGATACTTCAAATCAACAGCAAGAGATCTATTGACGGCATAAGCAACACCGGCGCCGACCTGATATGCGAAGGCGGTGTCATCGACATGAGCAATGCGGTTAAAATCGCCGTCGACTTTTGCAACACCGATACCTGCGGTCAGGTAAGGTGTGAATCTGGTCTTGGTGGCAATGTCATAATAGCCGTTTACCAGGAAGGAATAAGCCTTCATATCGCCTGAAGTTCTCCGGCCGGAAAGAGCTTCGTCAACTTCATTCTTCTGATAGCCGATCTCGCCTTCCACTCTGTATTTGCCCATCTTGTAACCGGCTGCCACGCCCAGTGCATAACCCGGATCAAAATCCATGGCGGTGCTTCTGATGCCTGCGTCCACATCGCTGTCCGTTAAAAAGGCCACGCCGCCCTGTACGCTTACATACGGTTTGTTTACTGCCGCTGCTTTAAATTTTGCTGCTTTGGCTTTTTTGGCGGGTGATGCATCGCTGCCAATTGAAATCCCGGGTATCATCATCAACATCATAAATCCGACAATCACTGATAAAATCTTTTTCATAAATCGTCTCCTTTTTAAATTTTTTTTTGACTTAACCGTGTTTCATACTTCTTGGAAACTACAACAAAACAACCTCTTCAATGTGTATATAAATAAAAAATTTGGCTCTACATGTCAAGCAATTTCTAACCCGGATGTTCGCGTCACCAAAACGTTTTTTCCTGAACCGGCGTAAACGGCCTTGATCATTGATTATTTTTTTTCAATTTATAAACTATCCGCCCCAAGGCGGTAAAAATATAATTTCAAAAACATTTTCGGGATCATGACTATTTTTTTCATCAATTTCCTTTTATATATTCATTTTCGGCGGCGACGTTGATTCCCGCAGCGGGAAATAGAGCAGCAGCACCAGAAGCGACAGCACCACTCCGAAAGAAAAAAGTCCCGTATAACCGATATTTTCCGCAAGACAGCCCGAGAAAACAGTCCCCGGAAATTTTCCAAAAACTTCAATGGCCGCCAGCACGGTATAATGCGTGGCGCCGATTTTCTTGTCGACACGCGACATCATGAACGCGAAAAGCGCCGTGGTCAGCATCCCGCCAAAAAAATGCTCCGCAACGGTAACGCTCACCACCTGCGCCGCGGTGGGCACAAACGTGGACAGCCAGAGCTCACCGATTAGAGGGATCAACCTCAATGACGCCGCGAGGAAAAGGGCGCGTACAATGGAAATCCTGGCTGCAAGCCATCCACCGGCAACCGACCCGATCAGCGATGACGCCATCCCCCAGGTGCCGACCCACAATCCGATTTGCTGGACGGTAAAACCGTTGTCTACGAGAAAAGGTTTGAACATCATGTCGATCATCGATTCACCGATCTTGTACGTGGCGATGAACAAAAGAAAATAACCGGCCTTGGGAGACTGCAGGGCGTTGCGCATCGCGCTGATAAAATCGGAAAATTTCGGCGGCTTGCTGACAATGCTTCCATCCGGTTCCACCTCCCGATGGCACAAAATGACAATCAGCGGCAGGACCGCCAGCGCCGCCATGCCCAGAAACAGGCTCTCCCATCCGGAACGGACGCTCAACCAGACCAGTATGCCGCCGCCCAGAACCATGCCCGCCTTGTAACCGGCGACCTGTGCGGCATTGCCGGGACCGAGTTCATCACGTTGCAAAATGTCCACCGCCAAGCCGTCAACGGCAATATCCTGTGTGGCGGCGCAAAGATTCATGAGAAAAATACACAACAGCAGCAGAGGAATTGAACCGGATGCGGCAATGAAGACGGACGAAAACATCGTCAAAACCATCATGGTCTGCAGGGGAATAATCCACGAACGGCGCCGTCCTATTCTTGCCGACCAGAAGCGGTCGATCAACGGCGCCCAGAGGGGTTTGAAAAACCAGGGCAGGGCCAGCGCTCCGGCAAAACCGATCGTCGTGAGCGAAATGCCTTTGTCGCGGAGAAGAACCGGCAAAGCCGTGGCCTGAAAGCCGAAAGGAAGACCCTGTGAAAGGTAGAGCGTAAACAGAAGTGCCGTCTTGCCGCTTGTCTTCATGGTGCGGATCTCTCGATTCAGAAATTACATCGCTATCTACTTCATGCGGCAAAACGGGCTGTTTTCAAAACGTTTTCATTATTTGCCGGCAATCTTCGCCCAGGAATCTCTCAGCGGGACAACCCGGTTGAACACGAGCCTTTCGGATGTCGAATCCTTTGCATCCACGCAAAAATATCCCAGTCTTTCAAACTGAAACCGGCTGCCCGCTGCGGCATTTTTCAGGTTTTGCTCTGCCCGGCAGGTTGTCAGCGTCTCCAGCGAATCCGGATTCAGATATTTCAGAAAATCCTCTTCGCTCCCGGGATTTTCAATACTGAACAACCTGTCGTAAAGCCGGACTTCGGCGGGAACAGCGTGTCCGGCCGATACCCAGTGAATGACGCCCGGAACCTTGCGTCCATCGGCCGGCGGGCCGTTCAGTGTCGCCGGATCATAGCTGCAGTGCAGCTCGGTGACGTCGCCGGTTTTTTCGTCTTTCATCATGCTTTCAAATTTTATAACGTAGGCGTTTCTCAAACGCACTTCGCGTCCGGGACCGAGACGGTGATATTTTTTCGGCGGATCTTCCATGAAGTCGTCGCGCTCAATGTAGAGGACTTTGGAAAAGGGAACGTTTCGTGTGCCCATGTCCGGTTTTTGCGGATGATTGGCGCAGGCGATCTGTTCCACTTGATTGTCCGGATAATTGTCGATGACAACGCGCAGCGGGCGCAGAATACACATCGCCCGGGGAGCGTGCTCGTTCAGGTCCTCTCGCACACAGTGTTCCAGAAGCGCCACATCGATCAGATTATCGTTTTTGGCCACGCCGATCCCGGCGCAAAAATTGCGGATGGCTTCCGCCGTATAACCGCGGCGGCGCATTCCCGACACGGTGGGCATGCGCGGATCGTCCCACCCCCGAACATACTTTTTCTCCACCAGTTCGATCAGCCTTCGTTTACTCAGTACCGTATAACTCAAATTGAGGCGGGCAAATTCGATCTGACGCGGACGCAGACCGGTAATGAGTTTCTCCACAATCCAGTCATAGAGCGGACGGTTGTTTTCAAATTCCAGGGTGCAGATGGAGTAAACAATCCCTTCCAGCGCATCGGAAAGGCAATGCGCAAAGTCGTACATCGGATAAATGACCCATTGCGTGCCGGTGCGGTAATGCGGTTCGCGCTTGATGCGGTAGATCACGGGATCGCGCATCACGATATTGGGCGAAGCCATATCGATTTTGGCGCGCAGGGTATGGGCGCCGTCGGCAAATTCGCCGGCGCGCATCCGTTGAAACAAATCGAGATTTTCTTCAACCGAGCGGTTTCGGTAAGGGCTTTCCTTGCCCGGTTCCGTGAACGTTCCGCGTTGTTCTCTGACTTCATCAGGATTAAGAGAACAGACATAGGCGTTGCCGGATTTGATGAGTTCAACCGCAAACTGATAAAGTTTTTCGAAATAATCGGAGGCGTAAAACAGCCGGTCTTGCCAGTCGAACCCCAGCCATCGGATATCGTTGATGATCGACTGAACATATTCCATCGATTCTCCCGCCGGGTCGGTGTCGTCCAGCCGAAGATTGCAGGTTCCCTTATAATCCCTGGCGATGCCGAAATTGAGGCATACGGATTTGGCATGACCGATATGAATATAGCCGTTCGGTTCCGGCGGAAAACGGGTCGCAACTTTCCCGTTGTTTTTGTTCGTTTTCAGATCGTCATTGATGATGTCGCGGATAAAATCGGTCGGGGTTGAGGCTGTCTCGTCTGTCATGGGAATATTCAAACTCCTTCAGTTCCATAAAAAATACGCTCTGGACCTATAATATTTACTGAAATATAGCAAGAGCGGAGCATGCAAAACAACACACGCATCCGCCGTTGATGTTTTCAAAAATGCTTACTTTCAGTCGAAAAATCGAATCAATGTTCGGCCGGCTCTATCCTGCCCTGCGTCATGATTTTCGTCAGAACCCAGGCCATGTTGTAGGCTGCGCTTTGCATTCTTCCGCTGAAACTGCCCCAGGCGCTGGTAAAAGGATTTCCGGAAAACGTGCTGACGTTCACCTCGCCCGAGAATAATTTCTGCCCGTCGGCGGCATCGGTAAACGTTATTTTGCAGACATATTCATCAGGCCGGTTCGTCCAGGCGTTCCAGTTCAGATTAATTTTGGTCACGGCTACTTGCGCAATCACACCCTGGGTGATCTTGTCGCCACCGCTCACCACGGATATTTTTTTGTTGGTGATATTGGCTTCCTTCAACAGAACCGGGAAAGCATCGGCAAATGCCTTGGGAACTGCACTTTTATCGGCATCCCATTCCGCGTTATTTGTATAGCCCAGATCCTTTGGATTGATGGCGCTGTAATCGATGGGCAGAACGCTGAAATCCGTGCCGGCCTTGATCTTTTCGGAAGCCGCCGGCGGCTGTTGCACTGTTGTATAATAAACACCGGCATCCGCCCATGATGCGCACAGCAGAACACACATGCCGACAAACATTGAGATGATTTTAAAATAACCTTTCATTTTCTGCCTCCTCTGAAAATCGTTTAATGTTTCAATAATGCATGAACTTTCTTTCGAATGCATTTTTACCAGTTATACGTTCATTTTTCTATTCTTTTTTCCATTTTTTCTAACGTCCCCCCGGCAGGGATTTTTTTACTCATTTTTTTTAAAAAAGCTGATTTGTAAGCCGGGATATGGTAAAAATGAGATGCTTATTCCTGTTTCTGAAATGAAAAATATTGACGGCTGGAACGATCATGAACGAAAAAACCGGCAACGCATCCCCGCCCGGCTTTTACGGCCGGCCGACAAGGCAAGACGGGCAGCTGTCCGCTGTACCGGCTGCACATTTGCGTCTGTCCGCACATTTCAGAATGGTTATCTTCATTGCCACGTTATGTTTATCCTTCTGCGCGCTGAACTGCCGGGCCGGTGTGGAACAAAATGATGACGTCTTGAGAAAAAAAATGGTTGAGGAGCAGCTCAAAGCCAGAGGCATAAAAAATCCGCAGGTGCTGCGGGCAATGAGCAAGGTGGAACGTCACCAATTTGTCCCTGAAGCCCTGCGCAAAATGGCTTACGCCGATTCCGCTCTTCCCATCGGGGAAGGACAGACCATCTCTCAGCCATACATTGTCGCTTGGATGACGGAAGTGATCAACCCTCAAGCGGATATGAAGGTTTTAGAAATCGGCACCGGTTCCGGCTATCAGGCCGCAATTCTGGCCGAACTCTGCCACAGTGTTTATACCATCGAAATTATTGAAACGCTGGCCAGACGCGCAGAGAAGATTCTCGGGAAACATTACCAAAATGTCCATGTCAGGACCGGCGACGGCTATCAGGGATGGCCGGAGGCCGCGCCTTTTGATGCCATTCTGGTCACCTGCGCGCCCACCAAAGTGCCTGCGCCTCTTGCGAAACAACTCAAGGAAGGCGGCAGAATGGTCATTCCCGTGGGAAATGTCAAAGCGCAGGAGTTGTATGTTTTGGTCAAACGCAATGGACGCCTTGAACAGCAGGCGATCATCCCGGTCCTTTTCGTGCCCATGCTGGACAAGGAGGGGGAAAAATACTGATCGACGTGATGAGCATCTGTGCCAGGTATTCACCGGCATTTCCGTCTTTGATGTTTAAAACCTGAAGGCTGACGAATCCCTTGGCATCTGCCGGTCAGACTTATCTTGCGCGCGGCGGTTCTTCTTCCAGCATGTCGTACAATATTCCGGCGACACCGCCGACAATTTTTTGACAGATGATCTGATGATGCTTTCTTTCGGTTACGTCGGCGGTTGTAGCATGTTTTTTCAGCAACTCGGAACAACAACTGCTGCCGTGAAGATCTTCAATCTTCCGGTTCAACCCCCGCACTTTCCGATAGGCGGTCAGTTTGGTTTCCATATCGTTGGGATCGGCGTTGCCGTATGCCAGTCCCAGCACCATGAAGCCGCCGGTAACAGCGCCGCATTTTTCCCGCAGTCTGCCCATGCCGCCGCCGAAGGTGGAGGCAATCCGCTTCGCTTGCTTTTCATCCAGGCCGAACCGGCCGGCAAAAGCCAGCAAGACGGATTGAGAGCAGGCGTATCCCTCGTTGAAAAAAGACACGGCGCTGTTGATTGTTTCCTGTTTGGTCATGAATGTATTTTCGGACAGACGATTGGTTTGTCCCCGCGTCAGGGATATCCGAAGAAATGCTTTTTGTCAAAAATTTAATCGGAAGCAGGAACCCCGTTTGATTCCGGCAATCAAGCGCCCTTCCCGTCCGCTGAGAGCCGATATCCATGCGACTCCTTTTCCTCTGAAAGGCGTCGAATGCGAACGGCCAACAAGAATCCTTAGTGAAGCGCAACATTAATTGCTTGTGTTTTATGCAAATCTGTGAATGAGATTCAACAGGTTAAAAATCGAATTTTAGGATAGGATTTTATGAATGTCAAAACCCAGGAGTTGTTTAATTTTTATTCACATTTGGCCGGAATGATCGCGGCCGTTATCGGCACCGTGTATCTGGCCATCGAAGCCAGTTTCTCGGCATCCGGTCTGGTCACTGCTCTGATTTACGGGATTTCCGTTGTTTTTCTTTTTTCAGCCAGTTCGCTATACCACGCCTTCAAAAAGAAGGAAAACGAGCTGTCCTTCTGGCGAAGAATGGATCGTCTGGCGATCTTTTTCATGATTGCGGGCACATTTACTCCGGTCTGCTATTTTTGCCTGGAGGGCAACCAACGATGGGCGATGATTGCTTTTCAATGGAGCCTTGTCGGGGTTGGCGTAATCTCTCAGATTTTTTTCCCGCGCGCGCCGCGGACACTTTACGCGATGCTCTATTTATTCATGGGATGGTCCGGACTCTTCATTATTAAACAGGTCCTGGCCAGTATGTCTATTTCCCAGACGGTTCTGCTGTTTACCGGCGCCGGCGCCTTTACGGCAGGCGGCATTATTTATGCCATCAAAAAACCGAAATTGATTCCGGGCATTTTCAGTTTTCATGAACTTTTCCACATCCTGGTTCTGATTGGTGGAGCTCTGCATTACGCCATGATTTACGGCGTTTATGCGCAGCTCGGTGCCTGAGCGATACACTAATGCAATGTACACCCCCTGACACGGCCGCGGCCTGCCTTCTGGCAGCCGAAGCGGATTTATTCCTCAAAGAGTATCAACAGCATTATTCTGCCGGCGAAACAAAGCCTCAACAGATCGGCATGCCGTTTTTTCTGCACGCGCCCGGATCCGATACCGGCGTGCTTCTGATTCACGGCCTGATGGCCGCGCCGGAAGAAGTCAGGGAGTGGGCGGAGTTTCTGCACCAAAAAGGTCTGACCGTTTATGCACCGAGGCTCGCCGGCCATGGAACATCTTGCAAAGATCTTTCGACACGCCGCTATGAAGACTGGCTGGATTCGGCGGAGCGCGGCCATGCCATTTTGAAAAAATACTGCGACAAAATTCTGGTGGCCGGTTTTTCCACCGGGGCGGGCCTTGCACTGCAATCCGTCATTTTAAAACCCCATGATTTTGAAGCCGTGATCGCCGTCAGCGCACCGCTGAAATTCAAAAGCTTTTCGTCGAGGTTTGCGGAAGTTCTCAACGCGTTCAACCGATTCTGCCATTCCCGGGGCGTTAACACCCTTGCCAGAGACTACATCAAAAACGACGCGGATAATCCCCACATCAACTATCTGCTCTGTCCGGTAAGCGCATTTGTTCAGGTGAAAAAGCTGATGAAAAAAGTCAACCGGTCGCTTCCGGACATTCGCATTCCGGCGCTGGTGATTCAGGCAAAAAACGATCCGAAAGTCGCGCCGCAAAGCGGTCCTGAAATATTCAGACGTCTGGGCACAAACAAAAAACGTTTTGCCTGGATCGATCATGATCTGCACGGCATTGTTCGCGGCAACATTTCCGGTATGGTCTTTAAGGAAGTGGAATTATTCCTCGCGGAGCAGAATCTCATTCACATCCGGCCTGAAATGAGCAATCGTTTGCCCGGAGCATAAACGCTGTAACGTCCTGCATTATATGATGAAATCGACTCTTCCCGCACACTATAACTTGAGAAAAGAATTTGTTTTGTAAATAAAGCTTGACTATTCCTCCGCGATACCGTAAGGTCGCGCCAACTTCAGATCCACAAGATTGAGATTTGAAGGAAAGAGTTGAATTTAGACATTTTGAAGCACATAGGTTAGCCGCCGGGTACTTTAGAGTCTTGGTGGCTTTTTTAGTTCTGTCATCGTGCTGATTCGACTTTTGAAAATTTATGAAAGGAGGATGAGAACTATGTCAGAAGGTAAAGTCAAATGGTTTAACGAAAGCAAAGGCTTCGGCTTCATCGAAAAGGAAGAAGGCGGCGATGTATTCGTACATTTCAGCTCGATTCAGGGTGAAGGTTTCAAGACCCTAAATGAAGGCCAGCGCGTAAGTTTTGACGTTGCGCAGGGCAAAAAAGGTCAGGAAGCCACGAACGTCAGAGCCATCTAATGAGCGACGCTTCCCCCTGCCAGGCGCACAACGCCCTGGTAGAAACCAGATAAATAGAGCATCCCGTGTTGTTTGAAAAATCAGCCGGGGTGCTTTTTTTATTGATGGTTTACGGCAACGCATCCTTCTTGCTTTAGCTTGTCCATCGCCAAGATTGACTTTTTGCGGCGAATGGATTATTTTTATCATCCAAAGAGCCGTATTGTCCAGCCCAACGTTTATTTTCGAACCGTCCTTTTCTGATGAAAGATTTACAGGGAGGGTTTCATCATGGAAAGAGATTTAACCGTGATCGGCATCATTCCGCAGTACCCGAAACATTCCCAACAGAATATTTACGCCCGGATTAAAATGCCGCCCGTCGGGATCATATCCGTCATGAGTCAGATCGTCCGTCATCCCCGCATCAGGAATATCTACGCGATCGATGAGAATAATTACCGCGGGCCGGAGGATTTGAATGGTCTGCCGGATCATTTCTTTTTACAGCAGCAACAACCGGCACACCTGGCCCTGTTGTACGGCGGCATGAGTAATTCGATCCCCCGCATGTTCGCCATCGCCCGGCAATACAAGAGCTTCGGCGCCGTGACGATTACCGGCGGCAGCCATGCGGATGCTCTTCCGCAGGAAGCGCTGCAATCCGGCATTGACATTGTGGTCCACGGCGAAGGGGAAGAAACCATGGCGGAGTTGATCGATGTTCTGAGCTCCGAAAGCGGTGTCGATCTGAACCGTTCCAGATTGTCTCAGATCAAAGGAATCAGTTTTCTGGATGACGGCGGCGGCTACGTTTTTACCGGCACGCGCCCGCCCATTTCCGATTTGGACGGCCTGGCCGATTGCGACCTGACATTGATCAAATATCTACAAAAAAGATGGAGCTATATCCCCATCAACCGGGGCCGCGGCTGCAACTGGAATTGCGAATTCTGCGTCGTGAACAAACAATACGGAAAATACAAGGCTGCGTCCATCGATACGGCGCTGAGGCAACTGATCCGATATGCCGATATGGGATACACTAAATTCTTTTTCACCGATGATAATTTTGCACAGCATCCGGACGAGGCCATTGCTCTGTGCAAAGCCATCGGCCATTATAAACGAAATTTTTTGAAAAAAATCGATTTGGTGGTTCAGGTGCGTTCGGAAGTGGCGGAAAATGACGCCCTCATCGAGGCCATGCATTTTGCCGGTGTCAGCATGCTGGCGATCGGGTACGAAAGCCCGATCAATGAAGAACTCCGGGCCATGCGTAAAGGCGTAACCGTGGAGAAGTTGATTGCCCGTTCCCGAAAACTCTCCAATGTTTTTTATCTGCACGGCATGTTCATTTTCGGCTATCCGCTCAACGACGATGCACAGGGGCCATCTTCTTTCACCGTCAAACAACGGGCGAAAATCTACAAAGATTTTTTTAAAAAATCCGGTATCGATACCATTCAGGTATTGAATGCGGTTCCGCTTCCGGGTTCGGATCTCAGAACAAGACTGGAACGGGAAGGCCGTCTTCTGCCCCTGAAAATAGTGGGCTGGGATAAATACGACGGGCTTTTCCTCTGCTACGATCCCCGGCCCGACAGTATGGACGCATTTGAACTGCAGGGCATGCCCGGCCTGCTGATGAAAAAAAAATATCTCGGAGGATTTATCAAACGGAATTTGAATTACGGCAACTGGCTGAACTGGACCTATATTGCCACAATCGGATTTCCCATTCAATTCGTCGAATTTTACATCCGCCGGTTTATCCGTAATTTGGCGGAAAGACAACGTGCCGGTAAACGGCCCGACGGCGCCTGGAGTCCGCGGACGATTTTTGCCGTTCCGCTGATCATCGCCTGGAAAGATATCAAAAGAATATGGAGAAATCTGTTTGTCAGGACATACGCGGGCGCCATCGTCAACCGCTGGTTAAAAATTTATCGCAAAAGCCGTTACGGAGACAAACTCCGGAAATTTTTCCTGGACAGCAAGATAACCCCAAAGAGCCGCCATCGCCTCAACACCTGAAAAAAATGCTTAAATTCATCCGTTGATTAAAATGATCTTGCTCTCTTGTCGGACAATGATTAAATTTCTTTTCAAGGTGAAATGATGAAAAACAAATACACGCCCGTCTTTATTCTTGTCATGCTTTTTGGATTCATATGGGTATATTTAATGGCGCAAGTTACGTCCGAACGGGTGCAGGGAGGGAGAATCATGGATAAAAAAATTTCGGGACAGGATGCCGAAAAAAGAATGACGCCGCTCCAGCGCGATGTCGCCTTCGGCAACGCCACAGAACCGCCTTTTCAAAACGAATACTGGAACAATCATCAGGAAGGCATCTATGTCGATATTGTTTCCGGCGTTCCCCTGTTCAGTTCGAAGGATAAATTCGATTCCAAAACCGGCTGGCCCAGTTTTACAAAACCCATCAAGGACAACGCCGTCTGGAGAAAGACCGATTTCAGCCACTCCATGCTACGCACGGAAGTCAGAAGTACGCAAGCGGACATTCATCTCGGGCATGTTTTTGACGACGGGCCCGCCCCCACCGGCAGGCGATATTGTATCAACTCCGCATCACTAAAATTTATTCCCCGAGAGAAAATGGAGACGGAAGGCTACGGTGAGTACTTGTCGTTATTTGCTGCTCCATCCGGCAAATCGACCGAAACGGCCATTTTTGCCGCCGGCTGTTTCTGGGGCGTGGAGGAGTATTTCAGCCGGGTAAAAGGCGTCGTCAACAGCGAATCGGGTTACACCGGCGGAACCGTTAAAGCCCCCTCTTATGAACAGGTCTGCAGCGGCAAAACCGGACATGCCGAAGCTGTCCGCGTTACCTATGATCCGACAATCGTAACTTATGAACGGCTGCTGCAACACTTCTGGGAATTGCACGACCCCACCAGCCTTAACAGGCAGGGCAACGATGTGGGCACCCAATATCGGTCGGCGATATTTTATACCAATCCGCAACAGGAAAAAGCGGCAAGAGCCTCTGCAGAAAAACTTGCCCGATCCGGCAGATATACCAGAAAAATTGTCACGGAAATTCAGCCTGCAAAAGATTTCTATCCGGCGGAAGATTACCATCAGGACTACCTGAAGAAAAATCCCCGCGGCTACTGTCATATCGATCTGAAAAAAGCGAAAAAGGATTAAGCAAAATAATATTTGAGCCGTCGGCAGGAACGGATTTTCTTCAGGCGAATCATTTATCCATGCGCCCGTAAGGAATGCGCCCTTGAAGACATCGTTTTGCGATCTGAATAACGGCCCGGCATAATTGCCTGGACCCGGAGTGTAAATGTAAAATGTCCGTTCGGGATTTTTCACGATGCCGGGGCAAATCGTTCCTTCCCGACGGGAAACCGTCTCCCCTTCAAAAACAATTGAGCAGGGCCGGCATTCACCAATACGGTCGAACCATCATAGAAATGCACTATCGGCTGTCAGTTTCCTGAAACCGGAGTTAAAGCCGTTCATCGTTTTTTCCCGACACTCTTTTTTTCGAAAATACTTTTTTTGTTTTCTAAAAATGCGATGTTTTAAAACGGTCTGACGTTAAAAAAAGGCACCATCCCTCCATTGCTGGAGGGATGGTGTTAAAGGAACCTGCCGTCGTAACCCAGGGGTTACTTAGGACAGGAATAAGAAGAAGCGGTTTTAACCGCTGGAGGGGCTTTTTTGTGTCGTTCGATTGCCTCCGGATTTTTTATTTTAAGCAACCATGATCCATTCATTGCCGATCGTGTCATAGTTTGCTTTTCAGGTTCTGTTGAAAGGATTGTTTCTCCCCTTTCATGTTGCCCGCCTGCTTTTCGAGGGCCGCGCTCCGGCCAATTATTTTGTTCAAATGTCAAACACATGTTGATTTTTGAACATAAGTACAATATAAGGCACTTGTGTTTCAGTCAATACTCAATATTTGAAGATATTGTATAAAATTGAACACAAAGATGAAATTTGTCGTACTTTAGGCAGATTTTTTACAGGAGATCAAAAATGAGCGGAAAGACAATCCACGAAAAAGCAGAGTACCGCAGCGCTATTCGATCCAGAAAATTGATCAAGCAGGCGTATGTCTCATTGATCAAGGAAAAGGATATCGATAAAATCACCGTCATGGATATTGTCACAACAGCGGATATTAATCGCGGCACTTTTTATGCCCATTACAGCAATGTAAATGCCGTCGGAGAGCAGATTGGCAATGAAATCATCTCGGCATTACTGGAGTTTCTTGATGAATTTAAAAACAGCAGACTGATCGAAAACCCTCTGCCATTTTTGATGAATATTGCCCGTTTCCTGGAAAAAGATTTGGAATTTTACAGAATTCTGATCAACTCCCAGCGATCGATAATTTTTTTGAATAAATTGAAGGGAATTTTTTTAGATAAAATAGTAAGCGATGAAAAAAAATGTCTGCCATTAAAAACAAAGAACAGTTCATGGTTTGCGTCAATTTGTATGCTTCCGGATTTGTCGGTCTGTATCAGGACTGGTTTAACAACCGGATAAAAATGTCGCTCGATGATCTAACTCTGCACTTCAGTGAAATCATCAAAAACGGGTTCCATGCGTTTCTGCCGAAAAAAAACCGCTAACTGACTTTCCTCCCTTTTTCTTTGCGTCGAAGACAGGAGCCGGGATAAAGGTCTCAAAGAATTCAGCCATAACGTTCAGGTTATTTTATTTCTCCAGCAGCAACGCTTGTCGCGGCTGCCGATTTATGTCATTTTTCATGTCGGCAAGGGAGACGGCTCAATCCATGGGTTTCAACACGCTTTGTTTTTGAAACGTCGCTTTCATTTTCGCGCTGTGTCCGTTTTTCAGCGCGGATCATAAAAACCGTTCCGTCATGAAGATGAAATCGTTGACCTTTAGAGTCGGGAGTTATTCCCGGAAAGAGATTCCGACTTTGGTAATCTGGTTTTCCAGCTTTTTAACCCAGACGATTTGGGCTTTTGTTTTGGGAAGCGTTCCACATTCGCAAAACACTTCCTGTCCCTGTTTGAAATCCACGTCGCCGACAAAAACGACACAGCACCCCTTAAAACTTTCATTCTCGCCTAGCCCCACGCGTTGTCCGGTCTTTGTGGTTTTCTCGTCCATATAGTAGACCGTAACCAGTTCGTTCGGCTCCGCGGGATACCGGATGTATTTTCTCTTGTCGAAATCGCCCATAAAATACACCTTCCTGACTATTTACAGTTCAAAAGCATTGTAACGACAAATTTGATTTTGGGAAAATTTCAGCGAAACCTTTTTATGTCATAAAAGTTTAAGGCAGCCGCGTTTTTCTGTCAAGAAAATCTTCGATATAAAATTCCGGGAAACTTTTTTTTCTACGGGGGGACAAAACGTTTTCTGCCCACGGGGATCAGATACAACGGCTCATGATTGACGGGCAGATGTAGCGCCTGTTTGACGTGTGCGTCCTGAAAAGCGCCAACCGGAACAGCGCCCAATCCCAGCGACACGGCCTGCAGCAGAAGATTCTGACCGGCATGACCCGCTTCGATCTCCACATATCTTTTGGCGCGGTTTGAGTATTTTTCTGCGGTTCGTTTATAGACACCGGCAATAACAAAAACCGCAGGCGCCTGCCGGATGATGTCCTGACCGAGCGCCGCCGCAGCCAACTGCCGGCGAACGTCTGTCTTGACGACACGCAAAATCCGATGGTCTCCGGATGAATAACGGAAGACGCCTTCCCGGATGACAACATAAACCTCCAGGGGAAACAGGGCGCCCGCCGACGGTGCGGTCCTAGCTGCCCAGTCACGCGTCTTTCCCTGCGCCGCCCAGAGAAGTTGGGCCAATTCCTGCTCCGTTAATGGGCTTTGTGAAAATTGTCTTACCGATTCACGTTTTCTCAAAGCTTCTTCCACCGACATCCTGCCTTGATACACGGGAGCGGGAAGCGTGATGACAGACCGATCCGGCAGGAGACTCTTTTTTCCTGTCTCTGCCGCGCCGGTGATTGCGCTGTAATTCGTCACTAAAAAAACCGTCAGGAGGACGTGAAGACTTATTGTTTTATGCGCCATGGCCTTGCGGATGATGTTCAACTCCATAACACTTTCTCTCATTATTTAATAAACGGAGGTTTGGAAGAGACGGCGAATGGCATCATGTCCGTTCAGGTGAATTTCAGCACTTTCGGTTTTACGAGCTCTTCGAAGTCCCGATAAGACATTCTGTACAGTTCCAGATGACCGCCGGCATTGAAGGCAATTTCCTTATTGCGGGTAAGATGCTCATCCACATAAACGTCCATTCCGTAAAGATTACCGAAGGGCGGTACGAAACCGATTTCACAATCCGGAAACATATCCTTAAATTGCGCTTCAGACGCAAGTTCCACTTTCTTTGCGCCCGTTTCCTTCCGGAGATCATCAAAATCGATGGAATAGCTGGCCGGCAGAACCGCCATGGCCATCTTGCCGTCTATGTAAACGATAACGGTCTTGGCCAGCTCCGTTCCCGGAATGTGCGCAGACTGCGCAATTTCCTGTGCCGTGTATGCCGTGGAATGGGCAATGATGACGTATTTCACCGATTGGCTGTTCAGAAACTCTTTGAGTTTTTTTGATGGCATGGCAGGCCTCCTTATTATCCTTGTGCATGTGGGTTTGTTATGGACTTCACTAACGTACCTTGCCGGAAAACCAGGGGCGCAAATATCCGAAGGAGTTGTAACAGGGACACCGCTATATTAAACCTTATCAGTCAATAACACAATAAAAAGAAAAGGGCTGTTCCCGGCAAACCGCCGGCAGGTTGCGGTGAAAAAATCATTCGTTCATGGTTTGATCGGTCACCATCAAAGAGACGAAACGATACGTTATAAACCGCCCCGCAATGGCATCTTCCGACGTCCGCCGCTATTTGTTCTTCAACACCGGGAAAACCAGCCTGCCGCCGTGCTCGCCGATAATGGATGCCAGCGGGAGCCCCAGAAAGATCAGAACCGGTATCATCCACTCGCTTCCGGACGGATCCTGCAGGATTGCGGGGCTGATGATGAGCGCCGCCATCACGATTCCGTCGCAAAGCAGCAGCAACAGGGAAAATATCGTTTTGCGTATAATCAGAGGGTTCGGCTGTCCCGAATAATTAACCAGCCAGGCCAGCAGGCCTGTCGCAATGGCTGCCGGCAGCGACAGCGTACCCAGAATGTAGAGATAAAAAACAGCAGCCGGCAGTCCGGGTACCGGATTGATCAGGTAATACCAGGCAAGAAAAAGAGGAGCGATGATAAAAATGGCCATGGGGAAATGAACAACCATCGGATGCGGATGCCGTTTAAAAAATGGATAGGCCTCAAGCCAATGATGCATCCACAGGGGAATGAACGGCGGCTTGGCCACTTTTTCAGGGCTCATCTGCCCCATGTCCTGAAGTTTGGACAAAACGTCCTTTCCATGCGGCGAGGCTGCAATGGCTTCCGTCAGATCGGTCCCGGCCTGATGACGGTTCATATGCACGCCGTTTTTCCAAAGGCGGTTTCCCGTAACATCATAGACCCTGCCTTCGACGGCAACATACGCTTTGTGGCCTTCCCTGCCGTCATGTTTCGACAAGGTCTCCTTGTCCATCTTCATAGCATACCCTCCCCGTATTAATTATAATGATTGTAATGTTTTCCCGCCCGGCTTTCAAGACCGAATGCGACTGGATATTATCATGCTTCAGTGCGGCGGCCATCCGGCATTTTTTTAAAGAAAATACTGATCGCCGCCGGCAGATAAAAAGCGGACAGGATGACCGCGGCAAAAACAACCGGTTGAAACACTTGACGATCCTGGAGCCCCTGAATCAGGCAGGCAATGATCAACAAGATTCCGGTGAAATTATGAACGCGAATGGTCAGTAAATTCGCAGGCGCCAGTTTGTCCGGTTCGTTGCCGTATGCTTTCATGATTAAAAATGCGCGAACGGACCACGGCAGGGTCAGCAAGCCCAGATAAATCCAGTAGCCTGCCATGTTCAGAGGAGGTGCAAGCAGAATGACCGCGTAGGCCAGCATCATTGCCACGCCGTAAAACCGGGCTGCCGCCTTTAGGCCGAATCGCACCACCAGCGTGTTTTTACCGGCCGCGGCATCGTCGAATCTGTCCGGGATTTCATTGATGACGATCATAGCAAACATCATGAACCCCAGGGGCAACAGGATCCAGAAAATCTCCCACGAAAAAGAAACAGTCTGCACGACATAGGCGCCCATGCCGATGGTAAAGCTGAAATTGATCAACTGGGAGAATTCTCCCAGGCCGCGATATCCGTACCGGATGGGCGGTGCCGTGTAAAAATACGAACACCCCACGCCGAACAGGCCGAAAACGATGATCCACCAGGTCTGCGCCGCGCACAGATAGAGGCCGATCCCGATGGTGATCAGGTAAAATAACGTGAACATCAGGCGCATGTGCCCGTGTTTGATCAGGCCGCCGGTCAGGGTCCCGCTGCCGCCGGTATAAGGATTTTCCCGGCGTTCACCGCCTTGATCGACGGCGGCGTGATAATCAAAATAGTCGTCGGTCATGTTCAGGGCGATGTGATTGAGCGTAACGCCCAGCACCGTGAGAAAGAAAAACCATCGGTTCATGAGACCGGTCTGCACCCAGGCGCCGACAGACCCCAGGATAGCCGGAAGAAAACTGGCGGGAACAAAATGATAGCGAAACGCAATCCACCAGACACGGAACGATTTTCTTTGGGCTCCGGCAAACGACCGGGTATCGGGAATGGAAACGGATAAAACGTCCTGCGACCTGACTTCTGTTAAGAAAGGTTTTTTGTTTTTCACGTATCGTTTTTAACACAGGGTTCATCCGTCTGTCAAAAATGTTTTGCAGGCGTTGGCCGTTAAAAGTTCTGCCCTTTTCCGTCGCCTTTATGCTAAAATTACTCCGAGTGCCGGAAGAAAGGAGAGAGGATATGCGCAGTGACATTCAAAAAATCATTCAGGAAAACAGGATGTGCGTGATGGCCACGGTCGGCCGGGATGCCCCGCATTGTTCTCTGATGTCGTATGCATCAGGGCGGGATGGCCGTGAAATCTACATGGCCACCTTCAAAGATACAAAAAAATATCACAATCTCATCGCCAATCCCAATGTCAGTCTGCTGATCGATACGCGTGTTGTCGATGCCGAAGGAACTCCCCGGGCATTGACGGTCACCGGCATCGTTGAGGCTGTGGATAACGATAAAAGTATTGAGGAAATCCGGGAAACGCTTCTCCGGAAGCATCCCGACCTGAGGGATTTTTTCAATCATCCCGACACCCGGATGATTGTTGTCCGGCCGACCACCCTGCAGCTGCTGGATAATGTGACGGATGCTTATTTTGAAGAGCTGCGACAGCCTAAGCGTTGAGACGAAACAGAAGGTTTCCCGAAAAAAATTCTATTCGTAGTAGTGTATTTTTGTCAGAACTTCATTGATCGTGGTCAAACCGTGTTCAACCTTTTCACAAGCGTCTTCAATGAGGGTTTTCATGCCGTTTTCGCGGGCAACGATGCAAAGGTCCTGATCGGAATGATACAGGGGGATGGTCCGTCTCAGATTGCCGTCGACCCGCAGGAATTCGAAAATCCCTATCCGTCCCTTATAGCCCGTAAAGCCGCATGCTTCGCACCCTTTCCCCTTATAGGATATTCCGATTTTGAGCTTTTTCAGATAAGGGTAGTTCTCAAAAAGATACTGCGGTATTTCGAATTCCACCCGGCAGTTTTCACATATTTTTTTCACAAGCCTTTGTGCAAGGATGGCATTCAGAGCGGAACTGATCAGATAAGGTTCTATGCCCAGATCCCTTAAACGGGAGATGGTTGCAATGGTATCATTGGTATGGACCGAGCTGAGTACCAGATGGCCGGTCAGCGCCGCCTTCGTGGAAATTTGAGCGGTCTCGGAATCCCGAACTTCGCCGACCATGATGACGTCGGGATCCTGCCTGAGAATCGAACGCAGAGCCGCGGCGAACGTAAACCCGACTTTTTCATTGACCGGCACCTGCTTGATGTTCTCCAGCTCGTATTCGATCGGGTCTTCGATCGTCACGACGCTCTCCGATTCCAGCGAAAGCTGTGTCAGCAGGGAATAAAGCGTGGTGGTTTTTCCGCTGCCTGTGGGACCGGTTACAAACAGCATCCCCTGAGGTTTGTTGAGCATCTCCAGAAGATCTCTGATGATGTTATCCGGCATCCCCAGCTTGCTCAGCGGGATGAGTCCCTTGACCGAATCCAGAATCCGTATGACAATGGTTTCTCCGTGAGCCGACGGGATGGTGGAAACACGCAGATCGATCATGCGTCCTTCATATTTGACGGTACTCCTGCCGTCCTGCGGCATCCGGCGGATGGTAATGTTCATGGTGGATATGATCTTGATCCGGGAGGTCATCGCCTCCTGATACGTTTTGGATATTTTGAGAACGGTGGACAGGTCCCCGTCTATTCTGTAGCGGACACTGACATATTTTCCATGGGGCTCTATGTGGATGTCCGTTGCCCTTGATTTGACGGCATTGACCAGAATCAGGGTCACCAATTTGACAATGGGCGGTTCTTCTCCTATTTTATAGAGGTCATCGGCTCTGAGCGCGCTTTCATCTTCCTCTTCCATTTTATGGAACTCGATACTTTTATCCAGATTGAACTGCATTTCGCCGTCCAGATGGATATCGTTCAACGGCTTCCATATTTTTTCGATGGAGCAATAGCCGTAATTTTTCTCAATGGCTTTCATGAGCGACGATTCTGTGGTCAGCAGGGGGGTAATATTTTTTCCGGTGAGAAATTTCACTTCATCGATGGTGGAATAATCAAGAGGATTGACCATGGCCAGGAAAAGCGTATTCCCCGACACATCGGTCGGCAGGATCTTTTTCTTAACGGCCATGGTCATACTGACCAGTTTAAGAAATTTTTCCGGCACAACCACGCCATCACAATCGATATAGGAAATAGAAAATTTCTTTCGGAAAGCCTCGACAAGCTGTGCTTCCGTGATGTAACCGAGCTCAATAAGCGTCTGACCGATCATCTTGCCGCTTTTCTTCTGAAGGGCAAGCGCACTCATCAACTGGCCTTCGGAAACAATGCTGTCCTCGATTAAGATTTCACCCAGCTTTTTTCTTTTATTCATAATGTTTGAGATATCTGATTAAGTTGCATTATAGCACGTCTTTAAAATATTAAAAATGAATAAAATTATACGATTTTCCGGCGCATGGCTTTGACGGATATGTCGTCTGGAATGATCAAAGGCTGTTTTCGAACATCGATATGCAAAATCCGTATGGACAGATCCCCCGCAGCAAAACCGCAATAAGGCAAATTGGTCTTCAAGACCGGACGCATTGCCTTCCAGAAACTTCACGATCCCTGCGGGTTTCTTCGTTTCTGAAAAACAGCGGGCGTTTGAAATGTACTTAATGTAAACCTATTGTAAAAAACCCGAAAGCGCTTCTTTTTCTGAAGCTTTTAGCGTCGGGATAGCTCAATGAAAATGCCTGTTTCCCTTCCGGGTATTTCTTATCGTGAATACCCCTGGACTCAAATTCGATGCCCGGTTATGAAATTTGTTCCCCGTGGAAATTGGACAGACCTGTCAGGATGTTATTGAGGGCATTTCATCCTTCGCTTAAATGTGCGAAGATATTGACGAATCTAGAATTTCAGAAGGTTATTTCCACTCCATGCTCTCTTGATTATGATATTTTTTTATTCCATGACAAAATTTTTATTGACTTTACCCATCAATCATACTATTGACCGAACATTCAATTCAAATGATTAATTTGAGGATATCGCGTTTTTTGTGAAAGATTATTCATAAAGAGGTCGTTTGCGTGCTCTTTATAGAATATATTTACTAAGTTGTTATGCAATAATACCAAGCAGTACGTTGTTTCGCGTTCATGATCAAGCGGTACGTTGCCTCCTATCTGAAGAGACCCGGCATTCAACCAGAGATTAGTAAAAATCTAAACCAGATTCGTCCATGAAAATCTGTCCGGATAACGGATCGGATTTGACGACGAAAAGTGTCAGCCGATAGGTGTCATCTATTGGCATTCAAACTCTTTAGAATAACTGCATCATTAAGAGGAGGAATACACATGAAAAGCATGTCTGTTTCGTCAGCAAGTGAGCAGAGGGGGCATCAAAGCGATTCAACGGACCCCCTACCGGTAAACGCTCAGGATTTTTTCATTCAGAGCCACAAGGGATTCAATTACTACCTGATCGATTTGAATACAGCCGAATGGAATCGTCTCGGAGATATCATTCGGGGATGTGAAGCGGTTGAAAATGATTGCTGGAAGGCGCAGGAGGAATTCTCAACCTATCTGCGGAAATGCGATGTTCTTAGCTATGTGGAAAAAAACGGCCGGATCGTCGCCTTTGATGCCGTGTCCATTCTCAACAGCGGTCCCCATTGCGTGTACAATAATGAAGAAACGATGGTGCTCAAAGCATTCCGGGGAAGAGACCTTGCTCAACGTCTGGTCATTATGACGGTGGAATGGCACCTCACGAAAGCCGCTTCAATCAAGAACAAAGATTATTTCATTTTTACGTCCATCTCGGCTAATCCCGCAGTGGTCAACCGGTATTTCAATAAATCATGGCTGCGGGTACTGTTTGACTCCTCTTTCTCCCCGTCGCCCGCATTAATCGCTCTGAAGGAAGAGTATTGCCGTAAATACGGGATCGGACTTGTGGATCAGAGCTATCCTTTCTGCCTGAAGAACATGTTTCCCGGCTCAAACGGTTTTGATCCCAATGATCCGAAGTATCAATTCTCGCCCCATGTCCGGGCAAACATGCCGGCGGATTTCGAACATATGGACAGGGGCGACGCATTTGCCTTTATGCTGATGATCCCCATGAAAATCGTACGACTGGTCACCTTCGTTCTGATGATCAAATGCTTCGGCAAGGAATACTTTTCCAGCAGGGGTGTCGGACTGTTCAGCAGCAGAAGACCCCTTATCCCGTCTTTTACCGACCGGCGGGTCCCGGGTCTGTCCGGAGAACCTTTTTCAGTCAAAACTGCGGATCACGGATAAAATGATTTGCAGAAGAATATACGATATTCAAAACTAAACGTAAGAGAATTAACGTTTGAAACAACCAGTAAATGAGGAGGCTCCAATGATTAAGTTACAAAAGGGTTATTTAAAAATTTCCTGCGTCTTGATGTGCCTATTGGCCCTTATCTTCGCGACGCGGACATGGGCCTGTGATGTGGCCGTTGTCTCCGGCAAGGTCACCACAGACGGCAAACCGCTGATCTGGAAAAACTTTGACAACTCGTCAAGCGACCGCCAGCAGGTTGCCTACTTCCCCGCCAAAAAGTCCGGTCCCGGCGGATATTTAATGGTCTACCGGTTTGAAAACGGGATGAAACTGCTGAACAACGGCTCGGCGATCACTCCTTCCGGCGGCGTCAATGAATCAGGTTTTGCCATTGCCGGCACGTCCGTGTACCAGGATTATAATCTTATGGCGGAACCGGTGAACATCAATACCGTTCTTATGGAGGAAGCCCTGGCGACATGTACCACGCTCGCGGAGTTTGAATCACTGCTCAAAAGATGGCCTTACTATCACTGGGGCACCGTTATCAGCGCCAACTTCGTTGTCATCGACGCCAAAGGCGGAGCCGCACTGTATGAATGCTTCACCGGCCATCTAAACACCGGCCTCAACCTGATGCAGTTCAGAAAGAACGATGCCAACACGGGCAAGATCACCAATCAGTATGGATGGACGCTCAAACGGGCTCAGAGCAACTTCATCGGATTCCACATTATGACCAATTACAATTACTACATTCCCTGGAACGTGGGACAGGATCGCAAGTATAGAGCCGAAGCCCTCCTGACCCAGTTGGCAACAGAGAAGCGGATCAATTACCGCACCGTTATGCGAGAGGTGGCCAAGGACGTTGTCGGCAAGCAGGTCCAGACGGATCTTTCCAGCGAGACCAATTACAGCACAACCTATTGCCTCAGCCGCAATGCCACCCGTAGCTCGATCGTCGTCAGGGGCGTTGCATCCGGAGACAACCCGCGCCTGGCCACCATGTGGGTCAACCTCGGAGAGCCCTCTGTAGGTGTTTTCGTCCCGTTTTTTGCCGCCGCCAGGGGAACATCGGAACTGGCCCGGGTGGATACGTATGCCAACGGTGCCTGGAGAGATTACGATGATTCCTGTCTGCTCAATCAGGCCATCAGCGCGAGGGAAACCTACGGCAGTCTCATTTATTCATCGAATGAAGGAGATGTCATCTGGGGCATGTACGATAACTACATCAATAAGGTCGAACTGGCCAAGGTTCAGCAGTGGACATTCCAGATCGAGGATACGATCATTGATAATGCCGAATCGTTCCTGTCTTCTCTCCAAAGCAACCCGGCACAGATTACCGCTTTCAATCTAAAGGATTTTGCGGATTACTGCGCGGATTATGCTTATGAAAACTTCGAGACCGGCTCTGCGGATGCCTTTCCCTGGCAATACTAATATGATGATGGACGAGGGGCACTGCGAAGATCCCTCCCGTGGTCATATTTTTGAAAGAGTCCCCTGAAGACGTATTCGATGACGGAATTAGATGGACAAGACAGCCAAGATATCAAACTCTCAAGCGGTGATGGGGGATATGGATTTTCCACATGAGGAAAGGGCACGCCCTTTCCTCATGAATACCAAACTATGGAAACAGCTGCTCCCTCTGGCAGTCTCCGGCGCAATCCTCCTTTATTTGTTCCGGCACATTGATATCCGCATGTGTTTCAATGCCATGCTGACCGCGAATGTGTCCCTGTATATTCCCTCTTTGATTGCCCTCATTCTGATCACCTTTCTTCTGGACACACAGAATCTGGCTGAGACGCTGAAGCATTTTCATTACCCCCTTTCCTGGAAAAATGCCTTCACTCTGCGCGGCGTCACCTATCTCATCATGACGATCGACTACAGTGTGGGCATGGGAGTTCTGATCTACTATCTGAAAAACCATCTCGGCATCCCGGTCATGCGATCAACGGGACTGATGACCTTTTTCAACGGCATCACCCAGAAGGCTCTGGTTTACATGGCCATCATCGGCTTGGTGATTCTTTCTCCGGCCTCGGGATTGCTGCGTAATTTGCTGATCTTCTTCATCGGCTTTGCCCTGCTGGATATTCTTTTTATTATCGTGTTGAAAAAACTGCCGTCCCGCGGTCTGGCCCTCAAAATTAAAAGCATGAACCTTCTGAAGGTCTTTCACGAGGCTCCCTGGCGAACCTACGGTGTCCTCATCTTCTGGCGCATTCTCTACTATGCCTGCTTTGTCGCCTTCTTCTATATTGCGGTCAGGGCATTCAACATGCAAATCCCGCTGGTTGCGCTCATCGCTTATGTCCCGATCATTCTCCTGGTCATCAGTCTGCCCATCGCTCCGGGCGGATTCGGCACGGCACAGGCGACGATGCTCCTTCTCTTCAAGGATTACGGGACGCCCCTGAATATCATGGCTTTCGGACTGATCTACACCACCTCCATCCTGGTGTTGCGTTACCTGATCGGCCTGCTCTATGCGAAACATATCAAGGGTCTTCCTGCGGGAGAGGACAGCACAAGTGAACAAAGGAATTGAGGATGATCGGCAGGCCTGCACCATATCCCCTTGATCAATCAGTGCCCCGTCTTCAAAAGGAACCTAGAGGAAACCTGTATCTCATCAGCGCCCTCCGTAAAAGAAAGAATGGCCGCGACCAAACGATGTCCCGGGCATTGCATCTGGCGGTTGTGATGCTGGTCACCGCCTTCAGTATTCAAACCGCTGTCGCACAAGAGCATTTTTTACATGCTCTCGGTCATTTTGAAACACTATCGACGACGCAGGGCATTCTCATTGCGGCACCGCATGGAACCTATGACATCCGCACGGATGTCCTGGCCAAAGATGTGGCCCGGACGCTCGGTGCAGGCTATGTCATCGCCGGAGGTTTTGCGTCGCCATCTCCGCGCATCAACGTCAACCGCCCCTCGGAGGGTGCAGGACATACGTGCGAAAAAGAACGGCGTACCGAAAGGGCGAGGGATGTTTACGACCAATACGCTCGTTTGATTGACAAGATCCGTGACGGCAAGCCGTTGCGGCTTTATGTCGAAATTCACGGACACACCAGCATCCCTTTTCTCAACCGGCTTGAAATCGCCACCACAGGAATCACAACGGAAGAAGCCCGGCGCCTGAAAGACCGCTTTCCCGCTTTCCTTGCGCAGGCAAAGGCAGCCTATCCGGCCTACCCCGATCTGGAGCTGCGCATAGAGCCCCTGGATAAGATCTACTTCGGAGCACGCTGCAACAAAACGACCGGATATCTCTCCACACGGAACATGGAACGTGCGCTTCACATGGAGATCCCCCGCCCGGCGCGAACTCCTGAGGCGTTGAAAGCCACCGCCGCGCTTGTCAGTTCCATTGTGCGCGCCACCATGACCATTTCAGAATCAGCCTCCGGTCCGGGACCCAAGAGGGCAACTTCCGATGCAGACAAGAAATCGTCAGGGGGACCGGCGCGATGACGAAACGGTATACTCGGAAAATGACGTTTAATGACCGGGCATTTGTGGTGCTCAATCAAATCAGCCCCCCCACGGTCAACCAATTTATTTTCGACGGTGAAGGGACGCTCGATCCGGAAAAATGGCGCAGGGCGGCGGATGCGGCTTCCGAGGCCAATCCCGGTACCCGTCTGGTCCTCAGGGGTCACCTGAGCTGGAGCCGATGGGTCGACTCGGGAATAAACATGCGCGTCCGCGAAGTGGACGGCAGGAACTGGGACGGACGGGGCCCGGAGAATGAACCATTACTCGAAGAGTCTCTCCCCTATCGGGGAAACCCCACCTGCGAGATTGTTCTGATCCAGGGTCCGACCCCGAGAGTCGCATTCCGCTCCCATCACGCCGTGTGTGACGGACGGGGCACGCTGTTCTGGGCCGAGGATGTTTTCCGGACCCTGCGCGGCGAAGCTGTCGTCGGTTCAACCTCAAACATCACGGATGTGGAGCTTTGTAAGAGTTTTCAGAATCAGTACCGGACGCCTTTCCCCGCGGAGCATATCGCCCCCACCGGACGGGCAAAAGGCAATGATACCGGCGTGACCTGGAGACGCTGTTCCCTCAAGGGCAAGATGCCCCATCTGCTGGCACAATGCGCCCGTCTGGCAGCGGAAGAAGCCTGGCGACATGGCGAAGGGGTTGTCCGTTTCGGTATCCCCGTGGATTTGCGACATCGCAGACCGGAACTGCGCAGTACAGCCAATCTATCTTTTGCCCTGTATACGGAGGTCAAAAAGGAAACGAGCCCGGACGACATCGCCCGGGACATCGCTTTGCAAATCAGTCGATGCGATGAATGCAGACTGACCAAGGGAGACGAGCGTCTGGAATACATGCCCCTGTGGATGATGCGATACAAGGCAAAAAATATCATTCGCGAGCGGCACCGGCAAGGACTTTACAGTCTTTCGGGCATCCTGTCCAACCTGGGCCGGATTAATCTTAACCGGTTTTGCGGCGGGGGGTTCACAGCACGGGCATTCTGGATTATTCCGCCGGCTGCTGAATACTATCCGTTTTTTATGGTCATGACGGGCTATGAAGGGGGGTCAGATCTGACGATTTCCATGCCCAAAGTTCTGGCCAGTGAAGGCCGGCTTGAAAACACCCTGAAGAGAATCGTTCATGGACTGGAAGGGACAAACCAAAGGGAGGATACGATATGACTTACTCGCGGCAACTGAGTTCCACCGAGCGGGCATATGTGGTGTACAATGAATGCTGTCCGCCGTTTCTCAACCAGTTATTTTGGGAAGGAACCGGATATTTCGACCTGCCCAAATGGCGGGAAGCCGTAAAAATCGCATCCGAGGCCAACCCGGGTAGTCGCGTCGTTGTCAAGGGTATCACGGCCTTTGCCCGTCTCGTCGATACCGGAAAAACCCCGCCGGTGATCGAGGTGGATGGAACCCATTGGGACGGTCTTGGTCCGGAAGGCGCTCCGGCCAAGCTCTCAGAAACCCTGAATCCTTTTGAAGGCCCGACATCCGAAGTTGTTCTGATCCACGGCAACCCCCTGCGCGTTGTCTTTCGCACGATGCATGCCACCATGGACGGCCGGGGCACCGTGACCTGGGTGGAAGATATTTTCCGCGGTCTGCGCGGCGAAGCTCCCTTGGGATCGGATTCGCGCATCACTGAATTTGAGATTGCGGCAACCTTTCAGAAGCAAGGACGCAAAGGGCCGGTTCCGGAATACATCGCTCCCACCGGTATGCCTCAAGGAGATCAGCCCGGCGTAATCTGGCGCCGACGGCGCTACCCCGGACGCTACCACAATGTCCTGGGCCAGGTGGCCACTCTCCTGGCCGGAAAAGCCTGGCAGTATCAGGACGGTAAGGTGCGCCTGGCTATTCCGGTGGATATGCGCGCCAGGGTTGAGGGCCTGCGTTCGACAGGGAATTTGACCAATCTGATTTACGTGGAAATCAATCCCTCCACAACACCGGCTGACGTGAGTCAGGACATCAAGCGTCAGCTGGAAGCGCGGCATGACGGCATGATTTACTGGGGCGACCGGCCGATTCGCTTTCTACCCCTCTGGTTGCTCAAAAAACTGATTAAAAGCAATATCGCCACCAAGAACCGCACGGGCCGCTACCCCAACTCCGGGGTCCTCACCAATATGGGACGGATTCCGGTTTTCAGCGGAGGGGGCTTTGAAGGAAAATATACCTGGGGCATTCCCCCGGGCCAGGAATACTCCCCCATTTTTATCGGCATGTGCAACAGTGATGATGATATGACGATGATCTATTCCATGCCGAACGTTCTGGCCGGCGGCGGCCGTCTGGAAACACTGATGGACCATATTCAACAGGGACTGGTTGCCTCGAAGGCGGACCGGAAGAAAGGATGATACGACATCATGTGGATTTCTGATACCTCAATCAAGCGGCCTGTTCTCGCCACCATGTTCATTCTCGCTCTCGTCGTTCTGGGCCTGGTCAGCTACCCGTCAATCGGCGTCGACCTCTTTCCCAAGGTGGAATTTCCCCTCGTCAACATCACGACCGGTCTGGCCGGCGCAAGCCCCGAGATTATGGATGTCGATGTGACGGACAAAATCGAAGAGGCGGTCAGTTCGATTAACGGGGTAAAGACGATCCACTCGCTGAGTATTGACGGGGTGTCCAGTGTCATCGTGGAGTTCGAATTGGAGCGGGACATCGATCTTGCCGTCCAGGATGTTCGGGAGCAGATCTCCGCCGTCCGTTCACAGCTTCCGGATGACATCATCGAGCCGGTCATCCAGAAGGTCAACATCGATGCTAGCCCTGTCCTGTGGCTGGCCCTGACCGGGGACAAGTCTCAACGCGAACTCTCAACCTATGTGGATGAAAGCCTCAAGGAGAAGTTACAAAAAATCCAGGGTGTCGGCGCCCTCTCCCTGGCCGGCATGCAGAAACGCCAGATCCGGGTCTGGCTTGACAGCAACAAACTGGCGGCCTACGGGGTTTCACCAGGCGATGTCGCGGCTGCCTTGAAAAGGGAAAACATCGAATTGCCGGGCGGGCGTATCGAGAGCTTGACGAAGGAATTCTCCATCAAAGTCAAGGGGTCTCTCAAAGATGTCTCCGCCTTTAATGATCTGATCATCGCCTCCTATGCCGGCGTTCCCGTGAGATTGAGAGATATCGGCAGAGTGGAGGACGGAACCCAGGAAAGACGTTCCTACGCACGGTTCAACGGCATCTCCGCCGTCGGTATCGGTATCCAGAAGCAGACCGGTACCAACACCGTTCAGGTTGTGGACCGTGTCAAAGAGGAAGTCGAGCGCATCAAGAAAAGTCTGCCGCCGGGCATGGATATCCGGATCGCCTTCGACCAGTCCGTGTTCATCAAACAATCCATGGATCAGGTTCAAGAACACCTGATTCTGGGATCGATCCTGGCCATTATCGCTGTGTTCATCTTCCTGAGAAACTTCCGCACGACCCTGATCAGCGCGGTCGCCCTGCCTGTTTCGATCATTTCAACCTTTGCGATCATGAGGATATTCGATTTCACCTTTAACAATCTGACGATGCTGGCCCTGACCCTGTCTGTCGGTATCCTTATTGATGATGCCATTATCGTCATCGAGAATATCTACCGCCACATCGAAGACGGGATGTCTCCGAGAGAGGCCGCGTCCTTTGCCACGGACGAGATCGGTCCCGCGGTCATGGCCACCACGCTCGCCATTGTGGTCATATTCCTGCCTGTCGCTTTCATGAAAGGCATCATCGGACGTTTCTTCATGCAGTTTTCGCTGACCGTCGTCTTTTCCATCCTCGTTTCCCTGCTCGTGTCGCTCACCCTCACGCCCATGCTCTCGTCCCTTCTTCTCCACCCGCGGAAAAAAGAATCCTTGGACAGTGAACGCCCGGGCACGGTGATGGCGCGGATCGGGCAGACGCTGGAGCGCGGATATAAAAAAATTGAAGAGGCCTACCGCCCCATCCTGACATTCAGTCTTGACCATCGCCGGGCTGTGCTGATGAGCGCCCTCATCCTCTTTATTTTCAGCCTCTGGATTACCCGGTTCATCGGCAAGGAATTCAAACCGGGAGAAGACCAGAGCCAGTTTATGATCCGGATGGAATCGCCCATCGATTATTCCGTGGAACACGCCGGGGCGATGTTCAGTCAAGCCGAGAAGATTGTCCGGAACAGAACCGAGGTGACATCGGTCTTCTATGGTCAGGGAGCGGGTCAGGGGCGACTGTCACAAATCAATCAGGCATTCATCCAAACCAGCCTGAAACCGCGGTCTGATAGAGACAAATCCCAGTCAGAGATTATGGCGGAATTGCGGAAGGAATTTACCGCGATCCCCGGGCTGAAAACCACCATCGAAGAGGTTGCCATTCTCGGAGGCGGGATCCGGAATGTCCCCGTTCAATATTCCATCAGCGGCGGATCCATCGACGAGCTCAGAAAATATGCCAAGCAAATCGTCGGTGAACTTTCCAAAATAAAGGGGCTCGTGGATATCGACACCTCCATCGAGGCAGGGAAACCGGAGTTGAGTGTCTACATTGACCGGGAAAAGGCAACGAATATGGGAGTCAGCGTGGCAGCCGTCACCGAAGCGGTGAATCTTCTCATGTCCGGCGAGGTCGAGGTCACAAAATTCAAAGATACAGCAAAGGGGAGACGATACGATGTCCGGATGAGGCTGGACGCCAAAGACAGGATGAGCCCGTCCGATATCGGCAGACTCTATGTCCGGGCCGTGAATGGTGAGCTGGTCAGATTAAGTGACATCGTCACCGTCGAGGAAGGGGGCGGTCCGAGCAGCATTTCGCGCAAAGACCGGCAGCGCACGATCTGGATATTCGCCAATCTCCAGGACAAGCCGCTGGGCGAGGCCATGCAGGAAATTGACGCCATATCCGCCAGGATTCTGCCGGCTGGATACGTTGCCGGTTACTCCGGAGAGGCCGAAGAAATGGGCAAGTCCTTCAAGTACCTTATGTTTGCCCTGCTGCTGGGAATTTTGCTGGCCTATATGGTGCTGGCCTCGCAGTTTGAAAGTCTTCTTCATCCCGTGACCATTCTCCTGTCCATGCCCCTGTCGTTTATCGGCGCTTTTGCGGCTCTCCTGATCTTCGGTAAATCGCTGAGCATCGTGAGCTTCATCGGCCTGGTGCTTCTCATGGGTCTTGTCAAGAAGAATGCTATCCTGCTGGTCGATTTTACGAACACACTGCGTGAGCGGGGCCTGTCACGGCGGGAGGCCATCCTTCAGGCAGGACCGGTCCGACTGCGCCCCATCCTGATGACCACGTTTGCCATGGTGTTCGGTATGCTGCCTGTCGCCCTCGGTATCGGAGAAGGAGCCGATCTGCGAGCGCCCATGGGCATTACGCTGATCGGAGGGCTTCTCACTTCTCTGTTCTTAACCCTGGCCGTTGTCCCGGCGGCCTATGACATATTCGACGACTGGAAAGAAAATATGATCCGCCGGTTAGGCAGCCGGGGAGCCAGTCCCTGGATCCGGCCTTTCGGAAAGAATAAAAAAGAGAATAACAATAACTAGGAGGTATCCGTTATGATGAAGACGGCCATATTGCTGTATCACTTTTTCAAATCCTTAATTGAAATCCACCTCAGCGCCCGTCTCCCCTATGGACTCCAGAGGAAACTATGCGAAAGACGCTTGATTCGCTCCATCCGGCATGCTTATGACCATGTCCCCTTCTATCGCCAGAAATACGATGCGGCGGGAGTGGACATTACATCTATCCGGTCCGCCGATGACATCAAACGGCTCCCTTTCGTCACCAAGGAAGAAATCCGGCAGAATTTTCCCGACGGGATCGTGGCACGCGGCGTCAACAGAGAGGCGTGCCGCTATTCGGCCACCACCGGATCCACAGGCAGGTCCCTGCCGTTCATCTTCACTCAGGCGACCTATGCCTTCTACGTCGCCCTGGGGGTCCGCATGTACACAATGATCGGATACCGCCCATGGCACAAAATGGCCTACATCAAATATACCGACCTGAACTATACCCGTCTGGGCCCTTTCTTCCGGGCCGTCCATATCAAATCGACGATCCCCGTCGAAGAACAGATCGCGCAGCTCAGGAAGGCGGGGGCCGACCTCATCATCGGTTATGCCTCTCTGGTGTACGAGATCGCGAGAAACGCCACCCCTGATGACCTGAAAGATATCCGGCCCAAGTTCATCGGAATCAACTCGGAGCTTTCGACTGAGGCCCAGCGGACCTTCATCTCCGAAACCTTCGGCTGTCCCGTCTACGATGAATACTCGACGGAAGAGACCTGGATGATCGCCTCCCAGTGCCGGTGCAACAACTACCATATCTTTACGGACAATGTATGGGTGGAATTCATCGACGCGAAAGGTCAGGAGGTTGCCCCGGGAGACATGGGAGAAATCGTGCTGACGACTACCCGCAGCCCTGCCATGCCGTTCATTCGCTACCGTATCGGCGACATGGGAAGATTCAGCAACGCTGAATGTCCCTGCGGCATGGGGTTCCCGCTACTCCAATCCTTCGAAGGCAGGGCCGACGATTGCTTTATTCTTCCGAGCGGAAAATTCGTCTCCTCGCTGAAACTTCTGAACACCTTCACCATGTATATCAAGAAGTACCTTCATCTGCTGGAGGAGTTCAAGGTGACACAGGTGCATAGCGATCTAATCGTCATCAAAATCGTCAAAGGAAATCAGTATGACAGCGCCCATCTCGAAGAACTGCTGGCCGATTTGCGTCGTCTGCTTGACGATTCCGTCTCGATCAAAACCGAATTCGTCGATGTTATCGAGAAAACGGACGGCATCAAGCGCAAAGCCATTGAATCCCTTGTCAGTCAGAAGCCGACCGGTTCTCCTTCCTGACGGATCAGCGGGATCGCTATCCATGTTCCGTTTAATCGCTGGCGCCATATTCGGATCAAATCAAGCAGAATCGTTGCCGCCTCGGTGACGGGTGCCTCCTTGTGTGGATAAGGTTTTCGCACCCTGGTATTATTGTGAATCGTGTTGGAAGACAATGCCGCTTGAGATGGACAGCATTGATATATGGCACACCGGGCGTGGTCAAATGACAATCCCATGGCACATCCGGGACTTCAACAGAGGAATCGTCACTGTAACAGTTTGACGAATCCGTTCAGTGCGACCATAAACCGGATCCTTCCGTTGAGGAAGCAATCCGGCGGAAAGGGTTTATTGTTCGTTGGACTGATTTCAAACAAAACGTTACCGGTTCGTTTTCAAATCAGCGGGGTTCATCCAGCTTACCCTCCCAGAGAAAATGTTTTGTTTCGCTGATAATCACCTTATTCAGAACAAGCAGTGAGATGAGATTCGGTACTGCCATCAATCCGTTGGCGATATCTGCGAAGGTCCATACAATGGGAAGACTCAGGACGGAACCGAGCATCACAGCGCCTACCCACAGATACCTGTAAGGCCGAATGGCTTTGGTTCCCAGAAGATACTCCGCGGCTTTTTCACCGTAGTAGGACCAGCCCAGAATGGTTGAAAAAACAAACGTCAGCAGGCCGATGGAAAGCACAAACGGCCCGACAACCGGCAAAGCCGAAAAGGCCGCCTTGGTGAGCGCGGCGCCTTTGTAGCCGTGAATCCATTCGCCGGAATTGACCAGAACCAGACCGGTTATCGCGCATACAACTACCGTGTCCCAGAAAGTTGCCGTTGACGAAACCAGCGCCTGACGAATTGCATTTTTGGTCTGCGCCGCCGCCGCTACAATCGGCGCGCTGCCCATGCCGGATTCATTGGAAAACAGGCCGCGCGCGACGCCGTAGCGGATTGCCTCTTTCATGCCCGCACCGAGAAATCCGCCGATGACGGCATGTCCGGAAAAAGCGCTTTGAAAAATCAGTTTGAACGTTTCCGGTATCGTTTCATAATGCATGCCCAATAAAATCAAGCAGCCGAAGACATAAAACACCGCCATAATAGGCACCAGTTTTTCGCAGACCCTCGCGATGGATTTAATGCCGCCGAGGATAACAACCGCCGTCAGCACAGTCATCGTCAGTCCGGTTATCCACGGTGAAATATTGAAGGTTTCCTGCACCAGCGACGCAATCGAATTGGCCTGTACCATGTTGCCAATCCCGAATGCCGCCACTGCGGTCAGCGCAGCGAAAATCAATCCCAGCCACCGGGCGTTCATACCGCGCTCCAGAACATACATGGGGCCGCCGGCCATTAAGCCCTCTTTGTTGGTGATGCGGTATTTCAGCGATAAAACCGCCTCGCCGTATTTTGTGGCAATGCCGAAGACGCCGGTCAGCCACATCCACAGCACGGCGCCGGGGCCTCCGGCGGCAATCGCCGTCGCTACACCGACGATATTGCCGGTGCCGATCGTGGCCGCCAGGGCCGTGGTCAGCGCGCCGAACTGGCTGATGTCCCCCTCCCCTTCGCGCTTTCGTGAAATGGACATTTTGATGGCTTTGAACATATAGCGTTGAATGAATTTGAGACGGAACGTCAGAAAGATATGCGTTCCGACCAGAAGCACAATCAGAGGCCAGCCCCAGAGGATATCGCTTATTTGCTGCAGAACAGATTCTATGAGTTGCATAATGTCTCCATAAATATTTTTGAACAGCCTGTTGAGTATGAACCCTCAACTTTTGATTTTCGATGCTTCATCGCCGTCATCAAAAATATCCGACAAGAAATGACCAAAAGGATGATAAGGGAAGATGATGTTTCACGAAACCGCATTCGGGAAACCTGTTTTTCCCCATTGTTTATAAAAGAAGGGAGGCTGCGCTGTCAACGGAAAAGAAAATTATTTTCATGCTAAAACCAACCGCAAATAGTTGACGGATTCCGTCATAAAGCATAATTTCACCTTGATGAATCGGGAGAAAGAACATCTGGCAACGTTGCGGGGCATCTTCTACAGGAAAGAACAGAAAAAAATTTTATGCTCGGGCATGCTGCCCCGATGAGATGGATGTGTTTCTGAACATCTTTTTTTACGACAAATTTATAAAAAAGCTACGGTAGCTTTAAGCAAAAAAACTTGAGTGCAATGCCCGGTCATGATATTAATTAAAAAAATCAACAAAGGGACATTCCATTGAAGCTTGCGACTTATAATGTCAATTCCATTCGCTCCCGTATGCACATCATTGTTCCGTGGCTGAAAGCTCACAGTCCGGACTTTTTCTGCATGCAGGAAACGAAAGTCGCCGACACGGTTTTCCCCGCGGCAGAGTTTGAAGCCCTGGGGTATCATGTTGTTTTCAAAGGCGACAAGCAGTACAAAGGCGTCGCGATTGTCTCAAAACAAAAACCGCAGAAGGTGATTTACGGTTTTGACAGCGAGCCGTCCGACCCCGACCGTATGATCATTGCCGCATTCAACGATCTGACGATCATCAATACTTACGTTCCCCAGGGTCAGGAGATAGAAAGTTCCCAATTTACATACAAGCTGGAATGGCTTGCCCGTTTTAAAAAATATCTGCATAAAAATTTCCGGCCGCAAAATCAACTGATCTGGTGCGGCGATCTCAATATCGCGCCTGAACGGATCGACGTTCATGATCCGAAAAGATTGCTGGGCCATGTCTGTTTCAATCCGGACGTCTGGAAAGCTCTCGAGGACATCAAATCATGGGGATTGACGGATGTGTTTCGCAAACACCATCCGGGAATCGCGGGTCAATATACTTTTTTCGATTACCGTATAAGGGATTCGGTCAAACGCGGACTCGGCTGGCGGGTTGATCACATCCTGGCAACAAAAGCACTGGCCGAAAGGTCAAAGAGCAGCGCCATCGATCTGGACTCACGACTGGCGAAAAAACCATCCGATCACCTGATTCTTTACGCGCAGTGGTAAGGGGCCGCAATGGATAAAAAAGAAAATATTGAACGCATCAACACAAACATTGCCGACCGTTTTGACAAAGTCGAAAAAAAATTGTCCGGAGCCGGAAGCATTGCCGAACTTTTTGAAATGCTGCTTACGCAGATCGAAGCGGAATTTCAGGTGCCATTCATCTGGATCAGCGTGGCCGATACCATAAAAACGGGCCGGGTCATCGACGCCTTCAAATCATCCCGTATTTTAAAGGACAGGCTCAATGTCATCAAAGCCGATCAATTTCGTGAAATCTTCTTTTCCGGCCTGCAACCGATTCTGGTCAATAAAAACTTAAGGCCCTACTATAGGTTATTTCCGCCAAATCAGAAGTATTTCATAAAATCGCTGGCGATGGTTCCGTTCAAAATCAACGGAGAAGTTGCCGGCAGCTGGAACAACGGCGATGCCATTCAGAACCGTTACTCTCCGGATATGGAGACAAGTCTCCTGAAAAAACTGTCCCGACAGCTCTCCGCCCGGCTGGATGAACTTCTTTAAAACGCGTGGCACAAACAGGCGAACCCCGCCGAACTGCGCGGGGTTCCTGAAGGGTATATCTTTGAAGGGGAAAAGGGGTTAGTTGATCAAGTTTTTAAGGGCATCAACCACCGGCGCCGTAAAAATGGACACCAGTAAAGCGTAAAGCGCAAAAGAACCGATGGCTTCGCTCATATACAACTTGGTGTACTTTCTTTTCAGGGAAATGATGATCAAACCGCCAACGATTAAACAACCAAGGTGAAAGAACGGAAAATTGGCATCACCGGTAACGCTGTACTGAGCATAACTGAAAGAGGTGGTTACCAGAACTACAAAAGCGGTCAAGAGGGTGGTTTGCATTAATTTTCTCATAGCTCTTTTTCTCCTTAATTCGATGATCTTGAAAACTCTTGGTCATTTTTAATGAAATAAGTATGCCAAAATGCATAAAAGGCGTTATTATTTTATAAACTATTAAAATATAAGAATAATAATTTTTTTCGCTAGGGAAAAAAATTTTCCTGGAATAGCTATGATGTTTAAAGAAACGTTAAATTTCAGAAAATAATAGAAAGAAGTTTTTAATATTTTCCCGATGAATTAATTGCATTATCCGAAATATTTGGCTTGACAAATCGTCAATATGCTATAAAAAAAGTGAACCGCAATTCAAAATTTGAACGATTATTCACAGCGTGAGTTTTTGCGATGGAAAGACTGGAAAGAAAAGAACGCGAATTCAACATGCGCCGGGCTGAGATTCTGGAAAAAGCGGAAAAAATATTTTCCGTCAAGGGGTACCATAATGTCACCATGGCGGAAATCGCCAGCGCCTCCGGATTTTCCACGGGATCTCTCTACCAATTTTTTGAGGGCAAGGAAAATCTTTACTCATCCATGATCAGCGAAAAACTCAATTTGATGTATGAAGAAACAAAAAAGGCAACCGATCGGGCGGATAACGTACTCGATAAAATCGAGATGCTGGTTGATGCTCAGCTGCGGTTTTTGGAAGAGAATGCCGATTTCTGCCGTTTATTCATCAAGGGCGAGAGCACCGCTCTGTCGGAAGCCATGACATCCATGCGGGAAAAAATCATCAAGGATTATTTTAAATATATCGGTTTTATTGAAAACTTGCTGAAAGAAGGGATTCAGCAAAAACTGTTAAAAAACCTGCCGGCCGGCGACATGGCTCAATCCCTGGTTTATTTGATCAGGGCGGTATCCATGGAATGGATGTTATCATTGAAAAACGAGTCCCCCTATTCCAAAAAGGGGTTCATTCTGGACATTTTTTTTAATGGGGTTAAAAATCATGATCGGTAAAAAAATCCGGATTTTGACCATGGTCGTGATGATTGTTTTTTCGTCACATCTGAGCTTCGCCCAGGAGGTTCTGTCGCTGGAAGCCAGTATTGACCTGGCCTTAAAAAACAGCAACATCCTGAATATCGCGAAAGAAGGATTGAACAGCGCCACGGCTCAGAAACGGGAGGCCTTGACCGGCTTTCTACCCAAGTTCAGCACGGCCTACAGTTACTCCCGTTTAAACGAAGCGCCTTTTTCCAGATTCCAGAGACTGCCTCAGGGACCGATGTATGACTTAAACGGCATGGAAGTTCCCGTGGGAACGAAAGACAATTACAACTGGATCATCGAAGCCAGGCAACCGCTTTTTGCCGGCGGCGGAATTCTGGCCAATTATCAGGCCAGCAGCATCGGCGAAGAGGTTGCCCGCCTGGAGGAAACGGCGCGCATTCAGGACGTGGTCCGGGACGTCAAAGCGGCATACTTTAATATTCTGCGCGCGCAGAAAATCAACGAGGCAACCGTTCAATCGGTGGAAATGCTCAAAGCGCATCGCGATGTCGCTGAAAACTATTTCAAGGTAGGACTGATTCCCAAAAATGACCTGCTTTTCGCCGACGTGGAACTGGCCAACGGAAGACAGGCCCTGGTCCGGACACAAAATGCGGTGGAGCTGGCCAAATCGCGTTTGAATACGCTGCTGAAACGCGATATTTCCGCCCCCGTGGACGTCATGGATATTCTGGCTTACCAACCGCTGAAGCAGACGCTTGAAGAATGCCTCGAAACGGCCCGCCGGCTGAGACCGGAAATGAAAATATCCTCGTTCAAAGTTCAGCAGGCCGGCAAACTGGTGCGCATGTCGCAAAGCGAATATTATCCCGCTTTAAGTCTGGTCGGTAATTATACACGATTCGGCGACGAGGCATCCGTTCATGGCAGCGATTTTAAAGATGCGGAGAGCTGGTACATTATGGCGGTCGCCAACTGGAATTTCTGGGAATGGGGCAGAACAAAATTCAGGGTCGATGCCAGCAAAGCCAGAGAAAACCAGGCTTCGGAATCATCCAAAGAATTGATCGACCAGATCGCTCTGGAAATCAAAAACGCTTATTTGTTGCTGCAGGAGGCGCAAAATCAGATCTCCGTCTCGGAAACGTTGATCAAACAAGCTGAGGAAAATTTCCGGATATCTGAAGAAAGATACAAGGAAAGAGTCGCCACGTCCACGGAAGTACTCGATGCGCAAACGCTTTTAACCCGTGCCAAATCAGAATACGCCAGTGCCCTGGGCGATTACAACATCCGTTTGGCGCATCTGCAACGGGCGATGGGCAATATCTGGCCATAAATTTTTTGCGAAAGGAATTCATGATGAAAAAAAGTTTGCTCTGTATGATGACTGTGCTGGCGACGGCGCTGCTGTCTGCCGCAAACGCCGTAGCGCAGGAATACACTCTCCGTGAAATTTATCAGAAGGCGCTGAATACGTCCGAAAAAATGGAAATCGCCCGCGAAAACGTCTATGTCGCGCAGATGAGCAAAGACAAGGCCCTGTCGCTTTTAATCCCCCGGCTGACGGCCTACGGAACCTACAACCGGTTTACCGAAGACAAGTACAACACGGCGAATATCATGATCCAGCCGGAAGACTCGGCAGCGTGGGGGGTGCGCGCCGATCAGACTTTCTCGCTGAGCGCCCGCGAACTGGATGCGTTAAGAATAGCGGGCCAGTCCATTTCCAAGAGTGAATATGATCTGGATTGGGCCAAATCGGATTTTCTTCTGGCGGTCGCCTCCTCTTTTTATGACGTACTCAAAGCCCAAAAAGCTCTGGATATTACGGTGGCCAATCTGGAAAGACTCACCAAATATTACCATCTGGTCGAAACGCGGATGAAGGTCGGCGAACTGACCAAAACCGCGCTTCTGCGTGCCCAGGGAGAATTATCCGGCGCCAAATCGGACTATCTCAAGGCCTCCAATGCCCTGAAACTGGCGCGCGCCGCCCTGACGCGTCTGACGGGGGTGGAACCGGATTTCCGGCTGAAGGAAGAAACCGTATCCCTGTCGGAAGCGTGTGACATCCAGGGCCTGCGCAAATCGGCATCGGATTTAAAGG
>Ga0209719_1000330_pt1 | contig 71209 bp, 61 predicted proteins | sample AD_JPNAS2_MetaG_FD_184421 | JGI IMG/M metagenome (GOLD analysis project Ga0209719, IMG submission 184421) | Active sludge microbial communities of municipal wastewater-treating anaerobic digesters from Japan - AD_JPNAS2_MetaG (SPAdes) (version 2) | ecosystem: Engineered > Bioreactor > Anaerobic...
CTCAAGTATGGATACAGGGCCTATTATAATTCTTGCAAATGATCAAAAATGCTGCTACTACCAAAGCAGCATCCAATACATCGCCAGGATTATTACTACTATTTTACATCACAATCGGGACACTACCACGGAGACGACTATTTGCTCAGAAATATGCTATTTTTTTCAAGTGCTGGTAATAAGGTAAATTTCCACGTCTCTGCGAACTCTGCGTCTCGGCAGTTAATATTCGTAGCTGAATATTCAAACACATGGTAGTTACGGAATAAAACCTCAGAGTCACAGAGCGCACAGAGGATCATGAAAAAATGTCGAATTCCTGTGACTAGCGCACGAACCCACACCAAATAGCGAGGAGCCAATAAAATTAAGAGCTAATTTAACTAACCACAAAGCGCACAAAGATCACAAAGAACGCATCGAGACGATCAAGGTGATTTTTCCATCATTTTGCGCTCCTTCCCCGAACACGGCCCATAAATTAGGATCCTGAATAGCGAGGGGCTTATCTAATTAGACAAGCAATCTTTTGTCATTATCCTTCAAAGGGTGGACGTCATGAATTATGGCACATTGGTTATGTATGATGGAAGCAAAGTTCTGATAGAGGTCGACAGTCAAGAGAGGGAGGGGGTCCGCCTCTCAGAAAAGGGGATCGTCCATGATCTAAAAGAGGAATTTCAAGCTGTAGTGAATCTGGCGAAAACCACTGCCCTGAGCGCCCATTATACATATGTAAATATTCCCGAGCAGGCGAGGCCCGACGAGCTTGAGCTGACCTTCGGGGTCAAGATCAGCTCTGAGGCAGGTGTGGTCTTCGCCAGGCTAGCAAGTGAAGGAAGCTTCCAGATCACCATGCGGTGGAAATGAGATGATCAATGGCCCTGGCCTGCTGCAGGACATTGTGGTTAGAATATATCTGGATGCTGATCTCAAGACCAGCATGGGTACGGGCTTTTTCCTGAAGGATGACCAGGTGATAACATGCTATCACGTCTTGCAGGAGGATGATGGATCGCTCAGAGACTGCTACTATGTCAAGCCCGATGCCACAGCCCCCATCAAGGCCTGGCCTATAAAATGCTTCAAAGCACCCATTGACATTGCTGTTCTTCAGTGCTCCAAACTCTCTGAACGCTCAATAAGCGTGGTCATCAAGCCCTGGGACAACATGGGAGAAGACGAATTCCTGACGAGGGGCTACGACATCAAAACCCCCCATAATGAAGGAGCAAACAGCAAATCGGGGACTATAGTCTCTCGCACAACTCTGGATGACCAGCCCCGGTTGCAGCTGCGCACCGAGATAGAGACTCTACTACAAGGTCGCAGCGGCTCGCCTGTCTGGTCTGAGAGGCAAAGAGCCCTTGTGGGGATGGTGGACTACCGGTCTGGCAAAGACAGCATCTCCAGCGAGAGATCCTTTGCCATCCCACTGGAGGTTCTCTCTGGTTTGGGATTTGATTATGATTCCGATTCTGAAGGGCGGTTATTCTACGTCCCGCCTCTGCCCCCAAACTTCATTCCTCGATCTGCAGATCTGAAGAAAGCGAAAGAGGCGATCATCTCCGGGGCAGAGGGTGATGCTGCAATCACTGGCACCTTTAGATCCGCTGGCCTGCAGGGGATGGGAGGCATTGGCAAGTCGGTCCTGGCTGCCGCTCTGACCAGAGATGAACAGGTGAGAAGGGCATTCAAGGATGGAATCGTCTGGATAGGGCTGGGCCAGCAGGCCGACCTGCTCAACAGTCAGATCAAGGCTATCCGTGCTCTTGATCCGGATCATGGCCCTGTCGCGGATATCTCAGCTGGCCGAAGCGAGCTGGAGCGAATTTCTCGCCAGAAGCACTGTTTGCTGATACTGGATGACGTCTGGAGGATGGAGCAGCTCTGGGCTTTCGATGGCCTGGGGCCTGAGTGCAGGATGCTTTTTACCACTCGCGATCAGGCAATAGTCAGAAACTCCGGGGCGAAAGAGTGCCGCCTGGGAGTCCTCTCGGACGAGGAGTCCCTGGAGCTGCTCCGGCTTTTGTCGGGCAGAGAGGAATTACCAGAAGTGGCGCAGGAAGTGGCAGAGGAATGCGACAACCTCCCCCTGGCTTTGGCCATGGTGGGGGCTATGCTGAAAGGCCGGCCGGATGACCGATGGGAGAATGTCCTTCATAAATTGAGATCCGCCGACCTGGAGAAGATCAGGGCGGAGTTCCGGGATTATCCCTATCCAAATCTGATGAGGGCTATCGAGGTTAGCACGGATAATCTAAATGAGGACGAAAAGAGGCTATACCTCGATCTAGCTGTATTTGCTGAGGATGAGCTGGTGCCTGAGGAGGCTCTGCAGGTTATCTGGAACAGGGATCAATACGATACCCAGGACCTGATTGACCTTTTTGTAGATCGATCTTTAGCGACCCTCAAGAACGGAAGATTGAGCGTTCATGACCTGCAGCACGATTTTATGATCAAGAGAGCCGGGAAGCTGCAGGATCTCCATGATAAGCTGCTGGAAGGCTATAGAATTAGATGCCAAAATGGCTGGCCCTCTGGCCCCAATGACGGCTACTTCTTCCAGCATCTGGCATACCACCTCTCCCAGGCGGGCAGGAAAAATGAGCTCAAAGCTCTGCTCCTGGATTTAGACTGGATGCAGGCCAAACTTTGGGCCATGGATGTCTCCTCCCTCCTCTCCGACTATGACCAGATTAGCTCAGAGGAGGATCTGTCTCTCGTGCAGGGGGCAATCAGGCTCTCTGCTCATGTTCTATTCCAGGATCCCAGGCAGCTTCCCAGCCAGCTTGCTGGAAGGCTCTTGGAAGTGGAGATGTCCTCCATTAAGACCATGATCGAAGAGATGCCTTCCAAGATCTCCTATCCCTGGCTTCGTCCCTTGACAGAAGGCCTGACCCCTCCCGGAGGGCCTTTGATCAGGACGTTTCAGGGCCATGCCGACGGGGTCTGGTCAGTCGCAATATCGGCCGACGGCTTGCGCGCTCTCTCCGGATCAGATGATAATACCCTCAAGCTCTGGGACATCGAGACAGGCAAAGAGATCAGGACTTTTACGGGTCATACCAACGGGGTCATTTCAGTCGCAATATCGTCAGACGGCCGTCGTGCCCTGTCAGGATCAGGTGATAATACACTCAAGCTCTGGGACATCGAGACAGGCAAAGAGATCAAGACCTTTCTGGGCCATACCGCCTGGGCCACTTCAGTCGCAATATCGGCAGATGGAAGGCGGGCCCTGTCCGGATCTTATGATCAAACACTCAAGCTCTGGGACATCGAGACTGGGAAAGAGATCAGGACTTTTCGGGGCCATACAGGCAGGGTCTATTCAGTCGCATTATCGTTCGACGGTCGTCGTGCTCTGTCAGGATCAGATGATAATACCCTCAAGCTCTGGGACATCGAGACAGGCAAAGAGATCAGGACTTTCAAGGGCCATGTCGGCTGCGTCTGGGCAGTGGCAATATCGTCAGACGGCCGGCGCGCACTATCAGGATCTTATGATCAAACACTCAAGCTCTGGGACATCGAGACGGGCCGGGAGATCAGGACTTTCAAGGGCCATGCCGGCTGGGTCAGATCAGTCGTAATATCATCAGACGGCCGGCGCGCCCTGTCCGGATCTTATGATCAAACACTCAAGCTCTGGGACATCGAGACAGGCAAAGAGATCAGGACTTTCAAGGGCCATACCATCTGGGTCATCTCAGTCGTAATATCATCAGACGGCCGGCGCGCACTATCAGGATCTTATGATCGAACACTCAAGCTCTGGGACATCGAGACAGGCAAAGAGATCAGGGCTTTCAAGGGCCATGCCGACGGGCTCTGGGCAGTCGCAATATTGGCAGACGGCCGGCGCGCCCTGTCTGGATCTTATGATCAAACACTCAAGCTTTGGGACATCGAGACGGGTCGGGAAATCAAGACTTTCAAGGGCCGTACCGGCTGGGTCTGGGCAGTCGCAATATTGGCAGACGGCCGGCGCGCCCTGTCCGGATCTTATGATCATACCCTCAAGCTTTGGGACATCGAGACGGGCCAGGAGATCAGGGCTTTCAAGGGCCATGTCGGCTGGGTCTGGGCAGTCGCAATATCGTCAGACGGCCGGCGCGCCCTGTCCGGATCTTATGATCATACCCTCAAGCTCTGGGACATCGAGACGGGCCGGGAGATCAGAACTTTCAAGGGCCATGCCGGCGGGATCAGGTCAGTCGTAATATCATCAGACGGCCGGCGCGCCCTGTCCGGATCTGAAGACAATACCCTCAAGCTTTGGGACATCGAGACGGGCCAGGAGATCAGGGCTTTCAAGGGCCATGCCGGCGGGATCAGGTCAGTCGTAATATCATCAGACGGCCGGCGCGCCCTATCCGGATCTGATGACAATACCCTCAAGCTCTGGGACATCGAGACGGGCCGGGAGATCAGGACTTTCAAGGGCCATGCCAGCTTGGTCTTGTCAGTCGCAATATCGTCAGACGGCCGGCGCGCCCTGTCCGGATCTTATGATCATACCCTCAAGCTCTGGGACATCGAGACGGGAAAGATGCTGGCGGAGTTCTCCGGCGATGGCCCCATAACTGCCGTCGCCTTGGCTGTAGATGGATGGACAATAGTGGCAGGCGAGGTCTCGGGAAGGGTTCATTTCCTGAAATTGGAGAACGCTTGATCATTAGGATGCTGGTGCTGGCCTGCGCCTGATGGAATATGCGTTTTCGAAAGAGCACCGTCTTCTCCTTTCTGAGCCCTTTGTGCGCTTTGTGTTCTTTGTGGTGAAATAATTAGCTGTGAAATAAAATTAAGAGCCAGATTAACCAACCACAAAGCGCACAAAGCTCACAGAGACGCACAGAAACGATCAAGGTTAGAAAAAAGACGGACAATAGTAGTAGGCGAAGTCACAAGAAGAATCTATTTCCTGGCCCTGGAGAATGCTCGATCCTCAGTCATCATCTCCTTATGCAACTCTGGCGCATCTCTCCCACTCAATCTTCATTCCCTTGAAACATTAATAAAGCGTCACCCATATCTATCAAGCGAATGAATTCCGCGGCAAGACAAGATGCTTCATTCTTTGGTGTGAACCATGGACTACGACCCTGATCGCTGGTGCTCAGAGCATAAGGGCATTTTAATCCTAGCCTTGGCCGCGGTCCTCATGACCGCATGCTTTGCCTTTCCATTCTTAGACGGCATAATCCTGGGCAGCGTTTTTGCCTATGTGGGCCGGCCCATAAGGGATCGGTTCGGCAAGAGAAAAAAGCTCGGGTCGCTTGTTGCTGCCATCTGCGTCGTGGTCCCCATATTCCTGATGCTGGGCCTGGGAAGCCTTGAGGTGGCCACTCAGATAATAGCCCTGGCAAAGAACCAGGAGGCGCTCAGGTACTGGCTTGGATATCTCATGCAGCAGACGGCGACAGACCTTCCTTCCTGGGCCAGGGAGAGCCTGCTCTCCGGTCTGGAGAACGCCTTCGGCCTGATCGCCTCTCTGGCAGCATCTATTCCCATCCTCCAAATCGGCAGGATGGCCTCTTTGGGGATAATCAACTTTCTCATCTCCTTTCCCATCTGCTACTTCATCCTCCTGGATGGAGAGGGCTTTGTGGGATCGCTGATATCCCTCCTGCCAGACGGAGAGATGAGGGTTCTTGAGCGATACATCGATAGAATCGACCGAATTCTGAGCGGCATATTCATCGGCACCGTCTATACATCAATCGTGGGAAGCTTGATCGCAGCGGTGATATTCTTCCTCTTCGACATCCCCCGGCCCATAGCTTTGGCGAGCATCGTCTTTATCGCAGGCATGGTCCCGGTCCTCACCTCCTGGGCGGTCCTGGTCCCCCTGGCCGTCTACCGCTACTTCACCGTGGGCCTGGAGGGTGCTTTATTCTTCCTGGTCATCAGCTCCGCTCTCATCTATCTCCCCTCAGAGCTTTTCATAAGGCCCTATATCATCTCCACCAGATCCTCATTGCACCCATTGCTGGTAATGCTCTCCTTTTTTGGAGGGGCTCTGGTGGCAGGGATCGGCGGCTTTTTCCTCGCCCCGGCGGTCATAGGGGCGATCAGTGGGATCTATCAGGTGAGAAGGGAGGAGACGGCCTCAAGTGAGGCTTTGGAATGAGGTTTTATATCGAGACCTTCGGCTGCACATCGAACTTCGGGAATTCTCAGGATCTGGCAGAGGCCCTGAGGGAGATGGGCCATATCCCTTCCGGCCTGAAGGAGGCGGACATGGTGATAGTGAACACCTGTGCGGTCACCGAAAGGACGGAGAGAAAGATCCTCCGCCGGCTGCGGCAGCTGGAGGGCGAGAGGCTGGTCGTCGCCGGCTGCCTGGCGGCGGCAATACCCCAGTCGATTCAAACGCTCTGCTGCCGGGGGCGATTGGGACCTTTGAGTCAAGGAGATGCCGCCAGGATCGCTGGACTCTTTGATGGTTGGCTCATGCCTTCGCAGCATATGCAATCCGGGCAATTACAATCTCAGAATTTTCAATCTGAAGAAATGCTGCGCGAGAGGCATATTGCTGTTCATCTTCGCGAATCATCTCCCGGAGGAGAGAGCTGCGGCATTGTCAATGTGGCGGACGGCTGCAACGGCTCATGCAGCTATTGTATAGTCTCAAAAGCCAGGGGCAGGCTGAAGAGCCGCCCGGTTGAGGATGTGGTCCTTGCCGTGGAAAGGCTGGCACAGCTTGGCACAGCCGAGATCCAGATATCTGCTCAGGACACTGCCGCATTTGGATCTGATATTGGATCTGATCTGGCCGGGCTGCTGGAGACGCTGACTGAGATTCCAGGGGATTTTATGCTCAGGGTTGGAATGATGAATCCCGATAGCGCTCGGCTCATCCAGAATAGGCTTATTGAGGCATTTCAGAGCCCAAAGATCTACCGTTTCCTGCATATCCCCGTTCAGTCCGGCTCAGATGAAATCTTGCAGAGGATGGGACGCGTATACACCTCAGATGAGTTCTTCGAGCTTGTGAGCGCCTTTCGATTTGCCTATCCAGACATCTCCATAATAACTGATATTATCGTTGGCTTTCCCGGCGAGACGGATAAGGATTTTGAGGAGAGCATGAGCCTGATTGAGAGATTGCAGCCGGATAAGGTGAATATCACCAGATTCTCTCCTCGGCCTGGAACATCAGCCGCCAGTCTCTACGACATGCCGGACAGGATTAAGAAAGACCGCTCGAGGGAGATGACCCGATTATGGCTGGAGATCGCTGAGAGGAGGAATCGCCGTTATTTGGGGAAGGTATTGCATGCTCTTGTGACTGAGTGTGGGAGAGACAAGACCATGAAGGCCCGATCTGCCAATTATGCTGGCATTGTGATCCCCGGCGCGCTTGATCTGGGAAGATGGTGCCAGATAAAGATCATGGAAACCACTCCATATTATTTAAGTGGAATTCTCCAATTATGATTCATAGTCAACTATTTATTTAGGTTTTGCTGCGGAAAAGAGCCATGGTTGTTGCTCGCGATGCTATTTTTGCATTAATTTCCTCAGATCTGTGAGCCTGAATAAGTTGGAATTAACAGTATTCTTCCAGCGGCCGGGCACGGCTGCTTTTAGGCTCTTCGAGATTCGACCATCTCTTCAAGCCATAGGGTCTATAATCTTTATTATTTATAATTATTAACAAGCAAAAACCTTATTTATCTGAAAGACAAATCGGAAATGTGCAAAACTGCTGTTCTCTATGACGAATTAGAGTGGACAGCGGGCAGGTTCTTCGCGTCAAGTTTTCCCTGGGATAGGAGAAAAGTGCGCGAAATATTAGGCTTTGATTTAGGAGGTGTTGAAATTGGCTGGCAAAGAAGACAAGAAGTTGAAGACGACAGTATTTCAGGACGAGACCAGAATCTTTAATCCGCCAAAAGAGTTGGTAGAAAAGTCAATCGTGATGCAGTGGATGAAGAAGAAAGGGTTCAAGACTGAGAAGGAGATGCGTGCTTGGTGCTCCTCTGATGAGCATTACCTCGAGTTCTGGGACGAGATGGCAAAGACGTACGTTGACTGGCACAAGCCCTATACTAAGGTGATGGACGACTCGGAGATGCCCTACTTCCACTGGTTCACTGGAGGTGAGATCAACATCACATACAACGCCGTGGACAGGCACGCCAAGGGCGCAAAGAAGGACAAAGTTGCATACATATGGATACCAGAGCCTACAGACCAGCCAGTCCAGAAGATCACCTACGGCGACCTCTATAAGGAGGTCAATAAGTTCGCAAACGGCCTCAAGAGCCTCGGCTTGAAGAAGGGGGATCGGGTCAGCATCTACATGCCCATGATACCCCAGCTTCCCATCGCCATGCTCGCCTGCGCCAAGCTCGGCGTCATCCACAGCGTGGTTTTCTCCGGATTCAGCTCCAAAGGCCTGATGGACAGGGCTGCTGACTGCGGTTCCAGAGCCATCATCACCGTGGATGGATTCTACAGGCGCGGAAAGCCGGTGCCTCTGAAGCCGAACGCCGACGAGGCAGCTGGCGGCGCTCCGTCAGTTGAGAAGATTATCGTCTACAAGCGTGCGGGCGTTGACGTTTCCATGAAAGAGGGCAGGGACGTCTGGTGGCATGATCTGGTCAAGGGCCAGTCCGAAGAGTGTGAGCCGGTATGGGTTGACCCGGAGCACAGGCTGTATATCCTCTACACCTCCGGCACAACCGGCAAGCCCAAGGGTATCGAGCACGCAACGGGCGGAAACGCCGTCGGACCGGCTCAGACGCTTCACTGGGTCTTCGACTTGAAGGACGATGATGTCTGGTGGTGTACCGCCGATATTGGATGGGTCACCGGTCACTCCTACATCGTCTACGCTCCGCTCATTCTGGGCATGACCAGCCTCATGTACGAGGGCGCTGCAGACTATCCAGACTTCGGTAGGTGGTGGAAGAACATCCAGGACCACAAGGTCACCGTCCTTTACACTGCCCCCACGGCGGTAAGGATGTTCATGAAGCAGGGCGCAGAATGGCCTGCTAAATACGACCTCTCAAGCCTGAGGCTACTGGGATCCGTCGGCGAGCCGATCAATCCGGAGGCCTGGATGTGGTATCGTGAGCACATTGGACGAGGCGAGCTCCAGATCATGGACACCTGGTGGCAGACCGAGACCGGAACCTTCCTCAACTCTCCGCTGCCCATCACGCCACTGAAGCCCGGATCGTGCACATTCCCGCTCCCCGGATATGACATATCCATCCTGGATGAGGAAGGGAATGAGGTTCCTCTGGGATCCGGAGGCAACATAGTGGCATTGAAGCCCTATCCTTCGATGCTCAGGGCGTTCTGGGGCGACAAAGAGAGGTTCATGAAGGAGTACTGGCAGTTCTACTGGGATGTTCCCGGCCGCCGCGGCGTCTATCTCGCTGGAGACAAGGCGCAGAGGGACAAGGACGGCTACTTCTTCATCCAGGGCAGAATCGATGATGTTCTCAGCGTCGCAGGCCACAGGATAGCCAACGCCGAGGTCGAGTCTGCCCTGGTGGCTCACCCCAAGATAGCCGAGGCGGCAGTAGTTGGAAAGCCCGACGAGGTTAAGGGCGAGTCGATCGTCGCCTTCGTCATCCTGAGGGTCGGCAATGAACCGTCCCCTGAGCTGGCAAAGGATGCGATCGCTTTCGTCAGGAAGACCCTTGGGCCGGTGGCTGCGCCCACGGAGGTCCACTTCGTCAACGACCTCCCGAAGACGAGGAGCGGCAAGATAATGCGCCGTGTCGTCAAGGCGAGGGCCCTTGGAAACCCGGTTGGGGACATATCGACCCTGATGAATCCAGAAGCAGTGGATGGGATCCCCAAGATCGTCTGATGGGGATCCTATTTTTTTTATCAGATTAGCGGAGCTAAAGTCTTCTTTTTCCATCAAGTCTTGATTGATTGCTTTAACGTTCTCATCCATACAATATGGCAATTTCTAAAAGCCTAGTGTTTTGTTAATCACGTTAAATAATGATAATTATCAATCATAACGTTAAGTCACCTCGATAGATTTATAAATGAAAAAACAGGTTAATTATCGATCGCTACAATATTCCCAATGGCTCCTGCTGGCTGGGATTTTGGCCCTATTGCGATAATAAAAGGAATGCCAGATGGCTGCGTTGGGCTGGCTGCCTGGCATCAGGATAGATCAGGCGGAGAGTTGGGAAGACGTGGGGATTATAAAGGAGGCTGTAAATTTGGCTGAGGAAAAAGCAACTGCAAAGACATCAGTTTTACTGGAAGAGACAAGGATATTCGAGGCACCCAAGGATCTGGCAGAGAACTCCAACGTAATGAAGTGGATGAAAGAGAAAGGCTTCAAGACAGAGCGCGAGATGCGCCTCTGGTGCTCTGCCAACTACATCCAGTTCTGGGGAGAGATGGCCAAGACCTACGCAGATTGGTTTGAGCCCTGGTCCTCAACCCTAGAATGGAAGCCACCATATGCCAAATGGTTCGTGGGCGGCAAGTGCAATGTGACCCACAACTGCGTGGATAGGCATGCCCAGGGGGCCAAGAAAGATAAGGTGGCCTATATATTCGTGCCTGAACCTACCGATCAGCCCACTCAAAAGATCACTTATGCACAGCTGGAAAAGGAGGTCAATAAGTTCGCCAACGGCCTGAAGAGCCTGGGCGTGGTAAAGGGAGACAGAGTCATGTTATACATGCCCATGATCCCTCAACTGCCCATCGCCATGCTGGCCATAGCCAAGATCGGAGCCATTCACTGCATTGTATTCTCTGGATTTTCCTCTGGCGGCCTAAACAGCAGAATCATGGACGCCGAGGCCAAAGTGGTTATTACTGTGGATGGTTTCTACCGGCGCGGCAAGCCGCTGCCCCTCAAGCCAAATGTCGACGAAGCTACAGCTAATACCCCATCGGTGAAGAATGTAGTGGTGTGCAAGAGGACGGGCGTTGCCGTCCCCATGAAAGAGGGCAAAGATATTTGGTGGGACGACCTTGTGGCCGGAAAGTCCGACGCATGCGAGTGCGAGAAGATGGATTCAGAGGATCGCCTGTTCATCCTGTACACCTCTGGAACTACCGGTAAACCTAAGGGTATTGAGCATGTCCATGGCGGATACCAGGTGGGACCTGCTCAGACTCTGCACTGGGTCTTTGATGTTAAGGACAATGATGTATGGTGGTGCACAGCCGATATCGGATGGATTACCGGCCACAGCTACATTGTGTACGGGCCGCTCGTTCTTGGTGCAACCAGCATAATGTATGAGGGTTCTCCTGACTTCCCAGACCTGGGAAGGTGGTACAAGATAATTCAGGACAACAAGGTATCAGTCTTCTACACTGCTCCAACAGCAGTCAGGATGTTGATGAAGGCAGGAGATTCCTGGGCCAAGAAGTACGATGTTTCCAGCCTGAGGCTGCTCGGATCTGTGGGCGAGCCCATAAATCCCGAGGCCTGGATGTGGTATAGAAACACCTTTGGCGCTGGCAAGTTGCCGATTATGGACACCTGGTGGCAGACTGAGACCGGCACATTCCTGGTATCTCCCCTGCCTATAACTCCATTGAAGCCCGGCTCTGCGACATTCCCGCTCCCAGGATTCAATATCGATGTCCTGGACGAGGAAGCAAACCCGGTTCCTCTCGGCTCTGGAGGCAATATCGTCAGCAACACACCCTGGCCATCCATGCTCAGGGCCTTCTACAGAGATCCCGAAAGGTACCAGAAGGAGTACTGGTCCACCTACTGGGATATCAGGCCCGGCACATACCTGGCTGGCGACAAGGCAATGAAAGACAAGGACGGATACTTCTTCATCCAGGGCAGGATCGACGATGTGTTGAAGATTGCAGGACACAGGATCTCCAACGCCGAGGTGGAGTCGGCACTGGTATCTCACCCCAAGGTGGCGGAGGCTGCAGTTATCGGTAAGCCTGATGAGGTCAAGGGTGAGGTCATAGTTGCCTTCGTCATCCTAAGGACTGGACAGGAGGAGACTGAGGAGCTGAAGAAGGAACTGGCCAAGCATGTCCGCACAGTTTTGGGCCCAGTTGCTTATCCGGAGACGGTCTTATTCGTCAAGGATGTGCCCAAGACCAGATCCGGCAAGATCATGCGCCGCGTCATCAAGGCCAAGGCATTAGGAAAGCCCACCGGAGATCTGTCCGCTCTGGCCAACCCCGATGCAGTTGATGCCATCCCGCTCATCTGAGCGGGCATACTTTTTTATATCCTTTTTTTGTCATATTATTGTGCTGCTTACATCTAAGCATTTATTTTGGCATTCCTTTAGAAAAATATTTAAATTGATGCAAGGCAACTCAGTATTCTTGTGATAAATAATTACCATTAATTTAAGTGATGATTAATATCGCGATAACTTTATAAATGAGCAAGAAGTCTTCGATTCGAAGTTCATCGAGCTCCCTGCGACGCGCAAGATGTGCAATTAAGAGGAAAGTCGACCAGAAGAGACATTCTGAAGGTCTATAGAGTTCTCTTCAAAAACCAAGTCTGACAAAATCGGGAGCCGGGAACGCCAGATCGAGATTTGAAGGAGGTATGAAATTGGCTGAAACAGCAAAGACTGCTTCTCTGCAGGAAGAGACAAGGATTTTCAACACCCCTCAGGACATAATTGAGTATTCCAATGCATATCAGTGGATGAAGAAGAAGGGCTTCAAGACTGAGATGGAGATGCGCAAGTGGTGTTCTGATAATTATATTGAGTTTTGGGACGAGATGGCCAAGACCTATGCTGACTGGTCTGTGCCCTACACCAAGGTCCTGGATGACTCCGGCAAGCCCTACTACAAGTGGTTCACCGGCGGCAAGATCAATGTGGCCTACAATGCCGTGGACAGGCATGCCAAGGGGGCCAAGAAGGACAAGGTCGCCTACCACTTTATCGGCGAGCCCGTTGGAGATGCCAGGGATATCACCTACGGCCAGCTCTATATCGAGGTCAACAAGATGGCCAATGCCCTCAAGGGCGCTGGTGTAGTCAAGGGTGACAGAGTCGTCGCTTACCTCCCCATGATCCCAGAGCTGCCCATCACCATGCTGGCATGCGCCAAGATCGGAGCCATTCACACCATCGTCTTCTCTGGATTCTCCTCCGGCGGCCTGAACAGCAGGGTCAACGATGCTGAGGCCAAGGTTGTCGTCACCGCTGACGGCTTCTACAGGCGCGGCAAGCCACTGCCTCTCAAGCCCAATGTGGATGAGGCAATGAAGACTGCACCCTCCGTTCAGAAGGTAGTCGTCGTCAAGAGAACCGGGGTAGCAGTACCCATGACCGAGGGACGCGATGTCTATTATGATGATTTCGTGAAGGGCCAGTCCGAAGAGTGCGAGACCGTCATGCTCGATCCAGAAGACAGGCTGTTCATCCTCTACACCTCCGGCACAACCGGCAAGCCCAAGGGTATTGAGCACGCTCACGGCGGATATGCCGTCACACCCGCTCAGACAACCTCCTGGGTAATGGACGTCCACGATGATGACGTCTTCTGGTGCACTGCAGACTGCGGATGGATCACCGGCCACAGCTACGTGGTATACGGTCCCCTGTGCCTCGGCGCCTCAACCATTCTCTACGAAGGCTCTCCCGACTTCCCCGATCTGGGCCGCTGGTGGTCTATCATTGAGAAGTACGGTGTCACTGTATTCTACACCGCACCCACTGCCATCAGGATGTTCATGAAGACCGGCGAGGAATTCGTGAAGAAGTACAACCTGTCCAAGGTAAGGATCCTGGCCTCTGTGGGCGAGCCATTGAACCCAGAAGCCTACATGTGGTTCAGAAAGAACATCGGCTCTGACAGGGCACCAATCATCGACACCTGGTGGCAGACTGAGACCGGATGCCATGTCATCGCTCCTCTGGTCATGACACCCGAGAAGCCCGGCTCCGTGTGCTTCCCATTGCCCGGATTCAACACCGATATCTTTGACGAGGATGCCAACTCCGTGCCACTCGGTTACGGCGGCAACATCGTTCAGAAGACTCCCTGGCCAAGCATGCTCCGTGCCTTCTTCAGAGATGAAGTCAGGTACAAGAAGGAGTACTGGGATATGTACTGGCAGGTTAAGCCCGGCACATATCTGGCTGGAGACAAGGCCACCCGCGACAAGGATGGCTACTGGTGGATCCAGGGCAGAATCGATGATGTGCTGAAGGTTGCAGGACACAGAATCTCCAATGCTGAGGTCGAGTCCGCCGCCGTTTCTCACCCCAAGGTCGCTGAGGCAGCCGTCGTCGGCCAGCCTGATGAGGTCAAGGGCGAGAAGATCGTGGCCTTCGTCATACTCAGAGATGGCGTTGCTGAATCTCCCGAGCTCGCGAAAGAGATCTCCGTCCACGTCCGCAAGGTACTGGGCCCGGTCGCTTACCCGGACAAGGTCTACTTCGTGAAGGATGTCCCCAAGACCAGGTCCGGCAAGATCATGCGCCGTGTCATCAAGGCCAAGGCCCTGGGCAAGGAGACCGGAGACCTTTCTGCTCTGGCTAATCCCGAGTCAGTGGACAACATCCCGCGCATTGACCTGTAAGCGGGATATCACCCTCTTTTTTTTATTAATTCCAAGGATCATGCCAAATAGACGCAAAAATGAATGATTACAATTATGCTGCTGATTTGAAAGCCCAAAATTAAGGAATCGTGATAAACGGCTATATTTCCCGCCAGAGGCATTATCTGGGCAATACCATCGGCACTCCTGGACCATATGATTCCGATTTCTCCCAGCTTGCTGCGACAACAATGCTCATCCAACCATGACCTCCGAATAAACCAGGGATTCGACGCAATTGCAGATAGCCAATAGATTCGCTTTTCTCAATCAACAAGAATTTATTATGGGAAAAAACACCATAAATCTAGCTTAAAAGACCATTAAAGATAAAATAAGTCAAAAGAGAATATATCATCATAAATAGGATTCAACAAACTTATATCCTTGTAATGAAACTTAAATTAATTGTCTAAAAGGCATTACAGTGTCACAAACAATTAATCATAGGTGAATAAATCACATAAAGACAAATAATGCCTTTTAAAGCTCTAATATAGTAAGGCGATTTAAAATGGTTGATAATAAAACAGAAAATTCTGCTCAGAACCCTAATGGCGGCCTGTTCTATCCGCCTGAGGACCTTGTGGAGAGCTCCAATGTCATGGCCTGGATGAAGGAGAAGGGCATGAAGTCGGAGAAAGAGCTGAGAGCCTGGTGCTCTGAGAACTATGTCCAGTTCTGGGATGAGATGGCCAGGACCTATGCCGACTGGTTCGAGCCCTACAAGGATGTTGTGCAGTGGAAAGCCCCCTTTGCAAAATGGTTCACTGGCGGCAAGATCAATATCGCCCATAATGCCCTGGACAGGCACGCCAAATCATGGCGGCGGAACAAACTGGCCTACATCTTTGTGGGCGAGCCCGTGGGTGACGTGCGCAAGATAACCTACTACGAGCTTTACAGAGATGTCAATAGATTCGCCAATGCCCTCCAAAAGATGGGGGTCAAGAAGGGCGATCGGGTGGGAATATACCTGCCCATGATTCCCGAGCTGCCGGTGGCCATGCTCGCCTGCGCAAAGCTGGGCGCCATCCATGTGGTGGTCTTCTCAGGATTCTCCGCCGTAGCCGTCCGCGACCGCCTGGAGGATTGCCAGCCAAAGGTCCTGATCACCTGCGATGGCTCTTATCGCCGGGGGAAGCCCATCGCCACCAAGCCCCAGGCAGATGAGGCCATCGCCGGCCTTGAGTACATCGAGAAGGTGGTAGTGGTAAAGAGGAACGGCCAGGAGACCGCCATGCAGGAGGGAAGGGATGTCTGGTGGGACGATTTTGTGGCCGGCCAGCCGGCAACATTCGACACGCTGCCCATGGACTCCGCAGATCCTCTCTTCATCCTCTACACCGCAGGCGCTGGAGGCAAGCCCAGAGGAATAGTTCATACCCATGCCGGGACCAGCGTTGGGCCTGCATACACCACCTCCTGGGTCTTTGATATCAAGGATACCGATGTCTACTGGTGCACAGCAGACATCGGATGGATCACCGGGCACAGCTACATCGCCTATGGACCGCTCTCTTTGGGAGCGACGAGCGTCATGTACGAGGGCTCACCCGACTACCCCGACTTTGGCCGCTGGTTCTCCATCATCGAGGAGTACGGGGTCAGTGTGATCTATACTGCCCCCACCGCCATCAGGATGTTCATGAATGAGGGGCCGAATTGGCCGCAGAAGTACGACCTCTCCACCGTCCGGCTGATGGGATCGGTGGGCGAAGCCATGAATCCCGACGCCTTCATCTGGTGGAGGAAGTATGTGGGCGGCGGGGCTGCTCCCATTATGGACACCTGGTTCCAGAGCGAGACCTGCTCTCAGGTAATAGCCCCCCTGCCCATAACCCCGCTCAAGCCCGGCTCACCCTCATTCCCCCTGCCCGGATATAATGTCCGGGTAGTGGATGAGAACGGCCAGCCATCAGCTGCTGGAGCCACAGGCGATATCATCATCACCGAGCCCTGGCCGTCCATGCTCAGGGAGATCTATCGGGATCCAGCCCAGTATAATGAGACCTACTGGTCCACTTTCCCGGGCAAATATTTCTCCGGAGATAAAGCCCGGGTGGATGAGGATGGCTACATCTGGGCCCTGGGACGGGGAGACGATGTCCTCAAGGTGGCGGGCCACCGCATCTCCAATGCAGAGGTGGAAGCCTCAGCCGAAAAGCACCCCGCAGTGAAAGCCGCTGCTGTGGTGGGCAAGCCAGACAAGGTTAAGGGCGAGAGCATTGTGGTCTATGCCGTCCTCAACCCCGGGATAGAGGGTGACGCCAACCTGCAGAAGGATATCAAGACCTTTGTACGCAAGACCCTGGGTCCGATTGCCATACCCTCGGATGTGGTATTTGTCGAGGATATCCCCAGGAACAAGGCAGGTAAGCCTGTGCGCCCCTTGATCAAAGCTCGGGCCCTTGGAGAGAAGATTGCCGACACGTCCTCTGTCGTCAATCCCAAGTCACTCGATATGATTCCGCTTCTCGGCTGAGCGGAATAACTTTTTCTTTTTGGCTCCTCGCTATTTAGTGTGGGTTCGTGCGCTAGTCACAAGAATTCGACATTTTTTCATGATCCCCTGTGCGCTCTGTGACTCTGAGGTTTTATTCAGTAACTACCATGTGTTTGAATATTCAGCTACGAATATTAACCGCAGAGACGCAGAGTTCGCAGAGACGTGGAAATTTACCTTATTACCAGCACTTGAAAAAAATAGCATATTTATGAGCAAATAGTCGTCTCCGTTCGTTCGTACTCCGTGCGCTCTGCGCCTCTGCGGTTTTATTCCGTATTCCGTAAACCACCAGGGTTAATTATCCCGCTACCCACTCGATACCTGCCCTGGCCCCCTCAACGCCGGGGAGGCTTGGATACAATCAAGATATTATATCTGATCGCCAAATCTCGCCCATGAAAGTTGGAATCGTGGTCTCCGACCGGGACGACTGGACGGCTCAGGCTTTAATGGCCTCATTTTCCCGGCGGCAGATGGATGCGACATTCCTTGATTTCTCAGAGCTTAAAAGCGGAATCGGTAAAAGGCTGGATTTTAGTTGCGGCGACGTTAACCTCCTGGACCTGGACGCCCTGGTGGTCCGCGACCTGGGGAGGCGGGGGGCGGTCGATGTCTCCTTTCGCTTCGAGGCCCTGACTGCCCTCGTGGAGTTGGGAATTTCAGTCATCAATCCCCCCGAAGCCATCTCCAGTGCGGCAAACAAGTATGCTACATCCAGGAGGCTGCATGGCGCTTCGGTGCCCACACCGAGGACTGTGGCCACCACCAGCCCAAAGATTGCCGAGGAGGCCCTTTATTCCTTTAAAACGGCGGTATCCAAGCCGCTTTTCGGCTATAAAGGAAAGGATATCATCCTCTTAAAGAGCAGCAAGCAGGCAGACATCGAGAGTCTGAGGGAGATAGTGGAGAGGAGGGGGATGGTCTACCTGCAGGAGTTTATCAATGTCACCTCCGGCTCAGCGCGCGATATCCGGGCTTTCGTGGTGGACGGCAGATTGCAGGGAGCCATCTATCGCAATGCTCCACCGGGAGAATGGATCAGCAATCTGGCGCGAGGTGGCCGGCCCACCCCCTGTCCGAAAACCCGTGAGCTGGAGGACCTGGCGGTGAGATCTGCCCGCGCCGTTGGTGCCATATATTGCGGCGTCGACCTCCTGGAGAGCAAGGATGGCCTGACGACAATAGAGGTGAACGGGACCCCCTCAGGCAAAGGGATCTATGATGCCCTGGGAATAGATGTCACAGAAGCGATAGCAGAGCATGTCTGCTCCAATCTGGATCACAGAAAGGGATGATTTCCATCAAAATAGTTATCTACGTGACCGGCCATCTCACGGAGTATGTTTACAATACTCACCGGTGCGCAGTTTGGTGATGAGGGAAAAGGCAAGGTTATAGATCTACTGGCAGAGAACTACGATGTCATTGTTCGTTTCCAGGGAGGCGACAATGCAGGTCATACGGTGGTTGTGGGAGGAAAGACATACAAGCTCCATCTGGTTCCCAGCGGCGCGATCTTCGGCCGCAGGCTTCTGATCGGGCCGGGTGTGGTGCTTAACCCCCGGGTTTTATGGAATGAAATTCAGTCCCTGGAGTCTGAAGGCATCAAGGTCGACTTGGGAATTGATCCCAAGACGACGATCATCATGCCCTATCACATCGAGCTGGACAGCCTGCGTGAGAAGGCGAGGACGGAAAAGATCGGGACCACAAACCGTGGCATTGGATTTGCCTATGTGGACAAGGTCGCTCGCGAGGAGGTCCAGATGGGTGACCTCACCGATCCTGCCTTACTGGAAGCCAAGCTGAAGGAGATCGCGCCTGGCAAGGAGAAAGCAATCCTTGATATGGGCGGCGACCCGACTGTAGTCAGATATGCGCCTTACATCGATGAGTATCTGGAGATCGGAAAGAAACTGAAGAGCAGGATCGCCGATGTCTCGCGAGAGATCAACATCGCTATCCTTGAGGAGAAGAGCGTCCTGGCTGAAGGGGCTCAAGGGGCATTTCTGGATGTCATTCACGGCACCCAGAAGTTTGTAACCTCCAGCTTCACCATCGCAGGAAGCGCCTGCGCAAATCTGGGCGTGGGCCCGGTGATGGTCGACAACGTGGTGGGAGTGATCAAGGCCTACATCACCCGGGTGGGCGAGGGGCCCATGCCCACGGAGCTAGTCGATTCCCTGGGCGAGCAGATGAGAGAGAAGGGTGGAGAATACGGCACCACCACGGGAAGGGCGCGCAGATGCGGCTGGTTTGATGCCGTCTTAGGCCTGAAGTCCGTATATCTCAACAGCTACACTGAGATGGCCCTCACCAAGCTTGATGTGCTCACGGGCATCAATCCCATAAAGATCTGCGTGGGCTACGATCTGGACGGCGATACCCTTGGCTATCCGCCGGAGAGCACCACAGACCTTGCCCGCTGCAAGCCCATCTATGAAGAAGTGCCCGGCTGGACGGAGGATATAACCGAGGTCAAAGACTATGACGATCTGCCCGAGAATGCCCGCGATTATGTAGAAAAGCTCGAGGACCTGCTGGGTGTGGAAATATCTGCGGTATCGGTTGGACCGGGAAGAGAGCAGACCATATTCCGGGATATGGAGGAAGAATGAAATCTGCATCTCTTCCTTTTATCTAGAGCTAAAAGACTCCTAATGCTTCTTTTTAAGAAACTGGATGAGATCCTTCAAATCCATGGCATTGATCAGGTCCTTTTTTTCCAGCCAAGCTCGCCTGGCGACGTTAATCCCGTATTTCATGTTTAGAAGTTGCCCGGCGTCATGGGCATCGGAGTTGATGCTCATCTGAACTCCCATCTCCTTTGCCGCCCGGGCATTGACATCATTCAGATCCAGGCGGCTGGGATGAGCATTGATCTCCAGAGCGGTACCGGTTTTTGCCGCTGCCTCTAAAACCGCATGAAAATCCATATCCGATGGCTCTCGCTGGTTGATGATCCTTCCCGTTGGGTGGCCAATGATATCTACGTTCTGGTTTTCTATGGCCGAGATCAGCCTTCCGGTTATCGTCCTCTCCTTCTGCTGCTGGGCCATATGGACCGAGGCAACAACGACATCCATCCTTTCCAGAAGATCATCGGGATAGTCCAGACTGCCGTCTGCCTTTATGTCCACCTCCGCGCCCATCAGGACGGTGATCCCTTCCAGGCTATCATTTGCCTCTGCCACCGCCTCGATCTTCTCCTCCATCTTCTCTCGTCCGATCCCTCCGGCGATGCCTACCGATGGGGAATGGTCGGATAATGCGATATACTCATAGCCCATAGATCGGGCGGCTTGGGCCAGCTCGATGATGGAGGCTCTGCCGTCCGACCAGATGCTATGGACATGCAGATCTCCCCGAATATCCTTCGCCTCGACGAGCCTGGGCAGCCTCCCTCCCAGCGCCGCCTCGATCTCTCCCCGGTCCTCTCGCAGCTCAGGCGGTATGTACTGCAGGCCCAGGGCCTGGTAAACCTCTTCCTCCTGATCGAAGAACAGATCCTGGCCATTGGCCAAGCGGGTGAGGGAGTACTCGCTCAATGAGTAGCCGCGATCGAGAGCAAGCTGGCGCATGCTGACATTATGCTCCTTGGAGCCGGTGAAGTACTGAAGCACGGTGCCATAGGACCGGTGCTCGACTATCCTCAGGTCCACCTGGATGGTATCATTCATAATGACGCTCGCTTTGGTGGGACCCTTGGCCAGGACCTCCTCTACTAAAGGCATCTTCACAAAAGCCGCCACGATCTCCTCCGGCCTTGCAGCAGTGGCCAGAATATCGATGTCTCCAACGGTTTCCTTTCGTCGGCGGTAGCTTCCTGCGGCAGTGGCATGCTCCAGGCCCTCTATGCCTCCCAGATATGTCAGGATCTCATCAACAATGCTCTCAGCAGTGCTGTAGAGAATGCGATTGCTGCGCTTCCTGTACCTTTCGATGGATTTCAGTATATTCTTCTCGCGCACCACGCCCATTCTGGGAAGCCGGCGAATACGGTGCTCCCTCGCAGCTTTCTCCAGCTCATCCAGGTTGGTTATATCCAGCTTCTCATGGAGCATAAAGACCGTCTTTGGGCCTAAACCTGAGATCTGGAGAAGCTCGGCCAGGCCCTGCGGTGTATCCGCCAGGAGGTCTTGATGAGACTGAATCCTGCCGGTGCGCAGGTACTCTTTGATCTTCTCAGCGATCGCTTTCCCAACGCCAGGAATGCCCTCCAGCCTTCCATCCCTGCAGACCTGCTCGATATCCTCTGTTAGGGATTCGATTGCCCTTGCAGCTCTGCTGTAGGCTATTATCTTGAAGCGATTCTCTGCATGCAGCTCCAGGAGCTCTGCCATTTGGTAGAGAATGCCAGCAATCTCGCGGTTCTTGACGGAATCGATCACAAAAACGGATTGATCACTTGTGGTATAAGAATAATGCTTTCTAAAGAAGCTCTTCTATATGCTTCAATTCAGAAATATCTGTCAGGTCGCTGATCGACTCATGCATCACATCTATCTGGCATTCCTTTGCTGCAGCCATAAGATTGGTCCCTCCGACCAGTGCCAATCCCACATGATCCCTCTCCACTGAGACCCCCAGGACATTCATATTCGGCTGGCCCAGCTCCAGCACCCCGGCGAATCCCGCCTGGGCCAGAGCTTCAAGCACATCCTCGATCTTGTCCCGGGCGAGCATAGGTGCCTCGTGAAGGTTACCTAAGATCCGGCCATTCCCGGTGCGCATCATCCCTGTGATATTCATCAGCCCTTGAGCGGTCAGGACATCAATGGGATCGACGGTCGTAGCCCAATACATGAGCATATCTGTGAACCTGGTCGGCTCTCTCTCAACCACCTCCACCAGACCTCCTCCTTTGGGATGAACCGGTATGCCATGCTTGAGCATTACGGCGCAAAGGGTCAGGCTGCAGGCGGTCTTGATTTTGATCCTCCCCTTTCCTTCTATGACCTTGATCATCGGCGACACCGCCAGGCCGCTGTTGATGGTATCATAAAAGACTGCCAGGGTCTCATCCAGAGCCTCCTTTCTTACCGTGGTGGTATTGGTAATGATCTTGCCCTTCATACCCGCCGGATCGAAGCTCACCTGATGCATCAGGTTCTCAATTCTGGCCAGGGTGAAGACCAGAGGTTGCACTGGGGTCACATCCTCCAATCAGCGATAGGGCTTTATTAGCTTTTTTGGGGGCACTTTCTTTTGGCCTTTCTGGAAGCTATCTTATATCACTTGATCCAATACATTCAGCAATGTTGCGCCAAAGATTTGTTCTGGATACAACTGCACTTACAGACTCCATGGCCTGGGAGAGCGAGGGCGCCACTGACATCTGCGAAGGAATGAACGCCATCCTGGATCGCATTTCAGAGGGCAGGCTTCACCTGGGAATCAGCTGCTATATACCATATCCCTCCGTCTACAATGAGATCAAGGATTTTGCCAGGCATAATAGCTGCGATTCTCGCATCCTGGGAAAGGTCGATACCTGGCTGGTCAAGAAGACTCCGGACAGATACAAGGTCAAGGTGCCTTCAAAGATCTTTTATGAATATGTGGATTACATGAGGAGCCGCATTAATAAGGGTATGAACATATCTGAGGAAGCTGTATGGGAGTCGGTCTCCAGATGCATCGCTTTGTCAGAAAGCAAGGGCGATCTGAGAGAGATGAGGGATGAGATAGAAAGGGAGGTCGTGGGGAGCATAATAAGGAAGTTTCGGGAGAAGTACAGAGCTGCCCTTCGCTATGGCATTCTGGATAGCGCTCCCGACATCGATGTTCTGCTGCTGGCCAAGGAGCTGGATGCTGCAGTCGTCTCCCAAGATTTGGGGATACAGCGCTGGGCAGAGCAGTTGGGTCTGCGCTTCATGGAATCCAGATCTTTTCCCATAATGATAAAAGAGTACATGAATGCATTGCCGGAGCTTTTTATAGAGGAGAGAGAAGAGGATAGAATGATCTGATCAGCATTGATCATCTTTTCCATAATTTCATCTAATCTATTGGCTTCACACTTTCCAAGGCTGATTTCAGCTCTCCTAACTGGATCGGTTTGCTCAGATAGCCATTCATGCCGGCTTTCAAGAACTCCTCTCGATCACCTTCCAGAGCGTAAGCAGTCATAGCTATGATATGGGGTTGCGAGACTGATCCATCCATCTCCCTAATATGCCGGGTGGCCTCAAGGCCATCCATATCCGGCATCTGTATATCCATGAGAATGACGTCGTAATGCTTTCTCTTCACACTGGTCAGGACCTCAGGACCGCTGCTGGCTACATCGGCCTTATAGCCGAGATGTCTCAGCATTATGAGCGCCACCTTCTGGTTTATGGGATTATCCTCCGCCAGAAGGATAGACAGATCGCGGGCTATATCTTTGGATGAAACGGACTGAGCTTCAAAATCTTGGATCTCTCTTTTAGGCGGAGATATTAGATCGATAAGAAGCCTCTTTAGCAGACGCGGTTTCACTGGCTTGGTCAGCCATCCGGAGAGCGAATCATCCTTCACTACCTCCTCTCCCATATGGCTTATCATCACCACAAAGGAGGCAACGCTCAAATCCTTGATCCTCCGGGCAAGAAGCAGGCCTTCCATGTCCGGCAGAACGGTGTCCAGAATTACACAATCAAATGAATTGCTCTTTAATTGCCCGGTCCCTGATATCGCTGTCCCTCTGGTCATGAGCTCTATGGCCTCTTCAGCTCTAGCTAGAGCTACAGCCTCCATTCCCCAGGAGCCGGCCATCCTGAAGAGCATATCTCTGACCGACCTATGGCCTTCCACTATCAGCACCCTCTTGCTGGAGAGGATCGAATCTCCAGGCTCTGAGCGGCTATTATCATGATGCAATTGGCAGCGAATGGTGAAATGGAAGGTGCTTCCCACTCCCTTTTCGCTCTCTACCCAGATCCTTCCCTCCATCATCTCCACCAGCCTGCGGCTTATGGCCAGGCCCAGACCTGTGCCGCCATAATGCCTTGTGGTTGAGGAATCAACCTGGGTGAAGAATTGAAAGAGACGGCTTAGATTCTCCTGAGAGATGCCGATTCCAGTATCCATAACTCTAAAATGCAGCTCGATTCTTCCATCATCCAGTGGGGTTGTGCTCAGGGATAAGACGATCTCTCCCTTCTCAGTGAACTTGGTGGCATTTCCCAGAAGATTGACCAGGATCTGACGCAGACGGATCTGGTCTCCCAATATAAACCTGGGCACATCATCGTCCTGGAAATACGCAATCTCAAGGCCTTTTTCCGCTGCATTCGCCGCCACCATATCCATCGACTCCTCTATGCAGCCCAGGAGATCAAATGGTAAGATCTCCAACTCCATCTTCTCTCCTTCGATCTTGGAGTAATCCAGGATATTGTTGATAATGGCGAGAAGGGTGTTTCCGCCGGTTCGAATGGTCTCCAAGTATTCGCGCTGTTCAGGCTTCAAATCGGTCTCCAGGAGCAGGCCGGTCATGCCAACGACGGCATTCATTGGCGTTCTGATCTCATGGCTCATATTGGCCAGGAAATTGGATTTCGACCTTGTGGCTAATTCGGCTCTCTCTTTGGAGTTCTTGAGGTCCTCCTCCACCATCTTCTGGTCAGTGATATCGCGAATGGACTCGATTGCTCCATAGATATTACCCTCTGAATCGTACAGAACCGCTGCACTACCCTGCAGATAGGTCAACTTTCCATTGAGGTTTGAGATGAAGCTAACGCCAGCCAGGCTGCCATCCTCATGCCACTTGAGCTCTTCATAGCAGCCCTTTACATCAAGATCCTGATTTGTGACCAGGTCAATCAGAATTGGCCTTCGCTTTTTATAAAAGGGCAGAGAGTACTCATATTCGCCCTTTCCCAAAATATCCTCTGCCTTGACTTGGGTCATCATTTCTATGGCCCGGTTCCAGGCAATTACCACTCCTTCTTTATTGATGACGAAGGTAGCATCCGGGAGGAAGTTTATGATATCCGCCATCCTGCGCTCCGAGTCCCTCATGGCTGCTTCCGCTTGTATTCTCTCTTGCACTTCACAATTCAGATCTCTATTGGTATCCTCCAGCTGCTTGGTTCGCCGGGCCACCCTTTCTTCAAGCTCTTCGTTGAGGCGGATGACCTCGGCCCTGGCCAGCTCTTTCTCCTGAATATCCTTCTGAGCTTTTTTATAAAGGCTGACATTTTCGTTCAGAACAAGTATCTGTCGCAGTATGACCAGGCCGATTATCATCCCCACTGCCCAGGATAAGCTGGCGAAGGAAAGGCCAATCGGATTTTCATAGCTCCAGACCAGCAGAGCAAATGCTCCCGCTGCGAATAAATATGGAAGGTAGAGTGGCCAGGTCAGCCCTCCTGAGCGGAATTCCCCGAATTCAGGTATCTTGAAGGAATTCTTCTTTGATACAACATCCGCCTGAGACATGCCCGCAAGACCTACCAGTGCATAGGATAATGGCCAGCCCAGATCGAGAAGACCTCCTGCTGCATAGGAATCAGACCATGACAAATGTAGAAATATGGAATCGGTTATAATCAGACCGATCATTCCGGCAGCAAGAAGGAGCAATGAGGTCTGTTCATTGCCCCGAATCTTCCTGAAGAGAAGCTCCAGGACAGAGAAGAGCAAGATCAGATCCCCTAGAGGATAAATGATATAGATTAGCAATGTGAAAAGGTCGTAGTTTGCTGATTCCTGAACAACTGGACTGATTATGTAGTTCCAGAATATGATTATCCCGGCAAACATTACTATTCCGAAATCCAGGGCCATCTTGAATCTCTCTTTTAAGGATAATTCCAAAGAGGGGAGGACGAAGATCCCCCATAGAAATAGAGGATAGTATGCCAGAAAGAAGACGTTTGAGATGGAAAAAAATGGGTCGACCTTGAGAATGGTCTCTTCATAAGCCCAAATAACATCCCCCATGGTGAAGCTAAATGTCGCTAAAGAGAGGATCAGCCAGGTCAGATATACTTTTTTTCTCTGCTGATAAGAAGAAGCAGCCGCATAAAGCAGGGCTAATGCAGCCATGCCGTTTATTGGGATGAGCGCCAGGTCTGTGAAAGCAACTGTCGCCTCTGGATCATCCCTCAAGATGAACATCACCAGGGCATAACAAATGACAATTGTGCTTGCGATGGCCAATGAATAGCGAAATGGAAAGACCCGCCTGGATGCGCGCCGCTCGGATGAATCTGGCGGCTCGCCCGCATGGCTCTCCGAATTGTCAGTAGCGACAATTACCGTCTCGGCTGCGTTATTCATCTTCGTCTTCCATTGAATGATGGCATCATCAATGTGGAGCAATCAATATCATCATCATCCAGAGTGCAATTCGCCCGTCTGTATAGCTGAACGGGGGATGGCAAGGAATCCGGCTTGGATCAGATTTAAGATGATATATCAGGCTCCTCGTTATTTTGTATGGGTGAACTTGAATCGCTGGTTCTCTGTGTCTCGGTGCCTCTGTGGTGAATCGCGATGCTCTGACCCAACCACAGAGACACAGAGGAACAGAAGCCATATTCTCTGCCTGAACTCACCCAAATAATTCAGCGAAGAGCCATTTATCAGATATCAACCTCTATAATGAACAAGACCTTGACCAACCATCCCAACTCCACTCAGGTTCTATATTTCAGCTTTCTAATATAACAACATATCCGTCCGTAATGATAATGTATTCGCAAAATATATAGCATTACGATTTTTTATAAGCGGTATATTATTGAGAATGGTAACATGATTTTATAAGTAGTATAGAAAGAAAATTTCTGGCGGAAAAAGTAGATATCATACATCCTCCTAGCATTTGAGCAATGCCGAATTTCAATGTCTTGCTGGAGGGTGCCTGGCTGGTCAGAGATGTCAAGACCGAGGATGATGCTATCGGTGTGGCCATCTCTGAAGCGGGAAAGAGATTGAACCAGAGAAAGATGGACTTTGTTGAGGTAGAGGTGGGCCAATGGGATTGCCCGGAATGCAATGAGCCCTTAGACGGCGTCTTCCTCGTCGCCAGCATGGCACTGGTGGCGCTATTATTTGAGATCAAGATCTTCAATGCAGAGAGCGAGGAGCATGCAGGAAGGATCGCAAAATCAACGGTTGGAAAGGCCCTGGGCACCATTCCCCTGCGGGTGCTGGAGACAGAAAAGATCGGCTAGATTCTCCGATTCATCCCTCCACATGGGCTGGGTCTCTTGGTATCAGCTTCTCTTGGAACCGGGATCCCCCAGGCCTAGAGATCTTGCCAGCTCCCTCAGATCCCTCTTGCCTCCCCTTCGCGGCCTTGCCCTCTTGGCCGAAGAGGATTCATCCCCCTTCCTGCCGCTCTCCTGAGCTCTTCTCTTCTGGGCAGCGCCCTTCAAATCGCCTGCAGGGAGGATTTCAGAGTCTCTTTCTGGATTGCCTCCGGAATAATTATCCATCTGCCATTTCGCGATCTTCTCTTGGATCAATTCCCCTCCTTCTCTGGCATCCACCAAAATCAACTCCTCCCTCACCCAGCCTGGAAGGAACTGATTAACTCCCCCGAGATCGTCATATCCAAACCGGCGGTCGCAGAACAGCAGGACGCCCCTTTCGGATTCCGCCCGGATAACCCTTCCTGCAGCTTGCAGCCCCCGGTTTATCGCAGGCAAAGTGTAGGCGATGAGCATACCTTTGATCTTGCCATATTTCATGGTATAGTAGCTGTTGATCTCCTTTTGGATCTCGTCGTATGCCGACAAAGGCAGCCCTACCACTGCCACTCCTTTCAGGGCCTCGCCTTTATAGTCGATCCCCTCTGCCAGCTTTCCACCGCACACCCCGGTCAGAACCCCCCCGCCCCTGGCCCCTAAAGAGAAGAACAGATCCAGAAGCTCAGGGACCTGGTCTGCGCTGCGGGGCTCAACACAGAGCTTCTTTCCAACCTTCCTTGAGGATGAGAGACAGACGTCCCGGTAATTGTTCATCATGGGATAAGAGGTGAAAAACACCGCCACATTTCCCGGGACGCACTCGATCAGTGATCTTATGTGCCCCGATATCTCCTCCCTATTGTCCATATCCTCCCTCTGCTCCAGCTGGGTCGTGGCCTTTTTAGCCACCAGGAGGAGGCGGTTTTCCTTGGGGAAGGGGTTGGGCAGGCTGAGCTTCTCTGCTCTGCCCTCCTCTCCCAGACAGTAGAGCTCATAAGCCTCCAGGGGGGAGAAGGTGCCGGAGAGCATGATAGTGGCATTGACGTTGTCTGTAATCCGCCGGATGTTGGCCGCCGGATCGATGTTATTGACCTCCAGCCGGACGAGCTTCCTTTTTCCCACACCGGTGACCACGATCTTCCTCTGAAGAGCGATATCGGTCTCCGCCGTCTCCATGTCTCTGAGAAAGAGCAGCACCAGGGCGAGGCTGGGCTGAATATCCCCCTGCAGGTTCTCCCTATCTCCTTCCGCCAGGTTCAGATCGGCGACTGCCACTGCAACATCTGAGAAATATGATAACGCGTCTTCGATGTCATCGATCCCATCGTAGAGGAAGGCGCGAAACAGATCGGCATCCATCAGGGCCTCGCCCTCAGGCATTCTATCCAGCCGGCTCTGAAGGAACCTCCGGAGCCTGGGAAGGAGCTGTCGTATGATCCTGATTCCCTCTCTCCTCCAGGAGGCTTCCTCTCTCGTCTCCTCCAGCCTGGCCTGCCCCAAGGTGCCCTCGAACTTCTCCACCTCGGTCTCGGCAAGATCTATCATCCTTTGGGTGAGGTGGCGTGAGTTCATTGCTCTTACCGCATCTCCCAGGTTATGGGCCTCATCTATGATCAGGGTGACCTTCTCCGAGTCCATCTCCAGCCACTGGAAGATGATGTCCTGGAAGTCAGGACTGAAGAGGTGAGAGTAGTTCATGATCACTATATCGCTGTTCTTGGCGTAAAGGCTCATGATCTCATAGGGGCAGATGCCCTGGCAGGAGTCCATAAGCCCCGAGGGTGCGGTTACCCTCTTTTTCAAGCCCTCTACCACATCCAGGGCCCTGGCGGATCGGCGGAAATGGACAGATCCATTTATCTCAAAGCCTTCTCTGCTTCGCAGGTAGTACGGGCAGAACGTCCTATAGCCAGGCTCCTCCTCGGGAATGCTATCTGCATGAGGATCGTAGATGGCTGCATTGCCCTTGCCGATCTTCGAGGAGACATAGTTTTTCGTCCACTCTCTAAGCCTCAAGCAGCCGGCATAGACGCTCTCTGCTCGGAACTCGCCCTCCAGAGGGCAGATCCTCTGCTTTCCCACCATATAGGCGATCTCCGGCTTGTGGCGGGTCTTGGACCAAATTCGATTGATCTCATCGATGTAGATATCGATCTGAGAGACGGTTCTCACCGCTACCACGATCTTTCCCGGAGCGGCGGCCAGAGCAGCGCTGATGCAGCTCGTCTTTCCAGTGCCGGTGGGAGCATCTATCATCAGAATGCCCTGCTTTCCTCTGCTCACCACATCATAGACTGCGTCCAGCATCCTGTCCTGGTGAGGCCGGAGAGACTCATAGGGCAAATAATCCAGGTACACAGAGGCATGATTCCACTGGGAACAGATAAATGCTATCCATAGAACGGAAGAAATAAGGGAGAAACCATTGCAAAAGACTCTCTTGTATAGAAAAGTTGAAATTGTATTGATGACATCCTTACTCTGTAGCATTGATGGTGAGGGTAATGAAAGCGGAAATTGCAGTCTTGATCATGATAATATTGACAATTGTCTTTCCTGTATTGTCTTCTCCTTCCCAGAACGAGGATGGCCAAGACGGCCTTGCTGGATATGAGACCTCCAGATTGTCGATCATGAGTTTAGACACGAAGAGGCTGGAGGAGAGGATGGCCGGAGCCCTAGTTGATATGATGTCCAAGAGCCAATCAGACGGTGAGGGAAAGGGTAGCAATGGCGATTCTATCAGTTCTGGTTTGAAGGGATCAAATCCACTCAATCCGGAATTGCCTGGCACGAATCATTCTGTAGCTGGCACATCAGTCCTCAACTCTTCAATTGCTAACATATCAGCACTAAACTTCTCAACCACCAATGCATCAATCAACTCATCAGCTACCAATGGATCTGCCACTGATGCATTCGCTGGCAATCAATCTGGGCTAAACTCATCGATCCCGGCCCCGGGTGGTTCAACTGGAAATCAAGGCATAGGTTCCAGCAGCAATGCTAAGTTCGATGGCTACTATGGAATCAAGTCCTCCCAGCATCAGATGGGCGAGAACAACATCGACTCCAGCACCTTCCTTAGCGGGAGCTTCTCTATGGAAAAGGCAGTAAAATTCCAGGATATAGGAATCTAGAGGCGGTCAAGATACCATGAAAAAGACTAATATCCGCCTGGGGACTGCATCTCGACGCTTTCGGTCAATTCTACTGGTGTTGCCACTCCTGGCATCGCTGCTCTTCATCTTCCTCATCTCTTTTTATCATATCTCTCCCGCCGCAGCCTCTCTTTATAGTGGGGAACTGACAGAGGAATGGAACAGGACCTATGGAGGAAGGTATGGCGATGGTGCCTGGTCAGTCCAGGAGACCAATGACGGCGGTTATGTCCTTGTGGGCCATACGGCAACCAGGGGAGAGGGAAGCGACCTATGGCTGGTAAGAGTCGATCCAGATGGAAACCCCCTTTGGAGCAGGATTATGGGTGGATCGGGCGAGGACGTAGGCTATTTTGTCCGGGAGACCGCAGATAGCGGCTACATCATCGCCGGAAGCACCAACTCCTTTGGCTTGGGCGAGGAGCGGCTGTGGCTCATCAGGATGGACGGGAATGGAAGCCTGCTCTGGGATAAGACCTTTGGCGGTTTTGTGCACTCTTCAGGCGATGGTGGCTGGTCAGTGGATGAAACCGATGATGGGGGATATATCGCAACCGGCTATACCCAATCAAAGAGCATTGGTAGAAAGGACCTCTGGCTCATCCGTACCGACAGCAACGGGAATCTGCTATGGGATAGATGCTATGGAGGGGCAGATGAGGATGTGGGATTGTCTGTACTGCAAAGCCAGGATGGCGGCTTCATTGTGGCCGGCAGGACGGCATCCCTGGGGAAAAGGGGGGACGATATCTGGCTTTTGAAGACCGATGACCAGGGCGTCATGAGCTGGAATGTAAGCTATGGCGGAGATAAGGATGATGTCGCCTTCCAGGTGGCGGAGCTGGCCAATGGTTACGCCCTGGTGGGCAGGTCGGAGTCAGGCCTGGAGGAGGAGAAGATCATTCTTATCCGGCTGGATCAGCTAGGCCGGAAGATCTGGGAGAGATCGTACCTGGGAAGCTCAGGCACCTCTTTGCAGCAGACAATCGATGGCGGATTTGTCATCGGCGGGAGGATCGATAATGCTGATTCGGGAAGAGATGCTCTGATCATAAAGACCAACTCTGCCGGACTGGAGGAATGGAGAAGGGTTCTCGGTGGTAAAGGGGATGATCTCGGAAGCTATGCTATTCAGAATCGGCAGGGAGACTACATCCTGGCGGGAATAACCTCATCCTTTGGATCGGGATCTGAAGATGTCTGGCTTGTCAAGATGGTCTTAGAGGATCAGGCAGAGATCAACTCCTCCAGGATGGAGAACCTGACCCAATACCTTCAATCCAGAGTTAAGCCGTCAAGAAATCAATAGCAACTTTTGGTTATGAAATGGGAAGCCCTATCCCTCAGGTGGGGCAGTTTGCCAGCGTCTAAAACGAAAAATCGCTATAAATCCGCTGCGTAAAGCGCATCATCAAAAGATCAATCGAAAAAGCTATTCGAATTAAAGCCTAAACCCATTAAACCGTAAACCGCACAAATTGCACTACTGGAGGAAGAGCAGATGACAGAAGAGAAGCAGGCCCATAATCGGGATAAAAAGGACGCAGTGAGGAAGTTACTCATAGAATATGCAAGGGCTCTCGCCCCATCGCTTAATATTTATCAGTGGCCAGTTGAGACCGCACGCTGGCACGAGTTGGTCTTCTGCCTGCTATTCCGAATAGGCCAGCCTCAGATCCAGGCGGATAGAGCAAGGGCCATGACGCAGATGCTGGCCGACCTCAACCTGCTGGAGATAAGCTCTCTGGCCGGGGCAATGGCAGAGAAAGGGAATAACCTGGAGCATCCCGATATGATCCTGATGCATACCCTGTTGGAAAGGATGGGCATGACTCCGGATCAGTCTCAGGATGCAACTCTGACCATAGCTCAGGCCGCCCGGGTCCTGGCTGAGAGGCACAATGGAAAGGTCCAGCGCTGCCTGCGCCAATACGGTCAGCAGATTCTGAACCATCTCAGCGAGCAGTTCTCTTTTGACCGAATCCCATCCGACCAGGCCAGGCTGGCTCTGGCCCATTGGCTGCAGAATACCACCAACATGCCCATAGAGCTTGCTGAGCCCGATGTTATTGAATTCTGCCAGAGGGCGGGAATCACTCTGGAGGAGATGACGGAGGTGGCCGACGAGATCGACCTTAACCTGGCTCTGCTAGACGATATTATTGTCAACTCGCTTGTCAGCTTTGGATTTGAAGAGCCAAAGGATGAATGGAGGAGGAAGGGGATGTGAGCGAAAAAGCAATCCCCAAGTACATCTACTTCGTAAGCGGCTACCTCACCAGCCCGGAGCAGGATATATCCCGAATCTATTTCGAGAAGCTGAAGAGCATCTTCAAAGCCGAGGCTCCTGGATATATATTAGGATTTAGAAATCCGCTTTCGGATAGGCCTTTTGAGCTAATTGAGAAGAAGAAATGCTCCAAAGAAGAATTCCTCAAGATATGGAAGGATGAACGAACTGCAGGAATCATTTGGTCCTCACATGGAGATCCCAACACAGGGTACCCATGGGCGGCACCTGCCGAGCCGTGGCAGAAACCCACTATCATGAATATCTTTACACTCCCCAAGTCTGGCAGGAATCTCCGTTCCCTGGCAGTGCTATCCTGTGGAAGCCATACAGCAGAGAGTCTCTGGCGAGAAAAGATGAGCTACAAGGATCCTGTTATTTACAGCATTAGCGGCCTGCTGCGAGACGGCACGCTCGATTTAAGCGACCAAACCTATTCCTGGATAAAAGAGAGCAGACTGGAATCTCCGGATAAACCTTTAGCTGGTGCTCGTTATATGATGCAATATGCCATGGGCACGTTCAATCCTGGCAGTCTCGCAGGATGCAGCGGATGCGACTGCAATATATCCGGTCGTAACCAGGCCCAGTACCGCCGCAAACAAGATTTAGTCGAGCAAATGATTTGGAGGGACTTCTCCGAGCCTGAGCACGTATTCGTGCCTTACCAGCGCATACCCAATGTAGAGACTGATGCCTCTCATTACACCGCTCATAAAATCAGGCCCGGAGATAGAGTTTGGTATTTAGCGGAGGATTACGGTTACAGCGATAGAAAGCGATTCACGGAAGATGTAAAGAAGCTCAACCCCGCCATCAACTTCAAGACTCTGCGACCTGGACAGACCATCAACGTGCCTACCAAAATTGGGGTTCCAGAGAGTCTCCGTCCTCCCTATGCCTTCGATATCAACCAGCCGAAAAGGGGAGATACCTTTTCCCAGCCCTCGCAGCTTCGTATCTTGGACCAGCACCTAACCAAGATTTTCTCACCACCTCCGGCAGCGCATCTCTCTCAGCTCCACCTCCTGAATCAGCAGCTTATGAGGACACCCAATCCACCCACCAGGATGCCAACATTTGACGCCATAGACGCTCTAAAGAAGTTGGAGCAAGAGGCTCAAGAAAGGCAGGATACCAGGAGATGGCTGCAGCGCACTTCTGATCAATTGAACAGGCGCCCCCTGGCAGTCGCTGCTGCAACTCCACCTTCCACGCTCCGCATTCTGGACGATCATCTGAGGCAGACCTATACCCCTGATATCAGGACGCAGGCGTTCGATGCCATGGATGCATTGAGATGGCTGGAGAGAGATGCTCAACAGAGAAGGGACACTCATAGATGGCTATCCGGCATCGAGCAGAATCTGGACAGAAGACCGGCTGCATTCTACCAATTAGAGACGACGAGACCTTCTACTTTGAGCCTCCTGGGACGCCATCTGAGAAAATTTTAAGAGCAGAGGGCTCCTGAAACCCTGCAAGTACAAATACAAAATTTTTTAAAGACTGAGAACAGATGCTAGATTGATGCACCAGACCGTACGGATCTCAGACATCAGCCTTTACCTGCGCTGCCCCAGGCTCGTCTACTTCGATTCCCTGGGCAAGCTGCCGAGATTCAGCAGTGCGAAGCAAATCCTGATGCGCAGCCTCGCTCTCTCATTGCTGCAGAAGGACGATCTGGAAGGCCAGCTAAGAGAGGCTCTCGGAAGGCTGGAGGTGGAACTGCCCCTGATCTACGATCTGGAGCCAGGCGAGCTTCAGGCCGCCTTGAATGAGGCGGATGAGGAGATTGGATCGATGGTCAACGGTCTTAAAGGCTGGATGGACCAGCTCATCCCCTTTGAGGCAGAGGTAGAGCTCTATTCGGAGAAGCTGGGTCTCTCCGGCAGGCTGGATAGGCTGGCTCCAGGAGATACGCCCTCGATCATCCGCACCGGCCGGCCGCCAGAGAACGGAATCTGGAAGAGAGATCGTCTCATGCTGGCCGGCTATTCACTCCTTTTAGGAGAGAAGGAGAATATAAAGGTGGATTGGGGACAGGTGGAGTATCCAAGCCTGGGCATGGTGCGAAGGGTGCCCGTCCGCAGCACAGACAAAGCCCGGGTGCTGCGCATTCGTGATCGAGTTCGCCTTATCAAAAACGGCCAGCTTCCCGACAGGCCGGAAGGCTCCCCCTGCCAGTCATGCCATGCACAGACGATGTGCGAGATGAGGCACTCTTTGGCCTCAAAGTTCTTCTAATTGCCACCCATCCCATAGCTTTTAAAGGAGGAGCCCTATTGCTCTTGGGAAAGTGGCGCATCACACTTCTATTTGATGGCTGGAAGGCTCATTTGGCTGTCCTGCCCACCAAGAGGAAATACAAAATGGCAACCATCGAGGAGCAGATCAAGGCGCTGGAAGAGGAGATCTTCAACACTCAGAAGAACAAGGCCACCGAGCATCATCTGGGCAAGATTAAGGCCAAAATAGCGAAGCTGAGGGCCCAGCAGGAGCTTCAGAAGATCAAGGGCGGCGGAGGGGGCAGAAGATACTATATCAAAAAATCAGGCGATGCCACGGTGGCCCTGGTGGGGTTCCCGTCCGTAGGCAAATCCAGCCTGCTCAATTATCTGACCGGATCCAAGTCCGAGGTGGCAGCCTATCAGTTCACCACCCTCGAGGTCATTCCTGGGGTGATGAAGCACAAAGGCGCCGAGATCCAGATCCTGGATATGCCAGGGATCATCAAGGGAGCGGCGCGGGGAAAGGGCAGGGGCAGAGAGGTGATCACTGCCGCCCGGGCCGCGGATATGATCCTCTTGTTGGGGGACGTATTCAATTACAATCTGAAGGTCCTGGAGCGGGAGCTCTATGAGGCCGGCATAAGGCTGGACAAGCAGCCGCCAAACATCCACATCACCCAGGAAAGGAAGGGGGGCATCATAGTGCGCAGCACTGTTCCCCTGACTCGGATGACGGAGTTCGAGATCGCAGAGATCATCCGCGCCTACGGCATTGTGAACGCCAATGTAACCGTTCGAGAGGATATAGACACTGACACCCTGGTCGACTTCCTGGCTGGGAACAGGGTCTATATTCCCTCTCTGGTGGCTATAAACAAGTTCGACCTGCGCTACGGTGGGATCGAGGACAAGATCGAGGAAGACCTGGGCAGGGACTATCTGCCCATATCCTGCGCCACCACTGAAGGCCTCGAGGAGCTAAAAGACCATATATATGAGACGCTGGGATTCATTCGCATCTATCTCAAGCCCAAGGGAGGCAAAGCAGATCTTGAGGAGCCTCTGGTGCTCCTGGATGGAAGCACAGTGAAATCGGTATGCGAGCATCTTCATAGGGACTTCGTAAACCTATTTCGATATGCACTGGTCTGGGGAAAGAGCGCCAAGTTCCCTGGCCAGTCCATAGGGCTGGATCATGAGCTCCAGGATTGCGATGTGCTCTCGATAATCACCAAGAGGAGATGATCGGCCGGAGATGGCCGGGCATTTTGGCAGCGAAAAGGCGCCTGCTATCATAATTTTTTACCAACAAGTATATATGCTCAGCCATCCTCCTTATACTGCTGCATTTCGTCTATCAAAGTAATTTGTTGAGATGTTTTCTGTAGCAGTCTCGATTCTTTTGAGTCGATTCAAAAGGTAAGTGAATTAAATGTTTGAGAGAAAATATGAAAACAGAGGTAGCTCCGGCGGCAGCAGAGGCAGCTACAATAGTGGTCCGAGAGAAATGACTGACGTAACCTGCTCAGAATGCGGCAAGCAGACCCAGGTTCCATTTAAGCCGGATGGGTCCAGACCGGTTTACTGCAGCGAGTGCTATCAGAAGCACAGACCTGCCAAAACATCCAGAAGATATTAAGCTGATTTAGCATCACATAATAGTCGATCCGTTTTGATTTGAAGGCAGGTGCTTTCGGGCAAATAGACGAGCGGCAAAAGGATACTCATGCCGCTCAATAGCCTTCAGTCGACAGGTTCGGCTCTTTCGATGCGGAATTGTAAGAAATGGGGTGCGTTTAAAATGAAACCATCTGAATCAGCGGATTTGGTTAAATTTGAGGGCATAATCTCAGAGCTCAAGAGAAGAGGAGTAGTAGTACTGACGCACCGCCCGACTCGATGGGGCTATGTGGTGGATGCAGTCATACCTTCAGCAAAGATCGTCATCCTTAAGGTGCCAGATATCACAAAACAGATTAAAGTGGCCATGAGCCAGTTCAGGGATCTGATTAACCGTCTGGAAGACGATGGATATCAGGTCGAAGTGATTCCAAGAAATAGAATGAGCCCAGAAGAGATCAGAGCCTTCTGTGACCGGATCGCGACTGAGCCGTCACTTGCTTCTGCTTGAAAGTCCAATTGATAACCATGCTAGCCAAAAAAATGGCACCGTATATCCATAAGTCCCATCTCAGGCCGGTATGAATCCGTTCTCAATCGCAATCTTCTGGCCTTCTGGACTCAAGACATAATCGGTAAATGCCTTTGCCCCAGGACTTGGTCTGCCCAGGGTGATGAAGTAAAGCTCTCGGGCAAGGGGATATGTTCCATTTTTTATGTTTTCTATCGTCGGCGGGATACCATCAAGGGATATCACTTTGCTGTCTCCTCTCATTATATAGCTATATCCGACATAGCCTATGGCATTGTCGCTTCCCCGGATAGCCGTCTTGACCTCGGAGCTTTCAGCCGCCTCATAGCTGACTCCGGGAGTCTCATACTCTCGACTTCCCATTATGATCTCATCGAAGGAGTCCCTAGTTCCAGAGCCTGGCCTCCTTCCTATGGCGAAGATCTCCTCGTCTGGCCCCCCGAGCTCTTTCCAGTTGCTAATGCTGCCAGAATAGATCCTCCTCACCTCCTCAGCGGACAGGTCGGTGACACCAAAATCGTAAACCTCTGGGCTGACCATCAGGCATATGGCATCGTATCCCACGGTGATCACATTAAACTTCTCTGTTGGCGTCTCGTATCTCTGTCGCTCCACCAGGTGAAGCTCCCGAGAGGTCATGGCGATCGCCGATCTGCCCTCGACCACGTTCACAATCCCCACCCCCGAGCCTCCTGCGGTCACAGTCACATGGTAGTTATCCTGGAGCATATTGAACTCCTCCGCCGAAATCTCTGCCAGGGGCATTACGGTGCTGGACCCAGATATTGCCACCTTCTGCTCTCGTGCTTCGACCGATACATAAACGAAGAAAGATACCAGCAACAAGACCAGTAGTATGCTCTTGACCTTCATCACTATCAAAGAAAGGGCCTGATATTATGTAAGGTTAATGTTCAGCTGAGTGTAAGCTACCCCTCCCCTGAAGGAGAGGGGCTTTCAGCAGCCCTGAGCAGATCTGTTTCAGAATCAGAGATCTGCCCGGACCTCCAGGCCAGCCTACATGCATCGACGATCTGCAGAGGTCCCAGTCTTGCTGGAACGTTGGCCTCAGATCTGCCAAAGACGGCTTCAAATCGTGTTTCGACCGCACCCTTTCGGGCAGGAGTCTGGCAGAGCCGTACAGGATCAGCATCGAACGGTTTACCGCTAGGGTGCCTATGATGCCCAAGTACATGCAGGAGATTGATTTGACATGTTAAATATGTATGCAGAGCACCGCGAAAGTAAACTGGGAAGTGTACCCAATTCCTCCCACCCCCTAAAGGAGGTGGGCCTCCTTGGTGCTTTACTGTGATGTCAACCCATCGTGACCACTCCCGCCCCTTTACTATAGTCAGGAACCTGATTGTTGGATAAATATAATTATTCGAGGCCCAGAGATCCGGAGCGTTGAGGCATTGGTGATCTGGTTTTCTCTCAGGGAAAGATTTTCTAGATTGCTGCAGCGCTCAATCCGTAGATGGTGGTGGCCTTGGGAAAGCAGGCCGGCGAGTCACTGGGAGAGCTAGCCGACCATGCTCCATCCTCATGCCGTCTTGAAGCACGGAGACAAGGGCGAGGTCATCCGCAAAGCCTCGATGCTCAGAGAGGCCCTGTTCGCCCAGGGATTAAATTGCGGATGCGATAAGGGATTGCTCGGAGAGGAGATACGCTGCCTTATTCTCAAGGCTGATGTAGAGAGGCGATTGGTTTACAGCGTGATAACTGAGCCAGACACCGTAGATGTTCAGGGCGATGTGATGAGAGCCGAGACCATCGAAGAGATGGCCCACAATTTCCAGCACCGCTCCCGCAAGTTCGACAACAGACACGACTGGAAGGCGGTAGATGCCGCGCCGGTGGAGTCATGGATCCAGAGAGAGGCTACGGTGCTCGTGGGGGAGAGGATCAGGGCCAGATCATGGGTTGTCGGGGTAAAGGTCTTGCTGACCATATCTGGCAGAAGGCTCTGGCCGGGGATTATCAGTCCTTCAGCATTGGCGGGAGGGGGGTGAGGGTGTCGAGGGTGAGATTTGGGTGAGATGAAGAGTGATTCTGGAGACCTACAGGATCTTATCTTTAACTATTGCCGTAAGAGATCCCATTAAGACTCTGCAGTTAGGATACTTGCGAATATTTAAGCATAAAATGTTTGTCATAGTAATAATAGGTTGTTGCTTTCCGGCAATAACATTAGCTTTTTTTTGCCAATTTCGGTTAAAGACCTACACGGTTCCATTAAAATACCGTTAACCATTTCGGGATTGTGCTTGTCCTTTGTTGGTTGATAATATATATGACCAGATTGATATTTATAGTACTCTATGTCTTTTGATATAATATTGTTCTTTCCTGTAACAAACATAATTGGGGTAGATCCTTTATTCCATATACCGGCTATGAACTTAGGAGTTAATTTTAATTTTTTTAAATTAATTATTTCTATCTGATGGGGATTTAGTATTAATTCGTAACAATGAGCTAAACTTTCCCCCTTAAATAGCCCATTCATAGTGCCAGCAAATTCAGGTTGATAAAGAAAAATCCCTGAAACCTTTGAATCTACTTTTTCCTTAAAATAATCGATACTTGCTCTTTTGCACGATCCAAGATCTATCTCTCTTGGAACCCTTAAGAAAACTATATTTATCGATTTCTGATCGTCCTTTCCATGATTCTCAAAATCTTCGCATGCCTTATCAAAAATTTTTTCTAGTGAAACGGCGGCAGCGCACCCACGCCGCAAGCGGCGGGGCATCCGAGGCGCTGCCGCATGAAGTTGGAGCCAGGCCAAGCAGATCTGAGCCTAAATTGAATACGCATGCCCTTTATCCCAGCCGCAGCGAGCTGCGGGGTATTACGTTTAAAAATAAGCACTAGCCAGCTTAGAGCTGTGATGTGGAAAAAATGCCTAATGCTCTCTCTTTTCAGGCCACAAATCCCGACGGCTCGACAATAAACCTCAAGCCCATCGAGTACCGGGCCGACTGGCCCCACATGGGCCACCAGAGGCTCTTCTTCTGGTAGCTATGTGGCCAGGGGATCGATGAGCTGGCCACGATCAAGGTTACGGGTTCCAATCCGGATAAGCCCGTCTTTTGCGGCTGGTTTAAGGGGATCAAGAGGCCCTCCAACCGATCCCTCTGGCTCCAGGAACTGGCTGGAGGATAAACCTCACTCTTCTATCATCCAGCTCCGCCACCAGGCCCTATGAGGCTACATCCACTCATAATGCCTCAAAACCTCGGGGACGAACTCGTAAAGGAGGCTGTTTTCCGCATATCCGAAGAACAGGCAGCCAGGGCAGGACTGGACTGCTTCCTGCCGGCCAATCCTTGAGGCCTGCCAGGCCTCCGCCAGCCCATCCTTCACATTGGCCAGGGATTGAGTATGGACCCGGCAATTCTCGATGCTTCCATCCGCTGCTACATGGAGGATGATGTCGCTGGCATGGCATTTGAATCCGGGCTTAAGTGATGATATCATCTTCAGATAGGTCAGGGAGTTGATGATCGGCGCACCAGATCTTTTCAGCTCTATCAACCTATGCACCGCCTTCTCATATTCAGATCGATCCCGGATTCCCAGGTCCTTCCAGACCGAGTCCGAAATTCCTCGGGACTCATGCAGGGGCTCAAATGAGATCCAGGTGCCCAGCTCTTCGGCCAGATGGACCAGATCCTCCAGCTCGCCCGTGTTTTTGCTGCTTATCACGCAGTTGATCAGAATCTCATGGCCAGCCTTCTTTGCCGCCCTGATCCCGGCCAGGGCATTTTCCAGGTCTACTCCCCGCAGCTCCCGATAGCTCTTGATCCCGTCCACGGAGACGGAGAGATAATCAAGGTCGCCAAGCTCATCCGCCCTCTTGGCGAGCAGAAGGCCGTTGGTGACCAGACTGGTGATGAGGCCCTGGGATTTAGCATGCCTCAGAATCTGGGGCAGATCCTCCCTGAGCAGGGGCTCGACGGTCCAGGCATTATAGACCCCGATGCCAAAGGAGCTTGCCTCATCCAGCATCCTGAAGATCTCCTTCTGAGTCATCTCTCCTCCGGGCTCTCTCCAGTACTGGCAGAAGGAGCATCTGAGGTTGCAGCGGGCGTTAACCCCATGGGAGAGGACATAAGGCCTCTTTCGAATCCGCATCTGCCAGAGGGCTCTGGCCGCCAGCCGGGGGGAGAAGGATCTCATTTGGGCTGCTCCCGGTTTCTAGAGCGCTCGATCCCGGAGAATGCCCTCCCCAGCACCTCATTGATGGTAGGATGGATGACCTGAGACCTCATCACAGTGGAAAGGTCCTGGCGGTCGGTGTTCATCAGGTAAACAACCTGCTGAATGAGCTCTGGCGCCTCTGGGCCGATTATGCTCGCCCCCAGGATTCGGCCAGTCTCCTCCTCCAAAACTACCTTCGCCAGGCCGTACTCCTCAGCCATAGCCACCCCCTTGGCCGAATCTGTGTATCTCGCCCTTCCCACCAGCACCTTCAAGCCTCGGGCCTTTGCCTCGCTCTCTTTCCTGCCCACTCCCGCCACCGTCGGATGAGAGAATACGGCATAGGGAACGGCATGATAGTCAGCCGCTTTCCGCTCTGCTTCTTTTTCAGCCAGAAGAATATTGTGGGCTACGATGCGGGCTTCATAGTTGGCAGTATGGCGGAACATGTGCTTTCCGATAGCATCTCCCAAAGCCCAGATGCCCTTTTTGCTGGTCTGGAGATATTCGTCCACCCTGATCCAGCCTTGCCTATCGATTTCCACTCCTGTCCTCTCCGGGCGGAGAAGGTCGGAGTTAGAGCGCCGGCCCGCGGCAAGGAGGACCTCCTCTCCCTCGAACTGCTGGATCTGGCCGCCTTTTGTCTCTCTGGCAGAGACGACCTTCTTTTCGCCATTCCTTTCCACCGATAAGACCTCGTAGCCCGTGACCACCCGGCAGTAGCGGGAGAGGCTCTCATGCAGTCGCTGTGAGATCTCAGGATCCTCGCCGCTCAGAAGTCGGGGGCTGCGTCCCAGGATGGTGACCTCCGTTCCCACAGCGGAGAAGAAGTGACCGTACTCGCAGCCGATATAGCCTCCGCCGATTATGATCAGGCTTTGGGGAGGCTCTCTCAGATTAAGAAGCGATACGTTATCGATATATCCCGATTCTTCCAGGCCTGGGATGGGAGGAACACGAGACCGAGAGCCGCTGGCGATGACGAATTGGGGGGCAGTGAGGGTTCTTGATCCCACCTTTAAGACATACTCGTCGATGAACTCCGCCCTTTCTGGATAGTGGGTCAGATTCTCCCTCGATCTGATGGTCGCTTCCATTTGGGCGCGCCCCTCATCCACCACCTTATGCATGCGGTTCATGATCAGAGGAAAATCGATCTTCTCGATTCGGGCATGGACGCCCACCGCCCCGGCCTCCTGGATGCTCCGGATAATGTCTGCTGGATGGATGAGCATCTTCGAGGGGATGCAGCCGTTGTTAAGGCAGGTTCCGCCCATGGGGCCCTGGTCCACCAATGCGGTATTTCTTCCCGATCGAGCGGCTTGAGCAGCCACCAGTGCCCCTGCGCCCGAGCCGATGACGATGAGATCGAATCTGTTCATGCTGTTCATGATATCGGATATCAGAAGGTCCTGATAGCTTAAATATATGCGGGAATATGGGAGCCGTCGGGCAATGGGATGGAATAGGGACTCAGGACGATCTTCAAGCGATATAAGAGACGCTGGACCGGTCGAATCCCTCTACCAGCTCGATTCCCTCATCATCCGCCTTCCATGATACATGGGGATAGGCGAGATGTTTGATGAATCCGGATGCTCTGGCGGCGAATTGCGTTGCCAGGTGCTCCTCGCCCAGGGCTTCTCTGGTGATCTGGTGGACCTTTTCTTGCACCTCTGTCTCATCCAGGTAGCCCAGGGAGTGTATGTACTCATGCAGAAGAACATGGAATGCGTATGGCTTGTATAGCTCAGGGCGGGTCTCCATGATCCTATTCAATGGTATCTTATTCAGGACAATGACATTGGAGCCTGTGGTGAAAAAGCCTCCCATGAAGCCATGGGGATCGTTTCCCAGGTTCGCCATGCCCAGCATCAGGCCGCCCCTTCGTTTGTTCATGCTCTCTTCAACCAAGGTCTTTACCACCTCAAATATGTCCGCCAGGGAAACTGCCTCATCCAGGCGGGTCCTGTAATCAATCCTCATTTCAAGCCCATGTAGCTACGTCTAAGTATATAATAGTAACCTGAAGTTAGTTTAAGCTCGAACTGGCGTATTCCATGAGAGGTCCTTCTATTTGCCTATCAGAGGATCTTGATCAGAGATCTCTTCCCCTGGGCCCCTGTGCAGGAGACTCTTTTCCAGGCCGATCTCCATCCAGGCCCAGGCCCAGATGACCGCCTCAAAGGCTCTGATCAGATCATTCTGTTTTAGAAAATGGTGAGAGTCGGATAGATAAGAGGAAATGTTCTCCAGCATTCTCTCATCCCCGGATAGCTGGCCGAAGAGCGATTCTGCCTTCTCCTGCCACTTCACAGTCTCATTTGAGAGATCCTCTTTCAGGTTTCTCTCATCCCCTTTTAGGCCTTCCATCATCTTATTCAATCACCGCAAGAATTAATGACTGTCCATTCCTATCAGCGGATCCCTGCAACCGCATAGGGCAAATGCCTCCTCCCTCTCTATGCAGGTGGGACAGGTGCGGCAGGGCATAGCTTTTCCCTTGTAGCACGACCAGGTGAGCTCATAGGGAACCTGCAGCTTGAGGCCCATTCTCACGATATCCGCCTTGGTCATATGCACAAAGGGCGCTTGCAGCTCGACGGGATTCCAGGCTGTTCCCAGCCTTATTGCCGGCTTGAGAGCCTCTACGAACTCCGGCCGGCAGTCGGGGTAGATCGTCTGGTCGTTCTTGTGGGCGGCGTAAAACAACTCTGTAATCTCATGGGCCTCGGCGTATCCTGCAGCCACGGAGAGCATGATCATATTCCTGTTTGGTACCACCGTCTGCCTGGCTGCCTCCTCGGTATAGTGGCAGCTGGGCACCTCCTTTTTGCCCAGAAGTGCGCTCTCCCCCAGGAATGCCGCCAGAGTGGAGAGGTCGATGATATGATGTGCGACATCGAGCCTGGAGGTGATGGCTATTGCGCAGTCTATCTCCTTTTTATGCTTCTGACCATAGTTGAAGGTGAGGGCATCTACCAGATAACCATCGGCCAGCAATTTGTAGAGCAATGTGGTCGAGTCCAGACCGCCGGAGAGTATCAAAACCGCCTTCATTTGCCTCCCAATTTTACTGGCATTCAACATAAGACTGCCCCACCTGAGATCCTTAGCTCGTCACATCCTCGGCCAGAGGGGTCACCAGCAGCTTGTCCACCCGGCGTTCATCCATATCCATGACCTCAAAGCGATAGCCACCCCATTCGAATTTATCTCCCGAGGTGGGAACCTTCTCCAGATGGGTCATCATGAAACCGCCCATGGTTTGGTAGGTCCCATCATCCTCATCAGGAAGCTTGTCGATGTCTAGCGTCTCTTTGAAGTCATCCGCGGGCATCGTCCCATCCACCAGCCATGAACCATCGCTCCTGCGCAGGATCTGGGGCTCCCCCAGCTCATCGATATGGGGAATGTCTCCCACCAGCCCCTCCAGGAGGTCTACCAGTGCCACAATCCCCTGCACTGTGCCATACTCATCCAGGACGATGGCCAGATGGATTCCCGTCTGCTTGAACTTCTCCAGCACCTTCAAAGCCCTCATGCTCTCCGGTACAAATAGAGGTGGCAGCAGCAAAGACCTCAGATCAATCTCCTTTTTATTAAGGTCGCAGTTCAGGATATCCTTGGACTGAATCACTCCCAGGACGTTATCCAGCTTCTTGCTGCAGACCGGAAACATGGTGTACGGCCCGCTGACGGTCTTCCTTTGGATCTCGGCGAGGGTGTCATGGATATCAAGCCAGACTATCTTTCCCCGAGGGGTCATGATGGAGTTGACCTTTCTTTCACCCAAAGAGAAGACTCTTTCCATGATGTCCTGCTCCTCCTCTTCGATCACCCCGGCCATCGTTCCCTGGTCTATCATAATTCTTATCTCTTCTTCAGTGACCTCCGGCTCAGCGTTAGAATTGACCCCCAAGGCCTGGAGGACAAACTCCGTGGATTTGCTCAAGAGAAGAATCAAGGGGTATACAATCTTGGAAAAAGCGTTTAAGGGAGATGCAGACCAGGATGCAATCCGCTCCGGATTGGAGAGGGCTATCCTCTTTGGCACCAGCTCGCCTATAACTAGGCTGACGAAGGTTATCGACAGGACTACCAGGGCTAGAGCAATTCCATGGCTGAATTGAGCTAAAGCGGGATAAAGGCCAAGCAAGTAGCCCGCCAGCTCATCGGATAAGGTCGCGCCGCCGAAAGCCCCGATAAGTGTGGCCATTAAGGTTACCCCAGTCTGAACAGCGGAAAGAAACTGATTGGAGTTGCTGATCAGCTCTAAAGCGACGGCAGCACCCTTATCTCCACTATCTGCCATCTGACGGAGCCTGGCCTTGCGCGAGGAGACAACTGCCATCTCCGCCATGGAAAAGGCGCCGTTGACTAATATGAGAATTAGTATGATCAGAATCTCAATCAACATGAACTACTACCCTTGCAGGATGGTGCGCCCGGTCTGTCTCCAAATTCATGCATTTCCCCGAGATTATGGGCCGTTTTCTCATTTTCATAAGACAGGATAATAAAGGTTATTTATAGCTTCCCTGAACGGAGAACAGAGGGCACTGAAGGTAGTCACGTTATTTGAATATTGAGGATCGATATAATAATTAAAAAAGAAATATAAAAAGAAAAGAAAAACGAACTATAGATTTACTTTAAATCAGCGGTGCAGTGCTTGCACTTGATGGCTCCTATCGCAATGGTCTCTTTGCAGTATGGGCATTCCTTGGTGGTTGGATCAAGAGGTGCAGGCTGCCTTTTGAGGGCATTTATCTGCCGGACCAGCATGAACACCGCAAATGCCACGATGATGAAAGAAATAACCGCATTTATGAATAATCCGTAATTGATGGTCGGCGCTGATACCGCCTGTGCCTCTGCCAGGCTAGCATAGGCCTCACCGTCCAAAGCTATGAACATATCGGCAAAGTTTATGCCACCCGTCAGCATGCCAATTGGAGGCATGATAATATCATTCACAAGCGAATTGACTATGCTGCCAAATGCAGCGCCTATAATGATGCCTACCGCCATATCCACGGCGTTGCCCTTCACTGCAAATTCCTTGAACTCGCTTATAATTCCCATAAAGATCACTCCAACAGATGAAACATTTGACCATTTCTGCGGTCTAAGATATAAATCCTTTTGGAAAGAGCAAATTCGGACCCTCATAAGAGAGTGAAACGGCGGCGACGCACCCCGCTGCAAGCAGACGGGGCATCCGAGGCGTCGCCGCATAAAGATAGTACTACTCGGATCTGATCAAATCCCTAAGTTGGACACGGATGCCCTTTATCCCCGATGCAAGCATCGGGGTATTGCGGCAAAAAAATAATAAAAAACGTTCGATCAGTAGAATGAAATACATATTAAAAATTTGTAAGAAATAGTTCCATATCGGAAGATCCAAGTAGAAAGAGGCTCCAGCTATAGGCAATGAAGGAGTACTCCTGCGATGGGCTGATTGTGCGGTGGAATCCGGAAAAATGCATACATGCGAAGGAATGCGTGAACGGACTGCCCCAGGTCTTCAACCACAACAGCAGGCCCTGGATAAATATGCAGGGCGCAAGTCCTGCGCAGATAATGAAGGTCATAGATCGCTGCCCTTCCGGCGCTCTGAGCTATCAAGAAAAGGCACCTGAATCATCTGAAAAAAATGCATCAAATGAGCGATACGCCTCTATCAAGGTGGTGAAGAACGGTCCCCTGCTGGTTGAAGGAGACTGCCGTCTATTCAATTCAGATGGCAATGAGATGGCAGAAGGGGCTTTTGCCCTCTGCAGATGCGGAGCCTCCCGGAAAAAGCCTTTCTGCGATGGAAGCCATATCAAGATAACCTTCGACGATACAAAATGATTGGCGCTGACCTCCAGGCAAAATCGGCAATCGAGAGTGGACAAGAATGTCTTTGCTCATTCTACCGGCCAAACCATAACCTGCATCTGTTGCTTCCCTGGCAAAGCCTCTCTTGCCTCTCGAACCTTATCTCCATACCTTCCCCCTCGACGCCCTTGCAACTGAACTCCTGCGCCCAGACAGAGTTCTCCGCCTGGCAGATGACCTCGCTCACCTTCTCTGAGAGCGATTCTCTGCCTGACCGGACCATTATATCATGCCAGGGACAGCGCCGGATCTCAACTACAAATCCGCTCTCCTCTTCTTTCAGCTCGTAGTCGAACTCCTCCAGGGCCAGACGAGCAGCAATCGCCTCCTTCAGCCCATCAAGGCCATAGTCCAGCATCAGCATTGACTTGATTGCCCGGGCCTGGATCTTGGGCAGAACCTGCCAGACAGCCTCGTCCAGCTCCAGCGCTTCATCAAATCCCCGTTTCTTCTCGATCATCATGAACCAAAGACCGTCCACTGACCGATAGGAGCGGCGGAAGTACTCCATCTTATCGCTCTCTGCTAATTCTTTCATGCCTACCTGCTTTCCAATATCTGATCCTCTGATCTCCTCTTCCTGCTGGCCTTGAGTATGCCCTTGCATGATTGCATGGAGCGGCGGCATCTCTGGACATCGTTGCGCATTTCTGCAGCTTCCGGGTCTCTTTCTGCCTCAAGCTCCTGGGCAAGCCCCTCGAATATCCTGGTGGCCTTCTTATAAGCCCGCAGAGCCCTTTTGACCCATTCCTCTCTGTCCTCCACCTCAGATATGGTGACATAAGCGAAGGCCAGGTCTCTTAAGATCTCAGCATGCTCTCTTGGTGCCTCATCTTTTTGGTAATGCTCCAGGGAAGCAGAGCATGCTTCGATTGCTCTCCTGCAGTTTTCCGCCTTATCTGTTACCTCCGCCAGGGTGATAAAGCTGTAGCCCAGGCTCTTCAGAGCATCTGCATGCTCTGTCGGATGGGATGCTTCATAGATCCGAACGGCGGCCTGGCAGGCATCAATAGCCTTGCGGCAGTTCTCCTCCTTTTCCTCGACCTCAGCCAGGGCAGAGTATGCCGCCCATAGGAGGAGCTGTGCCTCAGCATGCTCAATTGGATGCTCAGATTCATTGTAGATACTAAGCGCCTCTAATGCCGCTTCTGCTCCTTTCCTGCAATCCTCTGCTTTGGCCTCGACAGAGACCTCCGTGTCGGCAAGAATGCTGTAGGTGATGGCCAGGTCTTTCTGGCAGGAGGCATATTGCAGAGATTTGTCCTGGGAAAAGGCTGCCAGCCTCTCCTGGCAGGCCTCCAGAGCTAAAAGACAGTTTTCAGCCCGGTATTCTATATCCGCCAGGGTGAGGTAGCCAAGCCAGAGTATCCCCTGCGATTCTGCATACTCTTCAGGGTTGCTATCTCTATTGAATATCTCCAGGGCCTTGCGAGCAGCACCAATGGCCTTAAGGAAGTTCTCGGCGGGATTCTGAATCTGGGCCAGTGCCAAGTGAGCGTTTCCAATGCAATTTTGAGTGGCAGCATACAGCTTTGGATGCTGCTCCCGAGGGTAAAGATCCAAGGCGTTCCTGAATGCCTCCAGGGCGAGCTGGCAGTTCTCCAGGCTCTCCTCCTCCTCGGCTAGGGCGAGGAAGGCATTTCCCAGATTGTTCTGGGATGCTGCGTATGCCAGCGGCTGTGTTTCCCGTTTTCGGATGAGAAGAGCGTCGCGGCATGACTGAATAGACTGCCTGCAGCACTCTATCTTATCCCTTTCATCCCCTGCCCCAGCCAGGGACAGATAGGCTATGGCCAGGTTGTTTTTGACCAGGGCGAACTCATCCGGAAAACGGCCCGGATCATAGACCTGCAGGGCGTCCTGGTAGGAGGCAATAGCTTGCTTGCAGCTATCCATTCTATCCTCAGGCTCATCCGCGAACTGGGCCAGGGTCAGATAGGCGCTGCCCAGGTTCGTTTTTCCCCTCGCGAACTCCTGGGGATGATCTTTGAGGCTGTAGATCGAGAGAGCATTCTTGGCAGCATCGATTGCCATCTTGCTGTTATTGACTCCATCCCCCAGCTCAGCCAGCTTCCGATAGGCGACGCTCAGCTCATCCTGAAGAATGGCGTAATCCCCAGGATAGCTTAATCTGGAATAGACGGCCAATGATTCCTCCCAAAAATTGATGGCCTGCTTGAGGCTTTCCCCTTGATCAAAAATATCGGAACGGGCGGCATAGGCATATCCCAGGCTTTTCATTACCCTGGCGCGATGATGGGGATAGTTTTCTTGGGTATAGACGGCAAGCGACCTTTGATAAGCCTGGACGGCATGCTCACAGCTCTGCAGATCGTTGTTCTTTTTGAATATCTCAAGGTAGATATCGCCGATCTTCCTGAAGATATTGCTCTCCTGGGCAATATCCATCTCGAAGGTCAGCATCCTTTCGCATGTCTTTAGAGCCTTTTCGTACTCTTCAATGCCATCCTCTTTCATATCATCACCTTCTGGTAAAAGGCATCTTCAGATATCAAAGGAGGTTATGCCTTGAGGAGTTATACCTTTAGGGATTAATTGACCTATAGCTCTTCTAATATCACTTAACCTCCTCGAATTTCCTGCTATATCAATCTGAAATGATGCTACATCTACCCTTCGCTTTTGACAATTGAATTTGAGCTTCGCTTCAATCTATAAATATACTTTAATACAACGGTGTCCCACATTACGGCGAGACAAAAGTCCAAAGTTTTGGGATGTGCTTATAAAACCTGCCGGCTCCTCGCTATTTTGTATGGGTGAACTTAAATCGCTAATTCTCTGTGTCTCGGTGCCTCTGTGGTGAACCGCTATGCTATGACCTAACCACAGAGACACAGAGGAACAGAGGCCATATTCTCTGACTTAACTCACCCACATTATTCAGCGAAGAGCCAACCTGCCCAAGAAGTGAGTTTCAGGTCCTGGATTTTTCTCAATGAATAGCGGGTGCTATCTGAAGACTACACCGCCTAAAAGGAGCAAAATAGCCCCTAAAAAGCCTGTGATGGTGATTATCGTCTCTGTACTTATATCTCTGTGCACGAGCGCCCCCTTGGGCTGATTCAGGATAATAGCTTTTCGCCCGGTTTAGCCCCGCTTTTTGGGCGGTATCAAAAGCGCTTGGCTGCCACTGCAAAAGGCAGAATATCCAGCACGGTCACCATCGCAACTAGTCCTATCCAGTAGAGGGGCTTATTGAAGTACCAGGTTCTCTTTCCCCGTGCATAGACATAAGCGAGGTACGGGAAAAGGGGCAAAATAGAGACCAAAGGATGAGGCTCCACAAATAGGACGTAGGTGAAGATATATCCCTGCAAGAGCAGGCAGACGACAGTTGCCAGACCAACTTTGGCTTGATTGTTGAGTCTCATATCTCTTGCCACTCGCTCTTGGTTGATAAGCTTTTCAGATACTCGCAGGACTATGCGAGTCGATTGCTGTAAAAATTATGCAGAATGATGAGGGGCTGATGAAGTTTTCTTTGCCTGGCGGAGAGGATGTAAGGCCATACCCCTCCGGACAGGCATAGATTCGATGAACCAGAGAGTCTAGGCTGCGAGAAGCAATGTCGCCAGGTTGATTGAGCCCCCAAATACAAGCGATAATATTGCCAGAATGATGAATGCGATCACAAGCCATTTAGCGATATCCATAGATATTCCTGCGCCTCGCCAGCCGAGCACTCCCAGGATCAGTGCTATTGCAAAGAATACCACTGCCAAATATAATAAATCCACCATTTTGTCCACTCCCATTAGTATCTTTATCTGCCTTGTCATCGATGATGAAGAACCCTGACCGGCGCAAAATATATCCGGATGAAGGCTTAATCAATCAAGACGATGGCAGCTTATTAATGCCTATGACTCTCTTTAAATTTAAGACTTTTGGAGCCAATATTTACATAATATAAAATATAATTTATTATAAATATAATTCTGCTCTTGATGGGATGTGGACAATGAGATCAATCTGTCTTAATTGCTCATACCATCATGGCTATTTTGACCTTGAGCAAAATCCCTGAATTGGAGTGAAGCAAAATCCCTGAATCGGATCAATTCTCTGGGATGATAGATGACATCTGCCTCAGGCAGACCTTTGCATCTCATATAATGAGCTATAAATCAATATACCATAAAGTATATATGTGCAAGAACCGGTTTAAAAAACATTATGCCAAAGACTACTCTGACATTATCAGAACCAATAGCAAAAGCCTTGAAGATCTATACAGTTCAAGCCAAAAGCAGCATGCGCGCTCAAAGCCAGGTAATAGAAGAGGCGCTAAGAGAGTTCTTCGAGAACCATGGAATTAAAATCGAGGAGTAGCAACTTTTTGCATCTCCTTCTCTGCACTCAACGCTGTTCTATAATGCATCCGGTTCCGTCAGGCTGACGCATGTACCAGACCCGCTGATAAACAGCATTTATAAAATTGGATCACAAGGCGGGCGGATGGTGAAGGTAGTGATATTTTTGCCCTGATGTGTGATATATGAAAACACGGCACATATAGACACAATGATGGGCAACATAAATATCAAAATCGAAGACATGGCCGCATGACGATAGGATAAATCAACGGCCATTTAGGCATGAAGATAAGATGATTTTCACTCAAAACGCAAAAACAGAGGGATCGGGGAATTGCAGGCTACCCTCTCGGCCTTATTTTCTTCTGAATACATGGCAGGGTACTGACCCCTGCTTTGCGAAATAATCCTGATGATACTCCTCCGCCTCAAAAAATTCTGATGCAGGAACGATCTGGGTGACTGCTTTTCTTGCAATGGCTCCAGATCGATCATACTCTTCCCGGGATTCCTCTGCTGCTATTCTTTGCTCCTCATTATGGTAGAATATTGCAGAGCGGTATTGAGTGCCGATATCAGGACCCTGACGGTTGGGCGTGGTGGGATCATGCATCCGCCAGAATATGGAGAGCAACTCCCTGTAGGATACGACCTTCGGATCGTACTTTATCTGCACGGCCTCAGCGTGGCCAGTAGTTCCTGTGCAAACCTGTGCGTAGGACGGATCGGGAGCAGTCCCTCCGGTATATCCCACTTTTGTTTCCAGCACCCCGCGAACCTGCTGAAAGCGAGCTTCCACCCCCCAGAAGCAGCCTGCGGCAAATGTGGCCAGCTCATAGTCTGGATCGTCCTTCCCGGGACTCTCCATATGCCCAGATCGAGCCTCATCCTCCCGGAAGAGGCTGAGATACTCTCCGTAGCCCTCCCGTTCCAGATCCTCAGCCGGTATAAAGCGGAGGGATGCGGAGTTGATGCAATAACGCAATCCTGTCGGCCCAGGACCATCATCGAACACATGGCCCAGATGGGAATCTGCGTCTTTGCTGCGAACCTCAACCCGCCTCATATTATAGCTGGTGTCGACGTTCTCAATGATGCGATCCTCCTTCAGGGGCTTTGTGAAGCTCGGCCAGCCGGTACCGGAGTCGAACTTATCTTTCGAACTGAACAGGGGTTCTCCTGAGAGCACATCTACGTAGATGCCGGGTCGTTTATTATTCCAGAATTCATTTTGAAAGGGAGGTTCGGTGCCGCACTGCTGGGTGACATGAAACTGCAGCGGCGTCAGTTTCTTTTTGGAATTCGTTTGGGAATCTTTCAGGGAATCCTCTCTTCTCATAAGCACTTATTTTACGGGATCCTGCTTATAGATTTCTCTATCTTTCAGCAGCTCGATCAGCACTGAGAATACCGCCGCCTCCAGAGGATCGTCCAGAGCGTAGAATGCCTCGCTTGAGTGCTTTTTTGCCATGTCGGCAAGCTCTTTTGCATAGGACTGATCCTCCTTCTTTAAAGCTCGACCGGCCTTGGACCAGCGAAGAGATAGGTCGTTTACCCCCATTCTTACGCTCTCAAAGCTTCGGCCCATCAGAAGCTCTCCAGGGTGGTCTGGCCAGTGGAACTGGCTTGCGTTTTTCGATTATTCTTTGCAGAAAGCCGTGGCGCAGCACAAGGCCCCTCGGCGAAGCAGAATACTCTGTCGGCATAAGTCATCATCTTCTCTAAATAAGGATCGGAGGTGGGGGAATAGAGAAGCAAAATGCTGCCCTTCGCTGCCTCTCTCATGGCCATAGATGCATACTCCACCATCTCTCCAGCCCCCTCGTAAAGCAGGGGATCATGCTCCAGGATCATCAAGGTGTGGTGGCTCTCCTCCAGGACGGTTAGCAGCTGGAAGACGGTAAATGCCCTTCTTACCTCCAGATCTCTAAACCTGCGATCCAGTCTGCTCAGGACGCGAGAGTAGTTTCCGCAGATGTAGAGGACCTGATACCTGTCGATGCCCAGATGATCGTTGAGGGACTCGATCAGCATCTGCAATGGAGCCACTAGTATTGCAAAGGCTCTGCTCTCGATGATGATCGCAGGATGCAGTTCGAATTCCATGCGATACATCTCTCGTTTCAGAGGAGATAAGCACAAGGAATGCGCGGAGCGAATGTAAACTACTCCGGCCTAAAGATCGGAGCTTTCAGTAGCCCTGAAAGGACTGCCTTGATACTTGGAAGTCCTTCCGAGCCTCCAGGCCGGTCTACATAGCGGCCCAAGAAAGCTATATTCTTAGCACCATTGAAATCAGCATCGCCAGACCACCGGCATCCAGCGTCCAGCTGCAGGAGCTGTTCCTCGGGAGACCATCTCTTCTTTTCCGGTCTTGGGCAGTACATAGCATTAAATGCTGCTATGCTATTTTGGAACTGATACACTAGAATTTGGTTTAAGGTGGAACGATGGAGTTCGACGGCAAAGTAGCAATAGTGACCGGTGGGTCAACCGGCTTGGGGGAGACTATAGCCGAGGAGTTATTTAAACGAGGTGCCAGGGTAGTGATTGCCGCCCGTCATGAAGAGCAGGCACGAGTGGTGAGTGACGGACTTGACCCTACCGGCAAGCGCGTCTATGTATGTAAGACAGATGTTAGAGATCCCCGCTCTGTCAAGAACCTGATCGACACTACTCTGGAACGCTTCGGTGCATTGCACCTCGCCGTCAATAATGCAGGTATTACAGGACCTGGAGGCATCACAATCCCCGATTATGACATTTGTGATTGGCACGATGTAATAGAGACGGATCTTACAGGGGTGTTCTTTTGTCTCAAATACGAGATTCCGGCAATTCTCAGCAGCGGTGGAGGGGCCATTGTGAACATGTCTTCCGGGAATGGCGTTGTTGGTCTGGCCGGGCTCGCTCCCTACACGGCTGCCAAGCACGGCGTCATTGGCCTGACCCGCTCGGCCGCGCTCGAGTTCGCAGACAAGGGCCTGAGGATAAATGCTGTTGGGCCCGGTTATGTTGACACTCCAAAAATGCGTGAAACGCCCAAAGAAATCCTCACTCAATTCGCTGCATCGCACCCAATGGGCCGGCTAGCAGAGCGGAGAGAAGTGGCCTATTTGGTAGCATTCCTGCTCTCTGACCAAAGCACATTCTCGACCGGGGGATTCTATCCCGTGGACGGCGGCTATACGGCGCAATGAAGTGGCTTTGATTGGGCTGTCTCTCATGAGCATATGGTATCAAGAGGTACCTTCAAGCAGAGGGTGAATTATCCCCCCCTGTATGATTACCTGTATGATTATCTTCGCAGTGCTCAGATCGACTTGAAATAGCCTTAAGCCAGTCTCATCTCAGTTCTCCGGAGTGTTCAAGAAACGCTCTTTCGCCATCCTCGAAGGGTAGGGCACTCTGCGATCTATGTAGCTAAGCGGTGAATAAAAAAAACAAGCGTTTCGCAGGGCGTGTGTCTGGCAACGGATATAGATGTTGGGAATCTGCGTTCCCTATGAGGCGTTAACCTCTCCTTGCGAAACCGTCGTTTCCATTTAAGCGTCCATTAGACCATTGAAGTCGTTTGAGACGGCAATAGAAGGAACGGATTGATCTGGGAGAAAATAAAATGAACAAGGATAATTATACTGCAAAAGCTCGGTTCTACCTCGATTTCTTATGCAATGTGAAACCGAATAGGCGGACGGGATCATTGGGAAATCGTGACGCAACGGATTTCTTTGCAAATACCGTCCGTGCCTATGGATATGAAGTTGATGCCACTCCTTTTGAGTGCCTGGACCATATATGTAATGGCGCAATATTGTCCCAGGAAGAAGCTTACGAGGTCTATGCAAGTCCCTATACAATGGGCTGCGATGCCCTGGCGGAACTGATCGCCGTCTCAACGATAGAAGAGCTGGAAAACATCGACTGCGAGGGAAAAATTCTGCTGATTAAGGGCGCAATATGCAAAGAGCAGTTGATGCCGAAGAATTTCGTCTTCTACAATCCAGAGCATCACCAAAAGATAATTGCCCTTTTGGAGAGCCGCAAGCCAGCGGGAATAATCACCGCTACCGAGAAAAAACCGGAACAGGCTGGGGCGTTATACCCATTTCCGCTAATCGTCGACGGAGATTTCGATATCCCAAGCGTTTACTGTAAGGATATCGTGGGAGACATCCTGGCGATAACGCATGGTCTATTTCGGCTTAAGATCGATGCCATCCGGATTTCATCGAGGGCTACAAACATAATTGCCCGGCTAAACTCCAATGCACCGAGAAAGGTTGTTATCACTGCACACATCGATGCATACGAAGGCTCCCCCGGTGCTTCAGACAACGCATCTGGCATAATCGTATTGCTCCTTTGTGCGCAGATGCTATCTGACTATCGTGGAGAGAACTGCATTGAAATCGTCGCTTTAAATGGCGAAGACCACTATAGTGCGGGCGGCCAGATGGATTATCTGAAGCGATACGGAACTGAAATGCCCAAAATCATGCTTGCCATTAACATCGATGATGTTGGCTATAAAATTGGGAGAACAGCATACTCATTCTACGAATGCCCTCTTTCGCTTGAGAAGAAGGCTGAAGATGTCTTTTTGCGATTCAATAGCCTAGCGTCTGGCGAGCAATGGTTTAATGGAGATCATATGATTTTCGCGCAGAATCAGGTTCCATCCATGGCCTTCACGTCTGAGCGTATGGCCGACCTGATGAAGACTGTGACCCACACCTCCCTGGATACGCCTGATCTCATTGACTGCTATAAGCTGGTTGAGGTTGCAGAGTCACTGAACGCATTAGTGAGATCGATTTAAGAAGGGATTGGAAAGGAATCAGAAATGAAATGCTTTAATCACTTGAATGGACAGCATTTGCAGATTGAAGATGCCCGTATCTACTTTGAGACTGCAGGAAATCCAAATGGCCAGCCTCTTTTGCTGCTTCATGGTGGCCTTGGTTCTATAATTGACTTCAATGGCATTCTCGAAAGACTTCCATCGCAATTTAGCTTTATCGGTATCGACCTTCGTGGACACGGAAGGTCCACAACAGGATCGGCGAGATTGAGCTACGCACGATATCAGTCGGATGTCGAAGCTGTATTGACTTACCTGAACATCTCTTCTGTTTCAATCATCGGATTTAGTGATGGCGGCATCGTCGGCTATCGGATGGCCGCGGAGGAGAACTCGAAGGTACAAAAGCTCGTTACATTAGGCGCCCAGTGGCGCCTCAAAGAAGATGATCCCTCATTCTCTATGCTGGCTGGTCTGACCGCTGATATGTGGATGGAGATGTTTCCCGATTCCGTGAGGTACTATGAAAAAGTAAATCCCAATCCTGATTTCAATGCCCTGGTGAAAAAGGTTGTGGGACTATGGACGGACTTAGGGCCAACCGGCTATCCAGGAGAAGCGGTTCAGATTATCAAATGCCCTCTGCTGATTGTTCGTGGTGATGACGACGAGCTGCTCTCTTTGAGAGAGGCGGGCGAACTGCGCAGCCTTGTCAAAGGCTCGGGACTGCTCAATATTCCGTTTGCAGGCCATGAGGTTCACAAGGATTCGCCCGATATCTTCGCCATTGCGGCAGATGATTTCCTCACACAGCCTCGTTAAAGGCAAAGCGAAACCCAATCAAGCGCTTGAGCCTACATGATCTGCCTCTTGCAGTATTTCATAAGAGCAAAGAAAGACGGATATGACCAAAGTACTGCGAGATGCCATGCGTTCACATGCCGCAATGCCTAAATTGTCGGCATGCGAGGAAGAGAACACAATGAGCGCTGAAAAGCGGGACTTCGATAAAGAGGCAGCCAAATGGGACGAAAATCCAGCAAGGTCCAAGCTGGCGGATGACATCGTCCGTGCGATATCAGAACAGATCGACCTGACGGATGACATGGATATCATGGACTTCGGCTGCGGCACTGGGCTGCTGGCTCTCCGGCTGCAACCAATTGTCCGTTCAGTCACAGGGGTCGACAGCTCGAAGGGGATGCTCGACATATTCAATGAGAAGATCGCCAAACAAAAGGTGGATAACGTCAGCACCGTGCTTGTCGATCTGGATAAGGGCGATCCTTTGAGGGGCAATTACGATCTCGTTGTGAGCAATATGACCCTTCACCATATAAAGGAGATAGGGCCCCTTCTGGCTCAGCTTTATGAGGTCATAGCCCCAGGCAGCTATCTGTGCATTTCCGATCTGGACCTGGATGGCGGCCAATTTCATGAGGATAACACGGGCGTGTTTCATTTCGGATTTGATCGGGCGGCTCTGCAAGAGGATTTCTTGAAAGTGGGATTTGATGATGTTCATAGTATTAATGCAGCAGAAATGGCAAAGCCAAGCATTACTGGAGAGATGAGGCGGTTCTCCATATTTCTCATGATCGGCCGGAAGAGATCCGATTGAATACCAAGATAGGCGGGAGGATATCACAGGATGCAGTGGCTATTCTTGTTCCTGGCAATAATCGGGGAAGTTATCGGGACATCTGCGTTAAAAGCATCAGACGGGTTTACAAAAATCGTTCCATCGATAATAGTCGTTGCAGGCTATGCAGTAGCCTTTTTCTTTCTTTCCTTAACCCTAAAGGATAACATAAATATTGGCGTCGTGTATGCAATATGGTCCGGTGTAGGTGTCTCATTAATTTCGGTTATAGGCTATTTATATTATAAGCAATCATTGGATATCCCAGCTCTTCTTGGAATTGCATTGATAATTATAGGTGTCATGATAATAAACCTGTACTCAAAAAGTGTGATGCACTAAAGCAGAACCTTCAGAGGCTTGAAATGGGGATCATAAATGAGACCGCAAGAAGTACATCTCTTCGTATTCGACAATCTATCTGATTGGGAAGCAAGCTATGCGATAGCGGGGATAGACAATCCTCAGTTTCAGAAAAAATCGGGAATCTACCGGATCCGGAGCGTGGCGATAACAAGAGCGCCGGTGGTGAGCACGGGTGGGATTCGCATTCAGCCCGACCTGGCTCTTGATGAGCTTTCGCAAAGGGACAGCGCCATGCTAATACTGCCTGGCGGCATCGCCTGGGATGAGGGCAAGAACCGTGAGGCAATCGAAGTTGCCCGCGTGTTCCTCGACTCCAGAGTGCCTGTGGCAGCGATTTGCGGCGCCACCGCGGGCCTTGCTCATGGGGGCTTGCTCGATTGCCGCCGCCATTTGTAAAGGCGGCAAATGAATCGCAGAACAATCCCGCCGACTCGATGTAGTCACTGCTGAATGGATGTTGTGAGTGCGAAGACCGCCGGAAGTGCAGTCTCCTCGATCGGCTGCGCCATGTCCATCCGAATCTGGACCATCACCTCGACCTTATCGCTGAAATGGGGCCTGAGCAGTGTTTCAAGAAGGGGGGAGAGCATATATGTGTGGCGGATCAAAGGAGATATCGAGCCAGTCGCTTCAGGGGACGCAGAAGCACTCTGCTGACTCGCGATCAAGGTCGCTAATAGCATCTTCGAGGAGACACCAAATATGGAAAAGAAGCCCACGAACTTCAGTAAGATTTTCGGCATTGGTCCAGTTGGATTGTTGATTAGCCTTGTACTTCTTTTCATTGCCATTTGGGTCAACAGGCAAATTGATCTTCCTCCCCTATCGAATAATCAGTCTCTTTTGAATTCAGCATTCTTCATCTCCTGTCTCATGACACTGGCCATCATCGTCTGGAGCTTTAAATCGTTACCCGCGGCTGACAGAGGCAATAAGCTCTGCACAACAGGAGCATTCAAGTATGTCCGCCACCCCCTCTACGCCGCATCCTTATCAGTATTCGACTTTGGATTGGCCATCTATCTAAATAGTCACATTTTTATTTTTTGGGCTGTGCTCCTGCATCCCATATGGCAATACCTTGTGGAGAATGAGGAGAATATGATGATTGATATTTTCGGAGAGGAGTACATTGAGTATCAGAAGAAGACAGGGCGATTCTTGCCAAAACTAATGGGATAGGGGATAATAGATCTTGTCTCTTCGTCAATGGAGGCTTCCAAGGAAATTCTTGAAAAGCAGGCACAGTCCATTGAGCTATCAAGACGAGGCGATGAGCAATTGTGATGCAAGCCATTCGCTCCACCGGGTGCGCACTGCCTGCCAGACGCATGGCGGGGGCTGGGAGAAATGCATGGTCATATTCATAGATAGAGCAAGCCCTGGCGATGCCAACGAAGTTTTGGCGTTGCAGAAGCTGGCATATCAGAGCGAAGCAGAATTGAATGGCGACTGGACAATCCCTCCTCTCACCCAAACTCTTTCTGAGATCCAGTCGGAGTATGAGACCAAGGTCTTTCTGAAGGCGGTTTGTGGGGACAAAATCATCGGTTCATTGAGAGCATCCCAGAATTCTGGCACCTGCCAGGTTGGCAGGCTCATCGTTCACCCCGATTATCAGGGAAGAGGGATCGGCACTCTGCTCATGAAACGGATAGAGGAGGCCTTTTCCTGTGCAGAGAGATTCGAGCTTTTTACGAGCACGAAGAGCACCAGCAATATCCGGCTCTACCGAAGAATGGGATATCAGGAGTTATACGAAGAGGATTTGTCGCCCAACGTCAGGCTCGTGTTCATGGAGAAACGCCGATGTTATGAGGAGACAAGAGTATGGAACACCTGATAAACATCATGAAACCGGAAGACTGGGAGCAAGTCCGTTCGATCTACCTGGAAGGCATCATCACCGGCAATTCCACCTTTGAGGCAGATGCTCTCGATTGGGATAAATGGAACTGCGCCCACTTGCGGGAGCACCGATTAGTGGTCAGATATGGCGATAGTGTTATTGCATGGGCAGCACTCAGTCCCGTCTCCACCCGCTGTATCTACTCCGGTGTTGCGGAGCTAAGCATTTACGTGGCGGCCAAGCATAGAGGTAAAGGCATAGGTTCAACCCTGCTGAAGGCAATCATAAGCTCAACCGAAGAGGCTGGGCTATGGACTCTGCAAGGGGGCATTTTCCCCGAGAATACGCAAAGCCTAAGCCTCTTGAAAAAGCACGGCTTCAAGGAGGTTGGAAGGCGTGAAAGGATTGGAAAGACGACCTACGGCGATTTTGCTGGAAACTGGCGAGATGTGATATTGGTGGAACGGCGGAGCGCCGTGGCAGGTATAGAATGATAAGACCTCAAGACTCTGCCATCACTCAGAGAAATACTTCCAGTCTCTTCTCAGCAGGGCAAAAACCACCTGGTCATGGAAGCTTCCCTGAGTAAATTCATATTCTCTTAAAAGCCCCTCTGGCCTAAAGCCCAGTCTCTTGAGGGTATTAAGAGACCTGTTGTTTCCCACTGTTACAAAGGCCTCGATTCGGTTGAATCCTCGCTCTTCAAAACAATGGTTAATAACAGCTTTCATCACTTCCTGTATGGCACCCTGTCCCCAATATCGCCTGCCCAATTCATAGCCAATTTCAGCGCGCCGGTGCTCTGCTTTAACGTTATGGTAACCACAGCTGCCCTGAACAACTCCACTTTTTTTATCAACAATGGCCCAACGCCTACCTTCACCCCTCTCCGGCAGGCTATTTAGCAAATCAACCATCTGTTTGGTCTCTTCGATATTTTTGAAAGATACGTTCATATATTTTGTTACCACATCGTCTGACCAATAGCTGTGCAGCGTTTCTAAATCGGCTGCGCCTATCTCGCGAAGGGCAAAGCGTGTGGTTTCCAGTTCGTTAGATCTGTTCATATTTTCGCCTCTACTCTGGCAAGAGGAAGAGCTAAGATGATATCGATTAAAAACCTATTCTTGAATCTCTTTCTCAAACGAACTCCTTTTGCACGACTTTTGGGTCTTCATCCTCCGGATCGACGAGCTTAAGTTTTAAGGGGAGAGAGGAGTGTCATGCTGCAGTTGAGTAGGAGAGAGACGAAAGAGACATGCATCGATGTAGTCCTGGAGACGGAAGGCTCAGGCAGGATAGATGTCGAAACGGAAATTGAGCTTTTGGACATGATCTTGACCTCTTTGGGGAAAGGAGCTAATTTCGATCTGAGGATCAAGGCCAGGGGAGATTCTGTTACCGGCGACCACCACACCATTGAGGACACGGGAATCACCCTGGGAAAGGCGATTGCTCAGGCAAAAAAAAGCGGCATTGGCAGCTCAACTGTGCCTTCGAGCACTGCCCTGGCAGTGGCCGCAGTTCGTTTCGGCGAGACCGGATACCGGGGCGAGTTCAGCTTTAAGAGCGAGAGCGCAGGAGGCATGACTCTGGAGAACTTCGGACACTTCCTGCGCGCTCTGGCTTACAATGGAGGTTTCACCCTGGTCATCAGCGCTGAAGGTGGGGATGATATGAGCAAGATCGAGGCCATGAGCACCGCGTTAGGCAGAGCGATCAGAAGGGCCTGGAAAGACTCTGAAAAATAATATCGAATTGCAGAAAAAGAATAACCAGGGAGGCCTGCCCTGGTATCTTGCCTAGCTCTTGCTCCTCAGATAGAAAGCAAGGGCAATAGCCAGAAGAAATGTGGCATAACCAGGACCATTGCTCTTCTTGGCTTTATCCGCAGCACCTTCTCCAGCAAGAACGGTTATGGTGCCGTTGGTGATATCCTCCGGCTCAAAACCGCTCCATCCAGTTACATTGATATCGATTATCTCATTCGGCTCAATCGCTTTAAAGCTCAATTCCGCCTTGCTGCAGTTGGCAGGGAAGGTGATTCTCATCAAACCCTTGGCTTCCTCAAGCTGCCAGGAGGGGCTGCAATTGCCCGAGATGCCCAGAGCCTGAGCATTGTTTGAATCGTATGTCAAATTGATCCATCTTTCCACAGAGGATGAAGGAATCTCGACTGGAATGGAGGCAGTCTCACCCGCAGAAATTTCTGCTGAGCCCAGGGATATGCCGCGCATGGGGGCGCGAGAGACATTGAAGAAATCGCCCATTGTCTGAATAGCATTGACAGCATTCTCTATCCTCACCCTCAGCTCATACCGGCCGGGCTCTGCTCCTGCCACTCTCACGTGAGGCTCAAGAGAGTCAATCGTACCATGCAAGGTATGATTTTTGGCGCTGGGGTCCAGTCTGCCGTTAACAATATCCTGGAACCTCAGAGTGCTCAGATCGAGCTCGATCTTGATAAAATTCCTCCTGATGGTCTCATTGGCCAGCATTGAATCGTAATCTGAGGTGACGTTCAGCTTCTCATACTCGCTTCTGGACACATAGTAGATTGAATCGCTTTTCAGTATCCTGCCGATCCTCCCAGCGGAATTGAAGTATACCCCCACCTGCTCTTCTGGAGAGGACTGATTCAAGCGCAGCAATGCTGGCACCAGATTTTCCCCCACGTCCATAATCCGGCCATTATCGTCGCTGAGCTGAAGGGTTGTAGCATTCCAAACCCAGTTATACATCCAGAACTCGCCCGATCCCTGGCCGAAGTTTGTGATATCTCTGGAAAAGACCGTCCGGTTTGTGGAGTCTACAATCTCCACAGTGACCTCTCTTATCTCTGCCGCCTGCTCAATCATGGTGAAGCTAGCCGGGGTCTTTGAGGTCACATTGTCTGGCACAATTATGGTTGGAGGGCTTGGAGATGGCACGATATATTCTTGAGTATAAAGATAGTACCGCAGGGTATCGTTGTCTGCCACCCGGATATTCATCATTGGAGCCAAGGAGACGGTCGAGTCGCGGTTCAAATTGATATAGTCATCGTTGACCATCCATATGCCAAGTGGATCGACGTTCACAATCTGCATCTCTCCAATGCCATTGCCCTCCTCCACATGAATGATAAATTGATCGGATATCTGGAAGATGGCATCGATGGTGGCAAAACCCTTGGATATGTTGTTGAAAACATTGTCTACGTGTACCATTATGATCGGCAGGTCGTCGACATCGCCCAGATCTTTCTCATAGATATAGGTGGAGTTGGATCTTACCACAGAGCCTTCAATCGATGCTCCATCCTTCAGAAGCTCCAGGAAAATGCTATCGTTTTCCAGGTCGCGAATACGGATTTCATAGCCTTCCTGCAGAGAATAGTTGCCAACAAATGCGACACCCTGGTACTCTTCATCGATGAGCACTCTGCCCAGATACTCCTTCTCCAGCAAGCTCTTTGAGGCTTTTGTGCCCGCCAGGCTGCTGTCGTATCCTGCAAACCATTGCATCCCCAGGAAATTTATAACTAAATAGTATCCCCAGGGCTTGAACTCAAATTCCTTGGGCTCAAGGAGCGTGGTATACTGGAAGCCCTTCTGAAATGCAGTATTATTCTCTTCATACACAACAGGATTGGATGGCGGAGATACCCTCCTGTCCTGGACGGAATAGAGAACCAGGGTCTCATCCCCCAGCATATCCTCTGGATCAAAATAAAATCCGCTGTAATTCAATGATTTCCATCTGGCGGTGACAGAAGAATCATAATCTCCCAGCTTCACTGGGATTTGAGTGCTGGCACTGAATGCTGGTCCTCTTATCTCTTGGATCCCGTATTCGAAGATTATGCCCACAGGATAATATATAAGCGTAGGCTGATCGAGGACGACCAAAAGCAGATACTGGGTTAAAAATACCGATGAGTCTCTCTTAAGGTTTATATCAACGGCATTTCGAAATTCCAGACCCTCCTCGGATAGATCTTCAAGCTTCATATTTCCCAGGATTCCTCCCTCGACGAGCTTGGCGATGGGACTGTCACTGGTCTGGAAGATGCCGTTCACCTCGGCAAATCCACCGTCTTCGCTGCCCATGGCATTGGCCAGATGGACCAGGATGACAGGTACATCACCCATTTTATAGACGAAGTCCTCGCCAATGCTCACCACTGAGTCGTAGACGCGCTTTTCATTTTTATAGAGAGCGAAGTTCACAACGTCGTTCTTCTCAGAGATCCCGCCCAAGGTCAGGGAATAGCCCTGAGCGAGAGGAAGAGTCGTATTATAGGTCAGAGTATATTCGGTATCCTCGTCTCTTAATATCTCCCTAAGCTCTCCTTTGGCCAGGGAGCTGACCTCATCGGTAAAAGAACTATCAGGATAGCTGGCCAGATAGAGCTTGCCAAATAGCGCTAAAACCTCATAGGACCCCCAGGGAGCATAATCAAAATGCTTCGACCATGGCCTGGAGAGATAGGTGATATCGCCTTTTTTCGCTGTTCTTCCAACCACATCTTTTACCTGGAGCTCTTCTCCACCTGCGTCCTCATCCAGATCATAATAGAACCAGCCGAAGTCGTTCGCTCGCCAAGTTCCATCGCCGTAGCTGAGATTGCCTCGAACGGTAGCAAACTCTGCTGCGTCCTGTGCCCATGCACCGCAAAAAAGGCTGATACTTATTGCTGCAGCCAGAAGCGCAACTATGAAACAGATCTTTTTTATTTCATTCACCTCTCTGTGAACCTGTCCTGGATAAGCTGTATATCCTATGGCAAACCACAAACCAACCGGAGTAAGATGTCATCTATTAAACACGTTGCGATATATGGCAAAGGCGGTATCGGCAAGTCGTGCACTGCCTCGAACATCGCTGCTGCCTGTGCCGAGGAAGGCCACAAGGTTTTAATGGTGGGCTGCGATCCGAAGAGCGACTCAAGCATCACCCTCATAGGAAGGAGAATTCCCACGATGATGGACCTCATCCTCAAGGGAGGAGAGTTCAAAGAGGAGGATGTGGTCCATCAGGGCTTCAGAGGAGTCAGGTGCATTGAGGTGGGCGGGCCCGAGCCAGGCGTGGGATGCGCGGGACGGGGCATAATCGTTGCCATTGATTTTTTGCGGAAGGTATCAAAAGCGATGGAGGAGGTGGATCTGGTGCTCTATGATGTGCCAGGGGACATCGTCTGCGGGGGATTCTCCGCTCCCATCAGGAAAGGGCTGGTGAGCCAGGCCTACATCATAACCTCAGGGGAGTACATGCCCCTTTATGCGGCGAACAATATCAGCAAAGGCCTCCTGCGATTGAATACCCCTCTTGCAGGGGTGATATGCAACTCTCGCGAGGCAGCTGGAGAAAGAGAGCGCGAGATAGTCAACCAGTTTGCCCAGGAGCTGAACAGCCGGATGGTGGCCTTCATTCCCAAGGAGCCGATAGTCCAGCAGTGCGAGAGGAGGACGGTGACTGTGATCGAGGGCGCGCCCGATTCGAAGATCGCCGCTGTCTACCGGGCCCTGGCAAGGGAGATCATGTCCGGCGGAGAGGCCAGGATCCCTGAACCTCTTAGCGATGAGAGGCTGAGAGAGCTCTCCCGCGATCTGGGCTCTGAGGAGTGAAAAGAAGAAGCAAAAGAAAGCGAGAAGCAAAAGCAAGGGAGAGTGGCTTGAGATGGGCATAAAAATGAGGGCAGACTGTCCCCGTATCCTCTTAGCAGGGGACAGAAGCTCCAGCGGCAAGACGACCATAGTAGCGGGCTTGCTCTCCGCCTTGCGGGGCCGGAATCTGAAGGTTCAACCCTTCAAGGTGGCCATGGACTATATCGATCCCAGCTATCATACCTGGATCACAGGCCGAAGCTGCCGCAATCTGGATGGCTATCTGATGAACGAAGCTGCCGTCCGCGAGATCTATGCCCATGCTGCGCAGGGGGCGGATGTGGCGGTGATCGAGGGGGTGCGTGGCCTTTACGAGGGATATGAGGGCGATCTCGGCTCGACCGCTCAGATTGCCAAGATGCTCCGAGTGCCGGTCATCTTCGTGGTGGACGCGCGCAGCATCACCCGCAGCTGTGCTGCCCTGGTCAAGGGGTATATGGACTACGATCCTGCCGTTCAGTTCCGGGGGGTGATACTGAACAAAGTAGGCTCTGCAAGGCATGCGGACAAGGCGACTAGGGAGATCGAACGCTATGCAAAGGTGGAGGTGGTGGGCACTATCCGGCGCAATGAGGATATGCACCTGGCCATGCGCCATCTGGGCCTGGTGCCGGTTATGGAGGGGAAGACCCGCCACGAGGGCTTCAAGGAGAGGGTGGACCGCATCCGGCAGATCGTGGAGGAAGGCCTGGATCTGGATAGAATCAGGGAGATAGCCCGCGAAGCCGAGCCCTTGCCCGAGGTAGAACCAGACCTTTATCTGAAAAACGATTCCGGCAAGGATCTCTCCATAGGCGTCGCTCAGGACGAGGCCTTCAACTTCTATTACCGCGACAACCTGGAGCTGATGGAGCTGGCTGGAGCGAGGATAGTCCCCTTCAGCCCGGTGCATGACGCTTCTCTGCCAGAGGTAGACGGGATCTACATAGGCGGGGGGTATCCAGAGATTTATGCTCGCGAGCTGTCCGAAAACCAGAGTTTCAAGAGCTCGATCCAAAAGGCGCACGAAAAGGATATCCCCATTTTTGGGGAGTGCGGCGGGCTGATGTACCTGGGCAGGGAGATCGAGTGGGATGGAGAACGCAGGGAGATGGCGGGCCTTATTCCAGGAAAAGCCAGAAGGGGGGCCAGGCGTACAGTTAGCTATGTGCACGGTCATCTGGCCCAAGCCTCGCCTCTGGGAAGAGCGGGCGAGTACATCATGGGCCATGAGTTCCATCATTCGGAGATGCTGATCGATCCGAAGGCAAGGGTGGAGTATGCCATTCGGCTGGAGCGTGGCACGGGAATTGCAGATGGTTTGGATGGCATTCATATAGGAAACCTGGTGGCCAGCTATTCGCATATTCACAGCGCATCCTTTCGAGGATTTCCGGCCAGCTTCCTCTCTGCCTGCCGGGATAAGCGGCAATGATGGAGAATGAATTAAAAAATTAAATGAGATATAATATTGAAGCTCAGGTATTTATTGAATGCGGACTTCTATTAGCACAAAGGTGAATTATCATGGTTAAAATGCCAGCCGATGTGAAAGAAACCCTGGAGAAGCAAAAGCCGGTTCCTATTGCCACTGCGAGCAAATCGGGAGTCCCGAATGTGGTATTTGTGGGACTGCTCAAGATCATAGATGATGAGACGCTGATGATTGCGGACAACTTCTTCTACAAGACCGCTCAGAACCTGGAGGAGAATCCCAAGATATCAGTCCTGTGCTATAATGGCGAGACCAAGAAGTCCTTCCAGATCAAGGGCACTGTCACAGTCTCCAAGGAGGGAGTGGACTATGAGGCCATGAAATCCTGGGTGCACGGAGTCAACAACAAGCTCCCAGCCAAGGCCTGCGCCATGGTCAAGGTCACTGAGATCTACAACGCTATGTGGGGACCGGCTGCAGGAAAGCAGATAGCTTGAAAATGATGGACTATCCCCCGTCCATCATTGTACTTTTTTACTTCCGATCTCTCACCAGTGGCACGTACTCCACCCCTGGCCGGCTTCTGCCCATTTCCATGCGGTAAAGCTCCATTAGGGAGTATACTTCCTCTGGCACATCGGTCTGCACGCAATCCCCCAGCAAGGCTTTTGCGTCCTCGGCCATGAAGGGATGGTCGTGGGTATATTTTCCGGATACGAACTCATTTATGATCACATCCAGCTTAGAGGAATCACTGCATTTGCCCTCCAGGATCTTCTGCAAGAGCTCTCTCATCTGGGCCAGAGCCTTTCTGGCCTCCTCCACATACACCAGAGTCTTATCATCCATCTCATCGATCTTCTTCTTCTCAGCCACCGCCAGGAGGGATGTGGCGGGGTAAGCACCCTGGGCATCGCCCAATTGCGGATCGACCGGCCCGAGGGCGGCATGTTGGTCCATGATGATCTGATCGGCGGCAAAGGCGATCAGCGTTCCGCCGCTCATGGCATAATGGGGCACAATTACCGTTTTTTTGGCAGGATGGGATTTCAGAGCCATCGCAATCTGGGTGGCGGCCAGAGCCAGTCCTCCCGGAGTATGAAGGATGATGTCTATGGGTATATCCTTCTGCGCCCGGCGGATAGCCCTTAAGACCTTCTCGCTGTCCTCGATATCTATGTACCGGGCGAGAGGAATGCCAAGGAAGCTGATCGTCTCCTGGCGGTGGATGAGGGTTATGACCTGGCTGCCTCTGGCTTTGCCCAACCTGGCCAAGACGCGCTTTCTTTCCGCCTGAAGATAGTTCCTCTGGAGCATCGGCACCAGAAAAAGGAGAATGAATATTATTATCCAGGCGTTACTGAGCAGGCTGCTAAAAGCATCCGTGCCAGTCTGAGCTAAAGTCGGATCCATCATTATCAAGGATCAATTGGACTGGATCGTATTTAACTTGTAGGATTGCGAAGGACGAAGCGGGAAGTCCCCATCCTTCAGGGTGGTCTCCCGGACGGTGAGTCCGGGGGAGTTGCGACCCAGTCGCAACAGGATGAATGCGGAGTCTTTTGCCATGATCACTTTCACGCCGCCTTCAAATGATATAAATATTAGGTATGCATATATGTATTCGTTTGATGATCAGCTACAAGTACCCCATATTCCCGAGCAAGATCACTCAGCTAAAGTTAGCAGAGAATCTTGATGCTTGTAGATGGCTCTATAATAGGGGCTCCTCGCTATTTTGTATGGGTAAACTTGAATCGCTGGTTCTCTGTGTCTCGGTGCCTCTGTGGTGAACCGCTATGCATTGACCCAACCACAGAGAAGCAGAGGAACAGAGGCCATATTCTCTGACTTAACTCACCCACATAGTTCAGCGAAGAGCCATAATAGGCTTCTCCAAGACCTGAACGAAGCAAAAGAAAGAGGCATTAAGTTCAAAACCTATGATACTCAGAACATGATCCCATCCCCGAAGCTTGAGAATCCTAAACCAAACCAGGTCTATTCTAAAGTTCTTCAGATGGTGAATTACACTATCTGGTCTAACATCAAAGGCCTCTATGCATCAAAGAATAACGGTCGGAAGATAGGTCATATTCGCTTCAAAGGATATGGATGGTATAACACCCTGAATTACAGCCAATCCGGCTTCAAAATCGATCAAGATCATGGCATATTGCATCTATCCAAAATCGGAGACATGCAGATCAAGATCTATCGAAAGATCGAAGGTTGCATCAAAGCAGTTCTCTGCAATAACCCACAGGCATCTATTTCTTCGATCTCTCACTAATTATACGGCCGCTCCTGGTTGCTCAAAGCCCCTCACGGTAAGATTGATATAGCGCTGCTGGTGAGCATCAATCCCAATGGCTCAAATATATCCGGATTTGTGTATCGGCCACAGGTGGCAGAATGATATTCAATAGAAAATCAAAAGATGGCAGGGTCAAGGCAGAGGTATACATTAACTATGGCGATGAAAATGAAAGTGTCAATGGCCAAAAGAGGATAAAAAAGGCAGAGGTATTGATCAATCCCGGCATGAGCGTTCTGGAAATTCTCAAAATGGTTTCAAATATCGAGTATACTCCGGATGAAAGCGCTACCGGCCACATGGGGTCTATGATAACAGCCATTGACGGCTTTAAAAATGACCTCACTCACTTCTGGCTGTATTATTTGAGAGAGGAGGATGATGGTGGATGGAGGCTGCCCATGGAGACACCTGATTCGGTTTTGATAAAAAAGAACATCATGATTGCCTGGCGGTATCATGATCTGCAAGAAAAGGGGCCTGGCGCGGCCGGCAATCAGGTATTTGGCCCTTTCTACTCCAAGGAATGCATTGCCAGGGTTAAGAGATGCAACCGGCAGTTCTGATGTAATTCTGGAAGAACCTGAGGATCCTCAGGCAAGTTGGTGGCTCTTGCAGGGATGCTATTCCTTTGACCAAAAGGGATTAATTTGGTCAAGCGGTCAACCCAAAAGCTTATTTGCTTTAAAAGAAAATTAAACGGACAGAGATAGATTCATACCCTGGTTGATATAATATCATCTGGACAGTACAAAAAGGAGGAGTTCTAAATGACTGAGTTTGTCAATCCATTCAGCGGAAAGGTGCCTGACCGAAAATTGACTTCAGAGGAATTGATCCGAGCTTTGCGCCTTGATCTGGCTGCAGAGCATGAGGCAGTGCATCTTTACATGGCTCATGCCGAGGCTACAGATAATCCTCTGGTCAAGGAGGTGCTGATAGATATCGCCAATGAGGAGAGGGTTCATGCAGGAGAGTTCTCTCGTCTGCTCCAGATCCTCACCGGGGACGAGGATGAGCTGCTAGCACAGGGGGCAGAAGAGGTAGATGAGATGGCAGGAAAAAAGCCATCCGAAGAGAAGAAAAAGCCTGCTAAGAAAGGCAAGTAAACTACTCCGGCCTAAAGACCGGAGCTTTCAGTAGCCCTGAAAGGACAGCCTTGATACTTGGAAGTCCTTCCGAGCCTCCAGGCCGGTCTACATAGCGGCCCAAGAAAGCTATATTCTTAGCACCATTGAAATCAGCATCGCCAGACCAACCACACACAGGACACTTGAAGCTCTTGCCATTCCTGATTCCATGCTCACCGCACTGATGGCACGTCTGGCTGGTGCATGCGGGGTCCACCAGAACCAGAGGAACACCCGCCGCGAGAGCCTTATAGCTAAGGAACTCCTTAAGCTGGTAGAAGGCCCAACCATTGACTCTTCGTCTATGGTTTTTTCCTGCTTTCTGGTTGACGCCTTCTCTAATTCCGGTTAGATCTTCCAGAGCTATCTTTGCAGGAATCTCCTGGGCTCTGGTCACAATGGCTTTGCTGATTTCGTGGTTGATCTGCCGTTGGTAGCGTGCTTCTTTGCCTGATAGTCGTTGCTGAAGCTCTCGGCATCTTCGCCTTGAACTCCTTGTACC
>Ga0209719_1000335_pt1 | contig 70889 bp, 61 predicted proteins | sample AD_JPNAS2_MetaG_FD_184421 | JGI IMG/M metagenome (GOLD analysis project Ga0209719, IMG submission 184421) | Active sludge microbial communities of municipal wastewater-treating anaerobic digesters from Japan - AD_JPNAS2_MetaG (SPAdes) (version 2) | ecosystem: Engineered > Bioreactor > Anaerobic...
CCGGTGTCGTGCCGGGTGTACGGCCAAAACATTAACCCAAACCGGGGTGGGTCATTTTTACGTTACCACGGGGGGTCAATTTTAGGTTGCCATTACCACAGGGGAAAACGGGAGTTGTCAAGGTTCCGCCGACTGATAAACAGAACAAATCTTGCCGAGTGATTAAGAATATCGATGTAATTTAACCATCAATTGATGTGCAATCGCCATCAAAAGAGGGGCGCCTCAAAACGTTTCCCAATGATGAATTGATGGCGAGATATCGACGGCGATGAAGCTTCGCGTCCTCACCGTTTCGCGACCGACGGGAAACGGGCGGCGTCCGTGTGGGGGAGGAAGAGCGCGGCCGTGTAGTGGTCCATGTAGGCGGGTTCGTGGCTCAGGTTGACGTAGGTCATCCGCCGGGCGAGGGCCTGCTGCCGCTCGCGGTGGGCCCGGGACAGCAGGAGCAGCGACGAGCCCTTGAGCGAGGCGTTGCCTAGGTAGCGGAAGCGCTCCGGCGGGAGGTCGGGGAGCAGGCCGATCGTCACGGCGTTCTCCAGGTTGAGATGCCGGCCGAAGCCGCCCGCCACGTACACCCGCGCGAGGTCGTCGAAGCCGATCCCGGTCTGGGCGAGCAGGAGCGTGCAGGCCGAATAGACGGCCGCCTTGGCCCGCAGGAGGTTCTCCAGGTCCGCCTCGCTCACCGCAAGCGGCCGGCCCGTGGCGCCCTCGTCGGCCCCGGCCAGGAGGTAGCGGGCGCGCCGGCCCTCCACAACGATGGCCGGGGACGGCCGCGCCCGTGACAGGCGCCCGGAGGGCTCCAGCCAGCCGTGGCGGAACAGTTCGGCCATCAGGTCGATCATCCCCGAGCCGCAGATTCCGCGGGGCCGCCCCGCGCCGATCACCTCTAACGACGCCCGGCCGTCGAACGGAGCCGCCCGGACCGCGGCGATTGCCCCGTCGGCCGCCCGCATGCCACAGTCGATGCCGCCCCCCTCGAAGGCCGGTCCCGCCGAGCAGGCGCACGTCATCAGAAAATCCCCGTTGCCGAGGACGATCTCGCCGTTGGTGCCGATATCGATGTAGAGGCTGATCGCCGCGTCGCCGTCCGTCATCTCCGTGCAAAGGAGCCCCGCCGTGATGTCCCCCCCCACGTAGCTGCCCACGGCGGGGGAGCAGTGGACCCGCGCCCCGGGATGCAGGTCGAGCCCCAGCTCCGCGGCGGTGAGCGGCGGAATGGAGAGGAGCGCCGGGGTGTAGGGCGCCAGGCGCAGGTATTCTGGCGGGATGCCCAACAGCAGATGGAGCATGACGGTGTTGCCGGACAGCACCGCGCAGACGACGTCCGCCGCGGCGAGGCCGAGGTCCTGCCGCATCCGGCGGAGCAGTCGGTTGATCGTGGCCGCGGCGCGGGCCTGAAGCTCGGCGAGACGGTCCGGCGCGACGGCGTAGTTGATCCGGCTGATCACGTCCTGGCCGCAGGCGATCTGGTCGTTGTAGCCGCTCCGGGTGGCGAGGACCCGCCCGTCGGCGAGGTCCAGGAGCTGGACGGAGACCGTGGTCGTCCCCAGGTCGATGGCGGCGCCGATGCGTCCGGCCCCCGCCCCGGCGGCCAGATCGACGACGTGGAGCAGCCGGCCTTCGCGGACGACGGCGGCCTCGATGCGTCCGTCCCGCCCGCGCAGGGCGTCGGGCAGGGCGCGCAGGACGGGCAGGGGCAGAACGACGTCGGCGTCCCCGGCCGTCGGGCGGAGGGCCCGCTCCAGGCGGTCCGCGTCGGAGAGGCCGTCCTCGGGACGGGGCGCGGGGACGGCGAGATCCAGGTGCTCCGCGAGGGGGAAAAGCGCGAGGGCGTCCGGGGAGAGGTCCGGCGTGAAGGCGGGATCGCCGCTCTCCTCGTCGCGGTCCTCCGCCCGCCCCTCGGCCTCCGGGAGGAAAACGGTCAGGTCCGTCTCGCCCACGCGGGCGAGGCAGGCGCGGCGCATGTCCGGCGGCAGGTCCGCCGGTGGGGCGCCGGGCGGTTCGGGGGCGTCGCCCGCGATCAGGCGCACGGCGCAGCGCCCGCACGTGCCCTGGCCGCCGCAGGGGGCTTCAAAGGGTTCCCCGGCCAGACGGAGGGCGTCGATCAGGACGATCCCCGAGGCCACCCGAACGGTTTTTCCGGAAGGTTGGATGGTGACGACCGGCATGAGGGATCACCTCGTGTGTCTGAATGGGCGCTCAGGTCCTGAATTCTGCATTCAAAAGGCCCGGAAGGGCGCGAGCGCGAATCATGGCCTCCCGAACGGATCGGGAGCCGTCCCCGTTTTCCTCAAAAGGTCGCCCGATTCGCCGGGTCGTCTCAGGCCGGCCGTGCCAGGACCGACCGGACGAACCCCTCGATGTCCCCCGCCTCCTGCGGGCCGACCAGGATCTTCCAGCCTGGCAGGGCGTCCTCCAACTCGCCGCTGATCTGCGCCACGAAGCCGGGGATCACCAGCGTGCGGGAGCGGACCTCGTCCTCGACGCGGTTCTCCGCGAAGAAGCGGCCGATGGTCGCGGCGTTGAATTTTCCCGCGGCCCAGGCGGTCAGGACGCTCATCCCCTCGCATTCGGGTACGGCGAGCCAGGCGCTGATGCCGCTGTTTTCGATCTCCCCGGAGACGACGAAATAGGTGAGGGAGAAATTCGTCGTGACAAAGACGGGCGCGTCCGGCGTGGGGTCCCCAAGGGGGTAGAGCCTGGGTTCCACCTGGATCGGCTTCTGCGGATCCGTGTAGATGTTCTGGCGCAGGGTGAAGAGCGTCGAGAGCTGGGCCGGGTCGAACCCCGGCAGGACGCAGATCCCGCCGTACTTCAGGATCTCCGTCGCGGCCGCCGCAGTGGTTTCGAGCGGGTCCCCGGGCGGAAGTGTGCACAGGAGCGGGTGGCCCGCCGGGCGGAACGCCTCCTTCAGCGCCGCCCGTCGGACGATCGTGTTGAACTGGATCCGGGCGGCCGGGTCGGCGGCGGGGAGCGTGAGCAGGAAGTCGAGAAACCCCCCGTCCCGCAGCGTCTGCGCCAGGGCGAGCAGGGCGTCCATGTCCGGGGCGGCGAGGGCCAGGGCGTGATCGTGTTCCCGGGCCGCGGCGAGCAGGGGCGCCGCCGCTTCGGGGCCGGGGCAGCACAGGACGCTGCGGGAACCCCGCACGCGGGCCGCGGCCGCCGCGAGGGCAGCGGGGTCGGGACTCCGGAGGACCAGGGGCCGGCCGGTCTCCCGCCAGGCGCGTTCGGCCAGGTCGAGGAACCGGTCCGCCTCCGGGGCGCGCTGGGTGACGGAGACGAGATCGACGCCGAAGGTTTCGCCTACGCGGGTGAAGGTGTAGTCCCGGATGCGGGCCAGGATCGCGCCGAGGGCCTCCGGGGCGTCCGTGTCGACGACGTTCACCGCCAGGAGCGTGGGGTGGAAGAAGGTCTTCTCGTGCCGGTACAGGACGGTTTCGCCGCCGACGAGCAGCCGGCGGTCCGGCCCCAGGGCGACGGTCCTAATCGGCGGCTCGCTCGCCTCGCCGAGGACCCGCCGCGCCTCCTCGGAGACGTAGGGGCACTCCGCCAGCTCCGCCTTCTTGGCGGCGAGCTTCATGGCGAAGGCGAGGCAGGTGTTCGACCCGCATTCCTTGCAGTTCGTCTGCGGGAGGAGCTTCTGGATCTGCAAGCCCGTTAAGGCCATGTCACCTCCAGGGGAAAATGCCGCTCCGGGTGGGCGTCACGGGCGCCCGTCCAGGAGTCGGAGGATCTGCTTTTTCAGGACGCGGACGGCCTCGGGGTGGTACATCACGAGGAGGTCCGCACCGGCGTACAGGAGCGCGAGCGCCGTCGTCAGCTCCCAGAGGGCTGCGCGCCGCTCCCGGTCGCCCCAAGCGGGGAAGTCGGCCTCCGCGGCCCGGTATTCCTTGACCTTCGCGCACTCCGCCCCCGGGCAGACGATCATCGGCCCGGCCAGGAGCGGGTCGCCCCCGAGGCCCGTCTGGCGGATCCGCTCCATGACGGAGTAGCAGTACTCGATCCCGTAGCCGAGCGCTCCGGTCAGGGGATCGATGACGATCCGGTCGAGGGGCAGGTCCATGTTGGTCATCAGGATGTTCGTCTGCTTGGCGATGTTCACGTCGATCGGGCTCTGGGCGACGACGGTGTGGCCGTAGGCGAGCGCCATACCGGCGATGGTCCTGAAGTTTTCCTGCTCCGCCCAGTTCAGCAGCAGGTTCTCCCCGGCGCAGCCGCGGGCAACCTCCCGAGCGACCTCGTTCCACGTTTCGAAATGGTTGTGGCCCGTCACGATTACGGGGCAGTCTACGGCGGCGAGGACCTCCCGGACGAGTGCCAGCGCCTCCAGGGGCGAGCGCCCGCCCTTCTCCGGGTGGGTCCCGTCGAGGCGGACGCTGATCAGGTCGGCGCCGCAGCGCTCCACGCAGGCGCGGGCCATGTCCGCGGGCCGGTCGAGTAGGTCGCCCCACTCGGCCCTCAGGATGTCGGGGTATTTTTCCGACACCCGGTCGAAGACCTCCATCGCGACGAGCGGCCGGTGGGGCATCTCGCCCTCCCAGCGGTGGAAGGGCATGGCCGTCGCCCCGCCGATGCGGAGCACGCGGCCGCGCGTTCCGCCCTCCGCTTTCGTAGCCCCGAGCGCGACCGTGTGGACGGGGACCGTCGCCGTCTCCCGCCGCACGGGGAAGGCGCGGATGGCCGCGATCGCCTCTCCTGCGGCCGGCGCCGAAGCGGCCGAAGGCTCCCGATCGGATGACGGGGATGCAGCGTCCGGGTCGGCCGGGCCGGTAGACTCCGCGGGCGGAACCCCCAGACGCCGTTCGAGGGCGGCCATCACCTCGGCCACGATCTCCCGGGCGAGGGTCTTTTTCAACTCCTCCCCGATTCCGGTGAGGAGGTCGGACGGCAGCGCCGCCTTCGGTGCGGGCTCCGCGCCGCCGGGGATTCCCGACGCGGACGATTCAACCGCCGGTGTCCCGGGAACAGGATCGGAGGCCGGTACGGCTGCCGGTGCACCCGCCGTTCCGGCAATGGCGGCGGACAGATCGGGAAGGGCCAGCGCGGGGTGCCCCACGCGCTCCATGAAGCGGCGGATCTCGGCCGGATCGGTGGCGACGGTCTCGTCGGCGATCTTCTCGAGGAGGTCCGCCCGGCCCTGCTCGGCCAGGACGGGTTGGAGGTCCGCCGCCAGGAGGTTCTTCAGGTCCTTCGGCATCCAGACGAGGCGCGCATGGCCCCCCTCGGCGAAGAGGAACTTCCGGGAGGTCAGGTACACCTTGCCGATCCCCATGAATCCAGGCGTCTGCGCGCCTCCGCCGACGTTCCCGGCGAGCGTCGAGAAGGTCATGCCGACGGGGGTGTCGCCGGTGAACTCGCGGTTGACCGCCATGATGCCGTTGCATTCCGGGACGTAGGCGCAGATCACCTCGAAGCAGCCGCAGCTCGTCATCGGCCGGTCCATGATCGAATACAGGCAGAAGGTGTCGACCGTCTTGTGGGAGTTGACGTACACGTAGTCGTTGACGCCCCGCCAGATCCCCCGCACCGGATCGAAGCATTCCCCCTTCTGGATCGGCTGGTTGGGGCCCGTCTTGTCGATCTCGTAGGCGGCCTTTCCGTCGAGCCAGTTGTAGGCCCCGCACAGGCCGAGGCGCTCCGGCGTGATCACGCAGACGTGGTGGGGAGCGAAGGACTGGCACAGGAGGCACGAGTAGAACACGTCCACCGCCTCGTCCTTCAGGCTGGCCAGACGCCGGTTGCGCTCGTCGTAGACCCGGCGGGCGACGGCGAGGCGCCGCTCCACCTCGGCGGTGTCGGTGACGATCGTGACCTTCACCTTGTCCACGATGGCCGGGAACTGGGAGAGGAAGCGGGCGTGGAGGATGTCGCCGTAGTGGCGCAGGCGCAGCCCCCGGGCGAAGCCCGCCTTGGAGACGCGGGTCCAGACGATGTCGCGCTGCCCCATGTGCCAGATCCCCTCCGCGCCGTTGACGAGGTGGTGGATCTGCCGCTCCAGGATCGACTCGAAATCAGGTTGCATCTTTCGTCCGGCGACCTCCGCCCAGATCGCGAGCGGCAGCGCCGTGCCCGGGGGGACCGCGTCGATGTCCGGGCCGATGATCTCGACCACGCCGTCCTCGATCTCGTCCATGCCGACGGAGGTGACGAACTCGAAGGCCGGGGTCAGGTTGCCTCCGAACTCCGCCTGGGCGTCCTCCTTGCGGACCCGCTCCCCCTCGAAGGCTGGACCGTAGGGGACGGGGATCGGCACGCGGTCGATCTTGATCTTGCAGCCCCGGACCTCCAGGGCGCGGTCCACCATCGTGTCGTACGGAACGGAGGAGACGACGTGCTCGTAGGTGCAGACGCCCGTGGGCAGGATCTGGGGGATCGCCGTGTCGGCGATGATGGGGAAGCCGTAGTTGATGGCCCCGGCGGCGAGCGCGTACTTGTCGGCGTCCACCTCGCCCAGGGCGAGCACGAAGGCGAAGATGCGGTCCTTGTTGTAGTGCAGGTTGGCCCGGTGGTCTCCGGGCTTGATTCCCCCGAAGGACAGGGCGACGCGGTTGGCGAAGCCGAGGGCGTACACCAGGGCGGAGACGTCGCGCCCGAAGGGAACGAGGCGCGTCTCCCACCCGAGCTGGACCCCCTCTTCGGCGAGCTGTTCGGCGAACTGCTTTCCTTCCGTGGACCCGGCCATGAAGACGTAGAGGTTCTTTTCCTGGAGTTCGCGGGCGATCCGGACGGCAAGGGCGTTCGTCGGGGCCCGTCCGGTGATGGCGGCGAAGCCGGGGGCGGTGCCGTCAACGAACTCGACCCCACGCTCGCGCAGGATGATGTCGTTCGCTGCGCCCAGCCAGATGCCTTCGATTGGGTCCGGGCCGCTGACGTACTTGCAGGCCTCGAGGATTTCGCAGGCGAAGAGCGCGGCGATTCCTGCGTCGAGGGCGCTGCCGAGATAGGGGAGCCAGACTGCGTCAGTGGGACGGGGTGGGAGCATGCCGGCGGCGCGGGCGAGGATGCGCCGAAGATCCCTGACGGTCTCCATCCGCTCGCCGGTCAGCGCGTAGATGATGGGCAGCGCGTAGGCGGTATCGGGGAAGCCGATCCGGCAGTCGTCCCCCCGGACGGCCGCGGTCTCCGCCAGCTTCTTCGCCGCCCGGTCGATCCAGGTCTTGGCCCCGTCGATGGCGCTCGCGCAGATCAGCTTAGACATCGAGCTTCCTCCGGTCGGCCATGTCCATCAGCTTCCGCTCGGCCTGGCGGTCGATTCCGAGGCGCCGCCGGCGTTCGGTGAGCAGCCGCATCACGGTCGCCGCCGCCTCTCCCGGGGTCGGGCAGACGTGGAAGGAGGCCCCGCCGATCTCCCGGACGTCCTCATTCAAAAATCGAGTCACGCGCTCCGAGCCGGAGATGTGGAAGGGGTGTCCCAGGATCACGTCGATGCCCGAGGCGACGAAGTAACAGCCGATGGAGATCGCCTTTTCGCTCATCCACTCCGGCGCGACCCCCACGACGGGGACCTGGGCGATGTCGTCGCCGAGGCCGCCCTCGGCCACGATCTCGGCGGCTGCCTCGAGCAGGCGCGAATTGTCCACGCAACTGCCCATGTGCAGGACTGGCGGCATGCCGACGGCCTCGCAGACCTCGCGGAGGCCCGGCCCGGCGGCGGCGAAGGCCGCTTCTGGCGTCAGCATCCCCGCCTTGGCCGAGGCGATCGCCGCACAGCCCGTCTTCAGGACGAGGACATTTTGGGCGAGGAGCTCGCGGGTCAGGGCGTTCGTGTAGTCGTCCATCCGTTCCCGGGGGGTGTTGCAGCCAACGATCCCGGCGACGCCGGCGATCCGCCCCTGGATGACGGCGTCGTTGAGCGGACGGAAGGAAGCCCGGTACGACCCGCCCAGCATGTATTTGATGGCCTCGACGCTGAAGCCGGCGACGAGCGGTTCGGTCACGGCGGGGATGGCCACCTTGGCCGGATCGCGCCGCGCGAAATTCACGATCGCGCGCGCGAGCAGGGCCTTGGCCTGGGTGTAGGCGTCCTCCGCATGGAAGGGCATGTTCGTCGCCCCGATCGTCCGGGCGATGGCGCTCGTGGAGACGACCTCCGTGTGGTAGGCCCGGGCGACGTCCGGAAGCCCCGGCATGCAGCACTGGACATCGATGATCATCATCTCCACCGCCCCCGTCACGATGGCCAACTCCTGCTGGAGAAAACTGCCGGCGATCGGGATTCCGTGGCGCATGAGGATTTCGTTGGCGGTGCAGCAGAGCCCCGCCAGGGTGATCCCCGCCGCGCCGGCCTGCCGTGCCTGGGAGAGGATTTCGGGGTCCAGGGAGGCAGCGGCGAGCATCTCCGAGAGGGCGGGTTCGTGGCCGTGGACGACGACGTTGACCGTCGCCTCCTCCAGAACACCCAGATTCACGCGGCTGCGGACCGGCGACGGCGTTCCGAAGAGGATGTCCGACACGACGCTCGCGATGCGCGATCCGCCCCAGCCGTCGGCGAGGGCCGTGCGGAAGGCGTGAAGAAGCAGGTGGGCATAGTCGTGGTCCACGCCGATGTGGGTCCGGTGCATGGCCTCGACGATCATCCGGTCGATGCCGGCCGGCGCGAGCTCCCGGGCAGTCCAGAGGCTTTGCCGCTTGAGCGGCGCGAGCCGCAGGGTCGCGAGGGTCTCCTCCTGCGCGGCGAATTCGTTGAGCAGCGTCCCGGCGAGCGCCAGGGCCAGTTCGGGATCGGTCCGTCCCTCCGGCGCAAGGCCGTAGCGCGCGCCCGCCCGCCGGAGGGCCGACGGGTCCTTGAGCGCGTAGTCCGGGCTCTTTCCTTCGGCTACGTCCTTCAGGAGCAGGACGAGGTGACGGGCATGGTCGGAATGTGCCGCCGCCCCGCCCGCCACCTCCCGGAGGAAGTTGCGGGCGACGATCGTGTCGGCGTCCGCCCCGCAGATTCCGGCGGGGTGCTTGGGCGTGATCCGGCACGGCCCCATGTGGCAGATCCGGCAGCAGACGCCGCTTACGCCGAAACCGCACGGGGCGCCCATCCGGTCCAGGCGCTGGAAGCTCAGGGTCAGCCCCTCCCGGCCGGCCTTGTGCAGGGCGGCGACGGAGGCGGCGTCGCAGGCGCATTGTTCGGGGGGGCGGAGCGGTTTCTCGGCCATGGGGTCCCTCACGCGGCGCCGCGGATCGGGACGCCCAGCTGTTCCTTCAGAAAGGCGTCGATCCGTTGCGCGAGCGGGTGGTTTCCGGGAAATTCGAGCAGGGATCTTCCCTCCTCGCCCCAGTGGGCCAGGTCGTCGTCTTCGGGCAGGGTGAAGAGCGCGTCCATGGGCAGGTCCGACAGGTCGGGCCGGAACGCCGAAGACGGCCGGACCCGGTTCACGACGACGGCGAGTTTCCCGAAGCGGACGTCCATCTCGCGGGCCAGATCGTGGAGCCGCCGGATCGTGGCGATCCCGCGCCGGGAAGGGTCGCCGACCAGCACGAGCAGATCCACCGCCGGGGCAATGCGGCGGGAGAGGTTCTCCAGGCCGGCCTCGTTGTCGATCACGGTGAAGGGATACTGGCGGGTCATGAGCGCCAGGACCTCGCGCAGGATGTTGTTTGCATAGCAGTAGCAGCCCGGCCCCTCCGGACGCCCCATTGCGATCAGGTCGAAACCGGCGGCCTCCACGAGGCTCTCGGCGATCTTCCGCTCCAGAAGCGTCCGCTTGGCGATGCCTTGGGCGTCTTCGTCCCGGATCTTCTCCCGCACGTGCCCCACCGACTGGGTTGCCCGGACGCCCAAGACCTCGTCCAGGCACATGTTGGGGTCGGCATCGACGGCGAGCACCGGGGTCGCCCCGGCGCGGATCAGACCCCCGACGATCAGGCCGGCCAGGGTGGTCTTGCCCGTGCCGCCCTTGCCGGTGATGGCGATGGTCCGGCTCATGCGCGCTCCTGAATGCGGATATCGCCCGCGCCGTAGCGGTTCGTCAGAACGGCCGGGAGTTCCGCCAGCAGGGCGAAGACCCGTCCGGCGTCGTCGACCGACAGCGACCCCGTGCCGCAGGAGGGGGTCAGCAGGGCGGTTTCGACCAGGCGCGCCCGGTCCAGTCCGGCGAGCCCGGCGATCGTGCGGACCAGCTTGTCGAACCGGTCCGCCAGGGACGCCGCCGTCTGCTCCCGGACCCGCTCCGACGTCGGCACGATCCCCCAGGCGAGCAGGCCGCCGCGGTCGAGGAAGGTCCGCAGGGCCTCCGGGTACAGGGCGACGCTCTCGCCGTAGCCGAAGGCGTCGAAATTGATGACGTCCACCCCGGCCTTCACCAGGAGGCTCCAGTCCGTGTTTCCGCAGCAGTGGACGCCTGCGAGCCCCCCCTCCGCGTGAATGGCGTCGACCACCTCCCCGATGAGCGATGTCACGTCGCCGCGGGTGACGGAGATGTACGTCGACGACCCGAAGGCGGCGAGCATGGGCTCGTCGATGAAGCACAGGACGCGCTCCGCCCAGGGGGCGAAGGTCCGGATCTGCCACCGGCATTTCAGGGCCAGGGCCTTGACGATCACGTCCCGGAAGGTCTCGTCGTAGTAAATGGCCCGCTTGTCCTGGTCCACGACCGTGAGGGCGAAGGACAGCGGTCCCGTCGTCTGGACCTTCACGAGCGAACGGCGGATGCCCTCCGCCGTCAGGCGTTCGGCGAAGCGGTGGAGCCCCCGGGCGAAAGACGGCCCGATGGCGAGGGGCGCGAGGTCGGCCTCTCCCGGTCCGGCCTCGACGGCGGCGAGATAGACCTCGTAGAATGCGGCCAGGGCCTCGGAGGGATCGCCCGCGGTATCGAAGGTCAGGCGCTGCCTTGCTTCGTCCAAGACGGTGCCGGGGATGCCCTCGGCGTACTGGATCTCCATCTGCTCCGTGAGGGCCGCCCGGGGCAACTGTGGCCACAGCGGGGCCGTTGGCAGGGCGCGGAAGATGATGTCCAGGGCGTCGTCGGGATCGGTATGGGGAAAAGAGCCGACGGCCGTGGCCGTGAAGCGCGGCAGGTTCATGTGGACGCCTCCTGGGAAAAAAGATGATCGCGCAGGGCCGTCAGGGCGACGCGGGTGGCCGCGTCCAGGCCCTCCAGGACGGACATCCCGTCACGATCGGCCGCGCGCAGGCCCGCCGCTTCCGGGATCACCCCCGCGATGTCGATGCCGGGGAGCGCCTGCCGGAGGAAGGCCTCCTCCTCCGCGGTGCGGACGCCGTTCAGGACGGCGCGAATCCGCGAGAGGCCGATGTCCGCGGCCAGGCGGCGGATCCGGTGAAACGCCTCGACCGCCCGCTGTCCGGGCGCGAGGACGACCAGCAGTCCGTCCACCCCCCGCACCGTGGCGCGTCCCAGATGTTCGATGCCCGCCTCCATATCCAGCAGCAGGGTTTCCTCCCGGTTCAGGACGAGGTCCTGCACGAGGGCGCGCAGCAGCGTGTTCTCCGGGCAGGCGCAGCCCGTCCCGCCCCTCCGGACGGCCCCGAGCACAAGCAGCCGGACCCCCCGGTGCGCATGGGCGAACCGTTCCGCCAAGTCGTCGACCGTCGGGTTCAGCTTGAACATCCCGCCATAGTCCTTGAGCTTGACGCCGGTGCGCTCCTCGATCAGGGTCTTCTGGTCGGCGATGGTCAGGATGGCGGTCTGCTCGGCCAGCGGAATGCCCAGGAAGGAGGCCAGGTTCGCGTCGGGGTCGGCGTCCACCGCCAGCACCTTCCGCCCCGTCTCGGCCAGCAGCAGCGCCAGCGCGGCGGTCAGGGTAGACTTGCCGACGCCCCCCTTGCCCGATACGGCCCATTTCATGGATGTTCCACCGTTCTTCCCCCGCGCGTTTTCGGGGGGCACCATAAGATTGACGGCAAAAAAAGTCAACGACTTTTCCCTGCGACGCGGGGAGGCGTTTTGGGAGGGGGAGCGCATTTTTCCGCTTGCCTGTATCAATATATGGGGGTATAAGAAAAACTCAACCCCAATATATTGATACAAGCTCTGCCGCGCACGAGGCGCCGGCCGGGAAAGGGAGGGACCTTTCATGCACGGGAAGATCAGAAAGCGGGACGGGCGGCTCGTCAAGTTTAAAGCAGACAAGATCACGAACGCCATCGCGCGGGCCGGCGCGGCGACGGGTGAGTTCGACGCCCAGACGGCCCAAAAACTCACGATCCGGGTCCTCAACCTGGCGGAGAAGCTCTACGACGGCAACATCATGACCGTGGAGAACGCCCAGGACATCGTCGAGGAGGTGCTCCTCGATTCCCCCTACCGGAAGACCGCCAAGGCCTACATCATCTACCGGGACCAGCACGCCCGCCTGCGCGAAATCACCCAGAAGATGGAGGTGGACCTGGTCGACCAGTACCTGAAGAAGAAGGACTGGAAGATCCACGAAAACAGCAATATGGATTACTCCCTCCAGGGGCTCAACAACTACATCTCCTCGGAGGTCAGCAAGGTCTACTGGCTCAACGAGATCTATTCGCCGGAGATCCGCAAGGCCCACACGGACGGGGATTTCCACATTCACGACCTCTCCCTCCTGTCGGTCTACTGCGTCGGCTGGGACCTCTACGACCTGTTGTTCGAGGGATTCCGCGGCGTGTCCGGGAAGGTGGAGAGCCGTCCGGCGAACCATCTGCGGAGCGCCCTGGGGCAGATCGTCAACTTCTTCTACACCCTGCAGGGCGAGGCGGCGGGGGCCCAGGCCTTTTCGAACTTCGACACCCTGCTCGCCCCCTTCATCCGGTACGACGGCCTGAATTACAGCGAGATCCGGCAGGCCCTCCAGGAGTTCATCTTCAACATCAACGTCCCGACCCGGGTGGGGTTTCAAACGCCGTTCACGAACGTGACCCTCGACGTGACGGTGCCCGTCTACTACGCGGACCAGCCCGTCCTCGTCGGCGGAAAGCTGCAGAAGGAGACCTACGGTGCGTTTCAGGAGGAGATGAACCTCTTCAATCGGGCCTTCGTGGAGGTGATGGCGGAGGGCGACGCGAAGGGACGGGTCTTCACCTTTCCCATCCCGACCTACAACGTCACCCGGGAGTTCGACTGGGAGGACCCCAACCTCGCCGGTCTTTGGGAGATGACGGCCAAGTACGGCGTCCCGTATTTTTCCAACTTCATCAACTCCGACATGAAGCCGGAGGACGCCCGGAGCATGTGCTGCCGGCTCCGCATCGACAACCGGGAGTTGGAGAAGCGGGGCGGCGGGCTGTTCGGCTCGAACCCCCTGACCGGGTCCATCGGCGTCATCACCATGAACATGCCCCGCATCGGTCATCTCTCCCGCTCGGAAGACGAATACCTCCAGCGCCTGGAGCGGCTGATGGGAATTGCCCGGGAGAGCCTGGAGACCAAGCGCAAGGTCCTGGAAGCCTTCACCGACGGGAACCTGTACCCCTACACGAAGTACTACCTCCGGAAGGTCAAGGAGCGGTTCGGCGAGTACTGGAAGAACCATTTTTCCACCATCGGCCTGGTGGGGATGAACGAGGCCTGCCTGAACCTGCTCGGGAAGGATCTCGCCAGCCCCGAGGGCCAGCGGTTCACGAAGCGGGTTCTCGACTTCATGCGGGAACGGCTGGTTCACTTCCAGCGCGAAACGGGCAACAACTACAACCTGGAGTCCACCCCCGCCGAAGGCACCAGCTACCGCCTCGCCCGGATCGACAAGGAAAAGTACCCCGAGATCCTCTGCGCCAACGAATCGCGCCTCCGGGAGGCACAGGCGGAACCCTTCTACACGAACTCGAGCCAGTTGCCCGTGAATTACACCGACGACATCTTCGAGGCCCTGGACCTGCAGGACGAGATCCAGTCGAAGTACACGGGGGGGACCGTTTTCCATACCTTCGCCGGAGAGCGCGTGGACGATCCGGAGGCCGTCAAGGCCCTGGTCCGCAAGGTCTGTACGCGCTACCACCTGCCCTACCTGACCTTTACGCCCACCTTCAGCGTGTGCCCCTCCCACGGGTATCTGAAGGGGGAGCAGGAGGCCTGTCCGGCATGCCGGATGCCGTGCGAGATCTATTCCCGGGTGGTGGGGTACCTGCGGCCGATCCGGCAGTGGAACAAGGGAAAGCAGTCGGAGTTCCAGCTGCGGAGGGAATACCAGTTCTGAGCGGCATATGCCGGAGGCGGTGGCGGCCATGAATATCGGCGGCTTCCAGAAGGTGTCCCTGATCGATTATCCGGGACGGATCAGCGCGGTGATTTTCACCCAGGGCTGCAACTTCCGCTGTCCCTTCTGCCACAACCCGGAGCTCGTCGATTCCGCACGATTCGGTCCGACCCTGAGCGAGGCGGAGATCTTCGCCTTTCTGGAAAAAAGGCGGGGCACGCTGGACGGGGTGTCGATCACGGGTGGCGAGCCGACACTCCAGCCGGACCTCGCGGCGTGCGCCACGCGGCTGAAGGGCATGGGTTTTCTGGTGAAGATCGACACCAACGGCTCCCGCCCGGAGGTATTGCGCGACCTGATCGACCGGCGGTTAATCGATGCCGTCGCCATGGACGTCAAGGGATCCCTGAAGAAATATGACCGACTGACGGGTGTCCGGAACAGCGGCCGGACGGTCGAAGAGAGCATCCGCGTGATCCTTGCGTCGGGCCTGACGCACGAATTCCGCACGACCGTGGTGCCGTCCCTGCTGACGGAACGGGACTTCCTCGAGATTGGGAGACTCGTGGAAGGGGCCGCCTCCTTCGTCGTGCAGACCTACGTGCGGACGAAGCAGCTCGATCCCGCCGTGCCCCCGCCGGGGGCCGAACCGCCGGACCTGAACAAATGCGCGGCGCGGGTGGCGCCGCACGTGAGCCGGGTCCGGATCCGCTGAAATCCGTTCAGATTTACTTCTTCCCCTGCTTTTGGTATCCTGCCATTCGGAGCCCCGTCCGGGGCCGTTTTGCCGTTCCGCGCGGCGCGGAAGACGGGAGCTTTGCGAACAGGGGAGGGGACGGATCATGAGAACATCCACAACGCACAGGCAGAATGCCGACCGGGCGATGGTCAAGGCCGGGCCGGCCAATACCCAGGCCGTCCTGGAGGCGGCTGCGTGGCGGGCTGAAGCCTGCAAGATCCGGAAGATCCTCATCGCCACGTGCAGCGGCCGGACGGCGCTCGCCGCCGTTCAGGCGTTTCCCCCGGAAACCGAGATCATCGCGGTGACCCATGTGACGGGGTTTGCCAAGCCGAACCACCAGGAACTGACGCCGGCCAACCGCCGCCGGCTGGAAGAGAAGGGCGTTGCGATCTTCACCGGCCAGCATGCCTTCGGGGGGGTGGGCCGGGGGATCCGGAACCGGCTCGGTGCCTACCAGGTGGATGAAATCATGGCCTTCACCCTGCGCACGTTCGGCCAGGGGACGAAGGTGGCGGTCGAGATTTCCCTGATGGCGGCGGATGCCGGGCTCGTCCGGACGGACGAGGACGTGATCGCCGTTGGCGGGACGGTGAGCGGCTGCGATACGGCGCTTCTCCTCCAGCCCGCCAACAGTGCCCATGTCCTCGATCTGAAGATCCGGGAGGTGATCGCGAAACCGTCCGTGTTCTAACGTCGCGGGAAGGACCCGGGCAGGCATCGACGCCGGCGGGGGCGGTATCGGTCAGGCGGTTCTGTTCCGGTTCGCGAAGAATCCCACCAGGAATTCCGCATCCACGGGCGACAGATCGAACTGGAAAACCGCCTTTTCGACGAGGGCCGGGAGGGACTGGTTGGGATTGTCTTCTATGGCGGCGGAGATCCAGGTGATAGCCTGTTTCAGGTCTTCGCCTTCGGGTATGAGTGTTGCCATGTCTGCTGTCCTCTTTGTAAAAGCTGCGCGGCGGAGTCGCACGCCGACTCGAAAAGGGTCCGGAGCGCGGCGTCGGCCGCGATGATCACAGGCCTCACGACGGGGCCTCCAACGACTGAACGGCGAAGCATTCGCAGAAGCGGCCCTTCCCCGTGGTGATGCCCCGGTAGCGGTTGAGTCCGGCGGCGGCCTCGTCGTAAGGAATGCCGTCGAGCTGCGATCGGTGCCGTCTCAGCGCCGCCAGCTTCAGGTCCATGAACGCGCTGATGTCCTCGACGCAGGGAACCGCCGTCAGCGGGGTCCACACCTCGTAACACAGAATCGTCCCCACCGCCCAGGGCTCTCCGGGGCTTTCGGAGAACCACGGCCCTCCGGCGCGGCGGCAGGCCTCCACGCATAGCCGGTGCGTGGCGGCGTGGTCGGGGTGTGTCTCCTGTGCGTGGGGGATGTAGAGGATATCGGGCCGGATACGGCGAACAATCTCCACGAGGCCGACGAGGTTCGATCGATCGTACGCCAAGTAGCCGTCGGGGTTTCCGAGGAAGATCAGATCCGTGATCCCCGCAAAGGCCGCGGCCTCGCGGGCTTCCGCTTCCCGCACGGCGGCCAGTGCCTCTCTCGTGCGGCCGAGGCCCCCCGCTTCCCCCGAGGTCATATAGACCACCGTGACGGGGTTTCCCCGGCGGATGTGCTTCAGAAGGCTGCCGCCGCACCCGATCCACTCGTCGTCGGGATGGGGGGCGGCGACGAGGATGCGCCGCATGTTCCTGTTTCTCCCTGAAGGCTTCGGGACGAATCCTCACGACGAACGTCTGTACGTATGTTGTCGGGGTCGTTCCCGAACGTCCGCCTCCTCAGCGGAAGCCGTTCTTGCCGGTCCGGGCGCCTCCCCGCGGGAGGGCAACGGGCGGGTTCAAAAATTCCGGCAGGGGTAGGCAAAGCTGGTTCCATTGATGAATGCAGCGGCGGCAACGGGGGCTCTGATCGGCACGGGCCTCACAGGCGTCGAGATCGATGAAGTAGTGATGACGATCGCACCACCGGTGTTCTTTGCCGGACCGCGCTTTCATGGTTCGTTCCGACGGGCCTTTCCCCCCTGGAAACGAAACCCCGCCTCCCTGATCATGAAGGGCACGCGGGGCGGGGTCTCTTGTCCTTCCTTGCGTCCGTCACACGGAGATCAGGCGCGTTTCTTGGCTTTTGCCGCCGGTTTCTTGGGTGCGGCCTTTTTGACGGCGGCCTTCGGCGCCGCTTTCTTGGCCGGCTTGACTTTCGTCTTGGCCTTTGCCGCCGGTTTGGCTGCGGGGGCTTTCAGGGCCGGCGCCTTGGCTGCCGGCTGGGCCAGGGCCTTTTTCTTGGCTTTCGCGGCAGCGGCCTTGCCCCTGCCCATCGGTGCCTTGCAGCACACCAGATCCGCGGTCGCGCAGCCGCACACTTCATCGACGACGACGATCAGACCGCAGACCTCACAACTGTACATGTCCCCTTTTCTTGCCTTTGCCATGCCTGTCTCCTCCCTTAGATAAAATGGTTTTTATCTCCGATTCGAAAACATACCCGTTGCAAAGATCCGATTTTCTTTTATCCGAAGCGGACCGATATTTCAAGAAAATTATCGTCGCGCGTGTCGGGACGGGCGCGACACATCGCGGTAGAGCGCGGCGTAGGCCTTCATTTCCCGGTCGGGTCGATGGAAGGCGGCGATCCGCCGTCGCGCGTTTTTTCCGACGGCCGCCCATCGCTCCGGCTGTTCAAGGATGGTCAGGAGATGCCGCTCCAGCTCTTCCCGGTTGCGGAACAGGAGTCCGGCCGCGCCGGCTCCGAGATGGGCGTTTCCCGGAATGTCCCGTGCGATCACGATGCGTCCGAAACTCAGGGCCTCCAGGATGGCGTTGGATTCCGACTCGGAGCGGGACGTGTTCAGAACGAGGTTGCTCTGCTCGAGGAGGGAGGGGACCTGATTCCGGGGAACCTCGCCGAGATAGCGGATCCAGGGATGAATACGCAGGGCCTTGTGCAGGGCCTCCGTCGCCGCCGGCTCCAGGAGGGGACCGGCGATGAGCAGCTGGAACGTGCGATGGTGGCGACGGACCTTGTTCAATGCGGCGACGGCGTAGTCCATCTGCTTGACCTGTCTCAATCCGCCCAGCATCAGAATCACCGGCGTGTCGCCGGACAGGCCGAGCCCGGCCCGATAATCGTAATCCCTGCGCTCCGGAAAATCCACGGACTGATGGATGACACGGATCTTGTCCCGGGGGATCCCCAGGCGATTGAGCCGGGGGAGAAGCGTTTCCTGAAAGACCGTCACCGCCGCCGACCGGTTCAGAACCTCCCGCATGACCCGTCGCTTGTCCGGGTCGGCGAAATCCAGGTTGATGTCCGTTCCCGTCAGGGTGGTGATCAGGGGGACGCCGAGCTGTTCTTGCAGGCGCAGTCCCGTGGTGCCGCCCTTGACGGCGTGAAATGCGTGCAGAAGATCGGGTGCGGCGGACCGGACGCGTTTCCGGAGGGTCTCCGGCGACGTCCGCGACAGGTCGAGGATCTCGCAGGAAATATTCCGCCGGGAAAGCAGACGGGCGATGCGATCCACCGTGACGGCGTTTCCCGTACACCGGGGAAAGGCCGTCGGAGCGAGCATCAGGACGTTCATGTCAGGACAGGCGGTGGATGAAGTCACGGAGGATTTCCGTGACGGTCCGGGGCTGCTCCATGGGGATCAGATGTCCGGCGTCCGGGATCAGCCGGTATTCGGGCGTGTGAGGGATGTGGGACAGGGCCTCCTTCAGGTCGATGAAGGCGCGATTTTCGCTTGCTTCTCCTTCGAGCATCAGGACCGGACACGTCACGCGGGGCAGGACGGGCCACGGATCGTACTGCATGCCCCCCATGAAAAGCGCCGCCTCCCGCTCGGGGGCGCAGGTCAGCGTCAGCCCGCCCGCGTCGTCGTCCATCATCCCGTAGCGGATGTAGAGGCGGAGCATCTCCTCGTCCCATTTCTCGAACAGGGCGCGGGAGCGGAGATAAGCGAGGGCCGCGTTCTCGTCCGGCCAGTGGTTCGTGCGGCGGATGGCCTTGGAGGCCAGGGGATGGTCTTCCACCGTGATGAGGGTCCGGTAATAGTCGCGGGGGAGAAAGATGGGCTCGACGAGGAGCATTCCCCGCGCGGCGAGTCCGCACTCGGCGTGGGCAATGGCCAGGACGGTCGCCCCCATCGAATGCCCCACCAAGAGCGGGTGGTCGAGATCCAGGCGACGGCAGAATTCCGTCAGGTCCCGGGCGATCTCGAGCCAGCTCAGGCCGCCGTGGTTCGGATCCGTGTCCCGGTGGTCGCAGAAGTAGGGGGCGATTACCCGGAAGGACGGGGCCAGCTTGCGGGCGACGGGATGCCACAGCCAGGGCAGAAACCCGGTGGCGTGGAGCATCACGATCGCCGGACCGTCACCCTCGTACAGCAGATAGGACAGCGAGGCGTCGCCGATGTCCTGTGCGAGAATGCGGGGCTCCATTCAACCGACCCAGACCGTGAATTCGTCGAGCTCGGCGCGGGAGCGCGAGAACCGGTTGACAGGGACGTCGGCGTCCGGATAGCCGACGGCCGCACCGATGACGATGGTCGCGTCTTCGGGGACCGGCGCGAGCCGGCGGATCAGTTGCGGATAGTTGACGGACGCGGCCAGGGCGCACGTCGCGAGTCCGCGCGCCGCGGCGGCCAGGCAGAAGGTCTGCAGGAACAGGCCGACGTCGAGCGTGGCATAGGCGCGCGGCAGAGCGGCGGGGACACACACGACGATCAGGCATGGCGCGCCGAACAGGCCGAACATGTCCAGGGCGTAATGGATCCGGGCGGCCTTGTCTTCACGGGGGATGTCGAGGGCGGTGAGGACGTCCTTTCCCACTCCGACGTAGCGGGATTTGAGATTCGCCGGCCACTCCTGGGGCATCTCGATTTCCGGCGCCGGCGCCACCCCGTTCCGGAGCTGCTCCTGATTGTCTCGGCGGAAGCGCTCGAGGGGCTCGCCCGTCAGGACGTAAACCTGCCAGGGCTGGGTGTTGCCCCACGAGGGGGACCAACGGGCCAGATCCAGCAACTCCCGGAGAAGGTCCGGAGGAACGGGATCGGGCCGGAATCGACGAATGCTGCGCCGCTGAAGGATGATCTCCCGGATGTCCATGGTCGTCTTTATTTCCTTTCTGTTTTGAGGGTGATGAAGAAGCTCGTTTTCCCCCGACGGACGAGGATCAGCAGGGCGTCGCCCGCCTCGCCGTCGCTGATGGCCTTTTGAAAATCCTTCAAACCGGAGATGCGGGTCCGGTTGACCTTCAGGAGGATGTCCTGGGGCTTCAGGCCGGCCTCATCGGCCAAACCGCCTTCCTCGACCTCCGTGACGATCACGCCGGTTTTATCCGGCAGGGAAAGGTGCCGGGCCATCTCCGGTGTCACCTCCTGGACCGTCATGCCGAGCCTTTCGTCGATGGCGTTCCCGGAGGCGAGTTCCCGACGTTCCTTGCGTTCGGCCACGGTAAGCCTCAGGGAGGTTTCGGCCCCGTCGCGCAGGACCTTCGCGGTTACGACGCTGCCTACCTTGAGCGCCGCCACGACCCGCAGGAGTTCGTGCGAGTCCTTGACGGGTTTTCCCGCGATCTCCAGGATCACGTCGCCGGTCTTCATCCCCGCGTTGTCCGCCGGCTCTCCCGGGAAGACGTCGCCGACCAGGGCGCCCGTCCGGTCCTCGAGCTTGAGGGCCTCCCGCATGTCCTCCGTGATGTCCTGAATCGCGATGCCCAGCCATCCGCGGGTGGTCTTTCCCCGGCTTTTCAGGTCGTCGAGGATGTCCTTGGCCATGTTGATGGGAATCGCGAAGCCGATCCCCTGCCCCTGGGCGACGATGGCGGTGTTGATGCCGACTACCTCTCCGGCCAGGTTGAACAGCGGACCGCCGCTGTTGCCGGGGTTGATGGACGCGTCGGTCTGGATGAAATTGTCGTAGGGACCGGCGCCGATGACCCGCCCCTTGGCGCTGATGATTCCCGCCGTGATCGTATGATCGAGACCGAACGGATTGCCGATGGCGAAGACCCAGTCGCCGATCCGCGCCTGGTCGGAATTCCCCAGGCGCGCGTACGGCAGTTTCCCCGGGGAATCGATCTTGATGAGGGCGAGATCCGTATTGGCGTCCCGTCCCTTGACGTCCGCCTCGCACTCCTTGCCGTCGGCCAGTTTCACCAGGATCTTGTCGGCCTTTTCCACCACGTGGTTGTTGGTGAAGATGTAGCCGTCCTCGGAAATGATGAATCCGGAGCCCAGGCTCCTCTGCTTGAATTCACGCTCCGGCAGGTCGCCGAAGAAGCGCCGGAAAAACTCGTCGTTGCCGAAAAAGCGCCCGAAGGGCAGCTCGCCCCCCATCGGGCCCATCTGCCGGCCCTTGAGCACCTTGGTGGTCGAGATGTTGACGACCGTGGGGCGGAGCTTCTCCGCCAGGTCGGCAAAAGACGCGGGGGCGCCCGCCGTATCGGCCTTTCCGAAGGACAGGGCCCATGCCGGCCCCCATCCCGCGGACGGGGCGACAAATCCTCCGGTGAGCAGAAGCATGCCTGCGGCGAACAAAACGATCGTGAAAAATCGAAAAACCCGTTCCGTCCGTTTCATGGTGTCCCTCTCCTCTTTGACGCCGGTGCCCGATCGGCTTCAGACCCCTCAGGCCCCGCCGAATCCGATCACGACCCTGGACCCTTCCACGATGACCGGCACCTCCCGGCGGCCGCCGGAATGCCGGAGCATGTCCTGCATCCGCTCCGCGTCCTGTCGGACATCGACATAGACGGCGCGCTCCCCGTAGGCCGACCTGGCCTTTTGGGTGTAGGGTCAGCCCGCCTTTCCATAGATGATGACCTTTTCCGACATCGGGGTCCCCGGGCGCCGTCCATCATCGGGATGATCCTGTCCTCCCGCGCGGGGAGGACGCTCAGCGCCGTTTTTCTTTTTTATACCAATCTTTTTTTCTTTCCGCCACACAAAATCCGACCGCGCCTCAGGTGGCCGGCACTTGACGTGCAACGGGCAACCGCATATAGTGCCCGTCATCAGCGTCGGCTTTTGGAGGAGATCATGCTCAAGATCAGAGGGATCGTACCGCTCGTCGTTCTGGCGCTGATCGCGGGGTGCGGGTGGAGTGACGCGGCCGAGACGATCCGGGATCTCCGCACCCTGCCCCAGGATGCGCGTGCCTATCTTTCCCCCGCAAGCGAGGCGCGGCCCGCCGTCACCGCGGAAGATCAGGACCGCCTGGACGCCCGGTATAACGAGCAGTTTCTTTCCCCCTGGCGCCAGACGCAACCCCGGCATGGCGTCGAGGAACTCGATCGGTCTTTCAAGCGGTACCGGAAGGCGCCGGGCTACGCGGAAAACGGCCGCCCCCACACACCCGAATGGATCGACGAACTCAGGGCCTCGGCCCAATTCGAAACCTATCCGAATGCCGTCTATGCGGGGATGACGATTCGGCCGACGGACGTCCGAGTCTTGCCGACGAAAAAGCCGCGCTTCGGAGGATTGAACGGTTATCCGTTCGATCTCTTCCAGCAGACGGCCCTGCCGGTCAATACACCGGTTTGCGTGGTGCACGCGACGCGCGACAAGGACTGGCTGTTGGTGGAAACGGCCTGGTTCGTCGGCTGGATTCCCGCGGAGGATGTCGCCCGGATGAACGAGGCGGGCATCCGGGCTTGGGAGCGGGGGCCCTACGTGACGATTCTCCGCGACGGGGTTCCCGTGTACGGGGCGGCCGACGGGATGTTCCTCTTCCATGCACCCCTCGGGGCGATGTTTCCCCTGGCGAAGGCCCGGGACGACGGCTGGGAGGTTTTCGTGACGGTGGCGAACGAAAAGCGCGAGGCCGTCACCCGATTGGCCTTTGCGGCTTCAGGTCCGGTCACCAGAAAACCTCTGCCGCTGACACCGCGGAACATCGCCGGGCAGATCAACGAGTTGATCCGTGAGCCCTATGGCTGGGGTGGCCTGAACGGCAGCCGGGACTGTTCGGCGACCCTGAGGGATCTCTTCGCCCCGTTTGGAATCTGGCTGCCCCGCAACTCCTCCGAACAGGCCCGTCAGGGGGGCGGGGTCATCAATCTGAAGCGGCTCAGGCCGGAGATCCGGAAGGAGCAGATTCTGTCGCGGGGCATCCCCTTTCTGACGCTGCTGTGGGAACCGGGCCACATCATGCTGTACGTCGGCAGCGTCCAGGACGAGATTCTGGTGTTTCACAACTTCTGGTCCGTCAAGGCCCGGGACCGCAAGGGCCGTGTCCAACAGAAAGTCATCGTCGGTCAGGCGGCCATCACGACCCTTCATCCCGGCGAGGAGTTGGAAGGGGTAACGGTCCGGACGTCCAACCGGCTCCATGCGCTCTGGGCCATGACGCTGATGGTTCCCCCGGCGTCGTGAGCGTTTGCCGGGAGAAATCCGGTTCCTTGCTTCAGGCCGGATATTTTCCCTGGTAATGGGACCCTTGCCAGCTTTTCTTGAGGGCCTGATTCAACTTCACGACGGTGTAGAAGTTTGGAATCCGTTTCAGGCTCCAGAGGGATTTCATCAGGCGATACTGAGCGGTTGGGAATGAGTAGAGTTGTCCCTTGATGTAGTTGTTGCCCGTGTAGACCGTTTCGGGTTCAAGGCCGTTCATCCGGTGCACGACGTACGAGAACCGGTATTTGTCCCAGTCCGCCGGGAAGTCCTGGTAGATCAGCCGCCCCTCGTTTTGCATCCGCTCCATCAGCCGGGTGCCGGGCAGGGGGGTCAGGATGCTGATCTGTACCATGTCGATGCCCGAATGAACGAGGAAATCCGCCAGTTTCTTGTAATAATCGGGAGACTCCCGGTCATTGCCGATGATAAACGCCCCCAGCACGGCAATGCCGTGCCGGTGAAACGCATGGACGACCTTTCGGTAATTCTCGATCCCGATCTTCAAATTGGCCCGCTTGTTCATTCCCCGGAGCATGTCTTCGCTGATGGATTCGAAGCCGATGAAAACGAACATGCACCCGGCACGGGCCGCCAATTCGATGAGTCGTTCATCGTCAGCGGCATTGATGGAGGTCTGCATCCACCATTTCTTGTTCAGTTTGCGCTGAATCATGCCCTGGAACAGGTCCGTCGCCCGGTGCTTGTCTTCCCGGGTGTGTCCCACCAGATTGTCATCGACAAAAACGACATAGTCCCCCGTGCACTGAGACAGCTCGTCCAGGACATGCGCTGCGCTGCGCTGACGGTAATGCTTCCCCAGATGGCGGGAGACCGAACAGAAATCGCAATCGAAGGGACAGCCGCGGGAGGTCTGCACCGCCTGCCACAGGTAATTCGGGTGCAGCAGATCGCGCCGCGGGGTGATGCCCGAGCGCGTCAGATCGATTTGAGGGCCGCTGTATTTCGGGGCCAGCCGCCCCTGCCCGAAGTCGTCCAGCACCTGCTTCCAGATCCCCTCCACTTCTCCCACGACCACCGCGTCCGCGTAACGCAGGGCCTCGTCGGGATTCATGGAGACGTGGATTCCCCCCATGACCACCTTGATGTTGCGTTCCCGATAGACGCGGGCGATTTCGTAGGCCCGGCGGATGTTGCTCGTGAAGGACGTGATGCCGACCAGGTCCGCTTCTTCGAATGCAAACGTCTCGAAATTTTCATCAAGGATCCGGACGTCCCAGTCGCTCGGCGTCGCCGCCGCCACGTAAGCCAGCCCCAGCGGCGGAAAGGTGGTAATCCGGCTCAACAGGTATCCGCTTTTCTGCCCCACCGGGCTGATCAGTAAAAGTCGTTTCATCGTGTCCGCTCTTACCTCAATGACATCCATGAATGCAACCGTTAAGTGGCGCAACGGATCGCGCCCCCGGTCTTCCGACCCTTTTCCATGGATCAGGGTGCGGCCCGTCGAAAAATTTGACAACCGCCGGCAAAGCCGTTAAAGGGGGTGCGGCAGGCATGCCATTTCTTTGGCAAGGACAAACCCCATGCAGGAGATGCCTTTGGCAATACCGCGGGATTTTTACCTCATGGAGCATGAAGAGGAAACGTACCGCCTCGAATCGAAGACCCGTCCCGAAGACATACGCCGACAGGCCCGATGGTGCGGGATTAAACCGGGACAGCGCCTCATCGATCTGGGCTGCGGTCCGGGCAAGACGACCGCGATCCTTCACGACCTGATTCAGCCGGGCGGGTCGATCGTCGGACTGGACGCCTCGCCGGAGCGGATCGCCCATGCGCAACGGTGCTATGGCTCCCGTGCGGGGATCGAATTCGCCGTCCACGACCTGCGAGAATCCTTAAGCCGCTTCGGCACGTTTGACGGCGCCTGGGTCCGTTTCGTCCTGGAGTATTTCCAGCGGGAAAGCCTTGAGATCGTCCGGAATATTGCGGCCAGCCTGCGTTCGGGGGGGTGGCTGTATCTGATCGATCTGGATCACAATGCCCTCAATCACTACGAACTGCCGGCGCCGATGGCGAAAATCCTGCCCGAAATTTCGCGATGCCTGGAAGAGATCTACGATTTCGATGCCTACGCGGGTCGCAAGCTCTACGCCCATCTTTTCGACCTGGGATTCGAGGACATCGAGGTCAGCGTGACGGCCCATCACGTGATCTACGGCCAGAGTCGGGAGGTGGACAGTTACGACTGGACCAAGAAGATCGAGGTAACGGCCCCGCGTCTCACGGATCTTTTTTCCATGTATCCCGGTGGGTACGACCGCTTCATGGCCGATTTCAGGGAATTCTTCCACAACCCCCGGCGCTTTACCTACACCCCCCTGATCCTGTGCAAGGGGAGAAAGCCCTGAGAGACGGGCCTTCAATCCTTGATGCCGGGATCCTTAAAATGAAAACGACCGCTCGTGAACAGCGCGATGCAGGCGTCCGCCACATCGGGATCATATGTCACGCCCCGGTGGGTGCGGATTTCATCGAGCGCCTTTTCGATGCCTAACGCCGGCCGATAGGGGCGATGGCTGGCCATCGCCTCGACGACGTCCGCCACGGTGATGATGCGCGCCTCGAGGATGATGTCACGCCCGACGATCCCCCTCGGGTAGCCGGATCCGTCCATGGTTTCGTGGTGCTGGTAGACGATCTGGGCGATGGGCGGCGTGAAGTCGACCTTGTCCAGGATGTTGTACCCCGTTTCCGGATGATTTTTGATCAGGGCGAACTCGCCGCTGTTCAGCTTCCCCGGCTTGCTCAGGATCTCCGCGGGGACATTGATTTTGCCGATGTCGTGGATGAGCCCCGCCATGTGGATCGTCGTCACGCGTTCTTCGGACAGCTCCATCTCGCGGGCGATGGCCGCGGCCAGGTCGGCTACCCGCCGTTGGTGACCGGCCGTGTAGGGATCGCGGGACTCGGCGATGAGCGAGATGACGCTGATCGTACTCGACATGGCCAGCTGGAGCTTCTGGTAGCTCTTTTTCAACTCGACCTCGGAGCGTCTCAGATCCGTCATGTCCTTGAAGATGCCCACCAGGCTGTCCACACGTCCCTCCCCGTCGATGTTGGGGGCGCAGTTGAAGGAAAAGTTGTGCTCGATCCCGGAACAGTCCGGGATCGTCAACAGCGCATCCATCAGGGTCTCCCGGTTTTCCCTGACGCCTTTCAGCAGCTGGACCAGGCGATGGGAATCCTGCTCGTCGACGAAGGCGGTCAGGGGGAGTGAGACGACCGCGTCCGCGGGATGGCCCAGGATCCGCTTCCAGGCCGGATTGACGTATAGCAGCTTTCCGTCGTTGTCCAACGTGAAAATGATGTCCGGCGCGCTTTCCGCCAGGATCCGGAACCGCTTTTCCCTTTCCTGCAGCTTCTCGTAGATCCGGGCGTTGTTGATGCTGATCCCGATCTGGGGGGCGATCCCCATGAGCAGGCTGATGTCCGTCTCGTTGAGCGGCCGGTCGGACCGGAGGTTATCCACGGCCAGGATGCCCTCGGAGCGGCCCTCGTAGGTGATGGGGACGCAGATGAAGGAGCGGCTCCCCATCTTGCGGGTGAAGTCCAGGCTTCTCGGAGAGAGGTCCTGCTCGATTTCACGGAGGTCATTGACGAGAAACGGGGTCTGTTTGTGGAACGAGACGACGAAAGCGCCCCGGGAATGGGGATTGGCCAGGGAGAACTCCGTTTTCTTCAGGAAGTCCTCATCCTCGGGAGAATAGCCGTAACCGGCCGTGAATTCCAGGCGGGTCCGGTCGCCGTTGGCGAGCATCACCATCCCCCGGCTGAATTCAAGGTTCTTTTCCAGGGCGGACAGCAGATATTTCAGCAGCAGCTCGGTGTCCAGGGCGCTGGAGACGTACTGACCGATCTCCTTGATCAGGACGGCGTTGCTGTAGCGGGTATTGACCTGGTCGAGCAGAAGTTCCGCGGCATCCCCGCGACTCTCGAGGAGGTCCTTCAATTCCTCCTTTTCCAGCACCGAGGCCCGCATGAAAGCGCCCAGGATCAGCAGCAGCGCCACCGATGAGACGGCGAAGGCGTAGCGGTTGGCGAAGCCGATGAAGAGGGCCAGCACGATCACCAGCGACACGAGGGCGGTGTAGGTGCCGATCCGTTTCCAGAGGGAGGATCGGGTCGGTTCCCAGGTAATGATGTACCGGCAGCAGTCTCCCTCCTTGTGCATGCAGACGGGATGGTCGATGTGGGGAAATCTGCCGGTCAGCAGTTTTGAAATGCCTTCGAGAGCCCCCCACCTGTTTTCGCACTGGTAGAGCTTTTCCTCCACGCCGGGTTTCAGCCTGACCGTAATTTCCGCCTGATTGCTTTTCAATGCGCGTGCCTGGAGCAAACACGCCCGGCTGACTTGGTTATACAATTTCGCAACGACCGAATAAGCCGTTTTCGGGTTGATGAAGCCGGCGACATAGTGGGTCATGGCCCCGGCGGCTTTGGAAAAGGGGGCAAAGCGTCCCACCTCCAGGCCGATGTTCGGATTGCGCGTCATCCTGACGACCATCTCGTAGAAGCGATCGATCTGCGTCTGGTTGAACCAGTGGCCCCCGTCGTTCAGCTGATAGATCGTCATTCCCGCATAATCGAGAATAGTCTGGGCATCCAGATCCGGATAGTGGGTGCCCAGGTACTCCATGTACACCTTGATGTTGCGGCTGTTGTAGAGGGCTTGATCGTTCACTTCGACACCATTTTCCCGAGAAGATGCTTGAGCAGGAACCGCAGGGTCAACCTGGTTTTGTTCTCCATGTATTCGACGTATTCCCTACCATACTGGGTATCCAGTATCCAGAGGAGATACCGTTTTTCCACCGATATTCCTTCCTGAGAGGGATAGGTGGCGGGGTAGATCATGAGGGGTACGCTGTCCGTCCCGTAATCCACCGCCAACCTGTCGAGGGCGGCGCTCAGAACCCGCCAGGGAAGGCCCGCCGGGTCGGTTACGACGACCTTGATGCCGTTGAGGAGTTCGGAAAGATTGAATCCGGGAGAGGAACGGTCGACCACGAGCAGGGCTTTCAGCGCCTGTTCGTGGAGCAGTTCGTAGATGTGACACTGCCGGAGAAACCCGTGCCTGCGATAGACCTCTTCCAGGGGTTCGCAGCTGGGGTCCGTCTGTCCGAGGCGCAGCACGTCCAGAAGCAGGCCGCCGGAGGCGTTCCGGTAGAATTGCTCCATTTCCGGCAGGTGGCGGGTCTCGAACGCCCCGAACTGCCAGTCCGGGGGCAGGGACGACCGGGGTCCATCCATCGGGTGACTCAAGTAGGCGAAAAGGTCCAGGGAGCAGGCCCGGGGATTGCCGAGATCTCTCGCAAATCCGCCGAAGAAGAGATTGGTGAAGTAGTTTTCCGGCCTGAAATAGAACATCATGTGATCGATGCGAATCGAGGGATACCGGTAGAGGCCGTCGAAGAACTTGAGGATGTTCTTCAGGACAAACAGCCCCGTCCGCTTTCCATTCAACGGTCTGGCCGCAAGGTGATGGACCATCCAGGCCCGCTGATACGCGCGGAAAATTGAAACGTGGCCGTAAATCCGGTCATTTTCCTGCAGGGTGAAGTGGGCTTCGATGTCCTGATCCTCGCGGTACAGCCTACGGTAGGTGTCCTTGAAGGCTTCACGCGCGGATTGGATGAGATGGTATTTCTGAGGATAGATGAATCCCGTGTCGAAGAAGAACTCCCAGAGGGCGTCCGTCTCTATCTCGCAAGTGAACCGGGCCAGGGAGCTCCCCGAATGGACCATCAGGTGGCTGAGATGGCGGTAGGCACGGAAGTCCATGTCCAGGATGGCGAAGCCGCAGCGAATTCGTCCCTTCGCGATTTTGCGTCGATAGATTACCTGGGCGGTGCAGGTGATGCCGCTGGCCCCGGCGGGCCGGATTTCGAGATCGTGGAGGATCAGCCCCGGCATCAGGACGGTGTCGTCCGCCTGTTCCTCGACGGCGAATCCCGAGAAGGTCAGGTCCGTGACGATTCGCCGCATCGGCTTTCCGAGGCAGGGATGAACGAAATGAACGGAGGGAGGGGGCGTGAGGCGCAGACGGGGCGTCCGGGTCTTCTGTTTGCGGAAGCGCTTGATTTCCCCGCGCAGGGGGGCCAGAACCATCTCCCTTTTCCGCAAGTTGCCCGTCTGGCGCAGGCATCGGCAGGGGCCGGAGAAGAGGATCCGTTCGCCCTTCCGCAGGCAGATCGTGATCGAATCGTCCGGGTTCATCCAGATGAAGGAAAGGCCGGGCTCCGCTTCAAGGCGGACACGGAAGGCGAAGGGACTGAAATCGACGAGATCGCCTTGGGCACTAAAACCGCTCTGTGTCAGCGTGACCTCGGTGTCCCGGCAGGCGTGCCGCCGGGCGCGCCGTTTGCCCAAAAGATATCCCGTCTCCGGCAGGACGGCGGAGAACCCGGTTTCGTCACACCCCGTGAGCCGAACAGGGAACAGGATGAGCGAGAGACCGTCCTCCACGATCACATGGAGCGGCTGGGCGTTTTCGGAAAACCGCGGAGCGCCTTGAGCCCAGAGACAGCGGATCTCTCCCGCCGCGCAGGATTCCAGGCGGCCTTGAACGAGGAGATCTTCCTGATGCTCGGGATCACCCACATGAACGAGGATATTCCCGTTCATGAAATGGAGGCGGTGGATCGTGTTGATCAGATGCTTTTTGCCGATGACAGGGGCGGAACGGGTCGCTTCCAGCAGGTCCCGGTGGAGAAAGAGCCGTATCGGCATGAATGTTCCGTCCCCCCCTTGCGTCTGCCGGCACGCCGGATGTCCGCGGCAAGGCAGACGTTTTTTGCCCCTTGATTCTCAATCCGGCTTGAACAACGATGTTGCGGGAATCGCCCCTTCATAAGCCTGCGCCCCTCGGGTCCGGATTGCAGGCTGGTGGATGCTTACGCTGAAGGAGTCTGTGATCTCTTTGGGTGCGGTATATACCGTTCAATCGTTTCGTTTGTCAACGGCTATCTGAAAATTCATGCCTTCGACAGGAACGCGTGGATGGCGCGGGCGGCCTGCTTTCCGGCGCCCATGGCGAGGATGACCGTGGCCGACCCGGTGACGATGTCGCCCCCGGCCCAGACGCCCGGCCGCGAGGTGGCGCCGTCTTCGCCCTTGACGACGATATAGCCCCGCCGGTTCGTTTCCAGACCCGGCGTCGTGGCGGGGACGATGGGGTTGGCCGTGGTGCCGACGGCGACCACGACCGTGTCCGCCGCCAGGACGAATTCCGAACCCGGGACCGGCACGGGGCTCCGGCGCCCCGAGGCGTCCGGTTCTCCCAGTTCCATGCGCCGGCAGCGCGTCCCGGTCACCCAGCCCTGGTCGTCGCCGAGGTATTCCAGGGGGGCGGTCAGGAGTTCGAAGCGGACGCCCTCCTCCTTGGCGTGGTGGACCTCCTCCTTCCGGGCCGGCATCTCCGCCTCCGTGCGGCGGTAGACGATCGTCGCCGTCTCGGCCCCCAGGCGCAGGGCCGTCCGGACGGAGTCCATCGCCACGTTGCCGCCGCCGATCACGGCGACCTTTTTCCCCCGGACGATGGGGGTGTCATATTCGGGAAACCGGTAGGCCTTCATCAGGTTCGACCGGGTCAGGTACTCGTTGGCCGAGTAGATGCCGCTCAGGTTTTCGCCGGGGATGTTCATAAAGACCGGTGCGCCGGCCCCGACGGACAGATAGACGGCCCCGTAGCCCTCGGCGAAAAGATCGTCCACCGTCTTGAGGCGGCCGATGACGGCGTTCCGTTCGATGCGGACGCCCAGCTTTTCCAGGTAGGCCACCTCCGCCTCGACGATGGCCTTGGGAAGACGGAATTCCGGGATGCCGTAGACCAGGACGCCGCCCGCCTTGTGGAGGGCCTCGAACACCGTCACGCCGTAGCCCAGCTTGATCAGGTCCCCCGCGATCGTCAGTCCCGACGGACCGCTCCCGACGACGGCCACGCGCCTGCCGTTGGAGGCGGCGGGCGACGGGATAAAGACCTCGCCTTTTTGACGCTCATAGTCGGCGGCAAACCGCTCGAGGCGGCCGATGGCGACGGGCTCCCCCTTCTTCCCCAGGATGCAGGACTTTTCGCACTGGTCCTCCTGGGGGCAGACGCGGCCGCAGACGGCGGGCAGGCTGTTGTCCTCCTTGAGCTTGCGGGCCGCCTCCACGAACTTCCCCTCCGCGATCAGACGGATGAAGGCCGGGATCTGGACCTCCACGGGGCAGCCGGCGATGCAGCCGGGCTTCTTGCACTGGATGCAGCGGCGGGCTTCCAGGACGGCCTCGGCCTCCGTATAGCCCAGCGGAACCTCCGCGAAATTCCGCACCCGCTCCGCGGGGGGCTGTTCCGGCATCGGCTGCCGGGGGATCTTTTCCTTCTTGTCCTTCCTGTCCGTCGTCATGTTAGTTGCCATGCTGTCCGCACCTGTGCGCTGCATAGGCCTCCTCCTCCTGCGGGCAATACATCCGCAGGCGGCTGGCGAGCAGCTTGAAATCCACCTGGTGACCGTCGAATTCCGGGCCGTCCACGCAGGCGAAGCGCGTCTCGCCCCCCACGGACACCCGGCAGGCGCCGCACATGCCGGTGGCGTCCACCATGATCGGGTTTAGGCTGACGATCGTCGGGATTGCATGGGGCCGGGTCACGTCGCAGACGACCCGCATCATGGGAACCGGGCCGATGGCGAAAACCCGGTCGATCGGGTCCTTCCGGTCGATCAGCCCCTGTAGGACCTGGCTGACGAACCCGTGGAATCCGTAGCTCCCGTCGTCCGTCGCCACGATCAGGCGGTCGCTCACCCGGCCGGTTTCCTCCTCCAGGATCAGGAGGTCCTTCGTCCGGCTGCCGATGATGGAAGTCACGTGATTTCCAGCCTCCTTCAGGGCGCGGGCGATGGGGTAGATGACGCCGACCCCCACGCCGCCGCCCACGCAGACGACGTGTCCGAAGGTTTCGATCTCCGTGGGATTGCCCAGGGGGCCCTGCACGTCGAGGATCGTGTCACCGACGCCGAGTCCCGCGAGCAGGGCCGTCGTTTTGCCCACGACCTGGTAGATGAGGGTGACGGTTCCGGCGGCCGGGTCCGAATCCACCATCGTCAGCGGGATCCGTTCCCCCTGCTCGTGGACCTTCAGCACCAGAAACTGTCCCGCCCGTCGCCTCCGGGCGATCTCCGGGGCCAGGATGTCCATCCGCACGACGTTTTCCGAAAGCTGCCGTCGCAGCGTGATCTTGTTCAAAAGGCCGTCTCCTGAAATGCGCGAAATTTAGGGACGCGGCGCGGAACACAGCTGCGTCCGGAGGCACCCGTCCCCGCACGCCCTATAGCACAGGCCCGGCCGGCTTTCAAGGTTATCCGGGAGGGGATTTCGCGTTCTCCCGCGGGAAAACGCTCCGACAAACCCGGAGGGGTGATGTTCAAGGCCCCCGGTTCGGCGGCAGCAGGATTAGCGGTTGTGAAATCCATCGATCTTTGTTAGCTTCATGCCCATCGGCATGGCGGGATCGCCGACACTGTCGCCAACGGAGCAAATGCCATGACTTCGACATCCCCATCCAGCCCGGGCAAAATTCCCGTCCGGATCGACCCGGACCTGGCCGATCTCATTTCCGGTTTTCTCGACAAGCGCCGCCAGGACCTCGCCGACTACCTCGACCGCATCGAGATCGCCTATGAACAGCCGGACTGAACCTGCACTGATTCTAAGTGTCTTCGACGATTCCGATATCCTGCAGATCATCTCAAAAAACCGGTCAGGAAGGATGTTCTCCTGGTCCGCGTGCGCAGGAACCTGATTCCATGAAGCGCGTCCCGTGGGGCTTCTCCACCCCGACCGGCAGGATTTTATGACCCGCTACAAGCTCACGCTCGAATACGACGGCACCGGTTACCGGGGCTGGCAGACCCAGCAGAATGCCCGCAGCGTCCAGGGGACCGTGCGGGAGGCGGCCCGGACCCTTCTGGGGGCGGCGGTCGATCTGCAGGGGGCCGGCCGGACGGACGCCGGCGTCCATGCCCTGGGGCAGGTGGCCCACCTGGAAGCCGCCGTCCGCATGCCGGTCCGGAAGCTTCAGGAAGGATTGAACGATCTGCTCCCGGCCGGCATCCATGTCCTCCGGACCGAAGAAACGCCCCCGGACTTTCATGCCCGCCACCACGCCCGTGCCCGGAGCTATGTCTATCTGATCTCAAGGCGCCGGACCGCTTTCGGGAAGCGCTATGTCTGGTGGGTGCGGGACCGGCTCGATGTGAAGGCCATGCAGTCGGCCGCCGCGGACATTGCGGGCTTTCACGATTTCGCGTCGTTTGCGGACCGCCGCCTCGAAAAGGGGCACTCGACCCGGGTGCAGGTCGAGCGGGCGGAGCTGTTCGAGCGGGGCGAACTGATCGTCTTCCGCATCGCCGGATCCCATTTCCTCTGGAAGATGGTCCGGCGTCTGGTGGGAACCCTGGTGGAAATCGGACGGGGAAGCCCGCCGCCCCGTGAGATGAAGACCCTCCTGAACCGCGTCTCGGAAGCCCCGGCGGCATGGACGGCGCCCCCTTCGGGCCTGTATCTGGAACAGGTGCTCTACGAGGGGGATGTCTGGAACCCCGAGCCGTTCGCGCCCCTCCCCCTCTGGGGGCTGAGCGGCGCGCGTGACCGCTCCTGAAGACGGATCCTTGAAAAATGATTGCACCCGTCCGGGCCTTGTGTTAAATTTCGCCCCGTACTCCTCTATTCAGCGTTTCCAGGCAAAACGGATCCACGTTGCGGGTGCTTGAACCGGCGACGGGCAGAACCGATGAACCCGAGAGATGTCCCCCATCCCCGTCCCCGCGATCGAAGACGGGCCAGGCCCTTTGAGTGCTTCCCCGTTAATCGTACTGGCGTTTAACGTCCCTGGATTGGGGACGTCTATCAAAAGGAGGTCGCCATGAAATATCCAGATATCCCGTTTGAACCGTTCTTCAGTTGGGTTTGCCGGCCCCGGGTCATGTATGCTCCGGGTTTGCGCAGCGAAGTGGGCTACGAGATGGCGCAGCTGGGGGGAAAGAGGGTGGCCATTTTTACCGACAAGGGGCTGGTCGATGCCGGGGTGGCGGACCAGATCGTCGAGGCCGTCCGGAATTCGGACCTGGAGCTGGCCGGGGTATTTGACGGCATCGTCCAGGACGCCCGGATCGACATCATCAATGCCGGGGCGAAGTTCTACCGGGGAAAGGGCGCCGACTGCATGATCGCCCTGGGCGGCGGCAGCGTCATGGACACCGCCAAGGCGGTGAACATCATGATCGGCGGCGGCGAGGAGGACTTCGGCCCCCTGGCGGCGCAGGTCGCCCTTTATGAGGGGGCGAAGCCCCTGCCGCCGCACATCGCCTTCCCGACAACCGCGGGAACGGGCAGCGAAGTCACGATCGCCATGGTCGTCTTGGACGTCGAGGCGAAGGCCAAGATCTCGGTCGCCCATCCCTACTGCAACTGCGACCTGGCCATGCTGGACCCGGAACTCATGGTCAAGCTGCCCGCAAAGATCACGGCCTTCACGGGCATGGATGCCCTCACGCACGCCGTCGAGGGCGCCACCTCGACCTCCGCCGAACCGATCAGCGACGCCCTGTGTCTCCATGCCATCCGCCTGATTTTCAAGTATCTCCCGATCGCGGTCAAGGAGCCGGACAACGTCGACGCCCGGGGCTACATGCTGCTTGCGAGCTGCATCGCCGGGATGGGTTTCTCCAACAGCATGACGGGCGCCGTTCATGCCCTGGCCCATGCCCTGGGGGGACAGTGCGGCATTCCCCACGGGCTCGCCAACGGGATTCTGCTGCCCCATGTCATGGATTTCAATGTTTCGGAGCGGCCCGAACGGTTCATGATGGTGGCCGACGCCATGGGCATCCCCGTGGACGGGATGGAGCCCGAGGCCGCCGGCCGCCTGGCCGTCCAGGCGGTGAAAGACCTCTTGAAGGAGGTCGGCCTGACGCAGACGCTCAAGGATCTGGGCGTTCCGACGGACCGGGAATCCCTGAAGCCCCTGATGGAGTTGGCCTCGGGCGACAGCCAGATCCCCTACAACCCCCGTTATTGTGAAGAGGATGATATCCTGGACCTGTATATGAAAGCCCTTTAAATCTAAAAAATGGAGGAAAGAAAATGGAATTCTGGAAAGACGAATCGGAACCGATCAAGGCGTTCCTGGCGCTCTTCGATGCGTCGGCGAAAGACCCCGAACTGTCCGAAGGCCTGAAGAAGGTCAACCAGCTCATCTGGTTCGACTACACGGAGAGCGGCCCCAACTGCTCCTTCTGGGTGGATACACGCGGCGGGGCGCTGAAGAACGGCGCCGGCAAGCCCGACGGCGAACCGGACCTGATCATGAGCCTGTCGGCCGACGACGCCCACCGGTCCTGGTCCGACAAGCTCAACCCGGTCATGGCCATCACGCGCAAGAAGATCCGGGTCAAGGGTTCGGCGACGGGGCTCCTCAAGCTCGCCCCCAAGCTGAAGAAGGTCGCCGCGATTTACATGACGGTCCTGAAGGACCTGGGCTGGGAAGACAAGATCATCAAATAACGGTCAGGGGCGTTCGGCATGGGCTAAAGGCCGAAGGCGAAGGGCCGGGGGGAGAGGGCGGTTTCCGGCCCTTCGCCGGGGCACCGTGGGCGTTGCGGTCCGGGACGGCAGATCGGGGCTCGGGCGCGTCGCGACGGGCCTTCGGCCCCGGCGCCACGGGGATGTTCAGAGGAAGCTGGACGGATGCCTCGGCGTCCGGAGAAGGATGAGGGGTGGCCTATGAATGGCAATACGGGCAAGATTGTCAGCGTGGACCTCACGGCCGGTCAGGCGACGGTGGAGACCCTGCCGGGGGAAGACTACCGGAAATACATCGGTGGCAGCGGACTGGCGGCGAAGCTCTTCTGGGAGCGCGGAAACTTCGCTGCCGACCCCCTGTCCCCGGAGGCGATGCTCCTGTTCATGAACGGGCCGTTCGCGGGGCTGCGCCTGTCCGGGGCGAGCCGGAACAGCGTCGCGGGCTGTTCGCCGCTGACGGGCCACTGGGGGGACTCCTCCTGCGGCGGGTATTTTGCGCCGGAGCTGCGCTATGCCGGCTTCGACGGCCTGATCCTCACCGGGAAGGCGGCTCGGCCGTCCCTGCTCCTGATCGTGGACGACAAGGTCACCATCGAGGACGCCGGGGCGTACTGGGGGAAGGGGACGGAGGAGGTCACGCAGGCGCTGAAAGCGAAGTACGGGAAGGACTACCGGACCCTGGTCGTCGGACCGGCGGCGGAGTGCGGCGTCCGCTACACGATGATCCTGAACGACGGGCACCACGCGACCGGCCGGGCCGGCTTCGGCGCCGTCATGGGGGCGAAGAACCTGAAGGCCATCGTCGTCAAGGCGACGAAGAAGGAGATGACGCTGGCCGATCCGGAGGCCTTCGAGGCCCTTCGCAAGGACCTGAACGTCCGGATCAAGCAGGCCCTGGCCTCGGAGGTCCTGCACGAAAACGGGACGGCGGCGAACCTGATGGGCGGGGTGTACAGCGGCGACGTTCCGGTGAAGAACTGGACGTCCAACTTCTGGGAAGAGGCGGCCGATGCGCTCACCGGCAGCACCCTAACGGACACTTATCTCACGCGGCGCGGCGCATGCGCCTACTGCGGCATCGCCTGCAAGCGCTACGTGGAGGTCAAGGACGGGCCGTTCGCCGTTCCCGACGGGCCGGGTCCGGAGTACGAGACGATCGTGGCCTTCGGGACGCTGATCGGGTCGATCGATCTGGCCGCGGCGTGCAAGGCCGGCCGGGTCTGCAACGACCTCGGGATGGATTCCATCTCGGCGGGCGGCACGATCGCGTGGGCGATGGAGGCCTTCGAGCGGGGGGACCTGACGCTGGAGGATACGGGCGGGATCGCCCTGAACTGGGGCGACATGGACACGGTGGTCAACCGGATTCTGCCGATGATCGCCCGGCGCGAGGGGAAGCTGGGAGACCTGCTCGCGGACGGCAGCGTCGCGGCGGCGAAGAAGATCGGTAGGGGCCTGGACTATACGGTCCACAGCAAGGGACTGGAGGCGCCGATGCACGATCCCCGGGGCGGGGGCCACGGGATGGCCCTGACCTACGCGGTCAGTCCGCGCGGGGCGTGCCACGTGGCGGACCCGATGCTCTTTGTGGAGATGGGCGCCCGCTACTATCCCGAGATCGGCTTCGATTTTATCCTGGAGCCGAAAACCAGCGAGAACAAGGCCGAGGCGGCGGTGACGTCGGTCGCCCTGGGGGCGATCGAAAACAGCGCCTGCTTCTGCCAGTTTGCCGACGCGGAGGTGACGATTCCCGACTGGCTTGCCCTGTTCAACACGGTGGCGGGCTATAACTGGGAGGCGGAAGATATGCTGGCGGCCGGGCGACGGGTGTTTTTCCTCAAGCGCCTGATCAATTACCGCTACGGCCTGACGGCGGCGGACGACGCCCTGACGCCCCGCATGCTGGAACCGGGGAAGGACGGCGAGGCGGAAGGGTCCCAGGTGGATCTCGAGGCCATGAAGTCGCGTTTCTACGAACTGATGGACATCGACCCCGTCCGGGGCATCCCGACGCCGGCGGCGCTGGCGGCGCTGGACATGTCCGCGGAGGCGCAGGCCGTCGCGTAGCGCGACCCGATGCCGCCGGCCATCGCTGTGTCAAAGCGCACCGGAGGGGTGGGATCGGCCTGAAAACACTTCGCGACAAAAAAGCCCGTTCGAGGGAACGGGCTTTTTTGTCGCGAAGTGGGGCGACCCCGGGTTACGGCACGACGAATTTGAAGTTGTGACACTGGGCGCAGAAATTTTCGGACTTCGCATGCTGATGATGGCAGAGGTCGCAGGCGGTATAGGTGTTGCCGTGGGGCGATGAGTGGGGGTTCTGGGGCTTGACGTTGGCCGTCCTGGCCGCCACCGTCTCGAAGCTGCCGTGGCAGGCCAGGCACTGCTCGGTGGAGAGCTCCTGGGGTGCGTTCAGGTCCGTGTGGCATGCTTGGCAGGTGATGCCCTTGAGCTGATGGAAGTGGCTCAGGGGCATTTTCGTGTAGAGCGCGAGCGGACTCCCCTTCTGGTGGCAGCCCAGGCAGGCCTCGCCGTTCATCGCGGCGGTCGGGGCGTGGCCGTCCGGCAGGACCTTGTCCGCGCCGTGACAGGCGGCACAGTCTCCCGCCTTGGCCGTTGCCAGCTTCTTGGGTGCCGCGAGGAGCGATCCGCCGGACGTTGCGGCGAACACGAGAACCAGGGCCATCAGGAAGAAAATTCTCAGCGCCGTCTGCCGATCCGTCTGTTTGTCCGTTTTCATCTTGTTCCTCCCGAGTGGTGATGGTCCGTCCGGAGGGGAGAGCCGCGGCCCCGAGGTGCACCGCCCCTCCCCAACCGGTTCCTTTTAGCCCCAGGCCTTTTCCCTGACCGCGTTCCGTCCGGCGATACGCCCGAACGTCAGACAGTCCAGTACGGCGCAACTTCCGAGACGGACGGCGCCGTGGACGCCTCCCGTCACCTCACCGGCGCAGTAGAGACCGGGGATGGGCTTGTCATCCTCCACATTGAGGGCCTGCGCCTCCACGTTGATGTTGACGCCGCCCATCGTGTGGTGCACCTTGGGCATCAGCCGTGAGGCGTAGTAGGGGGCGGTGTCGAGGGCTCGCTGGTTCTTCTGGAGGTACCGGCCCCATTCCTCGTCCTTGCCGGCCGCTACCGCCTTGTTGAAGTTGGCGATGGTTTCCCTCAGGGGGGCGATCGGGCAGTCGTAGGCCTCCGCCATCGCCGCCAGCGAATCGTAGCGCTTAACGACGCCCCGTTCCATGAGCTTGGCCATGATGTCCCCGAGCATCTTCTGGCCGATGGCGAAGCCGTTGGCGTCGGTGAAGGCGATGCACTTGTTGCCGACCCGGATAATGGCGTCAGCACGGATCTTCCGGTCGGCCAGTTCGTTGACGAAACGCTTGCCGGTCTGGGTGTCGACCCAGAGCCCGTACATGGCACAGCACAACTGGGCGAAGAAGGGATTCAGCCCCATCCCCTTTTCGTCCGGGCTGCCCCAGGGGCCGAGCTGGATCCAGGAGAGCTGCACCGGGGTGCACCCGATCCGGAAGGCCTCGCGCAGCGCCTCTCCCGTGGCCCCGGGTTGGTTCGTGGATTCGAGATCGGCCGTCAACCGGGGATCCTGAATGGTCCGGAATGGGACGTCGTTGCCGAAGCCGCCCGTGGCCAGGACGACCGCTTTCTTCGCCTTGATGAACTTCGTCCTGCCGCTGTTTTCTCTCGGGAAGACATACTTCTCGCGGACCTCGACACCCTTGACCCGCCCATCGGTATCCCGCAGAAGGCGTTTGAGGAGGACCTGGGTGCGGGGAATAAGACCGATTTCCTTCAGCTTTTCCAATTGCTGCGTCACGATGGCCGAACCGCTCTGGTTGTAGGTGCTGTACATACGCGGGACCGAATGGCCGCCCTCCTGCGACAGGGAATCCTTGTACTTGACGCCGAGTTCGTTGATGGTCCACTGGACGGTGTTGTTGGATTCGTACGCCACCAGCCGGGCCAGCTCAAGGTGGTTCAGGTTGAGACCCGCTGCAAGCATGTCCTTGAGCAGCAGTTCCGGCGAATCCTTGATGCCGTCCCGGGCCTCCAGGGGTGAGCCGGCGGCGGAGACGACGCCGCCGTTGATGATGGAATTGCCTCCGGGGGTCCGCATCTTTTCCAGAACCACGACCGAGGCGCCGGCCTTCTTGGCTTCGTAGGCGGCGGCAAGCCCCGCAAAACCGCTGCCGACGACCACGACGTCGAACGTTTCGTTCCATTTCTTCGGCATCGCGGCGGCTTCCGCCTCGCCCGGCCGCCAAGCCATCCCGGTGACCGCGATCCCCGCCGCGGTGCCTCCCGTGACCTTCAGGAAGTCACGCCTTGAAACCGCTTTTTCCTTTTCTTTCATCAGGGACACCTCCATTCGAAAAAACGTTTTTCAAACAGGTTGACTTGAGGCCGCATCCCCCTTTTCGACTCTCCTATGGCATAAAATGGGAGAAAAGAAAACGAGAATTGCGCCGGCGTCTTCCCGCCCCGCGGCTCAAACACCCCTGTCGCTTCAGCAGGACGAAAAAAGCCCCCGGCAGCGATCCTGCCGGGGGCCGAGCGAGACGAGACGGGCGGTGAATCGACGGACCCCGCCTATTTCTGCTCCTTCCTCACCCAAGCCTCCCGATAGAGGCGGCCGATCGTCGTCACGATGGCGAGGAAGAACAGGCCGAGCATGAAGTTGGGGGCCGTGCCGAGCCACTGGTCCAGGCGATAGCCCAGGTAGAGGAAGAGGAACGAGGCGATCACGATGACGAATCCCCAGGCGCTGATGGTCATGATACCGTGCAGGCTATTGAGGTTCGTTCCGGTCTTTTGCGTGGTGGCGGTCATGTTTCGTTCCTCCTTTCCAACGGTTTCCGCGTCCGGTCGGGGACGGTTGGCTAGCTCACCAGGGTCTTCACCACGTTGACGACGGGGGAGGTGAAGAGGGCGACGAGGACGGTGTAGAGGGCGAAGGCGCCGACGGCCTCTCCCAGGTAGATCTTTTCATACTTGTGCTTGAGGGAAACGATGATGAGCCCGCCGACGATGAGGCAGCCGAGCTGGAAGTAGGGGAAGGCGTCTCCCGCCCCGACGGCGTATTCGGCGAAGCTGAAGGTGGCCGTGAGGAGTACGACTGCGATCGTCACGATGAGGGTGGAAACGGTCTTTTTCATGGTCTATGTCCTCCTTGAAGGGTTTCTTTCGTTTTGCCTATTTATATGAGAAAAGCGTGCCACAGCGACGGGCACCGGCAATAATTCATGCAACTATTTGATTTATTGTTGCAAAGATGAATTCGGGCATTTCGGTCGGCGGTCCGTTTGACCCCTCTGCAGGCGTCCGCTTGGATGAAACGTTCAACGGCGTTGAAAGGAATGGAGAGGCGCCGGGAGAGCGCCGGGTGTAGCTGAAACGCGTTCCCACCCAGGTCGGCCGTCGGCGGTTAATCGCATAAGCGCCATCCAATCAATTCGAATTTCCTAAGTAAATCGATCGTCTCGACGGCCAAACAGGTGTCCTCCAGGGTGGCGATGCCGGCTTGGGTGGATCGCGAAAAGCCGCCGCTCAGTGTCTGGCAGGCCGACAGGAATTGAAGGCAGGCATCCGCATGGGGAGGCGGCCTGTTTAAATAGGCTGAAGCCACCACGCCCGCATGGATATGCTCCAGGAAGGAGAAGGTGGTGAAGGGGATATCGACAAACCCGCAGACCGGATCGGCGCATTGCGAAACAAAGGCCTCGCTTCCCAAGATCTGCAGGGGATAACCCAGCCTATCGAGGATTCGCAAAGCCTGGGCGGTTTCCAAAAGCGTTGCGTAGAATGCGCCGAAGCCTCCGTCTTCTTTTCGAAAATGCATGACAAATCGGATCACGGTCTCGCGGAGGGAGGGCGCGAGCGCAATATGCCGGGCGGTGCAGAGCTCCACGAGCATCAGCATCCGCCGGAAGATGGACGTGACTTCGGCCGGCAATTTCTCGATCTCGTAAACATGGAGATGATCCAGGATGTAGGATGTCGGATCGGCTTCCGGCTCCTCCCCCAGGAGTTTCAGCGATTGCAGACAGTAGAACGCCTGGAAGATGCTCTCATAGGCGCCGTCCTGTTGTTGGCGGGCCTTGAGAAACCCCAGGGTGCGATCCTCCCGGAACGGGACGCCGAGCAGGTGGAGGATCGAGAGAGCGTAGTACGTGTCGGAGCCGTTGGGTTCTTCCAGACGATAAAAACAGAAACCGCCCTCCCGGCAACGGCGTTCGAGGACATAACGGACAATCCGATCCACGGGAAGACTATGTCCAGCCACGATTCCGTTCCCTCGATACGGTGTCTTTCATGCCCAAAGGATAACAGCCAGAGGCCTCCGAAAGCATTCGTACATCGGCATCCGTCCATGGCAGCTTGTATCTTCGGCGTGCATCGTTGAAAAATGCGATGGTCTCCTCGATCGGCAGGCGTTTAACGACGACATCGATCGCCGGCAGCAATTCTGCGCGGAGGCGGAACAGATCACGCGCGGGGAGGAACGTTTCAGCGATGGCCACAAACAAATAGCGTTTCTCCAGGATCAGATAACGAAGCAGGGAAGCCTTGGCGGCTGTCAATCGGGCGAGGTTGTCCAAAACGATGATGTGCTGACGGGAATCCTTGAGGGCGATATTGGCCGTCAGGTAACGTAACGACTTATAGGTCCTTGCTTCAATCTCGCCGGTTGACCTTCCGGCCGAAATAAATTCCTTGAGCAGGCGTCGGCAAACCTGGGTGGGCGCGAGTGAAAAATCAACGAAAACGAACCTCCAGTTCTTTTCCGTGAGAGCGGCAATGTGCTTGATCAAGATCGTCTTCCCGATGCCGTGAATTCCGGTTAGGACGACATTTTGACCCCGTTCGAGAGCCCGGATAATCCGAGCGGTATCCTTTTCGCGACCGACAAACATGCCATCACCTGATCAGGAGTCATCAACCGCATGGGCAGGGGCGGACTCCATCGCCGGCTCAGGCTATTTTGTGGAACCTTTTTTCATGGGATTCTCGAAACAGGCGTCCGCACCCAACTCGGCCTCGATCTCCAGCAGGCGGTTGTATTTGGCGATTCGTTCGCTCCGGCAGGCTGAGCCCGTCTTGATTTGCCCCCCTCCCATGGCCACGGCGAAGTCGGCCAGGAAGGTGTCTTCCGTTTCCCCCGAGCGATGGGAAATCACGATTCCCCATCCGGCTTTGCGGCATAAATCGACCGCTTCGATTGTTTCCGTCACCGTGCCGATCTGATTGAGTTTGATGAGGACGGCATTGGCGGTTTTTTCTTCGATGCCGCGTTTGATGAAACGGGAGTTCGTCACAAAGATGTCGTCGCCGACGATCTGGATCCGGGTGCCAAGCAGGCGCGTTTGCGCCTGGAACCCCTCCCAGTCGTTTTCCGCCAAGCCATCTTCAAGGGAGACGAGCGGGTATTTTTGCAACCAGGAATCATAAAGTCGGTTCATTGCGGCGGCGTCTTTCTCGCCCTGCCCGGATTTGACAAGCCGGTAACGCCCGCCTTCGTAAAAGGAACTCGCGGCCGGGTCCAAAGCGAGGGCCACATCCCGGCCGGGTTGGTAACCGGCTTTTTCAATGGCTTCCAGAATCACCTCACAGGCCTCTTCGTTGCTCTTCAAATTCGGCGCGAAGCCCCCTTCATCGCCGACGCCGGTCACATGTCCCTTCTTGCTCAAGATACCCTTCAAGGCATGGAAGGTTTCCACCCCATACCGCAGGGCCTCGGCGAAGGTGGGCGCGCCCAGGGGCATCACCATGAATTCCTGAAAATCGATGCTGTTGTTGGCGTGCTTGCCGCCGTTAAGGATATTCATCATGGGTACGGGAAGACGGATCTTCCGGGATCCGGCGAGATAGGTATAGAGAGGCGTGGACAGGCTCAGGGAAGCCGCCCTCGCCACGGCCATTGAGACGCTGAGCATGACGTTGGCTCCGAGGCGGCCCTTGTTCGGCTGGCCGTCGAGATCGATCATCAGGCGGTCAATTTGTTCCTGCGCAAGTGGATTCATGCCAATCAGGGCGGGTGCAATTGTTTTGTTGACGTTGTGAACGGCCTGCAGCGTTCCCTTGCCGCCGTACCGCTTTTTATCACCGTCGCGCAGCTCCACGGCCTCGTGCTCCCCCGTGGACGCCCCGGAGGGGCAGGAGGCGGAGGCGGAAATCCCGTCATCCAAGGTGACAAAGGCGCGCAGGGTTGGATTGCCTCGCGAATCGAGTATCTCCATGGCGTGAATTCTCTTTATTTTTGGACTCATGACGGTGTTCCTTTCCCTGTAAGGATATCGGAATAAATTTCTACTTCACCTTTTCGAACAGATTCACTATTTCTTGAATGTTCTTCTCGATGTCCAATGTCTGTCCTTGTTGCCGGGAGAGGAGCGCCTCGATCGTCGTCAGCTCGTCCCGGATGTAGCGCTCGGCCTGCTTCCGCATCTCTTCCATGGCCGCGTTGATCCGGGTTTCCCACTGGAAGGCCAGGCGGGAGAGATTGACCTCCACCTCACGGTCGATCATCTTGAGGAAGTGGCGCTCAAACAGGCCGCGGAAGAGGGTCATGGGGATCAGGAACCACAGCAGGTCGAAGTGGAAATCGAAGGTCTTGGCCATGTGGATGTCGGGGTGTTCAGGCTCGGCGACCTCGATCCTCCAGTCCGCCTCGGCGAGCCGGACGCCCAAAACCCGCTCGATGTTGTCGCTGAGCAGCGCCCGGAAGGAGGCCAGCGAACGATCCAGACTGGCGTGAGCCTTCTTCAGCGTTCCCATGAAATGGGCTTGCTCCGTCCGCGAGATCCGCCCGATCTCCTCGGTGAAGTTTTCCGTGAGCCAGTCCTCGTACCGCCGGGTGAGTTTCCACAGGTTGCCCGTCCATGTTGCCATGTCGCGTTTGAGTTGCGTGGCGAGTTTCTCCCGGAGCGCCGCCGCCAGGGGGTTCAGGTTCCCCATGATGAAGGTGCGCGTCTGCCGCGAATTCTCCCGGGTGATGACGGTCAGCTCTTCCTGGAGAAGGGTGTAGTTCACCCGCTCGTCCAAAATCCGCTGCCGCAGGCCCTTCCGATCTTGATCGGCCTGCTGGGACATCTTCCGGGCGATCTCCAGGTAACCCAGGCATCCCCGAGCCAGGGACCGGGCCTTGTGCTTGAGGATGTTTCTGAATTCGCGATCGCGGTTGGCGGCAAGGGGCAGCAGGACCTCCATTTCCAGGCGCGTTTTGAACCGCTCCGTCTCCTGGCGAGTGGAGTAGAGCAGAACGGGAAACTTCCGGTTCAGCTCGCGCTGTAGGGTGTCCTGGAAGAAGGTGACGACCTCTTCCTGCTGGTCGGGGTCAAGCAGGTCCGACTTGGTGAGGAGCAGGACGATCCGGGGGGTGTGCGCCGTCAGGTCGCGGATCAGGTGCAGGTCTTGTTCGGAAAGGGGGCGATCCGCGCTGATGGCGAGCAGGGCGGCGCCGACCTCGGGCAGCCAGTTTTCCGACTCGCGGATGTGCGCCTGAAAAACGCTGCCCAGCCCGGGGGTGTCGACGAGGCACAACCCCTCGTAGTCTTGCAGGCCGGAAAGCTCGATATCGACATAGGCGATGTTCTTTTCGTTGGACGGATTTTTGGCCTCCGCCGTGAAGTCCGCCAGGGAATCGAGGCCGATCTCGCGATTTGCGCCGTCGAAAAAACGGACCCGGGCTAAATCCTTCGGTCCGTACTGCATGCGGGTGATCACCGTGGTGACGGGGACAACCCCGACGGGCAGGAGCGTCCGTCCGATCAGGCTGTTTAAGAAAGAACTCTTGCCGGCCTTGAATTGTCCGAGGACCGCAACGGCGATGGGTGAATTTTGCCGGAGAAGCGCTTCCGCCGCGTCCAGCGGACGCCGCAGGGAAATCATCTGGAAGCGTTCGACGGCGTCGCGCATGCGCGCCATGAGTTGCCCGCACGCATCCGACAAGAGGTCGGGCATGGATGAATCCGGTGCGGATGTCATAAAAAAACTCCCCCGGGTCTGCGGCAGGAGTCGGATCGGCTGTGGGCCCCTGCCAGCGTTGTGGTAGGAGTTATCAGCCTGGAGGGGCAGTTTATTCGGTGAACTCCATCACCGAGGGGACCTATTAACCGACCGCGCCCTGTTTGTCAAGCGAAAGCGGGCCTGACGGAAAATCGCGGCGATGTTTCACGATGTTCCCCTTGCGCGCCTGACGGGGCCGGGGCCGATTTCCGGGACAAACTTGACAAGCGACCGGGATTGTTTTATCTTTCCGCACCGTGCCGGGGCAGAGTCCGGCGATTTCTCCTGAAAGGCAGGTCCCGCGTGACCGATCCGAAGTCTCCCCTCCGCTCCTTCTTCTCCTCCGTGAGGCTGGCCTTGTTCCTCTTGATTGCGATCGCACTCACGGCGATCGCCGGCACCGTGATTCCCCAGGGGAGCGCCGCCCCGGAGTTCGCCGCCCGCCTCACCCCGAGCATGGCCGCCCTCCTGCAGAAGCTTCAGCTTTTCGATGTCTTCCATTCCCTCTGGTTTCTGATTCTGATCCTTCTGCTGACCGTCAACCTGGTCGTCTGCTCGTGGAGCCGCTTTCCCGCTTCCCTGGTCCGTTGGCGGCAGGCCCGCTCGCCCGCACCGGCGCCGGAGGGCGCCTTCGACCGGCTTTCCTCCGGAAACCGGATCCGTGTCACCGGGGAGGTCCCGGCGGTTGCGGCGATGGTGGAGACACGGCTGCGCAAGCGCGTCGGACCGGTCCGGACCGCTCCAGGGCGGGATGCGACCATCCTCTCCGCACAGAAGGGCGCCGCGTCCCATTTCGGCGTGTATCTCGTCCACCTGGGCGTCCTCGTTGTCATGGCCGGGGTCGTCCTCGGATTCTTTCTGGGATTCGAAGGGTCCCTCCAACTGGGCGAAGGGGAGGCGGCGGATGCCGTGAGGACGAAGGCAGGGGGCGTCCAGAGGCTGGATTTCACCGTCCGCTGCGACCGGTTCGTCCTGGAGCACTACACGGGCGGGATGCCGAAGACCTACCGCTCCGATCTGACGTTCCTGAAGGGGGGGAAGGTCCTCCGCCGGACGCCGGTTCTCGTGAATCACCCGGTGACCTTCGGCGGCTACCGGTTCTACCAGGCGAGCTACGGCACGATCCCGGGCGGTGGCGCGACCCTGGCCCTCCGCCGCGAAGGACGGGCGCTGGGATCCGTCGAGGTTGGCGTGGGCGCCGGCTTTAACCTCCCCGGCGGGGAGGGAAGGGTGGAGGTCCAGCGGATCGAGGAGAACCTGATGCACATGGGGCCGGCGGTCAAGCTCCTGATCCGGACGCCGGGCGAGGAGAGGCCCCTCTGGGTTTTCCAGCACCTGGAGACGATTCTAAAGGAACAGCCGAACCTGTTTCAGATGATGCCCATGCTGAACCCTGCCGGGTTTACGCCGTACGAATTCGCCCTTGCGCGGCTCTCTCCCCGCTACTACACGGGTCTGCAGGTCGCCCGCGATCCCGGGGCGCCGGTCGTGGCGGCGGGGGCGGTGCTCCTCGTTGTCGGTTTCCTCTTCGTTTTCTTCTACGCCCACCGCCAGGTCTGGGTGCGCGTGGCGGCGGAGAACGGGGCCGTCGAGATCGCCGTCACCGGAAGGACGAACCGTGACCGGGTCGGCCTCGAGCGGGAGATCGCGTCCCTGCTCAAGGGGTTCCGTGAAGGGGGCGCCGGATGATTAACACCGAGATCCTGAGCTGGGTGACCTTCATCTATCTTGGGGCCTTTCTGCTCTACCTGCTGCGCATGGTGAACGGCCGGGAATTCTGGGGCGTCGGGGCTTCGGGCGCGGTGGTCTTGGGGTGGATCGCCCATACGGCGGGCCTGCTGATCCGCTGGCGCGAGTCCCATGCGCTGGGCATCGGCCACGCGCCCATGTCCAACTTTTATGAGTCGCTCATCTTTTTCGCCTGGGCAACGGCGCTCTTCTACCTGATTGTCGAGTGGCGGACGCGCAACCGCAGTCTCGGGACGTTCGTCCTGCCCATTGTCTTCCTCCTGATGGCGTTCGCGTCGCTGTCTCCCGGCATGAACGACCGAATCCAGCCGCTCATCCCGGCCCTGCAGAGCAACTGGCTGACCGTCCACGTCTTCACCTGCTTCCTGGGCTATGCCGCCTTTACCGCGGCCTTCGGATTGGGGATCATGTTCTTCCTCAAGCGCCTCGACCGCCCCGCCCGCTTTGTCGGCCTGATTCCGGCGGCGGAAACCCTGGACGAGCTGCTGTACCAGAGCGTCGTCCTGGGATTCGTCCTGCTTGCTCTGGGGATCATGACGGGCTCCGTTTGGGCCCATTACGCCTGGGGGTCCTACTGGAGCTGGGACCCCAAGGAGACCTGGTCCCTCATCACGTGGCTCATCTATGCCGCCCTGCTTCATGCCCGCTATGTCCGGGGCTGGCGCGGCAACCGGATCGCACTTCTTTCCGTCGTCGGTTTTGCCGCCATGCTGTTCACCTACCTCGGCGTCAACTACCTGCCCAGCCTGCACAGCTACCTGTAAACGGTCAGAAGAAGGTCCGCCCCCGGAGGGGCATCCTCCGCTTGCCAAAATCCGGGAAATGCGCTAAAAGCGCCCACGTCGCGGGCGGCGGCGAGATGCGCCCGGGTGTGAAAGAAATGAATGAAAGGGGATCGTGAAGCAGTGTGCGGCCTGCCCCGCGACATGATCGTTGCATGAAAAAATCGCGGTTATTGCTCATCCTCGTTTTGGTTTTTTGCTGTCTCCCGTTCCCTTCCGCCTTGCAGGCCGTCGACCTGCAACTGAACCGCACGCCGGTGAAGGTGTTTTTCAGCCCCTCCGGCGGTTGCACGGACGCCGTTGTGACGGAGATCGACCAGGCCCGTTCGGAGGTCCTCGTGCAGGCCTACGTCTTCACCTCCGCGCCGATCGCGAAGGCCCTGCTCCAGGCGCACCGCCGCGGTGTCCGGGTCGAGGCCATCCTGGACAAGAGCCAGCAGACCCGGCGGTATTCATCAGCCACGTTTCTGGTCAACGCCGGCAGCCCCACCTACATCGACGGCCAGCACGCCATCGCGCACAACAAGGTCATGATCATCGATGGCGAGCGCGTGATTTCCGGATCGTTCAACTTCACGAAGGCGGCGGAAGAGAGCAACGCCGAAAACCTCGTCATTATCCGTTCCGCCGAACTGGCCCGGGTCCACCTGGCAAACTGGCGGGAGCACCGTGCCCATTCCACGGCGATCGATCGCCTGACGTTGGTCCAACCATCCGCAGGCCGTCCGCAGGAACCCTGAGCGGATTTTTCCATTCGAAATCCCCCCCGCCGTCGTTCGCCACGAACAAGGCGGCGAGGCCCCTGCCGGGGCGGGAGGCAAGAGGCCGGAGGTTGAACCGGGGCGAAGCGCGGCCCGGTCTTGAGACGCCCCCAAAAAGAAAAAAGCCTCGGAAGCGAAGGGTTTCGTCGGCTTTCTTCTTTCAAGAGGAAACGGGATGCGCGGCTTCCGGTCCCGGCGGGACGAATCCGTCCGGCGGACGGCTCAGCGCCGGGTGAGTCCCATGATCTGCCGGGCCTCGTCCGGGGTGGCCGGCTCCAGGCCCAGGCCATCGATGATCCGGACGGCGGCCTCCACCAGTTCGTAGTTCCCTTTCGCCAACTCGCCGTTGGGCATCCGGATATTGTCCTCGAGCCCCACCCGAACGTGTCCCCCGCACAGGATCGACTGGGTGATGACGGGCCATTCCTCGTTTCCCACGCCGCAGGCCGTGAAGTTCGCGCCCGCCGGCAGGGCCTGGACCATGCTCGTGAACATGGCGGGCCGGAAGGACTGACCGCCGCAGACGCCCCAGACGAAATTGAAATTCAAGGGCGCGGTGAAGTGGCCCGATCCCGAAATGGCGTAGAAGTTGTCGATGTGGGAAGAGGTGTAGCACTCCATCTCCGGCTTGACGCCGTTTTCCTTCATCTGCCGGACGAAGTCGCTGATGACGATCAGGCTGTTCTCGAAGGTGTAGTCCACGACGACCTCGCCGGTTTTCCGGTTAACCGCCGCGAAGTTCATGGTCCCCATGTTGAGAGAGGCCATCTCCGGTTTGACGGCGACAATCTGGCCGATGCGCTGTTCGGGCGTGGCGCCGGGTCCCAGGGCCGAGGTCAGGTTGACGATCAGGTCGGGACATTTCTGCTTGATGGCGTCGTGACCCTCGCGGATCCGCTCGACCCGCGTCGTGTTTGTACCGTCATCCTCGATGCCGTGGACGTGGACCATGGCGGCCCCGGCCTTGTGGGCGAGCGCCGCCGCCTCGGCCAGTTCCTTGGGCGAGTAGGGGACGTTGGGGTTCTGGCTCTTCCGGGTCGAGGAGCCGACCAGGGCGCAGGTGACGATGACTTTGCGTGACATGAGGCAATCTCCTTGTCGTTCGATGGGATGTCGGTTGGGGCCGGGGCGGGACGAAGGAGGGATGGCGTCCACTGCCCCGGTCCCACCCGTTAGAGCTTTTCGTTGACGATCTTCCGGATCTCCCGCTTCAGGATCTTGCCGAGTCCGGTCTTCGGCAGGGCGTCAAAGATGAAGATCTTCTTCGGGGCCACGAAGTGGTGCAGATGCTGGTTCAGGTAGGCCAGGAGTTCCTCCTCGGTGGCCTTCTGTCCGGGTTTGAGGGTGACGACCGCGGCGACCTCCTCGCCGTACTTTTCGTCCGGGATGGCGATGACGGCGCACTCCCAGACAGCGGGATGCTTGTAGAGCCAGCCTTCGGCGACGCCCGGATCGATGTTCTCCCCGCCCTTGATGATGAGGTCCTTCACGCGGCCCGTGATGTAGAGTTCCCCGTCGTCGTCCATTTTACCCAGGTCACCTGTGTGCAGCCAGCCGTCGATGAGGGCCAGCGACGTTTCTTTGGGTTTGTTGAGATAGCCCTTCATGATGATGGGGCCCTTGCAGATGACCTCGCCCTCTTCACCGCGGGGAACTTCCTTGCCGTTCAGATCGACGAGCTTCAGGGCCAGGCCGGGCAGAGGGAAGCCAACGCTGCCGGGCTTGCGCGGCCAGTCGCGACGCTGCCGGGCGATGGATCCGCCGACCTCGGTGCAGCCGTAGCCCTGGGTGATCTCCTTGCCGAACATCTTCTGGGCCTTCTCCAGGGTTTCGAGCGCGAGCGGACCGCCGGAGCAGATGAGGAGGTCGAGCGAGGAGAGGTCGTCCTTGGCCGGATCGTAGACCATCATGAGGTAGATGAGCATCGTGGGGACCACGGGGATGAAGCTCACCTTGTAGTCCCGGATGGCGTCGAGGACCTTGCGGGGGTCGAAGGGAGGCATCATCAGGCTGACGCAGCCCAGGGAGTACAGCTCAAGGCAGCTGATGACGCCGTAGATGTGGTTCATCGGCACCGTTGTCAGCATGATCTGGCCCTTCTTCCCGCCCCAGACGGACTGTCCCGTCCTCATCTGGGATTCCATGTTGCGGTGAGAGAGCATGACGCCCTTCGGAAAGCCCGTCGTCCCGGACGTGTACATCAGGATGGCCATGTCGTCGGGGTCCACCGGTACGACGTCCCCCCGATTGTCGATTTCCGTCAGCAGGCTGGCGTAGGGGGTGATGTCCGCGCCGGTTTCCTTTCCGATGACGATGATCTTCTCGATCGTGGCGACGCCCTGGGTGGCTTCCCGGACCTTGGCGAGCAAGCTGTCTTCCGTGATGACCACCTTGCATTTGGAGTCTTCGAGAATGTAGCGGATTTCCAGGGCCGTCAACATGAATATGATCGGTAGATAAACGCCGCCGCCGCGGTTGATGCCGTTGATGATCTCCATGACCTCGGGGATATTGCCGACGACGGCGCCCACGATGTCGCCCTTTTTCACACCGATCTTCCGCAGTCCCGTGGACAGGGCGCGTGCCCGGCGCCGGATCTCCGTGTTCGTGAACCGTTTCTCGCCTTCGGGGCCGAGATAGATGAACTGGTCGTGTTCTCCGAAGATCGTCACGTTGTCATCCAGAAACCGGCTGATGTTGTTCTCCACGCTGCACCTCCTGGGGTTTTGATGTACGTTAAAAGTGACCCTGACGGTTGGGGCCGCAGGATGCTTCGGACGCTCTGACGGGGGTTTTCTATCAGAGCCTGACTGACCAGTCAATCTATTTTTCTCGTCTGGGCGAAAGGCGCCCCGTCAGCGCAACCATACCGCGCGGACGAGTCGGGGGAGAGCTTCCGTGCGATCGTTTCAGGGGCTATTTCGTGATTCGTCTCAGGAGGAAAAAGGCGAAGATCAGAAGCCCGACCACGATAACCAGGAATAAGACGCCGTATTGATACAATTGCTCAAGGCCATCGTACCAGTCCATGATCCGTTCCACATACGTCTGATAGAGTTCCTCGATTTTTCCCATTGCCTGATCCTCCGGATAGAAGGGTTGCGGTCGGCGCGACCCTAGGCTTCCTTACCGTGTATCATATTGTGTACAGGACGACAAGGCAGCGGGTCTCCACGTTGGAGAGGCTTTTGAGCTTGTGGGGGGTGTCGGAGTTGAAATGGATCGACTCCCCGGGATGGAGGTGATGGGCCTTGCTGCCCAGGGTGAGCTCCAACTCGCCCGCCATCACGAAAATGAACTCCTCGCCCTCGTGCTTGTAGGCCACGGGCTTGTGCGCCTGTTTCGGATCGATGGTGATGAGAAAGGCCTTCAGATGGTCGTGCGCCGCCTCCGGGGTCAGATTCTGATACGAGTAGTTCTGGGTGCGCTTGATATAGGCCTGGGCCCGCTGGTCCCGGAGGTGCGTCTTTTCCTCCCGGCTGAGGAAGGTCGAGGGATCCACGCCCAGGGCCGCCGCCAGGCGCAGTAGGAAGGCCACCGGCGGCGCGACCTCGTCGCGCTCGACCCGGGCGATGAACTCCGGGGTCTGCCCGGTGGCCTCGGCCAGTGCGGCGGGCGTCCAGTCGCGGGCTTCGCGGATTTTCCTGATCCGGTCCCCGAAGGATTCCGCTCCGTCCTTCTCGTTCTCGTCCCAGATCAGATCGGCCAGGCCGCGCATGACGGTCTGCTTAACCTTCGCCGTGAGGAGGGGCAGAAAGGTCCTGGCATCGGCCACGACGCCGATATCCGCGAGGGCGAAGATCGGGGCCTCAGCGTCCCGGTTGACGGCGACGATCGTTTCGGATTCCGCGATGCCGGCCGTGTACTGGATCGCGCCCGAAGTTCCGACTGACACGAGCAGGCGGGGGCGGACCGTCTTGCCCGTTTGGCCGATGAGGCGGTCTTCGTCCACCCAGTGCTGGGCCACAGGAGGCCGGGTTGCTCCGACCTCCGCGCCGAGGGCGACGGCGAGTTCCCTCAGCAGGTGAAACCCGTCCGCGCTGCCCAGGCCGCCCCCGCCGACGACGACGGTCTCCGCGTCCTCCAGGCACCGTCGGCCTTCCGGTTCGGTTTCACGGGACAGGAGCGTCAGCCCCGGCGGCGGAGTCAGGCTGTCGATCGGAAGGCGCTCGGCAACGCCGGGTGTCCCGGCGAAGGCGACGGCCGCGCGGATGTGGGGCTGGACCGTGGCGAAGCCGGTCCGATCCGGATCGGCATAGGTGATTTCGGCGGTGATTTCCCCTCCCCAGGACGGGCAGGAGGCGACGATGCCGCCGGCCTGCCAGCGGAGGTCCGCACAGTCGGCGATCATGCCCGCATCGTGCAAACGGGCCGTGCGTGCGGCAAGTTCGCGTCCGAAGTCCGTCAGCGCACACAGGACGAGGCGCGGGGCGCGTTGACGGACGGCGGACGCAAGGGCTAGGGCGAAACAATCCGCCCGCGGCGCGGCCAGGAGGGGGTCCGCGATCCGGTAGACGAGGTCCGCCCCGTGCGCCAGACCGCGCGCGTCCGCCTCGTCCGGGGTGAGTCCCCCCGGCTCCGCGGGCGCCGGAGACGGGGACTCGAGAACGACGACCGCCGCCCGGCCCGAGACCGCTTGGGCGAGTTCCCGCGCCTTGGCCAGAAGGTTCAGGGTGTAGCCGAAGAGCCGCTCGCTCCTCAGATCGGCCACCACCCAGATTTCCGTGTGGGTTTGCATGGGCATTGTTCTATCCGATCAATCCCCGGTCGGCGAGTGTCCGGACGAGGGCCTCCGCGACCTCCTCGCTGGCGCCGGTCAGGAGTTCGCATTTCCGGTCCCGGGTTTTCTTCGCGAGGGAGACAACCCGCGTGGGCGAGCCGGCTTCGCCGACCTCGGCGGGATCGCACCCGAGGGTGTCGAGTCCCCAGGTCTCGATGACGCCGTGCTCGTAGGCGGCATCGATGCCGCCCAGGGTTTCGTCCCGGGGCGTGACCGCGGCCGGATGGATGGTCATGGCGGCGGGCAGCGTCACCGCAAACCGTTCCCGAAAGCCGTCCGCCCGTCGCTCCGCGACGAATCCCGACGCCGTCCGCTCCAGGGCATGCACCCACGTCACGAGCGGTAACCCGAGCCGGACGGCGGTCTGGGGACCGACCTGGCCCGTGTCGCTGTCGGAGGTCCGGGTGCCAAAGAGGAGAAGGTCGTACGGCGCGAGACGGGCGACGGCCGCGGCAAGCGCGGTCGAGGTGGCCAGGGTATCCGCGCCGGCCAAGGCCCGGTCGCAGAGCAGGACGGCCCGGTCCGCCCCCAGGGCCAGGGCCTGGCGGAGGGCGTCGGCGGCGGCGGGCGGCCCCATGGACAGGGCCGTGATGCGTCCGCCGGTCTCTTCCCGCAGGCGCAGGGCCGTCTCGAGGACGGGCCGGTCGAAGGGGTTCAGGTCCGAGAGATCCGCCGTGCGCGCGACCTGCCCTTCCGGCGCGGCGAGGAGAACCGATTTCAGGCAGCAGATGATGTTCATGGCTCAGTCTCCCAGCACGCCGCGGGCGATGACCATCCGGTGGATCTCCGAGGTCCCCTCGTAGATCCGGGTCACCCGAGCGTCCCGCCAGTAGCGTTCGACGGGGTAGGCCTTCGAATAGCCGTAGCCGCCGTGGATCTGGACCGCTTGATCCGTGATCCGCATGGCCGCTTCCGAGGCGTGGAGCTTTGCCATCGCCGAGGCCTGTGAAAACGGATCTCCCCGGTCCCGCCGGACGGCGGCGCGAAGCACCATCAGGCGGGCCGCATCGAGATCGGTGGCCATGTCGGCGATCATCTGCTGGATGCTCTGGTGCCGGGCGATGGGCACGCCGAACTGCCGCCGCTCTTTCGCATAGCGGACGGATTCCTCGAGGGCGGCCTGGGCGATTCCCACCGCCTGGGCGGCGATGCCGATCCGGCCCGTATCCAGGGCGGCGAGACCGATGGCGAGACCCATGCCTTCCCGGCCGAGCCGATTCTCGACGGGGATCAGGCAGTCCGCCAGCCGGATGGAACTCACCGGGTTGGCGCGCATCCCGCAGAGGTCCTCGAGGTCGCCCACCGAGAATCCGGGGGTCCCCCGTTCGGCGACGATGACGCTGATTCCCCGTCGGCCCGCCTTGGGATCCGTCCGAGCAAAGATGAGGCAAAGGTCGGCGATGCCGCCGTTCGTGACCAGGACCTTCCCGGCGTTGACGCAGTAGTGATCCCCGTCCCTCAGCGCCGTGGCCTCGATGCCGGAGGCGTCGGAGCCGGCGTTGGGCTCGGTGAGGCAGAAGGCCCCGATCTTTTCGCCGCGCGCCAGGGGCGGGATCCAGCGCTGTTTCTGCGCCTCCGTTCCGAAGGCGAGGAGCGGGGCGACGGCCACGCTGTTGTGGACGGTGACGCACAGACCCAGGCCCCCGGAGGCGCGGGAGATTTCTTCGATGATGAGGACGTAGCTCACCGTATCCAGTTCGGCGCCGCCCAGGGTCTTCGGCGCCTGGATGCCGAAATAGCCCAGCCGTCCCATCTTGTCCGCCACCTCCCAGGGGAAGCTCGCCTCCTGGTCGATCTGCTTGGCGATGGGGGCGATTTCCCGCTCGCAGAAGGCCCGCACGGCGCGCCTGACGGCGCGGTTCTTGTCGGTCAGAAAGGTGTTCATCGGGTTTCGGGACGGCCTCTGTTCAAATTTGCATGCACGCTTCGTTCAAAGGGCGGCTCGATAGCACACATTCGGGAAAACGTCAACGGGTCGACGGGGGGTCCGTTCCCCGCCCCCTCAGCCGGCCGGGGACGTGCCGGCCGCCGCCAGGACCGCCAGCACCTCCGTTCCGTACCGGTCGATCTTTCCCGGTGGAAGGAGCCCTTGCTCCCGGAAGAACGTCAGTGACGGCGTCCGGCTCTGCGAAAGGCGCAGGAGCTCTTGGTCGGAGAGCACCATGAATGCCGACCGGTCCACCTCCCGGGCCTTGGCGAAGCGCCACTCGACGAGCCGCCGGAGACGGAGCCGCTCGTTGTCGGTCAGGACCTCATACCCGGGGATCCGCTCGTGGGCGCGGGGATGCGGGGTCTTCTCCTGCCAGACAACGGCGGCCATCCCCGCAAAGACCGCCTCGCCCTGTTCGATCAGCCCGCGCTCCGCGAGGAGCGCCGACAGGGTTTCATAGAGGGGGAAGAGGAAGAGCGTGTCCCGGATGGCATAGCGAATCTGGGCGTCCGAGAGCGGGCGCCGGTCCCACCGGGAACGCTGCATCTTCTTGGTCTTGTCCAGATCGATCTTGAGAAACGTGTCGATCACGGTGGACAGGGCGAGGTGCTGGCTTCCGAGCAGGCTCGCCGCCCGCTGCGTGTCGAAGAGGTGACGAAACTGGAAGCCGTAGTCCCGCTTGAGCAGGCGGATGTCGTTGTCGCCGGCGTGGAAAATCTTGAGGACGGCCGGATCCGCGAATGGACCGCCGAGAAACGAGAAATCCAGGGAATCGAGCGGATCGAACAGGTAGGTTGTCGCCCCGTCACGGATCTGGATCAGGCAAAGCCTCTCCCGGAAGTAGCGAAAGGAGTCGTACTCCGTGTCGATGCACAGGGCGCGGCTTTGAAAAATCTTTTGCCGGGCGTCCCGCAGTTTGTCGGGGCTGTCGATCCATATCCAGGGGCCATTCATGGTTGCGCGTCTTTCCGGCCGCCGCGAACATCCTGTCTCGGGAAGACGGGACGGTTTCACATCCCCGGCGGTGCGTGGGAGTGTAGGAGAAAAGGGCGGGGCTTGTCAACAAAAATGGCCGTCACGACCGACGGGATGGCCTCAAAAGAGCCGGAGGGCCAGGGGGAGCGTCATCAAGGCGACGATCAGTCCCAGCAGAACGCAGGCCGCGACGTCCGGCGGCGTGAAGCGCGGGGTCGTCAGGCCCGTCCGGGGGCCGGGGCGGTAGCCCCGCGCCTCCATGGCCTCGACCAGGGCATCGGCCTGGCGGAAGGTCCCCAGGAGCAGGGGGGCGACAAGGGCGGAGACGGCCCGGAGGCGCCCGGGAAGCGTTCCGCTCCGGGTGTCGGAGCCCCGGGAACGCTGGGCGTCGCGGACCTGCAGGAACGTCTCGTGGAGCATGGGCAGGAAGCGCAGGGCGATCGAAACCGTGAAGGCGAGCTCCGTGTAGGGCACGCCGAGACGTCCCGTCGGTTTGAGCAGCCGTTCGAGGCCCAGGACCAGGAGCCCCGGCGGCGTGGTCAGGGTCAGGAAGAGGCCCGCGGAGACTAGGCAGAGGAACTGCCAGGCGACGGTGAATCCCCGCGCGAGGCCGGTGGAGGTGAGGGCGATCGGCAGGCCCGGCAGGGCGAACAGGACCGGCCCGTTCGAAAAGAAGGCATGCAGGAGAAACAGGAGGGCGACGAGGACCCACAACGGGCCCAGGGCGGACAGGAAGCGGCGGAACGGGATGCCGGACATGGCGCCGACGGCCGCCAAGAGCGCCGTCAGGAGGATGCCGCCCGCGAGTCCTGCCTGAAACAGAAGGATGCTGAAGGCGATGGCCCAGAGGATCTTCACGCGCGGATCGAGCCGATGGATCGGACCGTCTCCGGGGAGGTACTGGCCGGCGGGAATCATGGCGGCCCGCCCTCCGTTCTCCCGCCGGCGTCGCGCCCGGCCAGTAGGCCCTGCAGCGCCCGGGCGGCCTCCTCCACCGTCAGGACGTCGGCGGGGAGATCGACGCCGTCCTGCCGCAGGCGCTCCAGCAAGCGGGCGACGGGAGGCGTTTCCAGGCCGATCCCGGACCATGCCCCCGGCTCCTTCAGGATGACGCGCGGCGGACCGTCGTGGCGGATGACGCCGCCGTCCAGGGAGAGCAGGCGGTCGGCGTTCAGGAGGGCGTCCAAATCGTGGGTGACGTGGAGGATCGCGATCCCTTCGCGCTGCAGGCAGTCGAGGACGTCGAGGACGCGGCGGCGGCCGACGGGGTCCAGGTAGGCCGTCGGTTCATCCAGGGCCAGGTAGCGCGGCTCCATGGCCAGGACGCCGGCAATGGCGAGCAGCCGCTTCTCCCCGCCGGAGAGGGCCTGGGGGGAGCGATGTCTCAGGGCGTCCAGGTCGACGGCTGCGAGGGCTGCATCCACGCGCCGCCGGATCTCTGTCGGCGGGAGACCGAGGTTGCCGGGACCGAAGGCCACGTCCTCTTCCACCGTCATCCCTACGATCTGGCGGTCGGGGTTCTGGAAGACCATCCCCACACGCCGCCGGATCTCCGGGGCGTGGCGGCGGTCCCGCGTGCTCAAGCCGTCGATCAAGACCTCGCCGGCTGTGGGGACGAGAAGGGCGTTCAGGTGCTTCAGAAGCGTTGTCTTGCCGCAGCCGTTCGGACCCGACAGGACGACGTGCTCTCCCGGGGCGACGACGAACGTGGCTCCCCTCAGGACGGAGCGGGACTCGCCATCGTAAGTGAAGGTTACGGTTTGAACCTGGATCACGCCTCGCTCCTCATCTTTTCAGGCGATCCCGGACCTTGAGGAAGATGCCCGTCGCCGCGGCGATCTTGAGAACATCCCCCGGCAGGAAAGGGAGGATGCCGACGGTCAGGGCCTTCGCGAGTCCCAGCTTTCCCACGACGGCCAGTTGGGCGACGCCCGTCCCGTAGAGGCAGGCCGTGCCGGCGGCCAGGGAGAAGGCCACCCAGGCGAAGCCGGGCCTTGCCTTCAGGGCGATCAGGTGGCCGGCGATCCAGGCCGCCGGGACGAATCCCAGCAAGTAACCGCCCGTCGGCCCGATCAGGACGCCGAGCCCCGCCTTGCCGCCGGCGAAGACGGGCAGACCGATGATGCCGAGCAGGAGGTACACGGTCTGGCTCCAGGCCCCCAGGGCGCCGCCCAGCGTGGACGCGGCCAGGTACAGGAAGAGGGTCTGGAGGGTGACCGGCACGGGAGGGATCGGGATAAGGATGAAGGCCCCCACGGCCGTCAGGGCGCCGAACAGGGCCGCACGGGTCATGCCCCGCAAGGTGATGGGGCCGGCCGCATCCTTCATGAAACCTCTCCTTCCCGGCGGGCCGATCCCGTTGAAGCCAAACGGTGTCACGGATTCTTCCGCGACCCGTTGGGCGGAAGCGCGTCGGGGAAACGCCGGTGTTTAATCCGGATCGGACTCGATCCGCGTCACGGGGGGCGAGTATAGGGAAGAGCGGACGGCGAGTCAAGCGATTCCGGTTTTCAAAAAAATCTGGCTATTTCCCCTAAATTATACTATGGAACGTGGCCCTGAACCTGGTTCCGGGTCAAAAGATTCCGTTCCGCCGGCGGAAGCGCGCGGCGGGCGACAGCGTTGGAAGAGGCGTGTATGAGGTTCGATATTGCGAAGAGCGGCAGCGGTCTGACCTACGAGATCCGCAACATCGTGGCGGTTGCCAATAAACTGAAATCCTACGGTCGGGAGGTCGTCTGGGAGAACATCGGCGATCCGATCAACAAGGGGGAGAAGATCCCGGCCTGGATGAAAGAGGTCCTGGTCAAGATTCTCGAGGAAGACCGGTCGTACGGATATTCGCCGACGAAGGGCATGAACGAAACCCGGGAATACCTGGCCGACAAGGTCAACCGGCGGGGCAAGGTCCAGATCTCCCCGGAGGACATCATCTTTTTCAATGGCCTGGGCGATGCCATCGCCCGCGCCTACAGCTCCATCCGCATCGACGCCCGGGTCATCCTGCCGGAGCCGACCTACTCCACCCACCTGCTAGCGGAGGTGCTCCACGCCTCCTTCCCGCCGAACACCTACCGGATGAATCCGTACAGCGGCTGGTGCCCGGACATCCGGGAGCTGGAACTGAAGGTCAAGAGCCATCACGCCATCGTGGGCATTCTCGTCATCAACCCGGACAACCCGACCGGGTTCGTCTATCCCGAGGAAAACCTCCGCCAGATTGTCCAGATCGCCAAGGAGCACGATCTGTTCCTCGTCTTCGACGAAACCTACCGGAACATCGTCTACAACGGCAAGCAGACGGTCCCCCTTTCCGACATCATCGAGGACGTCCCGGGGATCAGCATGAAGGGGATCTCGAAGGAATTCCCCTGGCCGGGTTCCCGCTGCGGCTGGATCGAGGTGTACAACGCCGACAAGGATGAAACATTCTCGCGCTACATCGGCGCCATCCTCAGCCAGAAGATGTCCGAGGTCTGCTCGACGACGCTGCCCCAGATCGCCATTCCCCGGATCATGGAGCATGCGGAGTACGACCGCTACCTGAACGAGCGGGTCCGCCACTACGAGAAGCTATCCAACATCGCCTACGACATCCTGAGTGACGTCCCGTGCCTGATCGTCAACCGGACGAACGGCGCCTTCTACATGACGGCGGTGTTCAACGAGGCGATCCTGAACAACCGCCAGGCCCTGCCCATCGAGAACGACGAGATTCGCCAGTTCATCGAGAAACTGGTGCACGACAAGATCGAGCCCGACAAACGATTCGTGTACTATCTGCTGGGGGCAACCGGGATCTGCGTCGTGCCGCTGACGTCGTTCTTCACCGCCCTGCCGGGCTTCCGGATGACCCTGCTCGACAAGGACGAGAAGGAATTCGAGCAGGTCGTCCGCACCATCGCCGAGAGTGTGACACGCTACATCAACTCCGCCACGTAACGCGGAGGACATTCCGTGCCGCCGGCGAACCGGCGACACGGGAATCCCAGTCCTGACGCCAGGCCGTCTGTCGCCCTGCCGCGCGTCGATCCACCCTGTCTATTCCGCGTTCACTTCCTGTTTCCTTTAGAAAATGCCTTCATGGCCGCGACCGCCTCTTTGAGGTCTTTGACGGCAAGCGCCATATAAAGGGTTATAAGCACCAGGAAGGGAATGCCCACGATCACCCCATAGACGATATTCTGCCCGTTGGCGTCGTGTCCCACGAACGGGAACGTGATGCCGGCCCACCAAAGGAAGACCAGCCAGATCGCCAGCAGGAACACCCCAATCCACACACGCCCCTTCAGGGTCTCGGCGGAGACTTCCGGATTCAGTTTACTTTTGAACATGGCTTGCACCTCCTGCAGGCTGAGTCGGAACATTCGCTCCCTTGGCGATTTCACAACGCGGACCCTCGACCTTTCTCGGGTCGCCGTCGGGAATGACCGCCGGCGCCATATCGGCCGGCTTCGCTGATGCCGGGTACTTTTGGTCGTATGTCGTTGGGAAAACGCTGTTGAATGGTGCGTACCGGTTGAATCCGATCTGCTTGAGCGGCTGGGATGCCAGAATGGTGACGAACAGCATCACGGGGATGAAGGCCACGGTTCGAAAATAGAAAATCTTCTTGAGGGTCTGGCTGTCGGTATCCGACAGGTCTTTTGTGTTGCGCCGGAAAATGAGCCCCTCGATGGGGCGCAACCAGGCAAATGAGCCCTTCTCGATGACGCTGCGCTCATAAATGCCGGCGAAGAAGAACAGCATGAAAAACCAGCCGATGTAATTGCCGACGCTGACTCCCCGGAAGTAAAAACCGGCAACGGTCCACCGCCACCATTCATTCACGACGCTGATCGGATCCATCAGCATATCGAGGCTGACCATCATGACGGAGGCGACCACCGCCTTGATCCAGATGTTGCCCTGCGGCAGGAGACGGTCCGAAATAATGAAAGCGGACAGGCCGAAGATGAACCAGCCGATCGAGATGCTCAGAGGCACAAAAAAGACCATGCAGCTCCAGCCGCTGAAGCCCGGGATCAATTTGTCCGCCCAGCAGTAGTAGTTCGCATAGGCGAAATAATCATAGGCACCGATGATGACCATGGCATTCTCGACGGTCAGGGTCCAGATCAGGGAGCCCCAGAGGAAGAGGCTTGTTTTCTCTCTTCCGATGATCTTTGTGCCGGCCCAGAAGACCAGAATAAAAAACAGGTAGAGAACAATTTCGAACATCCAGGATTCGATTCTCAAGTGGGGACCAAAGTACATCTTTCCCTCCTTTCTGACAGGGGCGTCTTTTTCAAGCCGCGCGGGTTGCGAATTCAAGATCAGGTGTTCGTGAAGCGGTTTCCTTGCCCCCGCCTCACGCCCGCCTGCCATGTTGATGTCGAGCCGGTCGCCGACCGGGAAACGATCCTTGCGTGGACCCCCACCGACGTGCGCCCGATCATTCCTTGGGCCGCATGTCCACCACGCGCGTCGCTTTGAGCGTTTCCCCCGGATTGAAGATCGCCGACCTTTCCTCGAAGATGATTTTGGGCGTCAATTCCACGGCCCGCTTGACCTTTTCCTTCAGCGTTCTTTCCAGTTCGGCCAGATCCACCCCCTTGTCGGCGCCGATACGCAATTGGAGCAAGTCCATCGAATAGGGATCGTCCGCGTTTTCCTTCGTGACCACAAACTGGTATTCGATTACACCGGCCGTATTGGCGACCGCGTCGCGCATGATTTCGGGATTGATCAGGGTGCCCTTGACCTTCATCAGTTCCTTGGTCCGCGTTCCGTAGGTGCTCCCCACCGCCGCAATGATCCGCTGGTCGTTTCGGCCGCAGTGCTCGCAAGGTTCATCCGTAATGGCGACAATGTCTCCGACCAGATAGCGCAGCAGACAGGTTCCCCGCCGGTCGAGGTGGGTGATGCACAAAAGCCCCGACTCGCCATCCGGTTTGCGGTTTCCCTGTTCATCCACGACTTCGAAGTAGCAGAGCGGTCCGCCGCCGTGCGCCCCTCCCAACGGCCGACATTCCTGGAACGCGCTCTGCGCTTCGGTAAACCCGAAGGCGTTGCTGACGAAGACCTCGCCGGCCCCCAAGCGTTGCAGCCTGCGGACGATGTCATCGCGCATGCCCATGGGAACGGCCTCTCCCAAGGCCTGGACGGACTTGACGGACGAAAAATCCCTCCCCTGTTCTTCGGCGACCATGATGAGTCTGCGGACGTAGGACCCGATTCCGGAGAGGACATTGACCTTGTAACGTTCGATGTCCTCGATGGATTGCTGCAAGGAACGGTGAAATTCGTAAGGAAAGCCGGGCAGGGGCGCGCCCGTGAAGCCCCAGCACATCCTCAGATTCGCCGCGGCGGCGAAGTGGACGGTCTTGTAGTAGCCCATATGCGGGATGAAGTGGTAGGGAAAGAGATTCATGACCATGTCGCCCGGTTCCATGTAGCAGATCTTGCAACCGATCTGAAACATCCAGCACTGCATGAACATGTCGTACGTGGTGTTGAAGAACGGGGAGGGCATGCCGGTTGTCGTGCCCGTCGTATAGAGCACCTCATACATGATGTAATCCAGCATGTTGGCCGGGTCCATATCCAGTCTGAAGGACATGCCGCGGTCCTTCATGAATTCCTCCTTGCTCGTCAGCGGGACCTTGACCAGGTCGTCCACGGTTCGGATGGACTTGGGATCCAGGCCCCATTCCTTGAATTTGGCGCGGTAGTGAGGACTGAACTTTTCCAGGCGATCCATCTGTTTGACCAGGTTTTCATTCTGCATGGTCCTGAGTTTTTCCGCCGGGAAGAAAAGCGCATCCGTGGCCATCGTGGCTTCCCACGCGGGATGGCTTTTGATCCAGGCCCTGATTTCCTCTTTGTTCTTCGGTATCGTGAACGGTTTGTTCGGCATCTTTTCCCTCTCCTCAAAAAATGATCGTATCGGTTTTCCCGACCCCCGACCCTCTGGGGGAAGCAATATCCCCCGGTTTGCGCGCCGTCCAACCGGCCGGCGCCGGCGTGCTTTCATTCCGGGACGTCTCGCCTCCGCGGTCCCGCAAAAAAAGGGGACCCGTGGGTGGGCCCCCTCATTTCTTCATGGCTGTGCGGAGTCACGTTTGACCGCCATCATTCGACCCTCAGCCAGGTTTGCCCCTTGCAGATGAACGAAATGCATCCGGAGGCCTTCAGCTTCTTGCCGCCTTCGACCACCTTGAGCTTGCCCTTGTAGATCTTCCCGGAGCCGGGATCGAGGATGGTGCCGCCGGTGTATTCATCGCCGTCCGCCTTGAGCCCCTTGATGAAGACCATCCCGACGATGGGCTTCCCCTTATCGGCGCCCTCGCACTTGTCGCAGACCTTGTTCTTGTCCGCCGGGTTTAGCATTTCGAGAAATTTCCCGTAAATCTTTCCGTTCTGCTCGTAGACCTCGACGATGGACTTGGCCTTGCCGTCCTTTTCGTCGATCGTCTTCCACTTGCCGATCGGTGACGCCGCCCAGAGCGGTGCCGCGGCGAACACCAACGCCGCCATGATGACCGTCTCCAACGCAATTCTCTTCACCTTCAAACCTCCTCCTCCAGAATTGAGTCTCAGCCGCCGGTGACAGATGACCTTCCAGCACGGATGGACGAGACTTTGCACGCACCTCGAAAACGGCCGGCCGAGGCGCCGGCGTCCGGGAGCGGTGTCGGCGCGAATCGCCAAGGCGTATGACTGACCGGTCGATCGCGTCGGTGGACATAGACGAAATCGTTTCCCGTGTCAAGAAATTCAGGAACGTTTCCCATTCAGATCTGTTCGTGAACGATGCGCCGGATCTCGCGCTTCAAGATCTTCCCCAGCCCCGTCTTGGGCAGGGCGTCGAAGATGAAGATCTTCTTCGGCGCCACGAAGGGGTGGAGGTGTTCGCCCAGGTAGGCCAGCAGCTCCTCCTCCGTGGCCTTCATCCCGGGCTTCAGGGTGACGGCCGCCGCCACCTCCTCGTGATATTTGGGGTCCGGGATGGCGATGACGGCGCACTCCCAGATGGCGGGATGCTTGTAGAGCCAGCCCTCGGCCACGCCGGGATCGATATTCTCGCCGCCCTTGATGATCAGGTCCTTCAGGCGTCCGGTGATGAACAGATCGCCGTCCTCGTCGAGGCGGCCCAGGTCGCCCGTGTGCAGCCAGCCGTCAATGATGGCCGAGGCGGTCTCCTGGGGCTTGTTCAGGTAGCCGTTCATGAGGCAGTCCCCCCGGCAGACGATCTCTCCCTCCTCGCCGGGCGGAAGGGCCTTGCCCTGAAAATCCACGATCTTCAGCGCGATCCCCGGCAGGGCCGCCCCGACGCTGCCGGGCTTGCGCGGCCGGTCCAGACGCTGGCGGGTGATGGACCCGCCCACCTCCGTGCAGCCGTAGCCCTGGGTGATCTCCATCTTGAAGGCCCGCTGGGCCTGGTTCAGGGTTTCCATGGCCAGCGGGCCGCCGGAGCAGATCAAGAGCACCAGGGACGACAGGTCGTCGATCTCCGGCTTGTGGACCATGAGGAGATAGATGAGCATCGTCGGGACGACGGAGACGTAATTGGCCTTGTAGTCGCGGATGACGTCGAGCACCCGGCGCGGGTCGAAGGGCTGCATCACGACGCACACCCCACCCCCCTTGTTCCCCTCCGTGATGCTCAACACCCCGTAGATGTGGTTCATGAGGACGGTGGTCAGGACCCGGCCTCCGACCTTCCCGCCCCAGACCATCTGGCCGCTCGTGAACTGGAACCTGAACGTCCGGTGGCTGAGCAGGACGCCCTTCGGGAAGCCCGTGGTCCCGGAGGTGTACATCAGGACGGCGATTTCGCGATCGGGATCGACGTCGACGGCGTCGCCGCGGCCGTCGTCCTCCGTCAGGAGGCTTTCGTACGGGACGATGTTGTCGCCTTCGCCCTCCCCGATCAGGACGATCCGCTCGACGGACGGCAATCCCTTCGCCGCCTCCAGGACCTTCGGCAGCAGATTGGCCTCCGTGAGGATGACCTTGCAGCCCGAGTCTTTCAGGATGTATCGGATCTCCGCCGCCGTGAGCATGTAGATGATGGGCAGGTAGGTGGCGCCCATGCGGTTGATGCCGTTGATGATCTCGATGATCTCCAGGACGTTGCTCAGGACCGAGCCCACGATGTCCCCCCGCTTCACGCCGATCTTCTGCAGCCCCACGGAAAAGCGGCGGGCGCGGACGAGGATTTCCCTGTTGGTCAGGATCTTCTCGCCCTCGTACCCCAGGTAGATCAGGTAGTCGTATTCGCCATAGGTTTCGATGTTCAGGTCGAGAATGGAGCTGATGTTGCTGTTTTCCATGAAGCGCTTTCCCCCCTTCGGTTGCTTATGGCGCCGGCTTCCTGACGGTGACTGCAAAAACCATGGGTGGGAATGCTCACGCCCCGGCAAGCCAGAACGGGTCGTCCCACGCGTAGGGAAGCGCGACGATGGCGCCGGGTGTGTTGATCTCGCGGGCGCCGCCCAGGGCGTCCTTCAGGATGGCCGTCTGATTTGCTCGGTCGAACGGTTTGCCCGAGGTATGGCCGAGCGGGTAGTTGATAAAAAAGGTCCGCGGCGGCTTGACGAGCGTCGTCAGGTCGTAGGCCGAGGACAGGGACACGGTCGGGATGCCTTTCTCTTCGAGGGTTCGGGCGATCAATCCCACGGATTGATGGCAGAGTGGTCAGGCGGGCACCAGCAGGACGAGGTCGGCCTTCATCGCCTCGATGCGGGCCGTCATCGCGGGGATCATCTCGCCGAGGAACTGGGTCTTGCGGAAGACGCGGCCCATGAAGGTCAGGTGGAACGGCGTGAGCCCGCCGATGAACCCCTCGGCGGCGAGCTCCCGCAGCCGCTCGATGGGAAAGACGCAGTTGACGTCTTGTTCCGCGTCCCGGTGATCGTAGTAGTCGTGGCTGATCGCCAGGTCGCGTACGTCCGTGTCCGCGGGGATCTCGCGGAAGGACAGGTCGTTTTTGTCGGGCTTGAACGGGGCCTGATCCTTGCGGTACATGCCGCTCGAGCTGATCATCGCGACGGCGCTCTCCGCCAGGGGCTTGACGATGGGCGTCCAGGGGACGGAATCGTTGACCGTCCACTGGTAAGGGGGTTGATCCGGAAACATGGACTGCACGACATCGACGTACTTGAGGTACTTCATCGCTCCCTCCTTCCGGTCCGAATGTATGCAAAATCTAACCGATATCTCTGAAAGATGCCAACAAAAAGTCGGGGCGTGAAGGTTTCGTCGCGAATTGGCCGAATGATCACGAATGATCCTTGACGACGGGGCAAAAATCGGCCAAAGATAAGTAACAACGTTTGGAAAACGTCCGCGGGTGGCGAAGGGCGACGAGGCCTTTGCGGGGAAGCGGCGGGTATTCCATGCGCACGGCCCTGCGAGGAAGAGACAGGGAATGAAGGATGGAATGAGGATGACGAAGGAAAGCAAACACACGCTGGCCGCCCTGTGGCCGACCATTCGACAGGCCGCCTGGACCTGCATCCTGCTCGCCGCGGGCAGTGCCATCTGCGCGGCGGCGGTCAACGGTATCCTGATTCCCCGGGAGTTCGTGAGCGGCGGTTTCACGGGACTCGCCCTCGTCCTGCATTACCTCTGGCCCCTGCTTCCCGTGTCCGTCCTGTATTTCCTCTTCAACGTGCCCCTGTTCGTCGCGAGCTGGTTCTTCGTGGGCCGGCGGTTCTTCGCCTACAGCGTCGTCGGGATGGCGGTATATGCCGTCACTCTGGACTGGGTGCGGCTCCCGATCCCGGTGACGGACCCCCTCCTCTCGGCGCTTCTGGCCGGGATCCTGATGGGAATCGGGATGGGGATCATCCTCCGGTCCACGGGCTCCGCCGGCGGGACGGACATCCTGTCGGTCATCCTCTACCAGCGCTGGTCCGTGCGTCCGGGGGCGACGATCCTGGCATCAAACCTCCTCATTCTCATCCTCTCCCTGATTTTCTTCTCCCTGGAGATCGTCCTGTACACCCTGATCTACCTGTACGTGTCCTCCCAGATCATCGACATCGTCGTGATGGGTCTGAGCCGGCGCAAGGTTGTCTTCGTCATCTCGCGCGAGTGGGAGGCCATCTCCAGACGAGTCCTGAAAGAGATCGACCGGGGGCTCACCATCCTGCACGGCGAAGGGGGATACTCGGGCCACCGGCAGCAGGTCCTCTACACGGTCGTGACCTTCCGGGAACTGGGGCTCCTGAAACGCATCGTCCGCGAGGCTGACCCGGCGGCCTTCGTCGTTGTGACCGATACCCAGGAGGTCATGGGCCCACGCATCGGAAACCAGCCCCCTTGGTAGGGCAGGCGGCGGGGTCGCCTTCTCCCGCCCCGGAGGCGAGATGGAAGCCCGCCTCAAGGTCTGGCCCTGGTCCGGTGAGGAAGTCCGATCTGCCCCGCTGAGGTGCCGCCGGGCAGGGCGTAAAAAAGGTGTTCAGAAATGCGAAATTCAGGTGAGGAAAAATCGGCTTGGGGTTAAGGTCGATCGTCCGTCAAACCAAATCAAGGAGGAACACATGTCTGTCACAGAAAACAAGGTCATGACGGCGAAGGAGGCCATCGGCCGCTTCGTCAAGGACGGTGACCACCTGGTCATAGGCAACTACACGGTGGGGACCTGCGCCGCCCTCGTTTTCGAGGTCATCCGGCAGCAGCGGAAGGGCCTGACGCTCTACTCGCAGTCCGGCGTCTTCGACGTGGAGGTGCTCGTCGGGGGCGGGTGCGTGGACCGGCTTGTGTCCACCTACGTCTACCGGGCCGGCGGCAAGGAGGGCGGCTCGGCCGTGGAACGCGCGATGAAGGCGGGGACGCTCGAAATGGAGGACTACACGAACTTCCAGTACAACGCCCGGCTCGTGGCGGGCATGCACGGGTTTTCCTTCATGCAAGTCCTCGAGGGCGCGATGGTCACGGACCTGTTCAACAAGCGCTCGTTTTTGGGCGACGACAAGTACCGGGTCATCCCCTGCCCGTACACGGGCAAGCAGATCCTCACCGTGCCCGCGGCGAACCCGGACGTCTGCATCGTGCACGTCCAGCGGGCCGACCGCTTCGGCAACGCCCAGTACTGGGGCGCCCTGGGCAGCGTCGCCGCCGCGGCGCTGGCGAGCAAGCGCATCGTCGTGTCCTGTGAGGAGATTGTGGAGCACGACATCATCCAGTCGAGCCCCCACCTGACCGTCATCCCCGGCTACCGGGTGGACGCGGTCGTGGAGATCCCCTTCGGGGCGCATCCCACCGAGGTGCTCGGGTACTACAACCTCGACCGCCTGATGTACGCCCTGTTCTTCATGTCGGACATGAACGGCGACGGGCTCAAGGCCTGGATGGACGAATGGGTCTACGGCTGCGTGGACCGGCACGCCTACCTGGACCACTACATGGCCAAGCACGGCGCCGAGTCGCTCGACGCCATCCGGGCGAAGGCCTACTACTCCGCGCCGGCGAACTACGGCGCCGCCTACACCTCGTGCTGGGACAACGAGGACAGGGAACGCAGCATGGGCGTCACGCTCGCGGAGATGGAAAGAATCCTGGAGGAAAGGGGACTGCTCAATGGCTAAGAAATATACCCTCGACGAACTGCTCATCATCACGGCCGCCCGCGAGATCAAGGACGGCGAGAACGTCATCCTCGGGGTGGGGCTTCCCACCACCGCCGGCGCCATGGCCAAGGCCCTGCATGCGCCGCACGCCACCCTCATGATGGAGTCCGGCATCCTGGACATCGAGCCCCTGGTGCCGCCGAACCACATCGCGGATGCCCATTCATGCCGGGGCTTCTCCTACGCCACGGACCTCTTTTCCATGTTCACCATGACCTACCGGGGCTACGTGGACGTGTGCTTCCTGGGGGTGGCCCAGATCGACCGCTTCGGCAACATCAACACCACGGTCATCGGCGACTACTACCAGCCGAAGATGCGGCTGCCGGGATCGGGCGGGGCGGCGGATTTTCTTTCGTATGCCAAGAAGACCATTCTCACCATGCGGGGCGGAGAGTTCGTCAACACGCTCGACTATTTCACCTCGCCGGGCTACCTGGACGGCGGGGACAGCCGGGACGCCTCGGGGCTTTTCCCGAGGGGGTCTGGCCCGGTCATGCTGCTCACGACGAAGGGGGTCTTCCGCTTCGACGAGCAGACCAAGGAACTGGTGCTGGCCAAGGTCCATCCCGGTATTAGCGTGGACGACATCCGCAAGGACATCCCCTGGGATCTGAAGATCGCCCCCGATCTGGCCGAGACCGACCGGCCGACGGACGTCGAGATCGACTTCATCCGGCGCTTCGCCCCGACCGAGGCGGTCGGCCGGAAGCTTATGTACGAGCTCGCCATCGCGCACAGCTTCAACAAGGCCCTGGCACGGGGTAAGTGAGCGCCTCTCCCGCCGCGACGCCGGTCGCGCAAGGGTTAGGGGTGGGCGAGGGGTGGGGAGGGGAGGGCACCGCATGGACCGGGCGGCTATGGGATCCGTTGAACGCAGCGCTCGTGGTCTTGCCGCGGCTCCCGAATGATGAGGTTGTTGTTTGGGGTGGAGCCATTCATGCCCCGCGAGGTCCGGCGGACTTTCGAAATCTTGACGAGACGGGGATCCGTCGACCTCAACATACGCTTATGGTTCCAAACATGCCCCCATACGTTGCAATGTCTTGAACGTTTTCCAAAAGCCCAGCGGGGATGGCCGTCGCCGCGTTGATGGCGTCAACAACCTCGGCTTTCTGGCGGGCTCTAAAATGCCGCCCGAGATAAACCGACACAACGACACCTTTGTCGAATCTAAATTTGACTTTTCTCCTTTTGGGGGGAAGCTTACGCCTTCAAAGCGTCCCTCAATATGCTGAGGTTCCGCCAAATATTGAGGCCAAACAAATCCCCTTATGCTCCTCGGCTATTCTCTCCCTTTAACCTAGTGTCCATCCGGAAACCATAACTGACTGAAAAATATCACAAAATGGCGACATTTATGTTGGAAAATTCGGCGCAATCTGTTATGGTCCTTTCACAAGAGTTTGATATCATTGAGTACACACCGAA
>Ga0209719_1000337_pt1 | contig 70837 bp, 51 predicted proteins | sample AD_JPNAS2_MetaG_FD_184421 | JGI IMG/M metagenome (GOLD analysis project Ga0209719, IMG submission 184421) | Active sludge microbial communities of municipal wastewater-treating anaerobic digesters from Japan - AD_JPNAS2_MetaG (SPAdes) (version 2) | ecosystem: Engineered > Bioreactor > Anaerobic...
TATTAAGAAAATAAAATTCAATAGTGATGAATTTGTTACTTCAGAAATGAATAAGTCAACCAAAACATTATTAAAGCAAATGAAAATATCTATTACCTAAAAATTTAGGGTTTGAGATTAATAACCAGTGGCACACTGCCGAAACAACTAAAAAAATAAGAGAATTATTTGAAAAAATAAATATAGACTACCTAAAAGGGCGGAGTTAGGGTTCAATGGCTTATCCTTATGGCGACATATGATTAACCGTAGGCGTAGTCTGCGATAAATAACACCACACAACCTACTATCTGCAAGGGTAGCACAACTTATAATTTTAATATATAATAGCACAAAGTTAAAGTTTGCATTTTTTCAGACGCGTCAGCCACTTTTAACTTTTAACTTTTAACTTTTAACTGTTAGACGATTCCTTCTCTCATCAAATCGTGCATATGCACAATTCCCAAATATTTATTGTCTTCGACCACAACAACTTGGCTTATATTATTTGCTTTTATAACAGAAAGGGCATTTATTGCAAGGCAGTCTTTTTCAACCATTTTGGGTTTATCAGACATTATATCTTTAGCTTTTAAATTAATAAACTCAGAAGGATATTTTTCTAACATTCTTCTTAAATCTCCATCAGTAATTATGCCTAACATCATATCATTTTCATCAACAACAGCAGTTGCTCCAAGCCTTTTGCCTGTAATTTCAGAAATTACTTTTGTAATATTATCATTAGGTTTTACTTTTGGTTTAGCATTTTGAATATAAATATCATCTACACGCAAATATAATTTTTTGCCTAAAGAACCTCCTGGGTGAAATCTTGCAAAATCTTTCGCTGTAAAACCTCGCATTTGCAACAAAGCCAACATTAAAGCATCGCCCATAACTAACTGAGCAGTAGTACTTGATGTAGGTGCTAAATTATTAGGACAAGCCTCGCTATCGACTGTTGTTAATAGAACATAATCGGCACTTTTAGCTAAAAATGAATCTTCTTCGCCAACTATTGCCACTAATAAATTTCCATTATTTTTAATTAATGGAATTAAAACTTTTATTTCGGGCGTATTTCCACTTTTCGACAAACAAATTACAATATCATCTTTTTGTACAATTCCTAAATCACCATGTATAGCATCTGCTGCGTGCATAAATATTGCTGGTGTACCTGTCGAATTTAAACTTGCAACAATTTTATTACCAATAATTGCACTTTTGCCAATACCTGATATTATAACCCTGCCAGTAGATTCAAAAATTTTATTTACTACTTCTGCAAAACTTTTGTCAATATAATTAACTAAATTAGAAATTGACTCTGCTTCTAAAACAATAGTTTTTTTAGCAATTTCTATAATTTTTTCAATATTATTTTTTTGCATTCGATTTTTTTTGCTAATTTAGTACTTATTTTAATATGAAACTTAATTAAAATATTAAAAATTTAGTTAAATAAGTTTAAAAACATATACTTATTAAATTTTAATTTTTAACTTTGACTAAAATAATAGATTTTCAGATTAATGTTTTAATATACAATATATATTAATTATAGTAAAAGAGATTTTAAATGACAGATAAAGAAAAACAAATTTTTGAAGTTTTAAAGAAATATTTTGGATTCGACAATTTTAAAGGTCAACAAAAAGAAGTAATTTTAAGCCTACTTGATGGACATGATTCTTTTGTGTTAATGCCAACAGGTGGTGGTAAATCTTTATGTTACCAATTGCCAGCATTAATATTAGAAGGTACAGCAATTGTTATTTCGCCATTAATTGCATTAATGAAAAATCAAGTTGATGCTATGCGTGGTTTTAGCTTAGACAGTGGCGTTGCGCATTTTCTAAACTCATCATTAAATAAAACTGAAACAAATATTGTTAAAGAAGATGTTTTAAGTGGCAAAACAAAACTTTTATACGTAGCTCCTGAATCTCTTACAAAAGAAGAGAATGTTGAGTTTATGAAAAAGTTCAAAATATCTTTCTTTGCTATTGATGAAGCACATTGTATCAGCGAATGGGGACATGATTTTAGACCAGAATACAGAAGAATTAGACCAATAGTTGACGCAATAGGAAGAACTCCAATAATGGCTTTAACGGCTACTGCAACGCCTAAGGTTCAACATGATATTCAAAAAAACCTTGACATGCTAGATGCGAAAGTTTTTAAAGCTTCGTTCCGCCGACATAATTTATATTATGAAGTTAGACCAAAAATAAATGCTTCAAAAGAAATTATTAAATATATAAAAAATAATCCCGGAAAATCTGGAATTATTTATTGTTTAAGTCGTAAAAAAGTTGAAGAACTTGCAGAACTTTTAGTTGTTAACGACATCAAAGCTTTGGCATATCATGCGGGAATGGACGCTGCAGTACGTTCTCAAAATCAAGATATGTTTTTGAACGAAGAAGCAAATGTTATTGTTGCAACCATAGCTTTTGGAATGGGAATAGACAAGCCAGATGTTAGATTTGTTATTCACTACAATATTCCAAAAAGCTTAGAAGGCTATTATCAAGAAACTGGTAGAGCTGGCAGAGACGGTGGCGAAGGGAAATGTATAACTTTTTATAGCTACGACGATATACAAAAGCTCGAAAAGTTTATGCAAGGAAAACCAGTAAGCGAACAAGAAATCGGTAAGCAATTACTTTTCGACACAGTTTCATATGCAGAGTCGAGTGTTTGTAGAGTTAGACAACTCTTAAACTATTTTGGCGAAGAAATGAAAGAAAATTGCGGAAACTGTGATAACTGCTTAAATCCAAAACCTAAATTCGAAGGTAAAGAAGATATTCTCACTGTTTTGGAAACAATTATGCTTGTTAAAGAAAAATTTAAAGCCGAACATATTGTAAATATTCTTACAGGCAAGAAAACCGCAGAAATTGCAACCTTCAAACATCAAGATTTGCCAATTTTTGGAACAGGTGGACAAGACCAAGCCAGACATTGGAAAGCAGTTATCCGTCAAATGCTGATTGCTCAATTTATTGAAAAAGAAATAGTTAACTATGGACTTTTAAAAATCACTGATAAAGGAAGAGATTATTACGAAAGACCATATTCAGTTTTATTAACAAAAGACCATAATTACGAAGATGCCGAAGATGATAACGAAGGAGGAATGTTTGTAGGCGGTTCGGCAACAGATGAAGAATTGTTTGCAATGCTGAAAGATTTAAGAAAATCAATAGCAAAAAAACATAAACTACCACCTTATGTAATTTTTAGCGACCCTTCATTGCAAGATATGGTTATCCAATATCCTATTACCATGGACGAACTAACAAACATCACTGGTGTAGGACAAGGAAAAGCTCAAAAATATGGCGAAGAATTTATTAAACTTATTAGCAAATATGTTGAAGAAAACGAAATTGAAAGACCTCAAGATTTTGTTATAAAATCAGTAGTTAATAAATCAACTAACAAAGTTTTTATTATTAAAAACATTGATAGAAAAATGCCTTTAGAAGAAGTTTGCAATGCATTAGGAATAGACATGGACGAACTAATTGAAGAAATTGAAGCTATAGTAAATTCTGGAACAAAAATAGACATCGATTATTATTTAAGGTCGATATTAGATGACGATATTATAGATGATATTTTTGCATATTTTAGAGAAGAAGCAGAGTCTGATTCTATTGAAGATGCAATTGCTGATTTAGAAGACGAATATAGCGAAGAAGAAATTAGATTAGTTAGAATTAAATTCTTGTCCGAAGTAGCTAACTAATTTATATAATCTTACGATTTTTCCATTTTGGTTTGTAAAAAAATGGAATTAAAGGAATAAATACCACATATAAAGGGTGAAACAATTGCACTAATGGCAAGTAAATCAAGCAATTACTTTGTTTATAAAATTTACTTATAGGTATTAAAAACAATAATTCAACAACAAATTTTGCAATAAGAACAGAAATCAACAAAGCATAAAATTTTGTAAAAAACAAAGTTAAAATAACTAAAAAAAGTAAAGAAAATGCCGAAAAGTATGTCGCAAGAGCTACAAAAATTGAAAATGCGTTTCTATAACCCGAAATCTTAGAAGCCCATCTAACTCGCTGATTAAGAAAAGCTTTCAAAGAAGATGGTGCAGATGTTTCAACACAAGCATCATAAGATTTCAAAAAATCCACCTTATATTTTGACGATACATAATGCAATAAAAACACATCATCACCTGAAGAATATTTATTATTAAAGTCTGCTCCTACTTCATTTAAAATGCTTTTACAAATACAATAATTTGCACCATTACACATAAATGCTTTGTTCAGAAAAAATCCTGCTGCTCCACTCCCAGTCATGCTCATAAATTCTAAAGCAAATATTTTTTCTAGAAATTTATTAGAATTTTTAAATTTCACAGGTCCACAAAGCATTTGCACATTATTTTTTTGTTGATATGCCAACATTGTTGAAATCCAATTTTTAGGCAAAATACAATCGGCATCTGTAAAAAATAAAATTTCGCCTTGAGATTTTGAAATTGCAAACCTTAATGCAGCTTTTTTGCCTGCAAGCTCTTCGGGCAAATTATAAAGTTTTATTCTTTCATCAGAAAAAGAGTTCAAAACTTCTAAAAAATCATCTTCGCTATGGTCGTTAACTAAAATAACTTCAAAATTGGGAGCATTGCTTTGATGTAATAAACTGTCAATTAGTTGTTTAAGATTAGCCTTTTCGTTTCTAAATGCAATAATAATACTTAGTTTTTTTGAAAAATCGTTACACTTTTCAGCAAAAGTTTTTCTTTTAATAAATGCAAAAGTAAATATTAAAAGAACAATCAAATAGATTGAAATTAGTGCTATGATTATATAAGTTAAAATCATCAAACTTTTACAAATAAAAAAAGAGTTTGTCTCGCAACAAACTCTCTATATCTACTAAGGTGTTTCAAAAGTGTTCAACTTAAAAATACTTTTATCTTTTAACTCTATGATGCAGTTGACATTTATGAGACACCGCCTTATTTTATAATTTATGAATTACCAATCCTGAACGCAACTTAGGCTCAAACCAAGTAGTCTTAGGAGGCATAATATTTCCTGTATCAGAAATATTTAATAATTGGTCCATAGAGACTGGATATAAAGCAAAAGCTACTTTCATTTCGCCAGAATCAACGCGTTTTTTCAATTCGCCTAAACCTCTAATTCCACCAACAAAGTCAATTCTATTGCTACGTCTCAAATCTTTAATTCCTAAAATTTCATCAAGTACATATTTTGAGAGCACATTAACGTCAAGAATTTCGATTGGGTCATCATCGTTATAAGTACCAGGTTTTGCGTTAAGTTTATACCAATTACCATCTATATACATTGAGAACTCATGCAAAGCAGCTGGTTTGTAAATTTCTGTACCCATTTTTTGCATATAAAATTTATCTGCAACTTTTGTTAAGAATTCTTCTTGCGATAAACCGTTCAAATCTTGTACTACACGATTGTAGTCCATAATTTTAAGTTGCTTATCTGCAAAAATAACAGCCATAAAATAATTATATTCTTCTTTTCCTGTATGGTTAGGATTATTTTCGGCTCTTTCTTTTCCTATTCTGCTTGCTGCAGCAGTTCTGTGATGTCCGTCAGCCACATAAAACACAGGAACTTTAGTTGCAAATAATTCTTCTATTCTTTGATTTATTTTTGCATCTCTAATTACCCAGAAATGATGTCCAAATCCATCTTCTGCAACAAAATCGTATTCTGGCTCTTGATTTTTTACAATATTATCGATAATTGCATCAAGTTCATCAACTGCTCTGTAAGAAAAGAAAACAGGCTCAATATTAGCGTTTGTATATTTTGTTAAAGTCATTCTGTCTTCTTCTTTATCTGGACGAGTTAACTCATGTTTTAAAATTACGCCATTATAATAATCTTCATAAAAAGCACAACCAACAATACCGTATTGAGTACGTCCTTCCATAGTTTGAGCATAAATATAAAATTTAGCTTCTTTATCTTGAACAAGCCAGCCTTCTTTTTGCATTTTTTCAAAATTCTCAACAGCTTTTTCATAAACTACGCTACTATGAATATCTGTTCCTGCTGGTAAGTCAATTTCGGCACGAGTTACATGCAAAAGAGATTCTTTTTTGCCTTTTGCCATTTGTGCTGCTTCTGCACTATTCATCACATCATAAGGTAAACACGAAACATTCTCAACCAAATGTTTTGGTGGACGCAATCCTTTAAAAGGTTTTACTACTGCCATTTTATATAATTTTAAAAGTTACTAAAAATTTTTTCGCAAATATAGTTTTTTTATACAAAATAAAAAATGTGTTAAATAATATGCGAAAAAAATCAATTAATTAAATCTTATTGTTTCTGCGGGACTAATTTTTGACACTAACATTGAAGGTAAAATCATCATTATCAGTGTAATAACTAAAGAACCAATATTTAATAACAAAAGATGAATTAAGTCTAAATTGATTGGAACTACAGATACATAATAAGAATCTGCATCTAAAGTAATTATTCCAAAATATTTTTGCAATAAACACAAACCTATTCCAATAATATTTCCGATAAGCATTCCTCGCGAAATTAAAAAGCCCGCCACATAGATAAAAACTTTTGCAACTTTAACATTTGAAGCACCAATACTTTTTAATATACCTATCATATTTACTCTTTCTAAAATTATCACAAGCAAACCCGAAATCATATTAAAGCCTGCTACTGACAGCATTAGAATTAAAATTACCCAAACATTTATATCTAATAAAGAAAGCCAATCAAAAATTCCTGGATAATCTTCTACAATGCTCTTAACTTTAATCATACCGCCATCAGCACTTAAATAATTACCCACTAACCTACTGACTTTTATTTCCATGTCCATTATTTTAGAAAAATCTTGAATTTTAACTTCAAATCCAGTTATTTCATCATCTTTCCAATCATTAAGTTTGCGTAAGTGCTTAATATCACATAAGACAAAAATTTTATCTAAATCCTCTAATTTAGTTTCATAAATTCCAATTATAGTAAACTTTCGCATTCGTGGTGGCTCTTGAATGAAATAAGCCGAGAAACTATCACCAACATTTAATTTTAGTGCATTTGCAATACTCGCAGAAACAACAACTCCATTATTTCTACTCGAATCACTTATTAATAATGTATCGCCTTCGGTTAAATATTGCTTAAAAAATTTCCAATCAAAATCATTATCTATTCCTTTAAAAATCACGCCTTGCAAATCTTCGTCTGTCTTAGCAATTCCGGCTTTAGTTATAAACATATTTACGGATTCTACACCTTCAATTTGTTTAAGTTCAGAAAGCCAAGTTTGTGATTTGCTTATAGGATAAGTTTCGTAAGAAGTATTATTATCAAAATTTACGATTTGCAAATGCGAGCCAAAGCCAACAACTTTATTTGTAATTTCATTTTTAAATCCTGTAACAATAGCTATTGACAAAATCATTACCGCTATTCCCAATGCAATACCGCCTATAGCCACAGCTACAATAGGACGACTAAACGTGTGCTTAGCATGTTTTTTGCTAACTATTCTCTTTGCTAAATAAAGTTCTGTGTTCAAATCAAAAATTTTTATGTAAAAGTATAAATTTTAAGTGAAAATCAAACACTATTTATTTACATTTTTCAATTTAAAATAATACCTTTGTGCAAAAATAGAAAATAGAAATGGAAAATATTCAAAAATTAGAAAAAATTGCAAGTCAAGTTCGCAGAGACTTACTTAGAATGATTCATGCAAAAAAATCAGGACACCCTGGTGGTTCGCTTGGCGTTACAGACCTTTTAGTATGTCTTTATTTTGAAATAATGGACCATAATAAAGATTTTAAAATGGACGGAAAAAATGAAGATATATTTTTCTTATCCATTGGTCACACTTCTGCTGCATGGTATAGTGTTTTAGCGCGTTCAGGATATTTTCCAGTAAAAGAATTAGCAAGTTTTAGAGCTATAGATTCTCGACTTCAAGGACATCCTGCTACTGCTGAAGGATTGCCCGGAGTGAGAATTGCATCTGGCTCTTTAGGTCAAGGTTTGTCAAATGCTTGTGGAGCAGCTCTTGCAAAAAAATTAAATAATGATAAAAAATTTGTTTATTGCTTATTAGGCGATGGCGAAATTCAAGAAGGACAAGTATGGGAAGCAGCTATGTTTGCACAAGCACGAAAAATTGACAACCTAATTGCTTTTATCGACTACAACGGACAACAAATTGATGGAACAATTGAAGATGTGATGAATTTAAAAAATCTTCGCCAAAAATGGGAAGCATTTAATTGGATAGTTTTAGAATGCAACGGAAATAATATGCAAGAGCTTATTTCAACAATAAAAAAAGCACAAGAACTATCAGGAAAAGAACAGCCAATAATGATTTTGTCGAAAACTGAAATGGGACATGGAGTTGACTTTATGACAGGCTCGCACAAATGGCATGGAGTTCCACCAAGCGACGAACAATTAGAAAATGCACTTTCACAACTTGAAGAAACTTTAGGTGATTATTAAAATATAAATTTTGAAAAAAATAGTTATATCCATATTACTTGTTTTAGGCTTTTTTATAAACCTTAATGCTCAAATAAAAAATTATCCTGAGCCAGAAAAACCTTTAACAAGAATTTTAATAATTTTCGACGCTTCTACCAGCATGATGCAACAATGGGAAGGCGGTTTAAAAATTGTAAAAGCTAAAGAACTATTAAACGAATTATTAGATTCATTAGCAAGCGTTCAAAAAACTCAAGATTTAGAAGTCGCTTTTAGAGTTTACGGACACCAAAGTCCCGACCATTTGATGGATTGTTTCGACTCAAAACTTGAAGTTTCATTTGGAGCAAATACAATAGGAATGATTAAAGACAGGCTTAAAACAATTCAAGCAACAGGAACTACACCTATCGCCTACTCTCTTGGAAAAGCAGAATACGACTTTCCAGAATGTTCTGACTGTAGAAATATTATTATACTTATTACAGATGGATTAGAAATGTGTGACGGAGTTCCTTGCGAAGTAAGTGTTGCTTTGCAGAAAAAAGGTGTAGTTCTTAAACCATATATAATTGGCATTGATATCGACATTAGAGTTTCTGACTTATTATCTTGTATGGGAAATTATTTTGATGCAAGTAGCGAAAAGGAATTTAAAAGAGCTATCAACACTATTGTTGGACAAGTTACAAACCTTACAAGCGTTCAAGTAAATTTATTAGACACTAATGGAAAACCAACCGAAACAAACGTAGCAATGTCTTTCCACGACAACTTTTCTGGCGATATACGCTATACCTACATGCACACTCTAAACAAATCAGGTCAACCAGACACCATATATTTAGATATACTTTCTATTTATGATTTAAAAGTTCACACTATACCGCCTGTTTATTTAGACAGCATAAAATTAGAAGAAGGCATTCATAATATTATAAGTGTGCCTGCACCACAAGGATATTTATTTGTTGATATAGACGGAGTTGCGCCCGAAAATTCTCAAATAAAATGTATTGTTCGTCAAACTGGGCTACCACAAACCATGTATATTTTAGATGCGGACAAAAAGCAAAAACTTATTACTGGACTTTATGATTTAGAAATTTTAACAACGCCCAGAACTTATGTTGATGCAGTGCTTATAGAACAATCAAAAACAAAAAAAATCACTATCCCAGAACCGGGAGATTTAATAATAAATTTTAAAAATCCTGCTTTTGCAAGTTTACTTTACGAAAAAGGAGATGTATTAACCAATTTATACGATTTTACACCAGATAAAACACATTATAAATTTAGATTGCAACCAGGATATTACAGAATTATTTTTAGAGAACAAAGACATTCTAAGAGTACCAACACAGGTGAGTTCAAATTTAGAATTAAATCAGGAGAATTTAGAGTAGAAAATTTATAAAACATAACAAGATGAGCAAATATACTTATACAGAAAAAAAAGACACTCGTTCAGGATTTGGAGCTGGACTTGCAGAATTAGGAAAAATTAACAATGATGTTGTTGCTTTGTGTGCCGACCTAACTGGTTCATTAAAAATGAATGAGTTTCAAAAAAATCATCCCGACAGATTTTTTCAAGCAGGAATTGCAGAAGCAAACATGATGGGAGTTGCTGCAGGCTTAACTATAGGCGGAAAAATTCCTTTTGCAGGAACTTTTGCAGGATTTGCAACAGGTAGAGTTTACGACCAAATTCGTCAAGCTATTGCATATTCAAATAAAAACGTAAAAATTGCTGCTTCACATGCAGGAATAACTTTAGGCGAAGATGGAGCTACTCATCAAATTTTAGAAGATATAGGACTGATGAAAATGCTACCGAATATGACTGTTGTTGTTCCTTGCGATTATAATCAAACAAAAGCTGCTACAATAGCAATAGCCGAACATAAAGGACCTGTATATCTTAGATTTGGTCGTCCTGCTGTGCCTAACTTTACTGACCCAAACCAAAAATTTGAAATTGGAAAAGCAGAATTATTATACGAAGGAAGCGATGTAACTATCTTAGCAACAGGACATTTAGTGTGGAAAGCAATTGAAGCCTGCGATATTTTATTACAAAAAGGAATTAAAGCCGAAGTTTTTAATATTCATACAATTAAACCTTTTGATAAAGAAACTGTCTTAAAATCAATTAAGAAAACTAAAGCTATGGTTTGTGCAGAAGAACATATGCTAAATGGCGGTTTAACAGATACAGCAGCTCAAATGGCAGCACTTAACTTCCCTATTCCAATAGAAGCAGTTGCTATAAACGACACTTTTGGAGAAAGCGGAACGCCAGACCAATTGATGGAAAAATACGGTTTAACAACTAATAATATTGTTCAAGCTGTTGAAAAAGTTTTGAAAAGGAAATAATTTTTGATGACGAAAACCAAAGAAGAAGATATAATTAATTTAATTTCTAATCCAGAAACTGTAAAGCAAGGCTTTGAAATTTTAGTAAAAACTTATTCAAAACAATTATATTTTCATATAAGACGTATGCTAATTGTACACCAAGATGCTGATGATGTCTTACAAGAAACTTGGTTAAAAGCATATACTCAAATTGATAAATTTAGATTTGAATCGTCGATTTACACTTGGTTATACAGAATTGCTACAAATAATTGCTTAAACTTTTTAGACAAAAAGAAAAGGCAGTTTGTTTTTTCATCATACAATTACGAAGATGGCTTGGCAGAAAAATTAGAAAGCGATAAATATTTTGATGGCGATGCTTTACAACTAAAACTTAAAAAAGCGGTTTTAAAACTTCCCGAAAAACAAAGATTGGTTTTTAATATGAAGTATTACGACGAAATGAAATATGAAGAAATTTCAGAAATTCTAAGGACAAGCGTTGGAGCTTTAAAAGCTTCGTATCATCATGCAACAACAAAAATTGAAAAATATATTAACGAAGATTAAACCTTAATAGTTTTAAACTGTCTAATTTAAGATTATGAAGACACTTAATGACATAGAAAAAAAGAATAATTTTAAAGTACCAGAGGATTATTTTGATAATGTAGAAAAAGAAATTATCGACAAAATAAACTCAGACCAAGTACCTAAAAAGCCTACTCCATATCAAATTTTAAAGCCATATTTATACATGGCTGCTGCGGTTCTTATTTTAGCTATTGGATTTAAAGGCATGATAAAAATCAGTGCTAACAAGCAAGACAAAAAAATAATTACAGAAACTAACGAAGCTAATTATACTTTTGATGATATGATTTCTGAGCTAAGTTATTATGACGACATGGGACTTTACGAATATATCAACGATGAAAATGATGATTATTGGAATTCTGAATTAATTACTAATGATGAAGACCTCGCATATTTAGAAGATTATTTAACACAAAATTATTTAGAATATGAACTTGAATAAAATAAACAACATGAAAACACAAATAATAATTATTGCTATATGTATTTTTAGCAGTTTAAATCTTTTTGCACAAGAACACAGAAATAAAGGAAAAGCTTGCAGATTAGATAATGAAAAAATGTATGCTGAAAAAGTTGCATTTATAAGTGCAGAACTTAATTTGAGCGTAAGCGAAGCACAAAACTTTTGGCCCCTTTATAATGAGTTTAATGAAAGCATGAGCAAACTATTTGACCAAGAAAGAGAAATAAATCACTATTTAAAGTCAAATTTAGAAAATGCAAGCGAAAAAGAAATTTCAAGCAAACTTGATGAATTAATGCAAATCAAAACCGACAGAGCCAATTTAGAAACTAAATATCATAAAAAGTTTTGCAAAGTTTTACCTATAAATAAAGTTGCCCTACTTTACAAATGCGATAGAGATTTCCGCAAACACTTATTACGCAAATATAAAGGACATAAAAAAGAGGAGAAGTAAATTTGATTTTATTCTTCTGATTTCTACACTAAAACAAGCTTAAAATTTCTATTTTTTATTGGCATATATCAAATATTATTTGCTTATTATTTTCTATTGTTTTTTTTAAAATTATTTTTAATTAAAAAAAAATTACAGCACGACACTTTTTGACGTAGTTCAGCATTAAGTTTGTAAAAAATCAAAATTTAAATGCTATGGAATTAGGAATTTTAAAAAGTATTGAGCCAAGACAATCATGGGAAAATGAAGCAAGAGACTTTACCCCTTGGCTTGCAAACAATATTGCAGAATTAAACAAAGCTCTTGGATTAGAGCTTGAAGTCGAAAACACAGAAGTTTGTGCTGGTCCTTACTTTGCAGACATATTGGCAAAGGATACTAGTACAGATAATTATGTCGTCATTGAAAATCAATTAGACAAAACAAACCACGACCACTTAGGCAAAGTAATTACATATGCTTCTGTATTAGATGCAAAAACAATTATTTGGATAGCCACTGAATTTACAGAAGAACATAAAAAAGCATTGGATTGGCTTAATGAGCATTCAAATGATGAAATTTCATTTTACGGAGTGCAGTTAGAATTGTGGCAAATTGACAATAGTAAAGCTGCTGTAAAATTTAATGTGATTAGCAAACCTAATGAGGCTGTTAGACAAGCAGCAATTTCTAAGACTTATGAAAACTTGTCTGATAATGAAAAATTTCTACTTGATTTTTGGACTAATTTCAAAGAAAGATTAACAAAAATTAAAAAGATTTATTCTCTTCAAATTCCGAAACCTAAAAATAGGTTTTACGTAAATTTAGGAAAATCGCATATTCACCTTACAAGCATTTGTAATACTGATAACAATACAGTTGGTGTGTATATTTTCATAAGCAAAAAAATTGCAGATACTATTTACCCATTTTTAGAAAGTATAAAAGCAGAAATTGAGTCCGCAATTGGGCAAGAACTAATATGGAATCCAAATCCTGACAATAAAGATAAAATAATTCTACTGCAACATACAACAGATTTTAAAAGCGAAGAAAAAATAGATGAAGCATTGAATTGGCTTGTTGAATATACCATAAAATTTAGAGAAACATTTTCAAGATTTGTAAAACAAGCACCGAGATAATAATGCTCAAATTTTATTTGCTTAATATTTAGGAATGTTGTATATTTGTTTTGTGAAAATTACCTTAAAAGATTGAATGTGTACAAAATATTGTTCTATACAAACATAATTTAGACAAAGTATGAAGCCACTTATAAAATACAGAGGAGGAAAATCTAAAGAAATACCTTATTTGATTAAACATATTCCAAAATACAATGGACGATATATTGAACCATTTTTTGGTGGTGGAGCTTTGTTTTTTCATTTAAAACCCCAAAAAGCAATAATAAATGACATTAATTCAAAACTCATTTCGTTTTACTTGGGTGTAAAAAATAATTTTGACACACTTAAAAAAGAGTTAACAGAAATTGAGCAAATTTACACTATCAACCGTAAAAACTTTGAAGAGCTTAAAAGCAAAACACCTGACAAGCGAGTTGAAGATGATAACGAAACACTCTATTATCAAATTAGAGATATGTTTAATGAGTTAACTGAAAAAAAATACTCTGATGCTCTGCTTTATTTTTTTATCAATAAAACTGCATATTCAGGAATGATACGCTATAATGCAAAAGGAGAATTTAATGTCCCTTACGGTCGATATGCAAATCTAAACACTTCATTAGTTACAAAATCTCACAGTAAATTACTTGCTAATACAGAAATTTATAATCTTGACTATTCTGAAATTTTCAAGATGGCATCTAAAAACGACTTTATGTTTTTAGACCCACCTTATGATTGTGTTTTTTCAGATTATGGCAATGCTGAACATAAAGATGGATTCAATGAAAAAGACCATATTGAACTAGCCAAACAATATAAAAATTTAAATTGTAAGGCACTTATGGTTATTGGAAGAACGCCACTAACGGAAAAATTATATAAAGACTATATTGTTGATGAATATAGTAAGTCTTACGCAGTAAATATTAGGAATAGATTTAAGTCAAAAGCAAGTCATATTCTTATTACTAACTATGGTAATGAAGCATTAAAAAGAGAACCTAAATTATTTTCAGAAGAATCTATTTTACATGGCTAAAATTAATAGTAAAGTAATTTTTGTAACCACATCTCCACGAACACCTGCAAAAATGATTCCCGAAATTGAGCTTTTACACACTCATTTCGCAGGTCAAAAATGGAATACAAAAACTCAAAGAGCATTTATGGAGCTATTGAGAGAAGAAAATTTTTTTAATGGCAAAGGTGCAAATGACCCTGCATTTAGTGCAAGAGACAGAATAAATAGAGCTCCAAAAGCACTTGGCTTTGTAATTCTTGCTCCAACTATTAAACTTACTCCAGCAGGCGAAGAACTTGTAAACTCAAAAAGAAAAGATGAAATATTTTTAAGACAATTATTAAAATTTCAAGTTCCTTCACCATTTCATAAACCAACTGAAAATTCAGCAAATTTTTGGGTAAAACCCTATTTAGAATTCTTCAGGCTTATTAGACATTTTGGCTCTTTAAAATTTGATGAGTTAATGATATTCGGTTTACAATTAGTTGATTACCGTAATTTTGATACAATAATTGAAAAAATAAACCAATTTAGAATTGCAAAAACACAAAACGAAGGAAACTACAAACGTTTCCGAGCAAATGTTTTTGACAAAGAATTAAGAGAAATTTATAAAGACAAAATAAGTTCTGGAGACACACGAACTAGAGAAACCAATGATGCTTCGATTGCAAAATTCCTTAGCACTAAAGCAAGTAATATGCGAGATTATACCGATGCTTGTTTCCGATATTTGAGAGCAACAGGTTTGGTAAATATTTCATATCTAGGGAAATCAATCTCAATAATTCGAGAAAAAATCCAAGAAGTTGATTATTTCTTACAACATACAGATAGAGAGCCTTGCTTTATCAATAATGAAAGTCAATATATTACTTATCTTGGCAATCCGCTTATTCCAGCACTTTTATCAGACAACAGGGAATTATTAGAGAAAAAAATTAAAGCAGAGTTTCCGCAACTTGAAATTTCTGACTCTTTAACATTACAAGAGCTTAAAAATATATTTGCTGACGAGTTGGAAAATAGAAAAAACAAAATTATAACTGAACAAATTGTTGCAATTAAAGACTACCGACTTTTTGAAGATATTTCTACAATATTTGAGCAAATACTTGACAATTCACTTTATGACACACCACTTATGTTGGAGTGGAACACTTGGCGAGCAATGACAATGTTAGATGGTGGTAAGATTAAAGCCAATTTAAAATTTGACGACTTTGGCAATCCCATGTCAACAGCACAAGGTAATATGGCTGATATTGTTTGCGATTATGGCGACTTCGGTTTGACAGTAGAAGTTACTATGCAGACTGGACAAAGACAATACGAAACAGAAGGAGAACCAGTAACAAGACATCTTGCAAAGTTCAAAAAAGAAACTAAAAAACCAGCATATTGTTTATTCATTGCACCAAAAATAAATGATGCCTGCAAAGCTCATTTTTACGCATTGCACAAAATGAACATTAAATATTATGGTGGAACTTCTACAATAGTTCCATTGCCTTTGAGTGTTTTTATCAAAATGATTCAAGACTCTCATAACGCAAACTACGTTCCTGAACCAAGACATGTTAAACGATTTTTTGAGCGTTCAAACGAATTAGCAAACTCAACAACTAACGAAATAGATTGGTATAATGGAATTACCCAAAAAGCTCTAAATTGGTTAGCAGAATAAAAAACTATTTACTTTCTTCCACCTTTCCCTCTACCCCATTTTTCTGATTGCCCACAGTCCCATAAAAGTAATAAAGCCGTTCAACAGTAAGAGTTCGTAGCCTGTATTATAATCTGCATATTTTTTCAAAAGATAAGAAATTAAATAGCAAAGTATAGGACTTAAAATTGCGATTATTGGAACGATTTTATCTCTTACTTTATATTTTGTAAATAAACCAAAAGCATAAAGTCCTAAGAGTGGTCCATAAGTATAGCCAGCAATAGCATAAATTGCATTTATAATGCTTTTTTCGTTAACGAGATTAAACACTATTATCATTATTGCCATTAAGAAAGAAATAGCAAGGTGAACCCAAGTTCTTGTTTTTTTAATTTGTTGCTCGGTTTTATTTTTTATTCCAATAATATCAACTGTAAACGAAGTTGTAAGAGCAGCTAAAGCAGAGTCGGCACTTGAATATGCCGAAGCCATTAAACCTATTAAGAATAAAATTAAAACAACAGGTCCTAATTGAGTAGTTGCAACATAAGGATATAAATTATCGCCTGCAATAAGTTCTGAATCTGCTGGTATTCCAATAGAATTTACAAAAGTCATCAATAAAATTCCAAGAGATAAAAACAATAGATTTGCAGGTAAAAATACTACACCATAAGTCAGCATATTTCGTTTTGCTTCTTTAATATTTCGGCAAGATAAATTTTTCTGCATCATATCTTGGTCTAAGCCAGTCATTACTATAGTGATAAACGCACCACTTAAAAATTGTTTTAGAAAATGCTGAGACGAACGCCAATCTTTAAATTCAAAGACTTTTGACATTTCGCTATTATTTATAGTAGAAACAATTCCAGAAAAATCAAGACCTAATTCACGAGCTACAATTATTATAGTTGCAATAAGAGCAGTGAAAAGAAAAATTGTTTGCAGAGTATCTGTCCAAATTATTGTTTTTATTCCGCCTTTAAAAGTATATAGCCAAATTAAAAGAATTGTTACTATAACCGTTACCCAAAATGGAATATTTAATTGATTAAAAATTACTATTTGCAAGACATTTGCAACCACATAAAGACGTGCAGCCGAGCCAATTGACCTTGAAAGTAAGAAAAAAGAAGCACCTGTTTTATATGAAAATCTTCCGAAACGTAAATCTAAATAAGTGTAAATCGAAGTTAAATTTAACCTATAATATAATGGTAAAAGTACATGAGCAATTACGACATAACCAGCCACAAAACCCAGAACCATCTGTAAATAAGTCATTTGCGTGGTCTGCACCCAACCTGGAACGGAAATAAAAGTAACTCCCGAAATCGAGGAACCCAACATTCCAATTGCTACAATATACCATGGCGATTTTTTATTACCTAAGAAAAAGCCAGCATTATTTACATTTCGAGATGTAAAAAACGACACTACCAGCAATACCCCAAAATAACTTAGTACAATTATGAAAATCAATAGCGGACTCATATAGTAATTTTAAATTTTTACAAATTTCAACAAATAAAAACTAGTATCTATGTAAAAAATTAAAAAGTTTTCACTTATGCAATGTTAATACAAAATCAGTTAAAAGTTAAAAGCGATGCACTGAACGTAGTTGAAGTGTTAAAAGTAGGCTGACGCGTCTATTGCTTCGCAGAGTTCGCAAGCTCACTCTGCTTGCAATTACAACACCTGCTTGCTCCAACACCCATGACGCTCGCTCTCAACACCCATGACGCTCGCTCTCAACACCCATGACGCTCGCTCTCAACACCCATGACGCTCGCTCGGATTTGTAATCCGAGTGTAAATACCACCACTCGATTGCAAATCCGAGCGAGTTATGAGAACGACAAAAAAAAGGCTTACAATTTCGTGTAAGCCTTTTCTAAAAACAGCTCCCCTTCTAGGACTTGAACCTAGGACCCCCTGATTAACAGTCAGGTGCTCTAACCAACTGAGCTAAAGAGGAAAAAAGCATTGCAAAAATAATATTGTTTTTTATATTTGCAAAATAATTTTTAATTTTTTTTATATGACAAAAATAATAGCACTAGGAAACGCTTTAGTTGATGTAATGACAATGCTTCCAAACGATTCAGTTTTAGAAGAATTAAATCTTCCAAAAGGCAGTATGCAGTTAGTTGATGCTGAAACAAGCAAAAAAATTCAGAATTTTACAGACAATTTTTCAAAAAGTATAGCAAGTGGTGGTTCTTCTGCCAATACTATTCGTAGCTTAGCAAATTTAGGAGTGTCAACAGGTTTTGTTGGTAAAATTTGCGATGACGAAATGGGTAAATTCTTTGCTGAAGACATGAAAAGAACTGGAGTTTTTCCACATTTAAAAAAATCGAAAACACCTACAGGAGTTGCTCAAGCATTAGTTAGTCCTGATTCTGAAAGAACTTTTGCAACTTTTCTTGGTGCTGCTTCAGAGTTAATTCCCGATGATATTAGTGATTTAACTTTTAAAGGTTTTGACATTTTACACATTGAAGGATATTTAATTTTCAATAATGAGCTAATTGAAAAAGCATTAATAAGTGCGAAAAATGCAGGTTTAAAAGTTTCGCTGGACTTAGCTTCTTACAATATTGTTGAAGCAAACTTAGATTTTTTGAAATATTTAATTGATAAATATGTTGATATAGTTTTTGCAAACGAAGAAGAAGCTAAAGCCTTTACAGGCAAAGAGCCAGAACAAGCTTTAGATATGATTTCTTCAATGTGCGAAATTGCAATTGTAAAAATTGGTGCGGAAGGTTCTCTTGTAAAACGTGCTAACGAACGCGAAGCTGTTGGAGCAATAAAAGCAAAACCAATAGACACAACTGGTGCAGGCGATAATTATGCCGCAGGATTTTTATATGGTTTAATAAATAATTGGGATCTAAGACGTTGTGCGCAAGCTGGCTCTATATTAGCAGGAAATGTTATCGAAGTCATTGGTGCTACTATGGACGAAAAAAGATGGAACAAAATTAAAGAGGAAATTTCTCAACTAAAAAATAATTAAAAATTAAGAATTTTTTAGTTTAGATGAATTTTTTGTATTTGTTTAATTTAAATATACATACATTAGTTTTTATTGAAAAAACGTTCTATTAAAATAACATCTTTTTTTAAAATTTGAATAAAGAATAAATTAAAAAGAAAAAAAATCAAATTTTATTTGTTTAGTTCATACAAATATTATACTTTTGTTTTGTAAAATATATGTTATGGTTCAGCAGAAAAAAACACCTTATTTCTAAAATGATATTAAAACATATATCAAATTTCCTATTAATTAAATATTCTAATCTATAAATCTTTTAAATCTTAAAATTATGAAAAAAACATTTATTTCTATCTTAGCATTTTGTTTCGCAACAATTACTCTTTTTGCACAAAAAGACACTATCTAGGGATATTCAGAATTTGATTTTTATGAAGATTATCGTCAAAGTTTTATTTCAAGTGAACTTGGCAAACTTCATCAAGCATTTCCTTTTTCGGAATTCTGCAAAAGCATTGGTTTGAAAGAAAAATCACGTGGGCGTAAAAGTTATTTTTCTCCCGAAGGCAAGGTAGCTTTAATGATACTTAAATCTTACACCAATTTTTCGGATGCCGATCTTATTGAACACTTGAACGGCAACATTCATTATCAACTTTTTTGTGGTATCAGTATTCATCCAAAATCTCCCCTTACTAACAGCAAGATAGTAAGTGATATCCGAGTTGAAATAGCTAGTTTGTTGGATATTGATTCTGCACAGCAAGCTCTTGCTGACCATTGGCGACCTTATCTTGAAAATTTGCACGTTTGCATGATTGATGCAACCTGCTACGAAACAGACATGCGCACCTTTTCAAATCAGGAGAAATTGACGAAAATTCAGTTACCGAGGAATACTCGGCAACTGCTTCAGACGGTAAAAATTATAAAACAAAACACTACAATTTAGATGCAATAATATCTGTAGGATACAGGGTAAATTCAGTTCGTGCAACACAATTTAGGCAATGGGCAACTCAGGTATTGAAAGAATATGCAATAAAAGGATATGTTCTTGACCGTAAAAGAATGGAAAATGGTGCTTTTTTAGATGAAGATTATTTTGAGCATTTACTTGAAGAAATTCGCGAAATTCGATTGAGTGAAAGGCGGTTTTACCAAAAAGTTACTGATATTTATGCAACAAGTATTGATTACAATAAAGACGCTATAATTACAAAAGAATTCTTTGCAAAAGTTCAAAACAAACTCCACTATGCTATTCATCAACATACTGCGGCAGAACTAATTATTGAACGTGCAGATAGTAGAAAATAACATATGGGATTAACTTCATGGAAAAACAGTCCAAACGGTAAAATTTTAAAATCAGATGTTACGATTGCAAAAAATTATCTTGCAAAAGATGAATTAGACGCATTAGGAAGGATTGTAAATGCTTATCTTGATTTAGCAGAAAATAGAGCCAAACGCAAAATTCCAATGACAATGGAAGATTGGGCAAAACGTTTAGATTTATTTCTTCAACATGACGATAGAGAAATTTTGCAAAATGCCGGCAAAATAAGTTATGAAATAGCAAAAGAACATGCTGAAACTGAATTTGAAAAATACAGAATTATACAAGACCAATTATTTCAATCTGATTTCGATAAATTAATTAATAAATTGGACAATAAAGCGATAAATGAATAAAAAACACCTAAACGAAGTGTAATAATGATTGAAATTTCAAAAATTTCTCCTCCGCTAACTCGGATTTAGCTCCTCTGAGCTCGTCCTGCGAACTTCGGTTATAATCCGAGTGTTATACAATAAAAAACAACACACAAAATTTATTTGTTTAATATTTATGAATGTTGTATATTTGTTTTGGAAAATAGACGTTAGTTGCAGGCAAAAATAAACAGCAGTTCTAATTTTGAGATATTGTTTTTTATTTTCTTAGGGATAGAATAAATTTTGTATTTTTGCAAAAAGGATAATGAAATAAAAATATGGCTAAAAAGAATCAATCAAATAGATTAACGAACCAACATAAAGAATCAAAAGGTGTAGTCGGTATTTTTGGAGAAGAAGCAAAATTACACGATATTACGATTGGTGAAATTTCAAATTTTGTTATCAAACAACTCGAAATGGAGTTTCCCACATTATCGTTTCGACATAGGACAAGCATAAAAAAAGAAGAAATTAATGAAGCATTAAAGAAAGTTGACCCTGAATTAGGACAAACACTTTTTGTATCAAATTCTAATATAATGCCTGATGGTGGAATAATTGAAGTAAAAGACGATAATGGTAATTGGAGAATTGTTTTAGTGTCAGAAGCTAAACATCAAGGAAAAGATATTGAAAACATCAAAGCTGGAATACTTGTTGGTGCAAATAATGACCAAGATTTGATGATTGCTGGTAATGCAATTGAGCGATCACATAAAAACATTTCAGAAATCGCTAACTATATGCTTTCTGAATCTCATTTTCCTTATGTTTTATTCTTAGAAGGTTCAAACTTTTTAACAGAGACAATTTCAATTAAACGCCCCGATGGAAGAGTTGTTACACTTGAATATAACTCAGGAATGTTAAATAGATTGGATAGATTGACTTCGGCAAATTATGGAATGCCAATTAACACAAATTTGTGTAAAAATAAATTTATTAAACACAAAGACAAAACTATCATGCTTCAAGCTACATCTATTTACACACAAGGGAATGGTGAAAAATGGAACAAAAAAGATATGCTTGATATTATGATTGAAATTTCAAAAACGTCTCTAAAAATATTAGGAAGTGATTTGTTCAATCAAATTACAAAAAGTAAATAAATAGAAATTATGGCGAGAAATGCATCTAATAAATTACTACAACAGGCTAAAAAATCAAAAAGCGATGAGTTCTATACACAACTTTCTGATATTGAAAGTGAATTGCAACATTATAAAGTTCATTTTAAGGATAAGACTGTTTTTTGTAATTGTGATGATGCTCGTACAAGTAATTTTTTTAAATATTTTGCTAACAACTTCAAGGAATTAGGACTAAAAAAACTGATTGCTGCTTGTTATCAAGAACAAAAGAATGATTTATTTAACACAGAAACAGACAAAAATGGTTTCTTCTTTGAATATACTGGCAAAGAAAGTGAAACATCTTCACCAAATTCTAACGACATTATTTATTTTAAAGGTGATGGAGATTTTCGTAGTGCTGAAAGTATTGAACTCTTAAAACAATCTGATATTGTTGTTACAAATCCTCCTTTTTCATTATTTAGAGAATTTGTAGCTCAATTAGTAAAATACGACAAAAAATTTTTGATAATTGGCAACATTAATGCAATTACATACAAAGAAATTTTTAAACTTATCAAAGAGAATAGGGCTTGGTTGGGAATAAATCTTGGAAGGGGTATTTCAGGCTTTATTGTGCCTGACCACTATGAACTTTATGGCACAGAAGCAAGAATAGATAGTTCCGGAAATAGGATAATCTCACCAAACAATTGTTTATGGCTTACAAACTTAGACAACTTTAAGAGACACAAGGATATTCAACTAACAAAAAAATACTTTGGCAACGAAGAGGATTATCCAAAATATGACAATTATGTTGGTATAAACGTTGATAAAACAGAAGATATACCATTAGATTACAATGGACATATGGGAGTCCCCATAACATTTCTACATAAATTTAATCCAGACCAGTTCGAAATAATTAAGTTCAGAAAAGGCAATGATGGAAAAGACCTGTCAATAAATGGGAAATGCCCATATTTCAGGATAATAATAAAACATAAACGAGCACAAACTGAAAAACTCAAATTGTCTAAAGATAAAAAAATGCTCTCGTTCACTCAAATTTAGCTCCTCTGAGCTCGTCCTTCCACTCTCCCGCTCGCTCGGATTTAACTTCGTTGATCTCGTCCTGCGGACTTCGGTTATAATCCGAGTGTTATACAATAACAAACAACACTCAAAATTTATTTGTTTAATTTGTGGGAATGGCTTATATTTGTTTTGGAAAATAGATATTTGTTCAATAGTTCAAAGACCACAAACACATTGAAAATTATGACAGAAAAACAGATTGAAAAAATAAAACTAGCGATTAAGAAAAACCGAGCTACATTGTCTGCTGAGAAACGAAAATTTGGTGGATTTTTTGATAATTCTGGAAGACGTTATTATATTTCTGATTTGTACATGAAAATTGCAGATTATAAAGGAGCAATTACATATAAAAAATGGTTTGACAAAAACTTTCCAGATGATATTGGAGACTCATTATTATCTTTAAATTGGTCAATTGCTTATTTTGAACTTGGAAAAATAGCAGAAGCAAAAATTTACACGATTGACACTGCCTTCCAGAATATTTATCTACATGATTTACTAATTGGTAAAGAAGTAAAACGAATTGGCATGTACGAACATGGACATGACATGCTTGATGTTGCAAAATCAATTATTAAGGATTATAAAAAAATTGTAACACAAACATATTTAGAATGGCTTACAGTGTTCATGGATACAGACGAATATAAAGAACCAATTAATAAATACATAGAACTAAGCAAACTTCTAAAAGATGAAAACAACAAACAAAAATGGATTGAATTACTTGACCAGATTAGTGAATTAGAAGATAGAAATAAAAACAGAAAAAAGTAACCCACTCCCACTCAAATTCTCCCTCACTAATCTCACAAATTTTTCTTGTCCCAAAAAAATTTGACACATTTTTATAAAAATTCAACTTTACAAACTTTTAACTTTATGGTCTCATAAAAAAAAACTGCTTTATTTACAACAATCAAGGCGTTTTAGAAGTGTTTAAATGCAAGGCGTCTGAGATTGAAAACGAAGGAGCGTACAGAAGTACGTAACTGAGTTTGAACATCGAAAGCAACGAAGCAGTTGAATACTTATAAAACGCCGCTTAAATAATTAAAACAACCCAAAAATTTCAGCATCAATCTTATCAATAATTTCTCTCAAATCTTCTGGACGTTGGGCAAAATCTATGTTTTCAACATCTACAATTAATAGTTTGCCACCATTATAATTTGCTACCCAGCCTTCATATCTTTCATTCAAGCGTTTTAGATAGTCTAAGCGGATAGTATTTTCATATTTTCGCCCACGTTGTTGAATATTTTGCACAAGTTTTGGAACCGAAGCTCTTAGATATATTAGTAGGTCTGGAGCTTCTACCAAAGTTGCCATTAGCGTGAAAAGACTAAAATAATTATCAAAATCGCGGGTAGTCATCAAACCCATAGAATGCAAGTTAGGTGCAAAAATATAAGCATCTTCATAAATGGTTCTATCTTGAATTACAGTCTTCCCTGCTTTTCTAATTTCAAGAATTTGATTAAACCTACTATTCAAAAAATAAACTTGAAGATTAAAAGACCACCTCTGCATATCTTCATAAAAATCATTCAAATAAGGATTGTCGTCAACATCTTCGTAATGCGGAGACCAACCATAATGTTTGGCTAAAAGCTTGGTTAATGTGGTTTTTCCTGCGCCAATATTTCCTGCTACTGCTATGTGCATATTCTTAAAATTTTGTAATTATTAAAAAAAATAAATATATAAAATATTAATAATTAAGCCAAAAAAATGGCTAAAGAATTTTAAAACTTATTAACGATTTTTTATTTAAAATGTATAAAACATCATTTTTTATCTTAAAACCCATGCTATTACTAACTTCAAAGCTATAATACAATATTTTTTCTTTGTTAATATCAAAAGCTATAAGCTCATTATTTCCCAACAAATACAAGTCATCATTTACACAATCAAAATCTATTAATCCATCATAAAAAAATGAATCAACATAGCTTGCATATTTGTCTAAAACGTGAATATATCCATTTTCAAAACTTATAAAAATATAATTATTGCTTTCTTTCATTTTTACAGGTTTTTGTTCCGAAACAATACTATAAAGACTTGTCCCCTTTTGAGTTGTTACAAGGTCTTTAGAAATTGTATTTATTCTTGTATTTTGCGAATCAAAAACTAAAAAACTTTCAAAAGAAGAAGAACATACTGCATCTGCTGAAAAATAATTCAAATCGTCTAAATAAATTGGCGACCTTAACGGAGCTAACTTGTTGTCTAAGAACACAATAACATTAAAATCTTTATAATAAACTAAAACTCTAAATGGATTGCTAACATCAATAAAATAAATATTTCCAAAAGTTTTGTCGGAATAATCGTACAATTTATTAAACTCAGAATCGGTTTTTAAAATTTGATTATCCTTAATAAAATAAAAATTGTTGAGTTTATCAATTTCAAAAGCATCTATACCCTTTGTGTAATCTGAATTAACAACTTCTTGAGCATATAAACTTTGACCAAAAACAATTAATATTAATATGTATAAAAACTTTTTCATAGAATAATATCTTACAAAATTTATTCCAAGACGGTAAAGATACAAAAAAAGTTTAAAGTTGTAATTTTTTAGTCAAATTTTATGAACCGTATCAATAAAAAAAACTGCCTGACAAAAAAATTATCAAGCAGTTCACATTAAATTAATTAAATATATTTATTTCCCACTTTTTGGACATGGATGGTTATGACCATGAAATTGTTCTTTATGATGTTCACACTGAGAACCTTTGTGATTTTTCATACCTTTACCTTTTAAGTCAAAATTAACTCTTTGTTCTGGAGTCAATACTTCGCGAATTTTTAAACGACAATCAATTCTTTCTTTTTTAATATCGCCTTTCAATTTTGTAAGATCATCAATTTTTGCATCAATTTCCTTTTTTGATGGAGTTTCTGCAATTAAAAGCTTGTCTAATTCTGCATTTTTAATTTTTAAATCTGCTTTATATACTGCAATTTTTTTATCGCTCTCAAGCTTTATTGCATTAATACTAGTTTTTTGACTTTCACTCAAATCTTTGTGAATACAACTGCTTTGATGTTGTTTACAATCTCTTTTTGCTTCTTGAGAAAAAGCTAAATTTGCAGAATAAAAAGTTACAAACAAAATTACTGCTAAAAATTTTACGGTAGTTTTCATAATTTTTATATTTTTGATTACAGAATTATAGACAATTAAAAATAGAAAAGGTTTAAAACAAAACAAAAAAATATTATATTGCCAAACTTTATGAGTAAAAAATTTAAAACATACCAAAGCAAACTTCACATACTAAACATTGATGACAGTGGAAATCACGTACTTATCAAAGCAAAAGTAAATAAAAACAAAGTAAATATGATTGTTGACACTGGAGCTTCGAGTACAGTATTTGACGTAGAAAATCCTATTTTTAGTGATATTGAGTTTGAAAACCTAGAAACCGACAATCCTAGTTCTGGTTTCAATTCTGTTATTGAAGAATTATATTATGGGAATATTGATTCATTTTCGATTTCGTGGTTCAAAATAAAAAATTTTGAAGCCGTATTTACTTCGATGCAACATATAAACTATTTGTATAAAAACCTTAATTTACCACCTGTAGCAGGCATATTAGGTTGTGATTTTCTTATTGAGAATAATGCTGTTTTAGATTTTGAAAACAAAAAATTAATTATCAAAAAACCTATAAATCCCTAAATAACTGCAAGTTACAAAAGGCAAGGATATATTTTTTTATAAAAATATATTTTTAAAACTTACAAATAACTGTTCTTGCTTTAGCTAACTTAAACTAGCAATAAAATAAAACATAAAAACATATTAAAATTTAAAAAAAAGGTCTATATTTGCAAACTTTAAAATAAACATAGTAATAATTAATGAATAAATTTAACAGATATGCGTAACAAAGGAGCGATTGTATTAGTAACAGTGCTATTTACATTGATTTGTCTATACTATTTAACATTTACATTTGCTGTTAAAAGAGTAGAAAATAAAGCAGAAAAATATGCAGAATCTCAATTTACTGCAATGAATTTAAAGGTTGACGAAGCTAGACAGTTAGAAATTACTGACTCTTTAGTAAAATATTATCTTGATTCAGTTGAAAATCTACCTGCTTTAACTCTATTTGCAAAACATACTTACATGGATTGCAAAAAGAAGGAGCTAAACCTTGGTCTTGACCTTAAAGGAGGTATGAACGTTAGTTTAAGAATTTCGGCAGAAGATTTAATTTTATCTTTAGCTAATAATCCTAACGACCCAACCTTGCTTGCGGCACTAGAAGAAACTAACAAAATAATTGATGGTGATGATGAAACTAATTTTATTACAATTTTTGGAGAATCTTATTCAAAAGTAAAAGACCCAAAATCAAGTAGTTTAGCTGCTTTATTTAGCAAAATTAGCAATAGTGATAAAATTAATGCAAAATCAACAGACAAAGAAGTTATTGATTACATTAATGCACAATACGAAGATGCTATCGACAATGCTTTTGTAGTTTTAAGAAAACGTATCGACCTTTTTGGTGTTGTTTCGCCAAATATTCAAAAAGACATTGCTAACAGAGGTGTTTTCCATATAGAATTGCCAGGTATTAAAGAGCCTGAGCGTGTTGAAGATTTATTAAAACAAGCTGCTGTTCTTGAATTTTGGGAAACCAAAGATGCTACTGAAATAAGAAACAACTTAGCCAAAGTTGATGATTTCTTAACGCAAAACGAAGAAGAAACTATTGCTATTGATACTACCAACATAGCTACCGACACTACTGATATTGACACTACTACTAATATTGTAGATGTAGAAACAAATCAAAGTGAGCAAACTCAAACAAGAAGTATTACCAAACGTATGGTATTTAATATTGGCGACAGAGGCGTATATGGACCTGTTTTGGGTTATGTGAAAAAAGCCGATAAAGATGCTTTGATAAATGATTTGAATGCAGATTATTTAGCTGGCTTTTTTGGCAATGATGTTGTTTTTGCATGTGGATATAAACCAGTAGAAGGAAATATTGATTATTACGAAGTTGTTGTTCTACAAAGAAGTAAAGCAACTGGAGGAGCTGCTTTAAGTGGCGATGTAGTTACTGATGCTAGACAAGAATTTGATGAAAGAACTGGTCAAGCTCACGTTTCGATGTCTATGAACTCTGCTGGTGCTACCGAATGGGCAAGAATTACAAAAGAAAATATTGGAAAAAGTATTGCAATTGTTCTTGACCACCAAGTTTATTCTTATCCAAACGTAAACGACGAAATTAAAGGTGGACACTCAAGCATTTCAGGGAACTTTACTCTAGACGAAGCTACCGACTTAGCAAATGTTTTGAAATCAGGTAAAATGGTGGTTTCAGTTTCTATTATTTCTAGCGAAGTAGTTGGTCCATCATTAGGACAAAAAGCTATAGATTCAGGTTTTGCTTCATTTATTATAGCATTTATAATAGTGCTATTATACATGATTTTCTACTACAACAGAGCTGGGTTAGTTGCAAACATTGCACTTCTTGCTAACGTATTCTTCGTTTTCGGAGTTTTAGCTTCTATAGGTGCTGTTCTTACTTTACCGGGTATAGCAGGTATTGTACTAACTATGGGTATGGCGATTGATGCTAACGTTATTATTTATGAGCGGGTTCGTGAGGAAATTAGAGCCGGAAAACAAATAAAATCAGCTTTAGTTGATGGATACAAAAGGTCTTACCCAGCTATTCTTGACGGTAACATTACAACTTTATTAGTTGGTATTGTACTTGCAATGTTTGGTGTAGGTCCTGTTAAAGGTTTCGCAACTACATTAATTATAGGTATTTTAACTTCTTTATTCTCATCACTATTCATTACTAGATTAATATTCGCATCATTATTAAAGAAAGAAAAGAAAATCAATTTTGGTAATAAATTTACAAACAATCTATTTGTTGACTTAAATTTTGGTTTTATAAAAAACCGTAAGATTTTCTATACTATTGCAGGTTCATTAGCTGTAATAAGTCTTGTACTTCTTTTCACTAAAGGTTTAAACCAAGGTGTTGACTTTACTGGTGGTCGTGATTATATTGTAAAATTTGAACAAGCTGTTGAACCAGAAGAAGTTGCTAAAGCACTAGAAACAGTTTATGAAGATTTGCCTATTGTTAAAACTTATGGTACCAAAAATCAAGTAAAAATTACTACTAAATATAAAATTAAAGAAAAAGATACTGACCAACTTGTTGACTCATTATTATATGTAGGATTAAAACCTCTTATCGGTGATGGTGTTAGCTACGAAAAGTTTAATGATGATTATAAAGTAAGAGCACAAAAAGTTGGACCTTCAGTAGCTTCTGATATAGTTAAAAAATCTATTTTAGTAGTTATTATAGGTTTAGCTTTAATGTTTGTCTATATTTTAGTTAGATTTACAAAATGGCAATATTCAACTGGAGCTACTGTGGCTTTAGCTTATAATGCTTTATTAATTTTAGGAGTCTTTTCTTTATTCGATAATATACTGCCGTTTAATATGGAGGTTGACCAGACCTTTATTGCAGCAGTATTAACAGTTATAGGATATTCTATTAACGACACAGTGGTTATCTTCGATAGACTTAGAGAACATCAAAAACTATACAAGAATCGTCCTTTAGACCAAACAATAAATTATGCTATCAACTCAACTATAGGTCGTACGGTAAATACTACTATGTCAACTCTGTTAGTTGTTATAGCTATATTTGTTTTCGGTGGTGAAGTTATTCGTGGATTTACATTTGCTTTACTAGTTGGTATAGCTACTGGAGCATTTTCTTCAATATGCCTAGCTTCGCCTATAGTTTATGACCTAACACAAAGATCATTAAGAAAACAAAAAAAAGAACTTAAAAAATAAATTTCTCTAAAAAAATAATACTAAAAAATGATGTCTTAGAAGAAATTTTAAGACATCGTTTTTTTGTATAAAATCAAGGTGTTTTTTATGAGCGACTTTTGACTTTTAACACTTCAACTATGTTCAGTATATCTCTTTTAACTGAAGTGGCCTGTGGGTTCGGCTTTCTTTATGAACTTTAGGAACTTTATTAACTTTTAACTGAATTAATACAGACAGGCTGAATAATCATAATGATTTCCCCAAGCCAAAAACTGAATTTTTAAATCAACTTCATTTGCAATAGCTTCAATTGTATATGGGTCAATAAAAAACCATTTAAAATCACCTGTTTTTTTATCTTTATAGGATAAATTATATATCATTTCGCCATAATATCTATCTGTTAATGGAATTGAGTAAGCACCATCATCATCTAAATATAGATATTGCAAATCAGAAGAGTCGAAAATAATTTTACCACCTGGTTTTAATAATTTTTTTAGATGGACTAAAAGTTTTGGAAGATTTGGTAAATTTCCTGCTATTCCAATTCCATTCATTAATAATAAAATGGAATCAAATTTTTTACCTGAATAAGAAAAAATATCTGTACAAATCACATTTTTCAATCCTCTATTTTCCATTACCTCGCAACAGCCTTGTGATATATCTAAAGATGTTACATTATAACCCATATTTTGCATATACAAGGAATGTGAACCTGCACAAGCACCAATATCTAAAATATCGCCTCTTGCTTGTAACAAAGCTTTTTGCTCATGTTCGGGCATTTCATCAAATTCTCTAAACAAATAATCTGCAAATAAATAATCTGTTTCAGCAATATCCGAATTTACAACAATTTTAGCATCTTTATCACCTGCTAAAAAATCTTTACAACAATTACCAAAAATATCTTCTGCAAATAGCTTTTTCATTTTATCATTTTTCTAAGTGTTTAAACGTAAAAATTTATCTAAGGTTACAAAATCAAGTAAAACTTTCAAATTATACTCATAAATAAAATCAGTTTAAATTATAAACTTGCAATTCCTTTGTGTGTATTCCTTATTAAAAAACTTGACACATTTTGTTATAAATATTTTTTCACAAACTGAAACTAAACAACTAAAACTACGCTCGCTCATAGTGGCAATCCGAGTCTTGGAATATGCGATAGACACGTCAGCCTCTTTTTAACACTTCAACTACGTTCAGTGCATCACTTTTAACACTTCAACTACGTTCAGTGCATCGCTTTTAACTTTTAACTAATTTTGTAACTTAATTGATTTTTTTACGTACAAGAATTTAGGAACGATATTTGTATAATTATAATTTAGATGAAAACTAATTTTTACATATTGATTTTAATTTTCTTGTGTTTTGGGTTAAATTCCCAAGCAAATACCTATTATAATTATAATCATCATATTTTTCCAAATTTTATTTTTGACAACTATCCAGAAGTCGGTAAAATTTCTGCACCAGTTCCTAACCCTGTAAATGATTATGCTAATTTTTATTACAATTTACCAGAAGAACAAAATGGCGAAATAGCAATTTTTGATTTTACAGGCATCAAAGTTAAGTCCGTTCAAATTCAAGCTGGACAAGGAGAAGTTCAAATTGATACTTATGACCTAAAAGCCGGTGTATATTTCGCTTGTCTCATTGTAGAAGGAAAAACTTTAGATTCAAAAAAACTTATTAAAAAATAAGTAAATCAATTCCCCTATTTTAATCTAATCTTGCTTAAATAATAATTGTGTTTATTATTATTTAATTTTTTTTATTAATTCATTAAAAAAAATGTCTATATTTAACGATTATTTAAAATTCAAAAAATTATGTTCAAACCAGAAGTTTATAAAAAAAGAAGAGAAAGCCTAAAAAAAGATTTACAAAAAGGCTTATATTTATTTTTAGGAAATAACGACACACCTATGAATTATCCTGCCAACACCTATCATTTTAGGCAAGATAGTAGTTTTCTGTATTTTTTCGGACTTAACCTTCCGGGTATGGCTGCAATCATAGATATTGACAATGATAAAGAAATAATTTTTGCAAACGATGTTGATATTGATGATATAATTTGGATGGGTCCTCAACCAAGCGTTAAAGAATTAGCAAGTAAATGCTCAGTTTTTGAGACTTATGAATTTGCAAAGCTTTCAGATTATATTAAAGATGCTGTAAAAAAAGGTAGAGAAGTTAATTATTTACCTGCCTACAAGCATGATAACATGATTTTATTGCACAGTCTTTTAGGAATAAGTTTTCAAGAACTAAAAGCAAAAGCTTCTCTAAAATTCATTAAGGCAATTGTTAAGTTAAGAAATATTAAAGAAGAAATTGAAATTCAAGAAATAGAAAAAGCTTGCGACATTGGTTATAAAATGCACACAGTTGCAATGAAACATGCTTATCCCGGTGTTGTTGAACGTGAAATTGCGGGAATTGTTGAAGGCATTAGCTTGTCTTACGGCTCTGTTCCTTCTTTCCCAGTTATTTTAACAAAAAATGGACAAACATTACACAATCACTCTCGCGATAATGTTTTGCAAAAAGGCGATTTAATGCTTCACGATTCAGGAGCTCAAACACCAATGTTTTATGCTTCGGACAATACTAGAACTGTTCCTGTTGGTGGTAAATTCACACAAAAGCAAAAAGAAATTTATCAAATTGTTTTAAATGCAATTAACGGTTCAATAAAATTAATGAAACCCGGCAAAACTTATATGGATATTCATCTTCAAGCCTGCGAAATTTTGGCAAACGGTCTAAAAGAATTAGGTTTAATGAAAGGTAATGTTCAAGAAGCTGTTACTTTAGGTGCTCATGCCTTATTTATGCCTCACGGTTTAGGACATGCTTTGGGATTAGATGTTCACGATATGGAAGATTTAGGTCAAACCAATGTTGGTTACGATGACAAAGTTAGACCAAGCGAAATATTTGGAACTGCTTTCCTAAGATTTGGTAGAGAATTAAAACCCGGACATGTGCTAACAAACGAACCAGGTATCTACTTCATTCCTGAATTGATTGACTTATGGCAAAAAGATAAAAAATTCGAAGAATTTATAAACTACAGCAAAGTTAACGAATATAAAAATTTTGGTGGAATAAGACTAGAAGACGACATCTTAATTACTGAAACTGGAAATAGAATTTTAGGTTCTAAGAGAATTCCTATTAGTATCGAGGAAGTTGAACACGCTATGGCAGTTAAAAGTTAAAAGTTGAAAGTCGAAAGAGGCTGACGCGTCTATTGCATCGCAGAGTTCGCAAGCTCACTCTGCTCGCAATCCAATTACCCATGACACTCGCTCGGATTTGTAGTAACAAAAAAATAACGTCTTTATGAACTTTATTAACTTTTAACTGATTTATTTTGCCACGGCTTCTTGTTTTTCTGCAACCACTTCTGTTGCTTTAGCTAGTGCAGCATCGAAGTTATCAAAAATATTTTCTTCCCCTATTCTTTGGGCTATTTCGGATTTTTCTAATTCTTTACGAACATTTGGTTGCACACCAGATAATATAATTCTCTTATTTTTACTATGTAAAACTTTTATTGCTTCTCTAAAGTTATGCACTCCTGTAGCGTCAATAAATGGCACATACCGCATTCGAATAATCAAAACTTTTGTTGAAGATGCATGTCCTTTTAAAACTTCGCCATAATGTTTTGCTGCTCCAAAAAAGAAAGGTCCACTAATTTCATAGATTTCAATTCCTTTTGGCACATGTCCGTAGTTTTCAATCATTTCGCTTTCATTTTCTTTTAATATTGCTGCTTGTCCAGTGTCAGTCATACGTTTCATAAATAAGAATGCTGAAAGCACAACACCAATTTGAATAGCTACTGTTAAATCTACTAAAACTGTTAAAGTAAATGTTGTTAAAAGAATAATTATATCAAAAGCTGAACCTCGAAGAATTGCTACAAACGATCTCCATTCACTCATATTATAAGCAACAACTATCAGTATCCCTGCAAGACAGGACATTGGTATCAGTTTAGCATATTTACCAAAGAATAATAAAATAAGCAATAAAACAACAGCATGAACCATTCCTGCTACAGGAGTTCTTCCTCCATTTTTAACATTTGTTGCTGTTCTTGCAATAGCTCCTGTTGCTGGTATTCCGCCAAAAATTGGAGTTACAATATTTGCAATTCCTTGAGCAATAAGTTCTGTGTTACTTCTATGATTAGAACCTATCATACCATCTGCCACTACTGCCGACAATAAAGATTCTATAGCTCCAAGTAAGGCAATGGTAAATGCTGGTGCGAAATAATAACTAATATTTCCCCAATTAATACCCGGTATATCAATTGAAAAAGAGCCTTTAATATCGCCGAACAAAGTTTCAATTGTAGTTACAGGCAATTCAAAGAAATATACAACTAAAGTCATCAGTATTATTGCAACAAAAGAGCCTGGTATTTTATTAGTAATTCTACGGAACAATGTACTAATCAGGATAGTTGCTACAGTAATTGCAAGTGCCACAAAATTCACTGTGCTATAATTTGTGAAATATGCTTCCCATTTTCCTAAAAAATCTGCTGGTACATTTGCTATTTCAAGTCCAAAAGCGTCTTTCATTTGGGTGGAAAAAATTATAAGTGCAATTCCAGAAGTAAATCCCACAATCAATGGATGTGGAATATATTTTAGTAATGCTCCTAACCTCAACACACCAAAAATGACAAGCATAATCCCAGCTAATATTGTTGAAATCAGCAATCCATCTATTCCATATTGTGTAACAATTCCAAATACAATAACGATGAAAGCACCTGTTGGTCCGCCAATTTGCACTCTAGAACCACCTAAGAAAGAAATTATAAACCCTGCAATAATAGCAGTAACAATTCCTTTTTCGGGCGACACACCCGAAGCCACAGCAAAAGCAATTGCCAAAGGCAAAGCCACTACACCAACAATAATTCCTGCAAATACATCTTTTGATAATTGCTTTTTATCGTATCCTTGTTTTAATATCGAGAAAAATTTAGGACGGAAAATATTATTTTTCATATTCTAAGTAATTCTAAGATTTTAATTTTTTAGTGTGCAAAATTAGTCATAAAAAGTGTTAGAAACTAATTATTTAACATGTTTCATAATCATAATTACTGGCGTAATTCAAAGTTTTGTCCCAAATAAAGTCTTCTTACTTGTTCATCGTCTGCCAACTCTTGTGCAGTTCCACTTTTTAAAATATCTCCCTCGAAAAGTAAATAAGCTCTATCTGTAATACTTAAAGTTTCGTGTACATTATGGTCGGTAATTAGAACACCTATATTTCTATCTTTCAAGTGTCTCACAATGGTTTGAATATCTTCTACTGCAATTGGGTCAACTCCTGCAAAAGGTTCATCAAGTAAAAGGAATTTTGGGTCTATAGCTAAAGCTCTTGCAATTTCTGTTCTTCGGCGTTCACCTCCCGAAAGTTGAAATCCTTTACTTTTCTTAATATGTGTAAGACCAAATTCCTCAAGAAGTTGATTGGTTTTGTATTGCTGTTCTTTACGCGACAATTTTGTCATTTCAAGAATTGCTCTTATATTATCCTGAACACTTAACTTTTGGAAAACAGATTCTTCTTGTGCAAGATAACCTATACCTAGTCTAGCTCGCTTGTAAATTGGTTCGTTAGTAATTTCTATATCGTTAAGAAAAATTTTTCCTGATTTAGGTTTTATCAATCCTACAATCATATAGAAAGTAGTTGTTTTTCCGGCTCCATTAGGTCCTAATAATCCAACAATTTCGCCTTGTTTTACTTCTACACTCACACCTTTTACTACAGTGCGTTTTCCATATTGCTTTACTAATTCAGAAGTATGAAGTTTCATTTTAATATTTTTTACAAAAATATATAAAAATATCTGTTTTCAAATATATTATTTCTTTGGTTTGTAAAGTTCTTCTTTACTAAGTTTCTTTACCGAAGTTCCATTTTTCAAAACTTTGGAAATAAGATTATAAGGAGCGACAACAACTTCTTCTTTTAACTCAACGCCTTCAATAATCTGGATATAATATGAATCTTGAATTCCTGTTTTCACATTTCTTTGTTCTACTTTTCCGTCTTTATAAACAAAAACCACTTCTTGCAACTCAGATTTATCTATAGTTTTATTTTCTTGATTGTCTTTGTTTCCTTCTACATTGGTAGGAGTTTGCATATTTACAGAATCAACTCTTGTTGTAACTGCTGCTAATGGTAGTGAAATCACATCATAAACAGTATTTGTATGAATATTAACGCTAGCCGACATTCCTGGTCTAAACGGATATTTATTAGTTTCTGTAACTAAATCTGCGTAAGATTCGTTTAAGATTTTCACTTTTACTTTAAAGTTTGTAACTTGATTAATTGACACACCTGAAGAACTTGCCGAGTTTGCAATTTCTGTAACTACTCCTGCAAATTTTCTTTTAAGATATGCGTCAACTTCTATATCAGCTGAGTCGTTAAGTTTTATTTTTACAATATCATTTTCATTTACATCAACAATAACTTCCATATCTTCAAGTTTGGCAATTCTCATCATCTCTGTTCCTGCCATCATTTCTGTACCAACAACCCTCTCGCCCACTTCAACATTTAGCAAAGAAACTGTGCCGTCCATAGGTGCAAATACCGAAGTTTTTCTTAAATTTTCTGTTGCTTCTTTAACTGAGGCGTTTGAACTCATTATTGAATATTTTGCTGCATTTACGCTAGCTTCAGCTGCACTCACATCTGCTAATCCCATTTGATAAGCTGCCAAAGAATTTTCAAACTCTGATTGTGAAATTACTCCTTGTTCATACAAAGTTTCGTTGCGTTGATGTGATAATTTTGTTTGTATAAATTGAGCTTTTACTTGTTCTAATCTTGCTTTTGAATTTTCTAAATTTGCATTTGCTGAATTACCTGCTGCAATAGTTCTTTCAAGTACAGATTCGTATAGGTCGGGTTTTATTTTTAGAATAAAATCTCCTTTTTTAACTTCACAACCTTCTCTAACAGCAAGTTCAACAATTTCTCCCGAAACGTCAGGGCTTAATTTTATTTCCATTGCTGGCTGTATTTTTCCACTAGCATTTACAATTTCTGTGATTGTACGTTTTTCAACAATTTCTGTACTTACCTCAAATATGTCAGATGAACCAAAAAGTCCTGCTTTTTTCGCAATTATCAGAACAATTATTAATCCTATAATTCCGAAAATTATAATTCTTGTCCTTTTTTTCTTTGATTTTAATTTGTTCTTTCTCATTTTCGATTTTTAAAAATTAAAACTTAGTCCTCTATAAAAATCCAATATTTTTTGTTTAAAAATAAAATCATATTTTGATTTTAACATTTCTATCTGTGTGCGACTAACATTGTTTTTAGCAATATTATAGTCTGTAATATTTACTAATCCTTGCTCATACTTCTTTTGAGTATATTCAAAGCTCAAATTACTTGCTTCGAAAGCTTTTTCGCTAGCATCAAATTTTTTCATTGCCGAAACAGCATCAGACCAAGCTTGTTGAATTTCTTTAAATAAATCTTTTTTTGCTTGGTCAACTTGTAGTTTTGCTTGTTCTAAATAAAGTTTTGAAGTATTTACTCCTGCTCGTGTTTGCAAACCGTTAAAAATTGGAATATTCAAATAAAAACCTACAGAAGTTGAAGCATTATCTTTAATTTGGTCGAAAAAAGGTTTATTTACATAAGAATAATCAAAAGTATATTGATAAACATCTAATAAATTGCCAAGATTATCTGTTGCAAAACCCGACAGCATTGGATTTCCAAGTTTTATTCCTTCAATAAGTTTTGTCAAGCTAGAATATCCTGAACCATAAGCAGCACTCATTGTTAAACGAGGATAAAAAGCTCCTTTTGAAATTTGCAAAGCTTTTTGAGAACTTAAATAATTTAGTTCTGCATATTTAACTTGTGGCAAATTATTTACAGCTTCATCAAAAATTTGTTCAGGACTTAGCAAAACAGACTCCCCGATCAATTTATCAACATCTGGTTTTTGAATTTCCATATTTGAAAAATCTTCATATTCTATCAACTGAGCCAAATTAAGCACAGCAAAATCATATTGATTTCTGTAATTTACCAAATTCAATTCTTCGTTTGCTAGCTGAGCCTCGACATCATATTTTGATTGTATTGGCAAACTTCCAGAAGCCACAAGTTTTTCGGTACGCTCTAATTGCAATTCTGTAATTTCTTTTTGCTGTTCTGCAATTTCAACTAAATCAAGAGCATACAACACATTCAAATAAGCCGAAGCAACAGCTAAAATCACATTGTTTTTTGTTTGCTCCAAACTTGCATTTCCTGCTTCTAAGTCAATTTCTGCTTTTTTAATTGAATTATATTGTTGCAAACCACTGAAAAGAGTTACAGAAGAAGATATTTGAAAATTTGCAGAATGAAAATTATCAGTTGAAAATTGATAGGAATATGGGTCAACATTACGTCCAAAAGTTAAATTTTCACTAGCTCCAACATTTAATCCAGGTAAAATTCCATATTTTGCTTTTTGTAAATTTATGTCGTGTATTTTGGAGTTATATTCTTGAGATTTAATTTGAATATTATTATCTAAAGCATGTTGAATGCACTTTTGTAAAGTCCATTTTTCCTGAGAAAATATACTCGCAGAAAAAAGAACTAGAATTAAAAGCAAAACATATTTTTTCATTAGCTAAGAAATATTTTGCTAAGGTATAAAAAAAACGAATACCATATTATTAATAAAAGATTAAAAAATATTTTTCTAACTTTTATTTATAAGCATTTAATAAATTTTCCATTTTTCCAGCAGAGTCGTGCAAGCCACCTTCTCTATTTCTCACTACCCAAAGTTTTTTATGAGTTTCTATAAGCGATTTTAATTCATCGTATAGTTCTTTTCTTTTTACAGCAGGAATATTTTCGATTTTTTTCTCATCAGCTTCTAACCTAGCAACTCCAAGATGAGTAGCATGAATAGCCAATTTTGCTGCTAACTCAATTTCTTGAATAATAATTGTAGAATCTTTTGTGCTAGGTTTAGCAAGTTTTAAAATTTCTAAGGCATCGAGAATTTCTTTTTCGCAAACAATCAGTTCGTCTGCTTTCATGTATTTAGCTTGGTAGTGCTTATCTATATTTCGTTTGTACAGATAATACATTAAGTGAAAAATATTTGCATTTCCATTAGGAACTGTTGTTTTTTGGTCAACATATCCTAATTTTAAAATTGCTTTAGCAGTATTTTGAGCAGAGTCTTCAAAAACATAATGATTTAAAAGAAATTCTAAATTTTCTAAAGATTTTTCGGAATAATTCCAAGCATAAGCAGAACCCAACATAATTGCTGGCATAGATACTGACAAAGGTTGCCAATGCCCATAGTCGCCCCAATTTGTAATTAAATAACCTTTTGCATTATGTGCTTTTCCTTTTAAAGCTGCATTTTTTAAATTCTCGAAACCATTTTTATTTCTACCTATTAATGAATTCCAGCACGATGTTCCTGGACAAACATAAAAATCTAGACCTGCGTCAACAAATTTTGGCAAATGATTTCCTGATGAATAGCTGTCTTCGTAACCCCAGACTAAAGCTATCATATTTTTTGGCAGTTCTGGAATTAGTTCTGAATGATTAATAATAATATCTCCCCAAAATTGAGTAGTTTTTCCAAGTTTATTGACTTCTGCATTAAGTTTTTTCAAATAATCCAAATATACTTTTCCCTTGCCTTCTTTATCGCAAACTGTTTTAGACCTTCCCAAACCTAATTCCATAGTTTCGTCGCAACCTATATTAAAATATTTGCTTGAAAAATTTGGTAAAAGCTCATTATATAATTCCGAAATTAGCTTAAAAGACTTTGGATTAGTTGGGTCAAGACTTGTTTTTTGACTTGGTCCCCAAATTGTTTGACAAGGTTCTGGACAATCTGCTAAATCGACATATTCATCATATTTTAGCCAATATTCTAAATGTCCGAATGAATTTTGATTTGGGACAAGGTCAATATATCTTTGTTGGCAATATTTATCAAGTTCTTGAATTTCTTCTGCTGTTAAAGGGCTATAATTTTCCCAAACTTTTTTATGATTTTTGTATGCAAAAGTATGTTCTGTATAAAGTTGCAATTCGTTAATTTTCCAAGATGCTAACAAATCAATTATATAATATAAGCTTTCCATTGTTGGCACTTTATTACGACTAACATCAAGCATAAAGCCTCTTCGCTCAAAATCGGGATAGTCTGAAATTACAATGCAAGGAAGTGCTTTATTTTCATATTTGCAATACTCTAAAAGTTGTAAAAAAGTTTGTTTTGTATAAAATAAAGAAGCCATATCTGCTCCTGACAGATTGATTGAAGTTTCGCTAATTTCTATTTTATACTCTTGATTATTCTTCAAGTTTTCATCAATTTCAAATTTTATTTCAGATATGCCATGATAATATTTTACGAGTGGTAATTCGCCAACAAAATCTTTGTCTTTATAAGCCTCAAAAAGTGTTGATAACCTATTAATATTTGCTGCAGAAGTCTCTGAAGTTTGAAAATTTTCTGAAATTTCTTTAGGTTCAGGTATTAAATATTTTTCGTAATCGCTTGCAAAAGAAGTAATTACTAACACAGTTCCGATTAAGAGTAATATAAATTTCATCATTTTATAAATTAATTTAGAATTTGGGTTTTACGATTTTGGATTTTGGATTTTGGATTTAATTCTCAATTAGTCAATTATCAATTATTCAATTATCAATTAGTCCTCCTCGTCGTCGTCCTCTTCATCGCTAGGTTCGTCATATTTTTCTTCAAAATCGTCTTCATCATCTATTCCTATTACATCGCTCATATAATCTAGTTCGGCATATTTATCAACAAATTCTTCTTTAACATCATCTTTTAAAATTCCGTCATCATCATAATCGTCGTCAGAATAAATAATTTCTCTGGCTTCGTCCAATGTCATTCTTACTAGATAATACTTTTCGTCAGTTTCGAAAGGCAAAGCACTTACAAATCTACCTTCTTTATTTGTAAATTGTATTAAATGTTGACTAAATCCATTTGGATAAGTTAATTTTATTTGCTCTTGAATTTCCTTACTCAACTTTTCAAAATCCTGTATTACTTTCGGTTTATTGGTATTCATATCTTAATTTTTTTAAAACTATAATTGTCAATATTAATTTTGTGTAAATGTGATAAATTTTTTAATACTTCAAAAATAATTGAAAAAAAAATATAAATTTTTATACACAAGTACAATTTGGTGATAATCAATTAGTTATTTCAATATTTTAAATATTTTTCAAGTATTTTAGACAAATCTGTATTAGTTTTTTGATTTTTGCAGCTCAAAAAACAACAGTTTTTCTCATATATTAATTTTGTGAAAGCAATATTTGATTAACAAAAAGCATTTTTTTATGCTAACAATTATTTTCAAATTAGTCTTTTAAAATTTAAAAACTTTTCCTGATTTTAATATATTCATTCCTGTTTTAACGTTGCATTACTCGAAATAATAAAACACAATTGATTATCAAAAATATAATTGAGATTAATTTTATACAGAAACTAATAGTAATGTGTCTTTTGCCAAACAATTACGCCTTGTCCGTAGGACAACATGTGATTAACCGTAAGATTTATCTTGCGGTGGAGATACTCCCTCAGCATCCTCGCCCGCAAGGGCGACACAATTAAGTCAGTTAAAAGTAACACACTGAACGTTGTCGAAGAGCTAAAAGCATTGTGTTGCCCCACGGACAAACTATTGATAAAGTGATGAAAGTTAATTGCGAAAAAGTGATGAAAGTTAATTGCGAAAAAGTGGTGAAAGTTAATTTCTATTTACAAATCTTTACGTGGACTGAAGGAGCGATGCGCGTTGTAAATACCCACTGCTACAAAACGAGCGTAAACGCCTCGCCCGCAAGGGCGACACAATAAATTGCGCCTGATTATCAAAGAGTTAGCGGATATTGCAAAAAAAGTGCGGAAAACAGAATTTTTTCTAGACTAATAATTATTTTAAACTTGTCTTTTAAAATTCAAAAACTTTTCTTAATTTTAAAAAATTATTAAATATCTTTATAAATTTTATTTTGTGGCACAAAAAATGTTATTTATAGTAAATAAAACTCAATAATTATGAATAGAATATTTTTATCACTCATCATTATTTTCGTTGCTCTAACAAGCTTTTCGCAAAATGACAGTATAGATTTTGACAAATTTAAAGAAGATTATAACAAGTTTATTCAACAAGAAAAAGAGGCTTTTCAGCGATATAAAGAAGACAGAGATAAAGAATTTGCTGATTTTTTAAAGACTGATTGGGAAAATTATCAACTTTTTATTGAAAATAAACCTATTGTTATTCCTGGTCCTGATAAAATTCCAAATTATAACTCTGCATTGAATGTTTCTTCTTCAAAAAAATTAAATCCTAAAAAAATAAATGAAGTAAAACCAACTATTGTTGATGAAAGTTCTTATCAACTAAAACCTATTCCTGCTATAATTACTGCTGATAACAAAAAAAATTATGATGTTGTAAATTTAGATTATTACGGTAATAGCTTAAATTTTATTTATCATAAAAAATTAAAAGACGCAAAAATAAATGCAGTATCCGAGTCGCAAATTGCAAACTTTTGGGCAGATGCTTGTAAAACTGACTATTACAACACTATAGAACAAATGCTTGAATATAAAAACCTAAATAATTTAAACGATTTTGCCTATATGAAATTGGCTGAAAAAATTTCTGAACAAATTCACAGTAACAATAAAAACAATTCAAAACTATTAACTTGGTTTTTATTGGCAAAATCGGGATACAAACTAAAAGTTGGCTATAGTGGTAATTCTGTATATATTTTAGTTCCTTGTGTGAATGTAATTTATTCTTACTCATATTTTGTGCTTGAGAATTTAAAATATTATATTTTTGAAGAAGAAACTCAAGTAAAATCAATTTACACTTATCGTCAAGACTATCCAGAAGCAAACAAAATTATGAATTTCAATATATACAAAGCTCCTTTGCTAGGTCCTGAAAAATATATTAGAGAATTAGACTTTACTTATGAAAACAAGTCGTACAAATTTGATATTGCTTACAGTAAAAATCTAATTGAGTTTTACGATGATTATCCACAAGGCGAAATTCAAATATTTTTTAACGCTGGTGTATCAAGTTTTGTAAAAGAATCGCTAGACCTTAACATTGAACCTGCTATCGCTGAAATGACTGAAACAGAAGCTGCTAATTTTCTTTTAAATTTTGTTCAAACTGCCTTTGATTATCAAACCGACCAAGAACAATTTGGTTATGAAAAGTTCTTTTTCCCTGAGGAAATTTTTCATTATAAATACTGCGACTGCGAAGACAGGTCAGTTTTTTATGCTTATTTAGTAAACGAATATTTACGTTTGCCTGTTGCTGGATTAAACTATCCTGGACATATGGCTACAGCAGTTAGATTTACAGAAACAGTCAACGGTTCGTACTATCTTCTTGATAATGAAAGATTTGTAGTTTGCGACCCTACCTATATTAATGCTCCAATAGGTGCTTGCATGCCAAATTATTTAAAATCTGAGGTTACAATTTTAAGATTAAAAAATTCGCAAGTGGTTAATTCTGCAACAAATACAATTTGGCAACAGTTAGCACAAAATGGTTATATACGCACAAATTATGAAAATGACATTATAAAAACTGATGATAATACTTGGTATGTTACTGGTTTAGTTGATTCATCAACAAACTTTGCAGGTTTAAAACCAAAAATACTTGGAGACGAAGAAAAATTATTTTTCGCAAAACTTGATAACAAAGGGAATATACTTTTTTTAGAAACAATTTTTGGTGATGGTTTGCTTATGCCTATTGGAATTGCACATTCTCAATATGGAATTTACATATCTGGTTACTTCAGTAAAAATATAAAAGCAGGCGATCAACAGCTTGAAGCTACATATGATAAAGAATTGTTTATGGCATGTTACGACCATGATCATAATTTGCAATGGCTCAGAGCTAGCGGAATAGTAAACGAAGTAGAAACTTCAAATATGTTTTTTGCAGTGAATATGGATAAAAAAGGAAACTTTATTAAAACTGAAAGTATTAGTGCCGAAAGTTTTGAAAATCAAAAGGCTATTGACCTTAGCAATCCCGACAATATTACATTATTTGTAAAATTTGATATGCCTAGTCCTGGACTTAAAGATTCAGAACTTTATAATAATCCAAGTTCATTTGAATTTGCTACAAATTTTAAAGATTTTACCAATAATTTGCTTTCTCAAAATTATAATAAAAATACTGCTCCTCTACTTGCTTTTTTAAAAATTTTACAAAATGGAGATATTTCTGTTACAGGAATTGAAATTTTAGCTGCTGCTTTGTCCATGAATCATGATTTTAAAGCCCTTGCACCTCAATTATTTAATAGTTTAAAAGAAATAGAAAATATATCTAGTAAAAATGGTATAATAAATTTGAATTTAAAAAATCCAGAAAACTTTGTGCTAGGGAATTTACATTTTGAAAAGAACTCACAATTTAGAGTCGTAAATTATAAAAGTGGAAATATCGAAATTATAGTAACCAAAGGCATTAGCTATAAGCCACATTTTAAAAACTATGTTGTAAATTTTATAAAAATATTTAAAGCAAGTGATGATATCAACATAGATTATGATTTTGATAATGATAAAAAAAATCTAAACATTGAAAAACATTTACTAAAATAGTATTATATTTGAACAAAATTTTATTTAACATCTCATGAAAAAAATTATTAATATTAGTCTAATTTTCCTCTGCCTCATATTGGTAAACACGGGTTGTCAAACAAAAATTTACACAAAAAAAGCTTTAAAAATGGAAGCTTTAGGTCAATATGCTGATGCCGCAGATATGTTTTATTATGCTGTTAAAGCAAAAAGTACAAATATTGAAGCTTTGGCTGGGCTCAAACGTTGTGGGCAAATGACTTTAAGTAAAAAATTATCGGAATTTAATCAAGCCTATAATGATAGTAAAAATAAAGAGGCAGTGTATTTTTATCAAGACGCAAAAGCTTATTATGATAAATTAAAAGCAGTTGGAGTTTCATTAAATTTTCCTTCTTTTTATGATGATTATTACCAAGAAGTTAAAGATACATATTTAGAAGACAGGTATTACGAAGCTTCAAATTTGCTTAATGCTGAACGTTTTTCTGAAGCAGAAACTATATTTAAAGAAATACAAAAATTACAGCCTAATTATAAAGATTCAAAGGATAAATTAATTGTTGCAGTTAATGAGCCTAAATATCGTGATGGCTTACGTCTTATGGAAACTAACCAATACAGAAAGGCTTATTATATTTTTGAAGGCATAATTAATAATGCTGGTTCTTATAAAAGTTCTTATGATTTAAAATCAGAATGTTTAACAAAAGGCACAATCACTATAGCCATAGAAACTATAAAAAATCAATCTAGCACTTCGGGTTTAGACACGCAATTAGAAAGCAAAATAATTAATAGAATACAAGCTGCAAACAATCCATTTATAAAGTTAGTTGACACAAAAAGTAGTTCCGCAGTAAAATATCCTAATGCCAGACTTTATGTTGAAATTCCAAAATTTGTTTATAACAGAGGACAAAATAAAGAAGAAGAAAAAAGAGGTTATTTAAAGAAAACAATAAAAGTTTTGAATAAAGAAACTGATACTTATGAAACTAAAACTGAATATAGTAAAGTGGTTTATAAGGAATACTTTATGTCACGCTCTGTTGATATGAACATAAATTTCAGATTAATTGATGGAAAAACAAGTGTTATATATACTAGTTCTACTAAATCGAGTGTAGCTGCTGATAATGTTCATTATGCAAAATACGATGGTGATTCTAAAAATTTAGTTCCAGGTTATTGGAAAAGTAGAACTTCAACAAATTCCGAAGATATTATAAAAGATAGTTCAAGAGAAGTTAGTGCATTGCAAGATCTTTTAAAAGCAAGAACACAAATTAAAGATTATAATACTTTATCAAATGAAGCACTTGATGAATGTGCTGATGCTGTTACCAATGCAGTTCTTAGATATGTTAATAATAATTAATAAGTGCTATTAATGAAAAATAAATTTATAGAAATGAAATTATTACAAACTATAGTGTTATTGATGTTAATTACGCTTAGCGGTTCGTGTCAAACATTAAAAAAGCAAAAATTCCAAAAAACGCCTATGCCTGAATGGGTTAAAATCAAGCCTCATAATCCATCATATTATATAGGTGTAAGTTCTGCACCAAAAAAAGGATTTACTCCTGCTGATTATATGGCTAGTGCTCAACAAAAAGCTTTAGGCGACTTAGCTTCTAGTATCTCAACAAATATTGAAAGCTCATCAGTACTATCTGTTATTGAAACTAAATTTCATATTGGTGAAAACTATTCTAAAGAAATAACTGCCTCAACTAGCCACGAATTAGAAGGTTATGAACTTGTTGAAACTTGGGAAGATGAAAATTTTTATTGGGCTTATTATCGTTTATCAAAAGCTCATTACGCTAGAATTAGAGCAGAGAAAAAGCTACAAAGTATCGAAGATGCTAAAAATAAATACTACCAAGCTACAGAACTTATGGGTCGTCAACTTCAATATAATGCTTTTCAATTTTATGCCGAAGCACTCACAAGTTTAAAACCTTATCTTGGCGAAAGTGCTGTTACTGAAATAGATGGCGAAGAAAAAGATTTAGGGAATACTATTTTTTCTGCATTAGCTGATTTTGTTAACGACATTAATATAGTCTTTAAAAATAATGATATAAGTGTTAAAAAAGGTATTAAAGTAGATCCCGATGTTTTTAGTTTTTTAGTAACAGATAAAAATAATAATCCTATATCTGGAATACCTGTTAAAGTTAAATTTTCAGGTGCAGGGTTATTGCGCAATTCAGAAGTCTCAAGTACTGATGGTAAAGTATTTATCGCTATTGACAAAATTAAATCTAGTCCAAAAATTGAAACTTTGTCAATAAATCTTGATATGGTTGGACTTTCAAGAGCATCAAAAGATCCTGTAATAAAAAGCTTAATAAAAAACCTTCCTTCAAGCGAAACACAAATTAGAGTAAATGTAGAAAAACCTGTTCTAAATATTAAATCCGAAGAAAAATCTTTTGGGCAATTACGTAAGGAAAATAAATTAAAATCAACTTTTGAAGGTCTTTTAGCCAGTGAATTTGTTGTAAACTCAAATTTAAAAAGTGATTTTAATATGAAAATTACTAGCAACACTACAAAAAATGGTTATAATTATGGCGAAGCACAAGTAGTAATAAATTATACTATTGATATTTCTGACGACAAAGGTAATATTGTCTATAGAAAGTCTAGTTCTTCGGAATATTCTGCTGCCGACCACAATGCTGCTGATACTAAAGCTTACGTAGAACTTAGCAAATCTATAGAAAGAGTTATTGTTAGAGAAGTTATAAGTGCTGTAAATCAATAAGTTATGTCGGTTTTAATGAGTTTTGCAATATTTCCAACTGATAAAGGTGCTAGTGTTAGCGAATATGTAGCAAAAGTTGTAAAAATGGTTTCAAACTCAGGCTTTGAGTATAAACTTACTGCAATGACTACTATTGTTGAAACAGAAAATTTTAAACAAGCCTTAGAGATTTTAAATAAATCGTACAATATTTTAGAACCTATTTCAGATAGAGTTTACTGCTCTGTAAATTTTGATATCCAAACCAACAAGCCTAATGGCAGAATAAAAACAAAAATAAATTCGGTGATTGATAAATTAAACAAAGAATAAAAATTTGTGCCTTTATAAAATGAAAAATGTATTTTTTACCATATTTCTAATTTTTTATAGCTTTTGCTCTTTGGCACAGAATTATCCTTTAACCGAGCATCAACAAAATATAAATCCAAACTTAATTTATTCCGAAAATAATTTTACTTTACAAAAACCATTTACTGGAATAGAAAACAAAACTGTTGACAGTTTAATTTTTACACAAACTACAAGCAAATATAAAAATTGGTTTTTGAGAAAAATTTTTGACGAAAATCTTTTTGTGAAACAAGACGATAAATTTATTGTAATTTTAAATCCCCTACTAGACTTTAGACTTAATTACCAAAACAATACGCGAGGCTATCACAATACTCGTGGTGCTATAGTCAGCGGAAAGTTAGATTCAAAAATATATTTTAATTCTTGTTTCACTGAATCTCAAGCTATTTTTCCTGAAAATATTAAAAAATATTTCGATGAATTTGGAGTTATTCCAGGATATGGAAGGATAAAACCTCTTTCTCGTTCAGGCGAATTTGATTTTGGTGCTGCTTATGGAAATATTGCTGTTAAGGCTTGTAAGTTTTTGGATATTAGTTTAGGCTATGATAAACTTTTTATTGGCGATGGCTATCGTTCTCTGATATTATCTGATTTTTCTGCACCAATGATGTATGCAAAAACTGCATTTAATTTTGAAAAATTTCAAATCAATAATATTTTTACTAAAGCTATAAATCCTAATTTCAACAATGTACTACAGCATGAAAACCCAGTAAGTCTGAACTCTAGATATCCTGCTAAATACGTATCTTTCAATACTTTAACATACAAGCCAACTAAAGCATGGCAAATTTCATTAATTGAAGCTTTAGTTTTATCGCAAAATATTGATGAGTGGAATTATCCTGCTTACATTCTCTTGCCTTTTGTTAGAACTACATTTATAAATTATAAAAAACAGCTTACAAATAATTTTGTTGGTGTAAATACAACTTGGCAAAACAAAAAAATTGGAATAATATATTCACAAATATTTATAGACAAAATTTCAAAATCTGACTTAATCGCTTCATTACAAATAGGTTACAAAAATTTTGATTTTTTAAAAGTTAAAAACTTATTTTTCCAAATTGAATATAATAGAGTTCCACGCGAAATGTATTTACACGCAAACAATGACTTGCATTATGGACATTACAATCAAGCTATTGCCCACCCTGCTGGTGCTGGGTTTAATGAAATTTTAGCTATTGCTGATTACAAGTTTAAACGACTAGAAGTTTTAACAAAATCTGTTTTCTTAAAATATGCTACAATCAATTCAGAATATAACCAACAAAATATTTTTGATTATTCACTTTTATATAATGTTGATGCAAACACATTTACAAAAAATCCAATGCTAATTTCTGATGTCCAAATAATTTACAATTTGAATAATTCTTATAGACTACAAATTTTTGCAGGAATTTCAAATCGAGCAGATTTAACAACAAAAAATAGTACTAATTTCATTCAATGTGGATTAAGAACAGCTCTAAGAATAAACTATGATGATTTTTAAATGAAAAAAATTGTTTTAAATATTATTACTTTGTTCCTTGTATTTGCAGGCTTTTCGCAAAACTTGCCAATACTAGATCCATTCTCAATTCGCAATTATGAAAAGGAAAGTTTAGTCGATAATAAATTTCATTCTTCAATAAAATCATATTATTTTTCTGATTTTCAAAACTCAATATTAGATAGAGAAAAAGCACTTGTGTTCTATAAACATAATTTTAAAAATGCTAAAGAAAAAACACAATTTTATATAAGTCCAGAATTTGATATTGCGAATTTTCTTGCTCCAAGTGATAATAAAGTTTATGGAATAAATCCAAGTTTAGGTGCTTTGCTTGAATTTTCTTATGCTGACAAATTGGGAATTTCCTATAATTTTAATGCTTGGTATATTAGCAAAATGCCAAGTTATACTTTCAAAACTCTTGGGAATAGTACAATTTATCATGGTTTAGGAAAAAATATTTTAGAAAATCAAAAATTATTTCTTGAGAATAATTTAAAAATAACATATTCTCCTTACGATTTTTTAAGATTAGAATTAGGAAATGCTAAGAATTTTTATGGTGATGGTTATCGCTCACTTTTATTATCTGATTTTGCGTCAAATTATCCATATTTAAAATTAGAAACTTCATTTTTAACAGTAAAATATTCCTGCATTTGGGCTGTACACCAAGATTTGGGTAGAATTATTCCTGAAAATGGCAATTTAAAAACTGAAAATAAATTTGATGTATTCCATTACTTAGACTGGAAAATTGGAAATCATGTAAATCTTGGATTATTTGAAGCGATAATAACTTCTAAACAAAAGTTTTTCAATTTTGAATATTTGAATCCTATAATATTTTTCCGTCCTGTAGAGTTTTCATTAGGATCAGAAGATAATGCATTATTAGGTTTGAATTTGAAAGTTAAAATTAACAAAAATAATTTTATTTATTCTCAGTTTGTACTTGACGATATTATTGTTACTCAACTAATTAACGACATAAAACATAGTGTAAATCCTAATTATACTGGAGAATATGGCTGGTTTGCAAATAAATGGGCAACTCAGTTTGGTTTTAAATCTTATGATATTTTTAAATTAAAAAACTTGGATTTTTTCACTGAAATAAATATTGCTCGACCATATATTTATTCTCATGTACATACAAATCAAAATTATTCACACTTGTGGCAAGCATTAGCACATCCTTTGGGTGCAAATTTTGTTGAATCTGTTACAGGACTTACTTATTATGGCGAAAGATTTGTTATTGACACAAAATTAATGTTTGCTAAAATTGGAAAAGACTCTGTAAACTCACACTTTGGAAGCAATATTTTCCTTGCAACAATGGACGGTGCTCAGCCTTATCCTTACAGAGTAAACTCTTATGGAAACGTAATATTGCAAGGAAAATCAACTAACAACATAAGTTTTATTGTTGATTTTGCATACTCTTTATTAAAAGACAAAAATTTATTTGCAAATATTTCACTAATCTATAGAGCTGCGGATTACAACTTAGACAGTTCAAAGAATGAATTTTACATTTGTTTTGGAATAAAATCGAATTTATATAAGAAAAATTCTTGGCTTTACTGATAGTCAAAAAAAAAGGACATAGTAAAAATTTACAATGTCCTTTTTTAAAAAAATTGGCAGCGACCTACTCTTCCACAAATGCAGTACCATCGGCGCTGATGAGCTTAACTGCCGAGTTCGGAATGGGTTCGGGTGTTTCCTCATCGCTATAGCCACCTAAAGATTATCAATAAGTTTACATATCAAGACTAAAAGCATACAAATAAAATACAACTTACGTTAAAAGCTATTGGGTAATTAGTACTGCTCGGCTTTGACATTACTGCCTTTACACCTGCAGCCTATCAACGTCATAGTCTATAACGACCCTTAATGGAAACCTCATCTTGAGGGGAGCTTCGTGCTTAGATGCTTTCAGCACTTATCTCGTCCAAACGTAGCTACCCTGCGATGCAGCTGGCGCCACAACAGGTACACTAGAGGTTTGTCCAACACGGTCCTCTCGTACTAATGTCAGGTCCTCTCAAGTTTCCTACGCCCACGACAGATAGTGACCGAACTGTCTCACGACGTTCTGAACCCAGCTCGCGTGCCACTTTAATGGGCGAACAGCCCAACCCTTGGGACCTTCTCCAGCCCCAGGATGTGACGAGCCGACATCGAGGTGCCAAACCGCTCCGTCGATGTGAGCTCTTGGGAGCGATCAGCCTGTTATCCCCGGCGTACCTTTTATCCTTTGAGCGATGGCCCTTCCATGCGGAACCACCGGATCACTATGTCCTAGTTTCCTACCTGATCGACCCGTCGGTCTCACAGTCAAGCACCCTTATGCCATTACACTCTACGCACGGTTACCAAGCGTGCTGAGGGTACCTTTGAAAGCCTCCGTTACGATTTTGGAGGCGACCACCCCAGTCAAACTACCCACCACACACTGTCTCCCCGAAGGGATTAGGTTCCAATTAAGTAAAGGGACGTATTTCAAGGATGACTCCACATGCCCTAGCGAACATGCCTCATAGTCTCCGTCCTATCCTACACATCACTTAACCAGAATCAATATGAAGTTATAGTAAAGGTGCACGGGGTCTTTCCGTCCCGTCGCGGGTATCCGGCATCTTCACCGGAACTACAATTTCACCGAGCGCGTGGCTGAGACAGTGCCCACATCGTTACACCATTCGTGCAGGTCGGAACTTACCCGACAAGGAATTTCGCTACCTTAGGACCGTTATAGTTACGGCCGCCGTTTACCGGGGCTTCAATTCAATGCTTCTCATTGCTGATAACATCCCCTTTTAACCTTCCGGCACCGGGCAGGTGTCAGGCCTTATACTTCATCTTTCAATTTTGCAAAGCCATATGTTTTTGTTAAACAGTCGCATGGGCCATTTCTCTGCGCCCTACTCGCGTAGGGACCCCTTATCCCGAAGTTACGGGGTAAATTTGCCTAGTTCCTTAGCCACGACTAACTCGAGCACCTCAGGATTCTCTCCTTGACTACCTGTGTCGGTTTGAGGTACGGGCTATATTAACCTGAAGCTTAGAGGTTTTTCTAGGAAGTCTGATTACTATCACTATCCAATCACCCGAAGGATCATGGTACTGTCAGGTTCGAAAAATCTAGCTATTAACTAAATTATAATCTACACCCTTTAACGTACTATTCCGTCAGTACGCGGATATGCCACTACTTCGTCACCCCATCGCAGTTAATATAGGTATTGGAATATTAACCAATTTGCCATCGGATACCCCCTTTGGGTTTTCCTTAGGACCCGACTAACCCACGGCTGATTAGCATGGCCGTGGAAACCTTAGTCTATCGGTGAACGGGTTTCTTACCCGTTTTATCGTTACTCATGCCTACATTTTCTCTTCCATAACCTCCACTATAGCTCACGCTACAGCTTCAACGAATATGGAATGCTCCCCTACCCATAATAATAAATTACTATGCCATAGCTTCGGTAATACACTTAATGCCCGAGTATCATCCACGCACAACCGCTCGACTAGTGAGCTGTTACGCACTCTTTAAATGAATGGCTGCTTCCAAGCCAACATCCTAGCTGTCTATGCAGTCGCACTACGTTTGGTCAACTTAGCGTATATTTGGGGACCTTAGCTGATGGTCTGGGTTATTTCCCTCTCGGACACGGACCTTAGCACCCATGCCCTCACTCCTGGAAACCATGTTACAGCATTCGGAGTTTGTCAGGGGGCGGTAGACGGTGAAGTCCCCTAACCCTATCAGTAGCTCTACCTCTGTAACACTTAATCCAAGGCTGCACCTAAATGCATTTCGGGGAGTACGAGCTATTTCCCAGTTTGATTAGCCTTTCACCCCTACCCACAACTCATCCAAAGATTTTTCAACATCTATTGGTTCGGTCCTCCATTGCGCATTACCGCAACTTCAACCTGGCCATGGGTAGATCACTTAGGTTTCGCGTCTAGCGCCTCTAACTAACATCGCCCTATTAAGACTCGCTTTCGCTTCGAATACAGACCTGAAGCCCTTATCCTCGCTAGAGACGACTAACTCGTAGGCTCATTATGCAAAAGGCACGCCGTCACATATAAATATGCTCCGACAGTTTGTAAACGAACGGTTTTAGGATCTATTTCACTCCCCTGCTAGGGGTTCTTTTCACCTTTCCCTCACGGTACTTGTTCACTATCGGTCTCCTAGGAGTATTTAGCCTTAGCGGATGGTCCCGCCAAATTCACACAGGGTTCCTCGTGTCCCGCGCTACTCAGGATACTGCTATCAATTATAAAAATTACTTGTACAGGACTTTCACCTTGTATCGTGTAACTTTCCAGTTAACTTCCAATTCTTTTTATAACCAAATGTCGCAGTCCTATAACCCCGAAAATGCCAAAACATCTCCGGTTTGGGCTAATCCCCGTTCGCTCGCCACTACTAAGGGAATCACTATTGTTTTCTGTTCCTCTGGCTACTAAGATGTTTCAGTTCACCAGGTTAGCCTTCTTAAAAAGAATATCTTATTAAATAAGATGGGTTGCCCCATTCGGAAATCTACGGATTATAAGTTATTTGCACCTACCCGTAGCTTATCGCAGCTTGTCACGTCCTTCTTCGCCTCTAGGAGCCAAGGCATCCACCGTACGTCCTTATTTGCTTTTAAACTATATAATAAACTCGTATATTATTTGTATGCTCTTGATTTCTATCGTTTTAGTCTCAATATGTCAAAGATCGTGAATTAGGATAAACCTAATATAAATATTTTAAAGTGAGTAGTAAATAAAACAGTTTTGATACAGTTTTACTCCAGAAAGGAGGTGTTCCAGCCACACCTTCCGGTACGGCTACCTTGTTACGACTTAGCCCCAGTCATCGGTTTTACCCTAGGCCGCTCCTCGCGGTTACGGACTTCAGGTACCCCCAACTTCCATGGCTTGACGGGCGGTGTGTACAAGGCCCGGGAACGTATTCACCGTAGCATGGCTGATCTACGATTACTAGCGAATCCAGCTTCACGGAGTCGAGTTGCAGACTCCGATCCGAACTAAGACCAACTTTGAGGATTAGCGCCCTGTCACCAGGTGGCTGCCCTTTGTATTGGCCATTGTAACACGTGTGTAGCCCTGGACATAAGGGCCGTGCTGATTTGACGTCATCCCCACCTTCCTCACGGTTTACACCGGCAGTCTCGCTAGAGTCCCCACCTTCACGTGTTGGCAACTAACGATGAGGGTTGCGCTCGTTATGGGACTTAACCCGACACCTCACGGCACGAGCTGACGACAACCATGCAGCACCTTGTAAAGAGTCCCGAAGGAAAAATGTGTTTCCACATTATGCACTATACATTTAAGCCCAGGTAAGGTTCCTCGCGTATCATCGAATTAAACCACATGTTCCTCCGCTTGTGCGGGCCCCCGTCAATTCCTTTGAGTTTCATTCTTGCGAACGTACTCCCCAGGTGGATCACTTAATGCTTTCGCTCAGTCTCTGACTATATATCGCCAAAAACGAGTGATCATAGTTTACAGCGTGGACTACCAGGGTATCTAATCCTGTTTGATCCCCACGCTTTCGTGCATCAGCGTCAATAATGGAATAGTAAGCTGCCTTCGCAATCGGTGTTCTGTGTTATATCTAAGCATTTCACCGCTACACAACACATTCCGCCTACCTCTACCACATTCAAGACATCCAGTATCAATGGCATACATTAGTTAAGCTAATGGCTTTAACCACTGACTTAAACGCCCACCTACGCACCCTTTAAACCTAATAAATCCGGATAACGCTTGCATCCTCCGTATTACCGCGGCTGCTGGCACGGAGTTAGCCGATGCTTATTCCTATAATACGGTCATCGAAATACACGTATCTCTTATTCATCTCATAGAAAAGCAGTTTACAATCACTAGGACTGTCATCCTGCACGCGGGATGGCTGGTTCAGGCTCTCACCCATTGACCAATATTCCTCACTGCTGCCTCCCGTAGGAGTCTGGCCCGTGTCTCAGTGCCAGTGTGTGGGACCATCCTTTTAGACCCCATACCCATCGACGCCTTGGTGAGCCGTTACCTCACCAACTAACTAATGGGACGCATGCCCAGCCTATACCGATAAATCTTTAACATCTAATTCATGCGAATAAAATGCTGCATGGAGTATTAATCCGAATTTCTCCGGGCTATCCTCCTGTATAGGGTAGGTTGCATACGCGTTACTCACCCGTACGCCGGTCGTCAGCAAGTATTGCTACCCCTGTTACCCCTCGACTTGCATGTGTTAAGCCTCCCGCTAGCGTTCATCCTGAGCCAGGATCAAACTCTTCGTTGTAATATAAATTTTTTATTATGTCTTTTGTAAAATCCTGTATCAAATGAATCTAGGTTAAAAATAATATATAAATATACATTAAGAAATACCTAATTTATACCTGTTTTATTTTTGCTACTCACTATTAAATCAAAGAACTTTTAATGCCAAAACCATATAAATATTTTTTTATCGTTTTGGGACTGCAAAGATAAAGTCTTTTTTATTATCACCAAAACTTTTTTGACTTTTTTTTAATTATTTTTACATCCCCAGTTAAATCAACTGTATTACAACATTTTAGGAAAAAATTATTAAACAAAAATAATAAAATAATCTTAAAAAAGCAAATATAACAATAAATTTTTCTTATTTTTACCAACAAAAAATTGAAAACGTGAATAAAAAAATTACAAAAAATCAAAATAGAACAAATATTACGCATCTCAAAGAATATTTGATTCTAATTGCACTCTCTTTTTTACTATACGGATTGTCAATTAATAATGATTTCAACATTGACGACGATTACGTGTATGAAAATCATGAGCTTGTACAAAAAGGAATAAAAGGAATCCCTGAAATTTTTTCTTCAAGATATAACACAAAAGATGAACAATATTTTGGCTATAGACCTTTAACAATAGCTATTTTTGCAATTGAATATCAATTTTTTGGTAGCAATCCACATTCTGCACACTTTTTTAACATTCTATATTATGCTATTGCCTGTGCTTTACTATTTTATTTTTTAAATTTAATTTTTAAAGAAAAATATCCCGACAACTACTCTTTTTTGTCTTTTCTAATAGTTTTATTATTTGCAACTCATGCAATACACACAGAAGTTGTGCTAAGTTTAAAAAATAGAGAAGAAATTATAAGTTTTATATTTGGCATGGTAGCTAGCATATGTGCCATAAAATATTTTGAAAATAGAAAAATTTACCATTTACTGCTCTCGATTTTCTCACTTGTCTTGGCTTTTTTAGCCAAAGAATCCGCGATAGTCTTTATTGTCTTAATTCCACTGACAATCATTTTTTTCAAAACAGAAATAAAAATTTTACCTAATTATAAATACACTTCTAATATATTTAGCCCAAACACAAAACACAACAAAATTATTATTTACACATTCTTAGTTTTTATATTTCTATTTTTGTTGCTATCTCCAGAGTTTAAAATAACAGCCAATAAATCTATTCAACTTCACAATTTATACATTAATATTAATGAGTATGTGGTTTGGGGTATATTTTTTATTTGCTATCTATACTTATTATATTATAGGTATAAAATAAACTGCCCTGTTAAATTTAATACTAATAATATTTTGCTTTGGACAGCTAATGTTATTGTGCTGGTTTTTCTATTATTTACGAAATCGACTTTTGCTGGCTTACTAATGTTTTTCATTCCTCTTCTTACTCTAATAATTAAAGATAAGGAAGAATTTGCTCCAAAATCTAAAGTGAAAATTTTTGATGGACTTTCAAAAAAACTAATCTTTTCAACATTAGCATTTTTACTTATTACGGGAGTAGTGCTGTTTATTACATACTATATTCCTAAAAAATCTCTTCCAGAAGTGAACGCTCCAGTTTTTATGTGGCAAAATCCCATTTTTGGTTTCGGGGCAAGTATTTTCGACAAAATGGCTTTGGCATTATACAGTTTAATTTACTACTTTAAATTATTACTAATACCATATCCGCTAAGATTTTACTATGGTTACAAAATGATTCCTATAGTTGGCATTAGCAATCCTATTGTGCTAATTTCTTTAGTAATTAATATTGTATTATTAATTTGGGCTATGAAAAATTTCAACAAAAGAAATGTAATGTCTTTTGGTTATTTGTTTTTGTTCATTTCCCTTTTTCCATTAGCCAATACTTTTTTTCCACTAACAGGAATAATAGCCGAACGTTTGTTATTTACACCAAGTGTCGGATTTTCGATAATTCTAAGTTTTTTATTATTAAAAATCACAAAAACAAATTTAAATATATCTCTAAAAAAAGCAGATAAAAACCTAATATTTGCATTAGCATTAGTGTTTATTTTACCACATTCTGTGATTACTATAAATAGAAATAAAGACTGGAAAGATAGGTTAAGTTTATTTTCTCACGACATTAAATATTTAGAAAATTCTGCTAAAGCAAACAACGTATATGCAAACATATTAATTAGTGAAGTTTATGCTGCAATAAAAAACAAACAAAATATTAATCATTTATCAAACCAAATTAAGGTTGCCGAAGCTCATTTTAAAAAAGCTATTGAAATTGACTCTACTTACTCCAACCCTTGGCATAATTTGGCTTATATGAATATGATTATTTACAAAAATTACGAATTAGCCGAACAACAATTCACAAAATGTATTCAAGCCGACTCTACCATAGCAGCGGTTTATCTTAATAGAGGTATAGTAAACTATCATTTAAACAACTATGAGCAAAGCATTCAAGATCTTAACGTTTACATAAGTAAATATCATAACTACAAAGATAAAGAATGGGACAAAGCTTACCTTTTTATGGGAAAATCATATCTTGAACTAAAAGACACCACTAAATGTAACGAATATTATATTAAAGCTTTAGATAATATAAAAGTAGAAAACCTAAGCTTAACAGTTTTGTTTGATATTATCAACAACTTTGCAGTAACCCAAGATTACGAAAACATATTAAAAACTTCAGAATATCTAAAAAACGAAAATTTGAATGCTAAAGGTCTTTTCGACATGATAACTTATTATGCTAACATTAAAGACTACAATTATATAATAAAATTAATTGAGTTTTATAATAAACCAAATAGCAACTCAACCTCGTTAAATGATATTATCAAGCATTTTGAAACGTCTAAAGATTATGAAAATATAATAAAAACTATTGATTTTAAAATATACCTAAATCCCGAACTTGATGCCAACTATGTTGACAAAGGCAATTATTATCTATTAAGTGGAAATACTGCAAAAGCTATAGAAAATTGGGAAATTGCCTTCGAAAAAAACAAAGCTAACTTTAATATTGCAATGACTTTGAGTAATTATTTTAAAGAAAACAATAATTTAGAAAAAGCTAATTACTACTATTCGGAAGCTAATAAATTTAAGATAATGAAAAGCCAATAATTATATTAAATCTAATCTTAAAAGAGCCACATCTTCGCGTTTTCTCATATTTTCGCTTTCTTCTTCCGTATCGTCTTTATAGCCACATAAATGTAAAATGCCATGTATCATAACTCTATAAATCTCTGATTCATTTGTACCAAAAAGCACAGCATTTTCTTTAATTCTATCCAAACTAATAAACAAGTCGCCAGAAATTAAATTATCTTCGCAATAATCAAAACTAATTATATCTGTATAATAATCGTGTTCTAAATGCTTGATGTTCATTTTTAACAGATATTCGTCTGAGCAAAAAATGTAGTTGATGTTTCCAAGTTCAAAATTTTCTTTTTCAATTTCTGAAACTATCCATTGCTTTATGCTTCTGTATTTCAACGCAGGTTTTTCAACATCTTCTGCAAAAAAATTTACTGCCATTATTGATCTTGATTTAATTTTTTTAAATACTCTTTATATTTATCATTATAAAAAGTTCTTAGTTTTAAATTTGATTTTTGCAATAACTCATTAAATCTGATTTCCTTTTCTTTTTCTTTAAAAATTTCGTCTGGATTGCTGAGTTTATAATTAGTTGCTTCGTTTGATTTTCGTTTTTTATCAATTTCTCTTTCTCGCTCGCTATTTTCGGCTTGTAAAAGTCTGGTTAAAATTTGCTCATTTCTTTGTATAGTTGTAGGATTTATATTTCTATTGATAATATCCGAAAGGTTTTGATCCATCATTCTATTTATTTCTTGCAAAATTTTTGCAGATTCTGGACTTAATCCTGAGTTCATCACATCATTAAGCATTTGTTGCATCATTTCTTGTTGCATAAGCATTTTTGCTAATTGTTCGCTTTGCTTGGCACCTCCCTTTTTCATATTCCCGTCTTTCATCATATCAATCATATCTTGCATTTGCTGCTTCATGCCTTGTTGCAAATCTCTCATTTTTCCTTTCGGACTGCCATCACCTTTGTTTTTACAATTATTACATTGTCCCTCACCGCTTTTAGAATTTGCCATTTGATTTTGCATCTGCTCCATCATCTCCAAAAGAAGTAAAGCTAAATTATTTGCCGAAGTCATTACCAATTGTTGAGATGCTTCAACTAAAGAACGTCTATTTTCGCCAATCTCGTCCATAATTGTAGTAAGATTTTTGTGAATAGTTTTTATTTCCTTTTCTACCATTGGACCAAGTTGAGGTATTCGTCCCGACATAGCATTTAAAGAGTCGCGAATAATTTTAAAATCATCTTCAATATTTTTTTGTTTCAAAATAAACTCTCTATATCTTGGGTCGCGTGGACTTAAACCTTTTTGTTCAGTTAAAATTTCTTCTTGATCAAACGAAAACGTTATTAAATTTTCTAAAACCTGACGAATATCCTCAATATTTTCTGACATTTCTTCCTGTTCTTGCTCTTGCATATCACTTTCCATTTTGTTTGCAAGGTCTTGCATCTTGTCAGAATTTTGTTTCTGAGATTTTGAAGCCTTAGACATTTTCTCGTCTTTCATTTCACTCTCTGATTGTTCGAGCCCTTCTGAAATTTCTTGCATTTCTTCTTCATAAGAATCTAAATTCATAGGTTCTTTAAGTTCTGAATTTTTCTCCAAAATTTCTTTATAATCTTCTTTTATCTTGTCAAAAGCTGCTTCGTGTTCTTTTTGTTTTTGCAACAAATCTTCTTTGTCTGATTTTTTATCCTTGGTTTCTTCTGACAATTTTTCGTGCTCTTTAGCTAACTCTTCTAATTGAGAAGCAGTATTTTTCAATCTTTCTTCTATTTCTGTTTTTTTCAACAACTCCAAAGTATTATCCATTTGCTTTTCTAACTCTTCGTAATCAAACTTCATTTGATCTGCAAGTTTAAAGAAATCATCGCTTTTAAATTCTTCCATCAACTTTTGAAGCTCTTCCATCATTTTTTTCATCTCATCGTCCATTAAAGAGTCAAAAAGATCGTTGATTTCTTGTTGTTTTTTAAGCAATTCCTCATTTTTAGAAAATTGATCTTTATACTGCTGAACTTGGCTTTGCTCCTTTTTAATATCTTTCATCAAATTTTCTAAATCACTTTGATTGTCCATAATTTGTTGAAGCATCTGATTTCTTTCGAAAGGTGTGAGCTGTTCGCTTAATAATTTTTTCTGTAATTCTTCAATATTTTTACGCAATTGACTATTTATATCTTTTGCTAAATCGATTTTAGATTCTGTTTCTTCATTTGCCTTAGATGTCATTTGTTGCAATTCTTCTGCACTAGGAATTACAAAGTCCATTTTTTGAGTACGAGTTTTTTTAGCCCCATTAACGCCATCATTATCAGCAACTTCGAAATAATAAGAAATTGTTTGACCTTCAACATCAATTTTAGAAAAGTCGAAAGCAAAGTAAAAATCTTGAGAATTTATAGATTTTGCAAATGGAATATTTATTTTTATTAAGGAATCGCTTTTTTCGCCGGGTTTGCAATAAAAACTCAAAGAAGAAAATCCATAATCATCATCAATAAAACCATTGAAATAAACAATAGTCAAGTTAGTAGAGTCAACGACTTTTTTAACATCAATACTTGGATACAAGTCGGGAATAACATTTAGTTGATAATTTACACCTGTATTTTCATTAAAATATTCGTTAGCTAAAACAATAGAATATGTTCCTGTTTTTAATATTCTTCGTTTTACAGAGTAAACTTCATTTGTCTTAGTCGCCTTAACTTGCACAGTATCAAACACTAAATGCAAAGACAAAAGATTTGAAGTATTAAAATTCCAAACTACCTCTGAACCAATAGGAAGAGTTAAATCGCCGGAATTATTATAAACTTTTTCTTCAATATTTGTATAAGCAGGTGCTTTTACGATAGCTTTAAAATCAACAATGATGGGGCTTGGCAACACTTTTATTTCGTATGGTTGCGACACCACATCAACTGCACTTAAATTAAATTTAATATCATTATTCAAATTTTTAAACTTATATGTAAATATTCCTACACTTTCTTTTTCCATGTAAAAGCTATTTCCCATATAGTTTAAAGTAACTTGGTCTGGTGAATATTTTCCTTTAGCACTAACTTTTAAGACAAAATCTTTACCTTTTTTAACCAATAAGCTATCGTTCAAGATTTCAAAATTAAAAGGTGCTGGTTCGATATAATGTTTATCAAAATTAATTATTCTTTCTGTTGCTTCGCTATACATTCTGGGCCAGAATAAGAATATTAACATAGCAACCAAAAAGATTACGCCTAAATATTTTAAATATTTTAAATTTGATTTAAAACTAACAGCCGACAAAAAAGGAATAGGTTTTAATTTTTCTATACGTTGATTAATACTTGCAATTAAAACATCGCTAAATTCTGGATTTGTTTTTACTAATTCTTTTAATTCTAATGTGTTTTGTAATTTGTCGGCAACTTCTGGAAAATGACTTCCAATAATTTTACTTGCATCTTTATAGCTAATAGTTTTCCCAATTTTAAGTAAATTAAAAATAGGAATTATTATCATCTTAATTAGAATAAAGGCAAAACTTGTAACTGTAATAATGAATAAAACTGTTCTAAAATTACTTGAAAAACGTCCAAAATATTCGGCTACCACAACTATCAAATACCAAGCGACATAAATCGACAATGATATTATCAAGCCTTTTAGAAGTTTATTTACATAATACTTCTTAATAAAGACATTTAGTTTATCTAGTAATATTTTAAAATTATCAGTCATTTTATTTTGATAACCAAGATGCTGGATTTACAGCTGAAGTAGATTTCCACACTTCAAAATGTAAAATAGTTTTATTTTCTGTTTTATCTGTATAAACTTTACCTATAACTTGTTTTGCTAAAACTTTATCGCCTTTGCTTACTAAAACAGTTTCCAAATGAGAATACACCGACATATATTCTCCATGCATTATAATAACTACATTTTGCATACCTGGCATTGCAAGCACTTGTTTTACATCGCCATCAAAAACAGCTCGGATAGATGCTCCAACAGTTGTAGAAATATCAACACCTCTATTATCTATTTCTATATTTGCAAGTACAGGATGTTTTTGTTTTCCGAAACCACTTACTATTACACCTCTTTCTACGGGCCAAGGTAGCTTTCCTTTATTTTTTTCAAAATTAGTACCCACTAACTTAGCCTCTGGGGTAAGTTCAAATTTTCCAGTTGCTACATTAGTATTGCGTTTAGCTTCTTCGCGTATAATTCTTTCTATCTCACGTTGTAAGTCAGCCATTTGTTTTTGCTGTTGCTGAAGTTTTTTCTTAAGATCCGACTCTTGAGTTTTCAATTTTTTAATAGTACTTTCCTGCTTAACTTGATCGTTTTTGAGAGTTTTTTCTTCATTTCTTTGCTCAGCAAGCAAATTGTTGTTTTTGTTTTTTAATTCTGTAAGTTGTTGTTTTTGAATAGCTAAAATATCGGTAAGAGCAGTTATAGCTTTAAATTGCTTATTTCTATAATTAGCTAACTGTTGCATATATTTCAATCTAAGATAAGCTTGATTAAAATCTTCAGAAGCTAAAATAAACATTATATTATTGTATTTATTTGTATTTTTCCAAGCAACTCTAATCATATTAGCATAATGAGTTTTCAAATTTTCTAAATCTTCCTCCATTAAACTAATAATTAATTCTATATCGGTAATTTTTTCGTTAATCAACTTAATTTCATAGCTAATATCGTTAATTATAGATCGTCTTGATTCAATGTTTTTATTTATCAATAATAAATTATTGTAAGATTCTTTTTGAGTTTTTTGAGTTTCTTTCAATAGTTTGTTTATATAATTTATTTCTTGCTGAGTTTTATTTTTCTTTTTTTCTAATTCTGACTTGCTTTGAGGAAAAACCTTAGAAATACTCAAGAAAACCACGAAAATTAATATTATGTATTTTAGCTTTTTCATTGTATTGAAATTTCTTTATACTTGCTTGTTACTTTAAACGGAAAACTCATATCTGTATTGTTTACTCCAACCGACTCAATATTTAGTTTTAATTCTACAAAAAAATTAAACGAAGAAAGTTCTATAAAAATTTCACTAGGAAAAAACTGTGTATCTTCAAGAACTTGATCTTCATATCTTATTGACAAACTTTGTTGTTGTACATAATTTTCTAAAAACATTTCTTTTACTCTATACAATCCTGGCATAACTTTCACGATTTGATAATAATAATCTTCAAATTCGCCACGTTGCCAAAATCTATTTACACTATCTTGTTGGCTTTCTCTTTCTAATCGTCTCTCAATTCTATCTGCTCCTCTTTCATCAACAAAAAAGCGATTATATTTTCGCTTCGAGATAGAAGCCATACAATGATACAAACTATCTTCGCAAAATTTAAAGTCTGAAACAGATTTTGCCGTATCTTCGCTAGAGGGGTAAAAGAAAAAATTATTAGTAAAAATTGCTTCAAGAGCGTTATAATCGATGTCTATAGCAAATCTTTCTTGCAGAAACGAAAACTCGCCCAAATAATATGTATTATCCAATCTGTTTATATATTTTACACTATCTTTAGTTATTACTACTCTAAGCCCTTCTACATTAAACGATCTCAAACTCATCCAAATAATACTGTCGCGTTTTATTCTAATATTTCCACCAAAACTTTGTGAACTTTCGCCAAAATCCACATTTGCTGAAAATTTTAAATTCACATTTTCAAAATCAAACCTATTAGCTTCTAGTTGCCTATATAACCTTTGAGGTCGTAAAGTTTCACCTTTGCCACCATTTACAAATCTTATTGTTTTGCAAGATACTAAAACAAGTAATAATAAAAAAATAATGATGATATTTTGTTTTCTAAACACTAATCTAAAATTTTCTTTTGTTTAATTTTTTCTTTTAACTGCTCGTTATCGTCATTATTTTTATATGCTTCTTCCCAAAACTCTAAAGCTTGGTCAACTTTATCTATTCTAAACAAAATATCGCCTTTATGTTCTAAAAACGTTGCATTTGTTGAATCTTGAATAAGTGCTTGATTTATGAAAAGCAAAGCATCTGCATATCTCTTATGTTTGTATAAAACCCAAGCATGAGTATCAAGAAAACTAGGATTATTTGGTGCCAAACTCATTAGTTTTGTACTCATTTCTAAAGCTTTATCTAAATTTTCATTGCGTAGAGCTAAAAAATAACTGTAATTATTTAAAGCCTGAATATTTTCAGAATCTTTATATAAAATTAAATCAAAAACAGAATCTGACTTATGAAAATCTTCCAACTTATAATACGCATCAGCTTGCATAGAAAGATAATCTATATATAGTTCGTAGTTTTTTTCAACATAAGGCGAAGCAAAATCCACAGCCTCAACCACATCTTGAAAATTTGAAGTAGCATAAGCAGAAACAATATAATATTGATAAAACTCTAATATCAATGGAAATAATTCAACAGCCTCTTTACTATGAACATATAATGAATTCATGTCTTGCAATGCCATATCTATACTAATAGCTTGTTGCCAAATTTCTATTTTAGTTTTTTCATGTTCTAAAATAAATTCATATTCTTTTTGAGCATTTTTAAAATCACCAACAAAAAGCAAATAGTCTGATTTTAAGACTCTTACAATAAGTTCTTCGGGATATTGAAGTACTAAAGCTTCAATAAACTCACCCAATTTATTAGTTAGGTCTGTATCGCCAACTTTGATATTGTTCAACAAACTAAGTATTAAATTAAGTTTGATGTTAAGGTCAACGTTTTGAGACAGAATGCCTTTGTTTATCAAATAAAAAGCTTTATCATATTTTCCAACACTTAGATAAAAGTCTGCAATAGAAAAATATGCAATATCATCGTCCATTTCTAAATCACAAACTTGATTGTAAATTTCCTCTGCCTCTTTGCGTTTTCCAACATTTACATAAGACTCTGCCAATAAAATTTTATTTATTACATTTTCGGGATAAGCATCACAAAGTTTTTTTATTTCGGCAATAGCTTTATCGGTTTCGCCCATTTTTATGTAAATATTTTCTTTCTCCAAGCAAATAACATCATTAATTCCAAAAGCAACTTCGGCTTTATCTAAAAATCTTATTGCATCAGAATACTTTTTTTGCATTTGATGTAACTTAGAAATTTGAAAATAATACCCAATATTTAAAGGCTCAATTTCAATTAATTTCTCAAAAACTTTAATAGCATCTTTGTGCAAATTATTATTAGAATAAATACTCGCTAGCAGAAGCAAATAGTATTTATTTTCAAATTTATCATGCTTTACAGCTTTTTTTGCATATTCTAAAGCACTTGAATAGTCTTGAGCTAAATTTAAGATTCCTGCAATTTCGTAATAACTTGCTGCATCAGACTTATCTTGATTAGAAGCAAGTGCATATAGTTCAAGAGCATCGCCATAGTTTCCTAAAATTTTTTGTTTATTAGCCTCTAGGAAGTAATAATTAAAATTAAAATTTTTTATTCTAGGGTCAACTGGCTGTTTTTCGTTTTTCTTTAATGTAGAGCAAGAAGAGATTAGCAACACTAAAAGTATTGCGAAAAAATTTATATATTTTGTTTTACTCATAAAATTCTAACTATTTCACGCCTGTATGTCCAAACCCACCTGCACCCCTTTCGGTTTCTACAAGTTGCTCAACTTCTATCCATTCTGCTTGTTCGTGTTTAGCAATTACCATCTGGCAAATTCTTTCACCATCTTGTACAACAAATTCTTTATCCGAAAGGTTTACTAATATAACTCCAATCTCGCCACGATAATCAGCGTCAATAGTTCCTGGTGTATTTAAAACGCTAATGCCATGTTTTAAAGCCAATCCACTTCTTGGACGAATTTGTGCCTCAAAACCAACTGGCAACTCAATAAACAATCCCGTAGGAATAAGTTTTCGCTCCAAAGGCTTTAAAACTATTGCCTCATCGAGATTAGCTCGCAAATCAAGACCAGCCGAAAACTCTGTACTATACTGTGGCAAAGCGTGTTTTGATTTATTTACAATTTTTACTTTCATCTCTATTAATATTATATGTAAAAACTTACAAAAATAATACTTTTTTAATGATAGAGAAATAATAAATTTTTAAGCCACAAAAAAACGAGAAATAATCAGGTAAAACTCAGCCATTTTTAACTGACTTAGGGTTTGTATAGGTAAGATACGGCACATGCACCATCTCTACACTATACTATATAATTTATTGAATTTCAGACTTTTAATTCGCCCCCTTTAACTTTTAACTTTTAACTGAAATTATACCTCCCATGCCAAAGCACTAGCTCCTAAAATTGCAGCATCAGCTTCTTTTAGAGCAGAGAAAAGAACTTTTACTTTATTTTTCCATATAATAAGCATGTTTTTCTCCATATGTTCTACTGTTGGTTTTAAAATAAAATCGCCTGATTTTGCTAACCCACCAAATAATATAATAGCTTCTGGAGCACTAAATGCAACAAAATCTGATAAAGCTTCGCCAAGAATTTTGCCTGTAAATTCAAAAATTTCTATAGCTAATTTATCGCCTTGTTTAGCAGCATCGTAAACATCTTTTGAAGTAATAGTTTCGCAAGGGATATTTCTTAATAAGCTAGGGTCTTTTCTTGTTTCAATAAATTCGCGAGCAGTACGAGCAAGTCCGTTTGCTGAAGTATATGTTTCTAAACAACCTTTACGTCCACAACCGCATTGGCGACCATTTTCTCTAACCGAGCAAGTATGTCCTAATTCTCCTGCAAAGCCATCATGACCATAAACAAGTTTACCATCAATTACAATTCCGCTACCAACGCCTGTTCCAAGAGTGATAATAATAAAATTTTTCATTCCACGTGCTGCTCCATAAGTCATTTCGCCTATAGCTGCTGCATTTGCATCGTTAGTAACAACTGCTGGTACACCAAATTTTTCGCTAACAAGTTTTGAAAGAGGAATAATTCCTTTCCAAATCAAATTAGGAGCAAACTCAATATTTCCGGTATAATAATTTCCATTTGGAGCACCTATACCAATTCCTTTAATATTGTCTATTCCGCCAAAATCTTTAGCTATTTTTAAAAATTCTTCGTAAATATCGTTTATATACAAATTAATATCTTGGTGTACTGCCGTTTTTACTGATGATTTTGCTAAAACATTACCTCTTGCATCAACTATTCCAAAAACTGTATTAGTTCCACCAATATCAATTCCTACAACATATTTTTTATCCATTTTTTAAATTTTTATTTATTTTACAACAATTTCTTTATTCACATTTTTGCTACCCACCAAAGCATAGAATAATAGATAAACAAATCCTGCAATTATTACCCAATAGCTTAATTTATAGCCCGCCATATCGGCTACCCAACTTTGAATTGCTGGAATAATACCTCCACCACAAACCAAAGTCATAAAAATTCCAGAAGCTACTTGTAAATATTTTCCTAAACCTTCAACTGCAAGATTAAAAATTCCGCCCCACATAATCGAAGTGCACAAACCTATTAAAACAAAAAACATTGCATTGATTGGTACATTTGCTAAGCCAAACGACAAAGCTCCTGCATCTGAACGTTGAAGTACTGGCAAAGAAACTTTTATTTCGGGCGACATAAACACACCTAAAAGCAATAAAACCAAGCCTACACTTGAAGCTACTGTCAACATAGCTCTACTAGAAATTTTACTTCCAAGTGCTGCTCCAAGCAAACGACCTATAAGCATTAAAAACCAATAAGTTCCTACCACAAAGCCTGCTATTGTTTTTCCAACTTCTGCACCTTGAGGGTTTGTTGCATCTGAAAGCCATAAGTTTAATGTTCCTGGAATACCAACTTCAACGCCTACATAAATAAAAATTCCTATTGCTCCCAACACAAAATGTCTGAATTTTAAAGCTCCCTTTAGCAAACCGCCCATGGGTTCTGAAATTTTTTCTGTATGAGGTTCTGGAATTGAAACCATCAATAAAACTAAAAACACTAATGCAAAAACTCCCATTGCGATATATAAAACTGGGAATACGTCTGTAATTTGTGCTCTTACAGTTGCTCCAATTAAAATACCAACAAAAGTTGGAGTAAAAGTAGCCATTAAAGAGTTAAAAGAACCACCCAATTGAATTAGTTGATTTCCTTTATTTCCACCGCCACCCAAAGCATTTAACATAGGATTTACAACCATATTCAACAAACACATTGAGAAACCTGCAATAAATGCTCCTAAAAGATAAACTGCAAAAGCAGAATTTTCTCCAACATGTCCTGCTAAAAACTGCACAGCAACGCCCACAAAGCCGACTCCAACAGCCAATAGAGCTGTTTTCTTATAACCATAGCGTTGAAGGATAAATCCACCAGGAATACCCATAACTGCATAAGCTACGAAATTAGCCATATTACCTAATAATCCAAGAAAATTTGATACCTCAAACTGCTCTTTTAGCACCACACCCATTGGGGCTGCAAGATTTGTAACAAATGAAATCATACCAAAAAGTATAATCATCATTATTATTGCTACAACATTAGATTTTTGTTTTGTTTTATTATTCATTATTAACGTTTTAAAAAATTAATGATTAAAATTAATTTATTTTTCTGCACAAAGGTAAAATAAAAATTAGAAAAAAATCACTATTTAATCAGCTAAAATATTCAATAACAAAACACAAAATTGCTATCAAATAAAATTAAAATTTGAAATGTAATATTTTTTGGTTTTTTAAATTTTATTGTATAATTTTACACTTTTATTTTATGAGTAAAAAATAGAAAAATTTTTAAACAATAAAATAGAAAAACGTTAAATTTGTAAAATAAATTAAATCTAATAATTATGAATAAAAGAAGAGTATTTTTAATCCCAGTTATTGCATTATTGCTAGCTTTTTGTGCTGTTCAAATTGGTTGTAAAAGCAAAAAATCAGATAACAGTTTTACTGATGAGCGTGATGGAAATATTTATAAAATTGTAAAAATAGGCGAACAAACTTGGATGGCAGAAAATTTAAAATATTTACCAAGTGTTGATGCTCCTAGCACAGGTTCTTATACTGAACCTCATTATTATGTATATGACTATGAAGGTAATAATGTAGAAGAAGCTAAAGCAACCGACACATACAAAACATACGGAGTTCTATATAATTGGAAAGCAGCATTATCTGCTTGCCCAGAAGGTTGGCATTTACCAACTAATAACGAATGGGAACAACTAACAGAATTTTTAGGTGGCGAAACTGTTGCTGGAGGAAAACTAAAATCAACAGATAGCATTTACTGGAATATTCCAAACGAAGGAGCTACAAATGAATCTGGTTTTAACGCTCTACCAGGAGGATACAGAGAATACAGTGGCGTTTTCAGCTATCTTAACTCTTATGGTTTTTGGTATAGTGCAACTGAATATAGTAGCGATTACGCTTGGAACAGATACTTAGACAGCAATAATAGCAATGCGTTTAAGTATTATAGTAAGGAAAATGGCTTCTCTGTACGTTGTATCAAAGACTAAAACAGTTAAAAGTTAAAAGTTAAAAGTTAAAAGTTAAAAGTTGAAAGTTTTTTTGTAAAACTTTATGAACCCTAAGAACTTTAAAAACTTTTAACTCAAATGCATTTGAACATTTCTAAAACTCCTTGAATAAAATAATATTTTAAAAAAGTTGGCACACAAGAAAACTATTTTAATTCATTATTATTACGTCTTAAAACTTTAATGTCAAAATGAAAGCACTTCTTGATACAAATATCATCATTCATAGGGAATGGTTTGACCCCCTATTATTCGGACAATTTATTAACCACAGTGCAAACATAGTAAAAAAAATTATATATTTGCATCGCAATGAACAACCGACGGTGATTTTTTAGACCG